>Ga0180438_10000021_pt1 | contig 358410 bp, 299 predicted proteins | sample SS_ome_12_FD_132455 | JGI IMG/M metagenome (GOLD analysis project Ga0180438, IMG submission 132455) | Hypersaline lake sediment archaeal communities from the Salton Sea, California, USA - SS_3_D_2 metaG | ecosystem: Environmental > Aquatic > Non-marine Saline and Alkaline > Hypersaline >...
CAAGAGCCAGGAATGTATGGATCAATATATTGCAGGAGCAAACGGATTCACAATAACCGGGACAATTCCGGCACAGGTTTTTTGATACCCCTATCTTCCCGTCATTTAATTAAGATTAAATTTCACGCCATATTACACTATCATATATGGATGAGTCTCTCACTTTTTTAAAACCTGAGCGGTAATGAGAATCATTGAGAATATTGCCACTCACATTTATGGCCAAAAGAGATCTTTTCGTACTGGAGAAATTACAGTTTCAATTTCCATATCCAAAGCGCCAGACTCGCAATGGATAATCAGGATATATTTCTTGACAACGTCACTGTTTGCTCCTATATTAGTTACATATATTGGTTACCAGAAAGAACAATATTGCAAACAGTGGTATTAACAAAGGCAAACAAAATTGGTATAAATATGGGAAAAAACCAAATTTGGCATAGATTTTTAATCATCACGATAAGATTTATTGGTTACCATAAAAGAGAAAACGATTAAGACAGGAAGAGAAATAAGCGAATTCTTATCCTAAAAAAATTTTGAGATTTTAAAAGAATAAAATAATTTTCAATGCTTTAAAGGGGAGAAAATGAGGTACGCAGAGACAGGGTTTAATTTAGAAGTCGATCTAACCCGGGGGAGTATTGACAGGGTTGCCACAGACCCAAGGGAAACCGAGCTTTATCTGGGGGGACTCGGTACGAACGCCAAGATACTATGGGACAGGATTCCCCCTGAAGTGGAAGCTTTTTCTCCTGATAATCTGCTCATATTTGCCGCTGGTCTCTTATGCGGCACACCGGCTACCGGCTGCAATCGAACCATTGTTTCGACCATTTCTCCCCAGACCAAGCTTATGGCCTTTTCCATGATGGGGGGATTTTGGGCCCCGGAATTGAAGTATGCCGGTTATGATAAGGTGATCTTTCGCGGCAAGTCCCCCAAATTGGTTTATTTGTGGATAAACAACGACAAAGTCGAAATACGTGACGCTTCTCATTTGCAGGGTAAAGGCGCTATCGAAACTGAAGAACTTATTCAGAAGGAATTGAATGAGCCGAAAGCCCAGGTTGCTTCCATCGGCCTGGCCGGTGAAAACAGGGTTTATTTCGCCTCTATCGAGCAGGGCAGGTCCAGTGCCAGCCGGGGCGGAATAGGGGCCGTTATGGGAGACAAAGGATTAAAGGCCATAGCTGTCCGAGGAACAGGAGATATCAACATCGCCCAACCCGATAAATTCCTGGAGCTTTGCAATGAAGTGCTGGCCTATATAAAGGCCCGCGAAGGAAATCCGATTCCAGGGGTGATGCCCATTTTAGCCGGGCTGGGGTCACCGCAAGAAATGAAGATCCATGACGAAAAGTGGCACACCGAGAGTTTCATGTGGGGAAATTCCCGCCACCGCAGAAGAGACTTCTGGACCGAGGAAGTCGAAAAGGCCTGGACGGAGACGATGGACAAAGCGCAAACGCGGCTCATAAGTTGCTATAACTGTCCGATGAAATGCGCGGCGACGATTTCTATGCCAGGAGTCAAAACATACATGATGAAATGCTTCTCCAAACTGACGTACACGATGGCGGCCATGTCGGACCTGGAGTTTGGCCTGAAAATCGCTCAACGGGCAACAGAGTATGGAGTGGATGCCTTTTCCACCCCGCAGGTTATGGCCTTCGCCGTTGAGCTGTACGAAAACGGCATTTTAACTGATGACAACATGCCCGGATTTCCGACAGATAACGAGGAGAGATTTTTTTGGTTGCTCGACAGAATCGTCAGGCGGGAAGGGATAGGCAATGTTCTAGCCAATGGCACTTATTGGGCGGCCAAAGAGATTGGCAAGGGCGCTGAGGAATACGCCCACAATAATATTAAGAAAATTGAGCAGATGCCTCTCAAACTGTCCATGCTGAATCCCATTTATTTTCTGATGTATTCTACAGGGGAAAAAATAAACATCACCCAAATTGAAGGACAGTTCCCACAGATGCCTTTTCCAACGAGAGAGGAGAGAGAAGAGTTCGTCAAGGATTGGTTCCAGGTTCCTGATGAAAAGTTCAAACAATATTTTCTGGACTGGGAACTGCGGGGAGAAAACTCATTCCCCTATTATCCAACCGTGGAAATGTGTTGCGACATAGTTGATTGGCAGGAGAGAATGCACTACATCGATGACGCCCTCGGGATGTGTGCCGGTTTATCGTCGTTCCCCTTGAAACCCCCCTACCATATCCACAATTACCCGGATTTTATCTCATCAGGAGCCGGTATCGAGATGGATGAAGTCAAACTCACTCAAGCAGCCAAGAGGTACCGAACTTTGGTGAGAGCCGTGAATATACGAAGAGGCATGAGGAGAAAAGATGAAAAACCCCCGGAAAACCATTGGAAAAAAAGGTTTCCTGAACTTGAAAAGAAGCTCCTGGATGAGTATTACAAAATGAAGGGGTGGAACGAAGAAGGCATACCTACTAAAGAATCTCTCAATGACTTGGGTTTGGATTACGTAGGCGAGGACTTTATACAGAGGGGGATCCTGAAGGGCAGTGAGGAGACACCGTCCAAAGAAGCTTCGACAGAGACAGAGGCAAAATAATGCAAGAAGGTGGAATCGCAGTGAGCGAGAAAAAAAAGAAAACAGTCAAAATAATCAAAGTTGATCTTGATAAATGCAATGGTTGCCGGGCTTGTGAGGTGGCCTGCTCCGCCTTTCATGCTTTGCCAAAATACAGCAGCAATAACCCGGCAAGGTCTCGTATCCGGGTGATTCAAGATCCACTGAGAGATGTTTATGTCCCGATACGTGCCGGGGATTATACTCCAGCCGAATGCACCGGTAGACACACGTACACGATTAACGAAAAGGAATACGACGAATGCAGCTTCTGCGGAGTTTCCTGCCCATCCAGAGAAATTTTTAAAGAACCCGATTCCGGTCTCCCGCTGAAATGCGATATGTGTGAAAGCGATCCACCTTTGGAAGAACCGATGTGCGTTCAGTGGTGCTTGGCTGATGCTCTGACTTACGAAGAAAGGGAAGAGGAAGCCGAAGAAGAAGAAGAGAAGCGTGAGGAGATGGAGATCGGATTAGAGGCACTGGCAAACAAATATGGATTTCAGAAGATAATGGATACTATCGCCCGAATGTCGATATCAAAAATGGGACTGGAACAAAAGGCGAAAGCAGAGGATTAAAATGACAATAGAGACTGTATCCCCTGCCAAGGAGATCATAGAGGTCATAAAAGAGAGTGGTGGAGAAGCCTTCAAAAGATGCTATCAATGCGGATTATGCGATACGGTTTGCCCCTGGAACCTGGTAAGAGCCTTTAGTATGCGCAAGTTAGTCCGACAGGCTGCGTTCGGTTTGACGGAGATCGAATTGGATGATATGTGGCTCTGTACGACCTGCGGAAAATGCCCTCCGCAGTGCCCCCGGGATGTGAAACAGATAGACTCCGGCGTAGCCCTGCGTCGTATAGCCACGGAATACGGAGTTTTTCCCGCTTCAGCCAAACCGGTTTCCGCCATAAGCGCCAGCCTCGCCGGCGAAGGGAATCCCTTGAATGAAGAGCGGGAAAAGAGGGGTGAATGGGCCAAAGGTCATTCTGTAAAAACCTTCACCGAAGGATTTGATTTTTTATATTTTCCCGGCTGCTATCTCTGCTATGATCCAAGGTTAGTGAAGGTCGCCAGAGCCACAGCCGAAATCCTCAACCTGGCGGGGACAGATTTCGGCATACTGGGCTCCAAGGAGAGTTGCTGCGGAGAAAGTATCCGCAAGACCGGTGATGAGGAATTATTCAAACGCCTGGCCAGGGAAAACATCAAAACGTTCATCGAAAATGGTGTGAAGAAAATCCTTGTCTCATCGCCTCACTGCTACCATACGTTCAAAAACGAGTATCCCGAATTTATGGTGAACTTTGAGGTGGTTCATATCTCCCAATATTTGCACCAGCTCATTGGCGAGGGAAAACTTGATATCACCAAGGATTACAGGAAGAAAGTGGCTTATCATGACCCGTGTTACCTGGGCCGACACAATGGCATCTATGAAGAACCCCGGGAGACCTTAAAGAAGATCCCTGGCATAGAACTGATCGAAATGGGTGATTCAAAGGAAGACAGCCTCTGCTGCGGTGGGGGTGGAGGCAGGATCTGGATGGAAACGCCAAAAGGTGAACGATTTTCCGACCTCAGAGTCAAGCAGGCTATAGCGGCCGGGGCGGAAGTGTTGGTTACCTCCTGCCCCTACTGCATCACCAATTTTGAGGATAGCCGGTTGAATCTGGAGGATAGTGAAGCCATAGAGATCAAAGACATCACGGAGATTATCCGAGAAGCAATATAGAGCAAGAAGAAGCTAAACATGCAAAAGGCGATGGGCAAATTAAATCTGAAAGGTGTCGCACCGGACGTCGTCTGCGATCGCTTTTCGGCCGAGGGATGGGGCAGGATCTCAGCTCACATTCCCAGCGAGATATCGCTGGCCATCTATGTCAATAGACAGGAACTGGTCACTCTCCTCTGCACGCCAACCAAGCTGAATAGCCTTGTCCTCGGATTCCTTTGGGCAGAGGGAATCATCTCAGGCATGGGTGATGTGGCGAGCATGAAGGTCTGTGAGGAGGAGTCGCTGGCCGAAGTGATGCTGAGCAACCCAGAGTATGAATTGCCAAAGCAGCGGACACTCACCTCTGGTTGCGGTGGCGGAGCAACGTTCAATACTCAGGGACAGAGGATTCATTCGGATCTTGTTGCTACACCAAAGGAAGTGCTATCCCTGATGAAGCAGCTTCAAAAGCAGATGGTGCTGTATCGGTTATGCGGCGGCGTCCACACCTCGGCTCTGTGTGATACCGAAAACCTGCTCATAGTGGCTGAGGATATAGGACGACACAACACCTTGGACAAGATCCAGGGCGAATGTCTATTGAGGGGCTTATCAACCAGAGATCGACTGCTGCTGTGCACCGGCCGCGTATCGTCCGAGATGATGCTCAAAGCGGCAAGGATGCAGGCCCCGGTTGTGGTTTCGCGGCACTCGCCTACGGGGAGCGCTGTTTCGCTTGCCCGTGATCTGGGCATTGCCCTGGTTGGTCATGCCCGCGGAAGCCGCCTGTCGGTGTATTCCCACCCGGAGCGGCTGGGCTGTTCAACATATTAACATGAATTATTCAGGTTTGGTATGGTAAGCCAGTTGAATCCGAAGATGACGAGCACATGAAACCTGATAAGGGCGGAGAGAAGTGGAAAAAGAACTAATGGAAAACAAACAAATTGAGCAGCTTTTACAAAAGTATCGCGACAGTAATTTCGGAGATGTCATGGTTGTCGGTGGAGGGATCAGCGGTATTCAGGCCGCCCTTGATCTTGCCACTGCGGGTTTCAAGGTTTACCTGGTTGAGAAGTCACCCACCATTGGCGGCAAGATGGCCCAGCTTGACAAGACCTTTCCCACGAATGATTGCTCCATGTGTATTGAATCTCCTAAGTTTATCGAATGTGACAGGCATCCCAACATAGAGATCCTGACCTATACTGAAGTTGAGCGCGTTGAAGGGGAAGCAGGAGACTTCACGGTAACCCTGATTAAGAAACCCAGATACGTTATAGAAAGCAAATGCACCGGTTGCACTGTCTGTGTAGAGTATTGCCCGGTCAAGGTGCCTGATCCGTTCAATCAAAACTTATCGACCAATAAAGCCATCCACATCTATTTCTCTCAAGCCGTTCCCCTGGTTACGTACATAGACGAAAACTGCCTCAACCTTAAAGACAAGAAGTGCACGATCTGCCAGGGAGTCTGTAAACATGACGCCATCGATTTCAATCAAGAGGCGGAGAAAATCGATGTCAAAGTTGGGGCGATCATCTTGTCCCCAGGTTATGAGACATTTGATCCTAAGCTCCGAGGCGACTACGGTTATGGAAGGATGGCAAACGTGGTCACCAGTCTTGACTTTGAACGGCTCCTCTGTGCCACCGGACCTCATGAAGGTGAGATACTGCGCCCTTCAGACAAAAAACATCCGCATAAAATGGCCTGGATACACTGCGTGGGTTCCAGAGAGGTTATCCCCGGCGGTAACAGCTATTGTTCCGCGGTATGCTGCTCCTATATCCAGAAGCAGGTGATCCTGGCCAAAGACCATGACGCGGACATAGAGGCGACGATATTTCATAACGATATTCGCTCCTTTGGCAAAGATTTCGAGCGATTCTACCAAAGAGCGGAAAAACTTCCCGGGGTAAGATTCATCCGAAGCTACGTATCGTTAGGAAAAGAAATTCCGGAAACAAAGAATGTGACCATACGGTACGCCACTTTCGAGGATGGGGTCAAGGAAGAAGAATTCGATCTGGTGGTGCTGGGCGTTGGGTTGAACCCTCCTGCCGATGTGCAGAAACTGGCTGATACCTTTGGCATCCAGCTCAATCCTCACGGATTCTGCAAAACCAATCCCCTCAATCCAATGGAAACCACCCGCCCCGGAATCTATGTCAGCGGCGCCTTTCAGGGCCCCATGGATATCCCCGAGTCGGTTGTGACCGCCAGCGGGGCCGGAGCTCTTTGTGGACATCTCCTCGGTTACCGGCGCGGCAAGCTGTCCAGAGAGAGGATTTATCCGCCGGAAAGGGATGTTGTCTCGGAAGAGGAGGTCAGGGTGGGCGTATTTGTGTGTCACTGCGGCGCCAATATCGGAAGAGTGGTCGATGTTCCTTCAGTGGTTGAATATTCCTCCACCTTAGACAATGTCGTTCATGCTGAAGAAGGACTCTTTGTGTGTTCCACCGATGCTGCCGAGCAAATATCCAACACTATCCGTGAAAAAGAACTCAATCGCGTGGTTGTCGCCGCCTGTACACCCAGGACCCATGAGCCGCTGTTCAGGGACACGCTTCGGGAAGGGGGAATCAATCAATATTTCTTTGACATGGCCAATATTAGAGAACACTGCTCCTGGGTACACTCCAAACAGAAAGAAGAAGCCACTAAAAAAGCGAAGGATATCGTTCGGATGTCGGTCGCCCGGACTGCCCATTTGGAGCCCCTGGAGGAATTTGATCTGCCCGTCAACAAAACGGGCCTGGTGGTCGGAGGAGGCCTGGCCGGGATGACCAGTGCTCTGGCCTTAGCTAGTCAGGGATTTGAGGTTCATCTGGTGGAAAAGGATAAAGACCTGGGGGGGATGGCCCGCAGAATTCATTACACCCTGGACGGACTGGATGTTCAGGCCTATTTAAGTGATCTTATCCACAAGGTTTATCAACACCCCTTAATCCATGTATCTCATGATGCGACTATTACCGATGTTTCCGGCTATGTGGGCAATTTCATCACCACAGTGAAATCCGAAGGAAGGATTAAAGCAATACACCATGGCGCTGCCATCCTCGCTACGGGTGCCGAAGAATATAAACCCACGGAATACCTTTATGGGAAAGACGAGAGGGTGTTGACCCAGTTGGAGTTGGAGGAGCACATCACCAGGGGCGATAAGAGAGTGATCAACTCCGGGTGCCTGGTAATGATCCAATGTGTCGGCTGTAGAGAGGAAGAGAGAAATTACTGCGCACGCGTATGCTGCAACGTCGCCGTAAAGAACGCCTTGAAACTCAAAGAGATAAACCCGGAAATGGATATTTACATTCTCTTTCGGGATATGAGAACCTATGGGTTCGCTGAGGATTATTACCGCCAGGCTGCGGAGAAAGACGTCAGTTTCATTCGCTGGGAACCCGATGATAGACCGCAGGTGGAACTGGCCACAGAGGGGGATAAAACAGTTTTGCGGATTACCGTTCCTGATCCCGTTTTAGGTCAGAGGCTTGAGTTGGACGCCGATTTCCTCGTCCTGTCCGCCGCTGTTGTTCCATCCAAAGGTAACCGGGAAATAGCCCGGATTTTCAAGGCGCCTTTAAGCCCCGATGGTTTCTTCCAGGAAGCCCATGTGAAATTAAGGCCGGTTGACTTCGCCGCGGAGGGTGTTTATTTGTGCGGGACAGCGCACTATCCCAAACATATTCCTGAAACAATTGCTCAGGCTTATGGGGCAGCTGGCCGGGCAGCGACTCTTCTCTCGCAAGATTCAGTCACGGCTTCCGGCGCTGTTTGCGAGGTAAACGAAGACGAGTGTGTATCGTGTGGAGCGTGTATCACTGCCTGTGCATACGGCGCCATAGAGTTTCGTGAGACACCGAAGGGCAAAAAGGCCTGGGTGAATCCCATTCTCTGCACAGGCGATGGGCTTTGCAATGCCAAGTGTCCAACCAATGCCATTAGTTTGAAGCATTATACCGATGAAGAGGTCTTTTCCCAGATCGATGCGGCGGGTCCATCCCTATCTGAAGATCAAACCCAAGAAAAGAATCAAGTCCAAGAAGGAATCCACAAATGATTATAACGGCCTTAGGAGCGAGCTGAGAATGGCTGCAGCACATATGTTTGAACCAAGGATTTTAGGATTTCTCTGCAACTGGTGTTGCTACGCAGGGGCAGACCTGGCCGGTGTTTCCCGGTTTCAATACCCTCCTAATATGCGGGTGATAAGGCTGATGTGTTCCGGCAGAGTCGACCCGGCACACATATTCAGGGCTTTTTTAACAGGACAGGATGCCGTGTTTATCGGCGGTTGTCATCTCAACGATTGCCATTATGTCACCCATGGAAATTATGATGCATTGAGCATGGTGTATATATGCAAAAAATTGTTGGAGCACATTGGACTGAATCCCGAAAGATTAAGGCTTGAATGGGTATCAGCAGGAGAAGGAATCCGCTTTGCCGGCATAATGAATGAATTTATCCCCATGCTAAAGAAATTGGGCTCCCTCGGCAAGGGCGAAGGCATAGACCAAAATGAATTGAAGTTCAAACTTCAAGTTGTGATGAAGCTCATCCCCTATATCAAGCTGGTGCAATCGGAGAGACTGAGAGTGCCTGTCCGAACAGAAGAAGCATATACCAAATTTTTCACCAGCGAAGAATTCAACAGGTTATTTAAAGAATCGATCGGTGATAAACTGGCAGAAAGCCAAATAATGACTCTCCTTCGAGAAAAACCTCGTTCTGCCGAGGAAATCTCTGAATATCTGGGCTTACGCCTGGTTGAAGTTTCTAAACACCTGAATATCTCAGCAAGAAATCAGGAAGTTGAGACTGCGCCTGTGGATATCGATAAAATCGATGAGATCATCAATAAACACCAGGGCAAAGCCCGTTCACTGGTTCAAGTACTATTGGAGATTCAGCAGGAAAATCACTGGATTTCTCATGTAGTATTGGACAGAGTCAGTAAGAAACTCGACGTACCTTTAAGCCGGGTCATGCAGATAGTTACCTTTCATGAGACCTTCAGTCTGATTCCTCAGGAACGTAATGAGTAAGGGAAGATTATGCCAAGACTAAATTCAGCGGCTGAGTTGGAAAAATTCAGAAAGGATATCCAGTCCAAAAGAGATCCCGATAAACCCTGTATCGCGATCTGTGCGGGAATGGACTGTTTCGGCCTTGATAACGGCAGGATTATCAGCGCCTTTGAAAAGGAACTCGACAAAAAAAATTTAAAGACGAAAGTTGATATCAGAGCGACCGGGTGCCATGGTTATTGCGGAAAAGGGCCTGTGGTCGTTATCTATCCTGAAGAAATAAGCTATGTGGAGGTAAGGCCGGAGGATGTCCCCGACATTGTCTCTCAGACTGTACTTGGGAAAAAAGTGATCGACCGCCTCGCATACACTGACCCGGATACCGGCGAAAAAGCAGTTCATCAGTCTGAAATACCTTTTTACAAAAACCAGATAAGGCACATTATTGGCAATAACACCAAGATTGATCCCCGAAGCATCGATGACTATTTGGCTATCGGCGGTTATTCTGCTTTATCCAAATCGCTTTTTGAGATGAGCCCTGAGAAAGTCCTGGAAGAAATAAAGAAAGCCCACCTGCGTGGCCGGGGCGGGGGGGGATTCCCTGCCGGCTGGAAGTGGGACACTGCCCGCAAAGCTCCGGGGAAAGAAAAGTACGTTATCGTCAATGCTCATGAAGGGGAGCTCGGGGCGTATATGGATAGAGCTATCTTTACGGGAAATCCGCACAGTGTGCTGGAAGGCTTAATCATCGGCGGCTATGCTGTCGGCTCGAATCAAGGATTTATCTACACCCGTCATGACGCGCCTCAATTGAAGAGCAATATCGATATGGCCGTAGCTAAGGCCGAGGAATACGGATTTTTAGGTGAAAATATCCTCGACTCCGGCTTTAATTTCCAAGTTGAGGTACATCTTGATATTGGGATATTCGTTTCCGGCGAATCCAGCGCACTCATGAAGTCGATCGAAGGGAATCCTCCAGAGCCAAGACCCAAATATATTCGCACGTCAGTCAGCGGCATTTGGGAAAAGCCGAGTGCCCTGAACAATGTCGAGACCTGGGCTAACGTGCCCCTAGTAATCAACAAGGGCTCCGAATGGTATAACGAAACCGGGACGGAATCGAGTAAAGGAACCAAGCTTGTCTCCTTATCCGGAAATATAGTCAATGCAGGGGTAGCCGAAGTGCCTTTCGGGACCACCATCAGAGAAATTGTCTACGGCATCGGCGGTGGAATTCCAAAGGGAAAGAGACTCAAAGCGGTTCACTTCGGAGGACCCATGGGCGGTTCAATTCCCGAGAGTCTCATCGACACTCCTCTGGATTTTGATGAACTTGCCCGACTTGGAGCTCCGATAGGTGCCGGCAGTGTGCTGGTATTGGATGAGGATGCCAGTATGGTCGATGTCACCAGGTATTTTCTTAACTTCCTTACTAATGAGTCCTGCGGCAAATGCGTCCCCTGCCGGGAAGGCATCAGACAGATGCTCAAGATCCTGAATAGAATGAATGAGGCAAAGGGACGAGAGGGGGATATCGCGCTTTTGGAGGAGATTGCCGAGGTAACTGGAGCGGCTTCGCTTTGTGCCTTAGGTAAAACGGCTGCCGATCCGCTCAAAAGCACTCTACAGTACTTCAGAGATGAGTATGAGGCAACAATCGCCAAGATGCAAGGCGAGGCAGGGAAGCGAGACTAGAAATGGGAAAGAATAGAAAAGAGTCTAAAAAAATGAGTGAAATCATCGTCCAGATAGATGGAAAAGAAGTGGAAGCAAAGGAAGGGATGACCGTTCTGGAGGCAGCCCGGAGTGCAGATATATTCATTCCCACGCTCTGTTACCATGAGAAATTGGAACCTTACGGTGTATGTCGAATTTGCACGGTGGAAGTAGAAGTTCGCGGTTGGTCAAAGCACGTTGCGGCCTGCCTTTATCCGGTAGAAAAGGAATTGGTTGTCAGGACCAGGACTGAGAAGGTGGATAAAATTCGCAAAACGATCTTGGAGTTCCTACTGGCTCATGCGCCAAATTCTTCCCAGTTGCAGGGTTTGGCCGAAGAGTATGGAGCGGACAAAGACCGTTTCGAAAAAGAGGCCTCGTTCTGCATTCTTTGCGGCCTGTGCGTGAGATACTGCGCAGAGGTCAAGAAGAAAAACGCGGTGGGATATGTCGACTGTGGCGCACGACGGGAAATTCGCTTCATTCCGGAGATAGCAGCAAAGGAGTGCGCAAGCTGCAAGGAATGTTTCGAGCTCTGCCCGACATCCTATCTCCAGGCCGCATTCGTTTTAACAGAATCCTTTTACGCACGCTAGAACTCAGTGGTTCTGATCTTTTATATTTTCCCGAACCCGCTGGTTGTCAAAATATGGCATCCATCGTCAACGTCTGATGACATCCTTCAGTTGAGCCTGGCGGCTGGGGGGGGCTTACCCTGGCTGTGCCACTTAATAAGCCTCCGAGCTTCAGGATTAGTCCAAGCGAACGCTGTACTCCCCCTTGAGCCGGACGATGTCCCCGGAGAGCCGCAGCCACTCTTCCTCTGCCCCGAACAGTGAGTCGCCTCGGGAGTGGCGAGCCTGGATCGGTGGGGCGTAACACAGTCAGGCAAGAACTCCGCCGTTCGCCGGATTCTTCAAGTCGAAGCGGCTCTTCATCTTCTTTGCGAGATCTTTCAGGTTCTTCAGGTAATCCTCGAAGTCCACCTCGCCATCCGCACTTCGGATTCTCGCCTTCCGGTACAGGGAATCCATGGTCTTGGTGAAGTGTTCGACGTTTTTGTCGATCGTCCCAATGAGCTTTTTCACTTCCTTGTCCGACATCCTCGTGCCCTGATCTGCGGACAACACAGTAGCGACCACGACACTTAACGCCACAAGTAGGGTCAACAATGTTTTCGCCATTCTCATCCCCCCTTGAAATAAGGAAAACCAAAATCTCGATCTAAATTTAAGCCTGCGAAAGATAGGGTGTCATGCGTATTTTCATCTTTCCCGGGTGTTCTCTTGAAAAAGGATCTCATACTCCTTTAAGGCTTTATTTCATCTTCATGTAAGTTATTTACTTATCTAAGAGAACCCTCTCTTTTGTTATTATAATTTGAATAAGCGAAAAGTGGACTGAGACCATATTGTAAAAGAATCCTTCTTTCGGATTCTATTAGGTCTATGCGTAAGATACTGTGCCGAAGTCAAAAAGAAAAATGCTGTCGGATAGGTTGACTGTGGCGCAAGCAGGTAGATTTGGAAGAAGCGACATGACTGCCGTCGCAATCGATATTTCGCACCGAGAGAGGAAATTACGATCAGGCTCTGATTCACTTGCTTGTCGAGGATAAGGGGGTAAGGCATGTCTAAAGCAAATCTTGCCCAGCCGTATGGAGCGTTCAAGGGCAAAAAACCTTATGAAGCTATGAGGAGTATGTTAAAATAATAAAGATATTGTTCAAGGGTGCATGAAATTTTACAGGTAAAAAGAAAGCGAATTCTTCCTGCCTTGCAGGAATTCTGATGAGCTTTTTCAAGGCCTGTGAATTAGTCAAACAAAGGCCCTCAGAAGCAATAGATATGAAACAACATTTGCGCCGATGGGCGGTGCCCTTACTCGTCTTTGTTCTTAGCCTGATATTCCATTTAACGGTTAACAAAATATTTATCCTCGATATTGAAGAGGCGACTCATATTGGAAAGGTCGTGCGAACCATGCGGGGAGATCTTCCCCTGCAACATTTTGTTCAATTCACATACGCTCCAGGACATTATTTTTCCTTTGCCGCCTTGTTTTGGCTTTTCTCGCCCTCCCTGGTAATTGAACGGCTAGCTTGGACCGTTCTCCGCGCCCTGGTCAGCATGCTTATGTACTTGACCGCCAGGCGATTGATGCCATCCGGCTATGCCCTATTGCCCGTCGTGTTGATCACGGTTTTACCTTGTTCTCACTGGAAGACGTTCTATCCATTCTTCACGCTACTCAATTTACTCTGCGTATTCCATCTCGTAGATGGCTTTGCCAAGAAATGGGTGATCCGCTCCGGGCTTGTGGCAGGGCTGACTCTATGTTTCAGGCAGGACCTCGCGCTGATTTTTGGAGGGATTACGGCCTGTTGTATGCTTCTGAATTCGTTCGGATCTTTAAAAGAAGGAGTCCTCTCCTTCAAAGCTCGGACCCAGTTTTTTATTGTCAGTAACATGCAGACGATCGGGCTTTATTTTATGATGATGCTCCTCCCCTTTCTGCCGGTGCTGGGTTACTATTTCTTACGGGGCAGCGCTATCGTCCTGCTCCGGGAAATGTTCGTCGGACACCCTTCTCGGCATCTCAAGGTTGTTCACCACATGCCCTTTCATTTCCCTGGCATTGGCCAGCTGTTTCGGTGGCCCCTCAATCTGGAAGTGGTTTTTCTCTGGCTTCCGCTTGTCCTCTTTGTATTTATTCTCATCAGCCTGGCGTCCCGGTTGTTCCGGGAGAAACATTTTGGCGTTGAGAACCGGCGAATATCCGCTTTGCTCCTCGCTTCAATTCTTATCTATAATCAAACTTACCTCTACGCGATTTTCGAGCGTCTTCTGGAAAGCGCCGCTCCGATTTATCTTTGTACGGGATACGTGATCTATCGTGTTCATTCAAAGATCAGAAATAGGAACATTGGCCAACACGGCATAAGAACTGCAAAACATATCTTTTCTTGGGCGACCCTGGTCCTCCTTTTTATAATCCTTGTCGTATTTGTGTATTATGGACTCACCGTGAAGTATACAAATGACCGGCTTTTTTCTAGACACCATCCTGACGCAATTATCCGTTCCGAAAGCGGCATCTGGCTGCCAAGGAAATGGTTTCATAAAAGGCTTACACCCGCTCGGACATTTTTGAAGTCAGAGGGTTCAAGACGGGATCTTATCCTTTTTTTGGAAGGCTCGTTGAACTATTTTATAACTGACCAAAAAGGCCTGAAAAGCCTTGAATTTACCGTCAAGCCTTTGACACCCGAAGCGCTGAAGCGAGATCTTGAAATCAACGCTCCTCGCTTTTTAGCCATTGAAAACTGGGCCTACTACACAGTTCAAGGATTTCCTCCGGATCTCCGGGAATGCTTGACTGAGAAATATGCATTCCGGATCAAAAAGGGCGTTTATCACATCTATGAAAAACAATAGGCCGCAATGTTTTAAATCCTCCTGTCTGATTCTCGAATGAAATGATCCGGTTATAGCATCAAAAGGCTGGGCCGCTATTCATATTTCAAAGTTTTGGCCGGGTCTGAATAAGCCGCTTTAATTGCCTGGAAGCCGACAGTCAGAAGTGCGATCGTCAGGGTGCCCATCCCCGCAAAAAAAACCAGAAGCTGAACGATATCCTGTAGGCGAAATCCTTCAGCCTGCGGTCCATTCCCCGATAAGCTAGGGGCCAGGCGATGAGGTTGGCGATTCCGATACGAACCAGGAACTCTCTCAGGAGCAGCCGGATGATGTTGGGAACCGTGGTACCGAGTACCTTCTGTATACCGATCTCTTTGGTCCTCTGTGTTTATCCGAAAAGACAGGGCATCGTTATTCTCGCCCAGTTCCATAAGCAAAGGAGCTATCGGATTCCGACCTCCTTGGAACGGCCTGCCGACCGGGCTGTGGAAAGATTCATGAAGTTGCTAGCGGCGATGTGCAGGACGAAGAAGGCGATAGCGGAGAAAACATAGACATAGGTGATGCCACTGTTGGGCTCCAGTTCGGCCACCAGGTCCGAGTGGAGATGGATGTCCCGCAGCGGTTGGAGGAAATACTCCATTTCCATGAGTCTGTTCTTTACTTTCATCCAGGGATGGCATGGAGAGAAGGATGTCGAAATGGAAGTGTGTATTTTCCTGTATCCGATCAAAGACTCCTGCAACCTCGTAGTCTTCCTTATTGTCGAGTCTCAGAGTCATTCCCAGTGGGTCGTCATCCCTGAAATATTTTTCTGCCGTTTGCTTGCTCAAAACCAGAGTGTTGGGATCTATCAAGGCTGTTCCCGGATTGCCCTTGATGAGGGGGATGATGAAAATGCCGAAGAAGGAGGGAACGCCGTACTCATGCTCTTGTGGAATCCTCGGATCCTCCGGTATTTCATTTTTAGCCCAACCCTTCCTGCTCAATCGATTTATAAATATCGAAATTTTTTATCCCCGGGCAGGCCGATCTGGCCGAATCGCCTTCCTTACAGCCCGGGCAAGGTTGGGAAGGCTTGTGGTAATTCACTACAGCCGCATGGACCGCTTCGTCGCCGCTGCAGCAACCTCAACTTGTAAATATTCCAGGTAAAGTGAATAATACAATATAAAACAAATATCCTGGAAGACCAAGGGAGGAAGAGACTGTCATGACAACTAAAGCATCCCAAAGCTTGATTATGCTTTTGTTGATATTACAATTTCCCCTCTTAAATGCTCAAACGAAAATGATCCAGTTGCAGCACAAAGATAAAAAAGATCTGATTAAAAAAATCAGTGATTTAGTAAAGGATCATTATGTTTTCCCCGATTTGGGAAAAAAATATGGAGAAGAAATTTCGAAATTGATTCAATCGAGTGCATTTGCCTATGTAAACGAGCCAAAGGAATTTGCTGAAAAAGTAACAGCCGTTCTGCAAAAATTAATGAATGATAAACACATGTATTTTCGTTTGATTGAATCGAGTGAGCTTGGTGAGGATAAAAAAGGCTCGCTTCATCACCCGGTGCGTTATTTTCGTTTAGGCCAAAAAGAGCATTTCGGTATTTTCCGGCTGGATTGGATTGAGAATGACATCGGGTATCTGGATTACCGACGCTTTTACAATCACTGCAAATCAAAAAAAATGCTGCTCCATGCATTCCATTTTCTATCCACGGCAAATGCGATCATCATTGATCTTCGAGAAAATCAAGGTGGTTCCGGTAACCTTATTCCTCTATTGCTGAGTTACTTTTTGCCGCATCCGACACAGTTGACCGGAACGTACTACAGAGACCGGGATATGACGGAGGAATGGTGGACGCAGGAAAAAGTTGAGGGGAAACGGCTTCTCGAGGTCCCCCTGTTTATCCTAATCGGTAAGAACACATTCTCGGCCGCAGAATATTTTGCTTATGATCTGAAAGTAAGAAAGAGAGCAACTTTTGTGGGTGAAGCATCAAAAGGGGGCGCTCACTCTGTTGATCTCTATCCGGTCGGAGACCATTTTGAAATTTATATCCCCACGGCGCGGGCTGTCAATCCAGTCACCGGAACGAATTGGGAAGGAACCGGCATTATCCCGGATGTCGTTGTCGCGAGTGAATCGGCATTGGATACGGCGATCGCATTGGCCAAAGAAGCCGCCCGGGAGTACAGGAAATTGAAAGATACAAAAATCACGGAAGCGGTGCAAAAGATGCAGAAACAGTTGGATCAAGCGGAAAAATTTTTTAAAGAGAACAATATCGATCAAGCCGAATCACTGTTGGAGTTATCCTTTCAAACGGGATCGCAGGCTGATCTCATCGATGATTTTTTTATTCAAGTGCTGGCTTACCATTATTCTTCCAATGAAAAATATAAAATGTCCATCTGGCTGTTGGAAAAACAGACCCAATTATTCCCCGAAGCCCTGAATGGTTATGTCGCATTGGCCTGGGCTTATTATAATGCGGGTGAGAAAAAACGTGCGATGGAACAATTCGCAAAAGTGTTGGAATTGGACGAAAGAAATTCAATTGCTTTAAAAATGCTCGAAGAATTGAAGTAAAATTTTTGAATAATGGGTAGAAGACTTTGAATAGACTATCAAGATTTTCAGTAATACATGGGAGGCTTTTTTTAAACAGAAAGCGAAAAGGAGCCACAATGAAAAAATACTTTGGAGTGTTTTTGGCCTTCCTGGCCGTGCTGGCCGTCCTCAGGCTTGCCGCTACAGAGACATATCCCGTAGCCACGCCAGAAAGCCAGGGGATGTCTCCCGAGGCCCTTAAAAAACTCTCAGCGGCCGTAGCCGGGTACTTGAGCGCGGACGAAATCGTCGGTGCGGAGCTGGCGGTGATAAAGAACCGGCACACTGTTTGTCATGAGTTCTTCGGATGGAGAGACCGGGAGGACAGGGTCAGGATGGACAAAAACACCCGGTTCAACCTCCGATCCATGACCAAAACGCTGACCGGGGCTGCGGCTCAGATCCTGATCGATGAGGGAAAGCTTAAGCTGACGGACAAGGTAGCCGATTATATTCCCGGCTTCAGGAACGATAAATCCGAAACCATCACCATCCAACAGCTGCTGACCCACAGCAGCGGGCTGCCGCTATCCATCCTTCTCACAAAGGAGGATATGAGGAGCCACGACAATCTTCTCTCCATCGCCAACGCCACGGGAGAACGGGGCCCCAAATTTGAGCCGAATGAAAAATTTTGGTATTCCGACGCCGGAAGCGAAGTCCTGGGGGCCGTCATCGAAGTCGTCTCCAGCATGAGTCTGGATAAATTCGTCAGTAGTAGGATCCTTTCTCCCCTCGGCATGACGGATTCCCTCTACCTTACGGGCAGTAAACCGGTCAATGATTCGTCGGTGGCCAGCCTTTACGGAGGGGGAAAAGGCTCCTGGAAAAGGTACTGGACGCCCGCCGACCCTCCCTTTTATCCCTTCGCCCTGGGCTCCCAGTCCCTCTACGGTACACCTCAGGACTACGCCCGCTTCCTGGCGATGCTGATGGATGAAGGCCGGGCCGGAGATAAACAGATTCTCTCCAGGGAGGCGGTCGCCCGCATCCTTTCGCCCGTATCACCCATGTCCACACTGGGCTCCGATACCCCCATGCCCACCGGATTTCCGGGCTGCAAAGTCCATTACGGCCAGATGGCGGTTCTCCATCTCAACGACAAGGATGAAGTCGTGGTGTTCGGCCATACAGGCTCCGACGGAACTTATGCCTGGGCCTGGCCAGATAGGGATTTGATAGTGCTCTACTTCACTCAGTCTCGGGGCTCAGCGTCCGGGCTCGGCCTGGAGACCGTTATTCACAACCTGCTGATCGAGCCGGATGCGGTGCCGGAGGCTGGCGTAGTCTCCGATGAGCTTCAGCCATATCTCGGCGAATATCAGCCGAAGGACGATTCGCCGGAAACCAAGCCTTTCAGGGTCCTTTTCCAGAACGGAAACCTGGCCGTCGATGTGCCAGAGAGGATGGTTTTCGAACTGAACGGTCCCGACGAGCAGGGCCGGTGGTACTTTAAACTGTCCCGCGACATCACCGTGTCATTCAGCCGGGATGATTCGGGTAAGATCCAGGGGATGCGTATAGCCCAGCTGATAAAGATCATGCAGGACAAGCAGACCCCTGAGGAGGAGATCCCGAAGGAGGTCCCGGCCGAATACCGCCCCTGGCTCGGCACCTACACCATCGCCATTCAGGGTATAACACTAACCGTCCTCTATCAGGATGGGAGCCTGGCGGTCAACGATCCCAGTGAAGGCATCGTCAAACTGAAAGGGCCAGATGAAAAAGGTTTCTGGATCGATCAATACGACAAGAACCAGATATATTTCACGGAGGACGACAAAGGCCGGATATTCCTGAACCTAATCGCCAACACCCTGCTATCGAAATTGAAATAGACTGTTTGATGTCGAACTCATCGCCCCCTTGCTCAGCACGATCTGATATCGACCGTTCGAAGTTTGCCCGCCCACAACATAACTCGTGCCGTAGCCTACCTCCTGCAAGTAGAGAGCTCCATCGTTCAAGCTTAGAAATTCCAGGCGTAGCCGATCTTGAGGAAAAATGTCCTCTGGGATTGCGTCAAATCAACTCCCTGAAAGCCGTAGTAATTGTCGCTGTATCCCAGAAAAAAAACAGTGCGTGGATTCAGTTTATAGGAAAAGAGGATTTGGGAGAAGAGCCTGTTGAAACGGGCCTCGACATCGAAATCATAAAGATCCGGAGACCTGTCGGTATTCCAATACTGCAGGATAGCCCTCAAAAAGGCCCGGCTGTTGAAATGATAGAGAATCCGGGCTTCTGTGACTCTAGCTGTGAACAGACGCCCCCCTTCGACATTCAAATGATCGTAGCTGTATCCTAGGCGCATTTCCACATGTTTGCCGTATCTCAAATCGATATAGGGGTTGAATCGGATATATTTTCCGGCACGAACTTGAGAGTAGTCGATTTCGTCACCGAAGCTGAAATTTAGTTCGGCACTAAAATATCCTGAAGGTTTGATGCTGAAATAAAATTGATTGAAAAGCTGGTCAAAGGGGACATCTTTATACGTCTTCTTCCGGGTGCCGACGACCCAGATGAACCTGGTTTGAAGTGGCCCTTCGAGAACGGACCTGGCTTCCAGCTCTCGTTCCAACAGGCGCCCATCATGGGTGTGGGTCTGGTCGTAGTTTCCGGAAAAATCCATCATGGTGAAAAAATCATTCGGCTTTCCCCAATAAGTGTATCCGGCGCCCAGCTCGAATTTCCGGTAATCCACCTGGGGCACATATCCTAAATCAGCCCTGAAGTCTGGACTGAAATCATCATAGGTGCCGTAAAGGAGATATGATCTTTTCTGACGGGAAAACTGCATATGCAGAGCATATCCCTTGAGCTCCCCTGTATCTTCAAGAAATTCCTTTGCTGTTTCCTCGGGATAGGCTGTCAGCGACCCCAGGAATTGGAAGGTGAGGGCATCGGACGGGGTGATACGGATCAGCCCGTCCACTCCGGCGAGACGATTGTGATAATACTTTCCTTCCCTGTCCGTAATGATACAGCCTAAAGTGGAAGCCTTTCCTATGTCCCTGCGGTAGCGCAGGACATTGGCGTATGAATTTTGATCTAGAGAAAAGGAGACGGAGCTTTCGGCTCCGGGAATAAGGAAGTTGGTCAGGGTATCCTGGGATGAAAAGACTCCCAGGGCGTTTTGCCCTTCTTTTCCCGAGATTTTAATTCCGTAATTGGGATCGGCTACGGACCTCGTGTAGAGGACCTGGACGGGCGTCTTGAAAAAATCCGAACCTTCCAGAAAAAATGGTCTTTTTTCCGGATAGTAGAGGGCGAATTGTTTATTGATGTCCAGTTGCGCTGCATCGGCCTCGACCTGCGAGAAGTCGGGATTGACGGCTGCGCTCATAGTCAGGTTTTGGGTAAATCCCCATTGACCCGAAACGCCGAAATCCAGATTGGCGTGTTCCTTTTCCATTTGTCCGTGAGGAAAATCTTTCCTCTGATCTGTCCGGATCCCGGTGAGCGTGGGATCCAGTTCGATATTTTTCCCCGGTGTCGTTTTTTCAAATCCCCTGAGTTTGGGCAGCTGACAAAGGATGCACTGCATTTTATCTCTACTCAGGGGAAAGCAGCTTATTTGATGGCGCCGGCTGCGGGGATAGTTTCTCACGGGAGCGAATCCCCAGATTTGCTCTTCGGCTGACCGTGGAAATTGAAGCGACCGGAAGGGAAGGGCCATCTCCACCGTAAAACCGAAATCATAGATTCTCCCTGCTGAATCCCAGATGGCATCCCAGGTGTAGTCTTCCTGGCTTCCACCCTGGCTCATTATTCCGTCTCCTTGAACGCCTAAGCCGTTGCAGTAAAAAGTGAAGGCCCGGTTTTCATCGTTGAAGGTATCAAGGATAATCCCCACGATATCATCATTGTAAAATGCATCCCTGTCGGCAAAATGCGCTCGAATTTTCCTGGGTTCCGGATCATAGGCCCTGAACGCTATATACAGATGATTTTGATCGTAGATAAGGTAACATTCTGTTTTTACCGGGGCGTCCACATTTTCAGCGGGCATAAATTCAATATCCAGGTCTACTTTAAGAGATTGGGCCCAGGCCTCATCCTCCAAGCTGCCGTCGATCGTGATTTTCTCTTCGGTTTTTGGAATGGAATACACGTTTTGCTGCACATCGATGCCTTTGCCGAAAAGATGAACATGGCTTGAGAATACGGTCATAGCGATGAGAATAAGAGTGACTGTTTTCATAATCGATTCTTTTGAACGGTACAGCATAACCCGTGTAATCGTGCCAAATCCAATACCATTATCAAGACGAATGGCGGCAAGATGTGCCACCCGCGTGTGTGATAAGAAATGGAATGCTTCCTGGGATTTTTATCCCTCTTTCTGAGCGCGGGTCGCTTTTTTCTCTTCTTCCTTTGAGATGACAAATATGTAGATGCATCAAAAGGTCAAGAATTGTTTCTCTATCCAGCCTCAACATATGAATTACGGAATATACGGATAAAAAGTTCATCGGCTCATTTTAAGCTCTGTCACGCGGCCGCAATCTTCTGCTCTTTACCAATAGGGAGGATGGTTATTCCCTGATCAACAATTTCCCGATCAGGCGTCTGCCGCTCATCATCCCGTTTGAGAGAACTGAGGGTTGGAACGACATCATACGACCGTTCTTTGATCTAGTCAGTTTCTACTTTTGACTGCGCTATCCAGGTAAATATCATACTTTTTCAGTGCATCTTCAGTCTTGCCTGTAATCCTGGCTATACAATTGTTAAAAATTTGACACCCATTGCTTTCCGTATTCCCGCTGCGTGAGTTTTCAACCGAAATCAGAACTACGGCGGCCTTTTCCCGACACCGATGGTTGTTAAAATTGTTTCATTTCATCTAAATTCGAGTCACTCATGATTTTTCCTGAGTGATGGTTTACACAGACAAAATCCACGTTTGTAGGAAGGCATGAGCACTAAGAAGAAACCACTGCCTTAGAGTGTCCAACAGGAACTAGCAAGTGGCAACAGAGAAGAGAGTGGAATCGGTCTGCAGACCTCAGTGGCTGCCATTTGCAGATTCTGAGCTTGTGATTTACTCGCATAGCCTACTTAAACAATAAAGTTATTCCACATGCTTTTCGAGATTAATAACAAAGAGCTTATATATGATATACTGTTTAATAAAAACCGGAACAGAAGGGATTTCAGTGCGGAAACAAAAAATGATCTGGATTGGTATCGCGGTGGTCACAGTGTTTTGTGCAATGCCGGATCTAGGCCAGGAAGACATCCGGCAGGAACGAGTGCAGTTTAAACGCGGAACTTCTAGCACGACGATCAAAGGGGACATTAAGGGATACGGGACAATTGACTATCTGCTTAACGCAAGGGTAGGCCAGACGATGACCGTGACGATGACCACGGACAACGGGGCCAACTATTTCAACATTCTTCCGCCTGATACTCAATTTGAAGCGATCTATGTCGGGTCAACCGGAGGCAACGAATACGAGGGCCGCCCTGATCTAGACGGTGACTGGAAGATCAGGGTTTACATGATGCGCAGCGCGGCCAGGCGTAAAGAGGTAGCCAATTACACCCGGAGGTCGGCATCTCCGGCTCCCCAGACCCATCTGCAGCGCGCGAGGCCAACGATTTTGGACCGCTCAAGTGGGATGCTCGCGGCGACCTGGGCTGCGCCCTCGGGGGCGCTCCGATGCAGCCAGCAGCGTATCCGTTCAAGGTCATACGCACATCCTACGGAGCCACTTTGTATATCCTTAAACCGGATGGCCACAGCACTCGAATCCTCTATTTTGAAAACGGTGAGTGGTCAACCGACTCGGCGGCAAAAGTTGAAGTTAGCAAGCTCTCATATGTGGGTCCTGATTGTCGAAGAGGAAACCTATGAAATACCCGATGCCGTATTGACCGGCGGTTGAACTTATGTGCCTTAAATCCACCGCCTAAGCCATAGACTCCCACTATTCTAATATCCGAAGGTTATTGAGCCGTTGACATAGCGGTTATGCCTGTGATAATTCTATTCCCGGGCGCCAGCAGTGTGGAAATTTCGGAAAATGGCGAGGGATTCGGAGTAAGTCCAGAGAGGAAATCCTTTTGTCCGGGATAAAACAATACAGATGGATCGCGGCCTTGCTGCCCTTCTTTGTTTTCAGTTGTGGGGAAGCCTTATCAATCACCAGGTCCCTATCCGGCCGTTTGATTTATGAGGGTGACCATTCAGGAAGCGTCGTTGTTAATCTGTACAAACTGAGTGCTCCCTCTGATGGGAGGATCCTTCGGATCACCAAAGCAGATATCTATGGCGATCTCGATCCATTGCAGAGTGTAAAGCTGGAAAAACCTGGCAAATACACATTCGATCATCTGGTACCAGGTCACTACTCGGTTTTGGCTTTTATCGATAAAGACGGAAACAGTGAAGTGGGCTTCGATCCACCTGAGGCCTTCGGATGGTTCACATCGAATCCGGGTGGAAGGTGGGATCCGATTGATCTCACTCAATCCGATGCGGCCAATTGTGATTTCAGGCTTCGAGTTCCCACGAGCTTCCCAACGGAGAACACCATTATTGAGCATGGGGCGCTCAGATGGATGCAGGGTCTCCCGGTTCTGCAGCTCTGGGGAACGGCTGAGGAACGGGGCTTTGCTCATGGTTATCTGGTAGGGAAACAGATCATCGACTTTTTTGAATTCTACATCATCGAAGATAGCTGGCGCTCAGCAAAACAGTATCAGGATACGTTTGTTCCTTTCCTTGAGAATCACCTCGCCTGCCCCCCTGAATTCCTGAAGGAGTGCGAGGCTGTCATCAAAGGCATGCGGGCCTCAGGTATAGATATGCGGGTGGGCGCACTGGAGCGCGATTTCAACCGTACCGACCTCCTGGCCATCAATGCTTATATCGAGAGACGAGCAGCCTCTCCTGTGACAGCTCCTTCGGCCTGCACACAATTTGCATTCTGGGGATCGCTAACACAAAAGAATGACCACAAGAGGGGTCTTATCGCGGCCAGGAATATGGATGGGGAATGTGATGTGAGAAAAGTCACGGTCAGTCATTTTCTCGTCTATGCGGTTGATCCGTCCGAGACCGACCGGAAACGCTGGGTATCGACCCTTTGGCCCGGATTTGTCGGGACCATTTCAGGCATCAATGAGGAAGGCCTTTACAGCATGGAAAACGCCGGAGCCTCGGGTCCTGGGCCCATTCCTGACAGGGTTGTTCCCTGTTCCTGGATTCAGCGTATCATTCTGGAAAAACAAGGCCGGGATGCATCCCCGGAAAGCGTTCTTGAGATGATGAAACCATATGTCTGTTCGACAGGCGGAATCACGGCAGCCGGATCAATCATCCTCTGGGCAGTTCCCGACACAGGTCAAGAGTCACCGGCCTTTGTCTATGAGGGCGGCCGCGCAGGTTTTGCCCTGCGGTCACCTTCGGACGTCCGCCCTGTCGATCCGAACAACATCATGGCTTCAAACCACCATCTCGTCTATGGCTTCGACCCGGAACGCCCCGGTGAGTCTTTGAGAAGAGCGGTTTCTTTTTCCTCCCGCTGGCGGTACGAGACGGGCATGCACACGCTGGAAGCATGGTCCCGTCAAGGCTTATCCTTGGGCCGGGATGAGGCAATAAGACTCCTCCAGCAGGTTGCCCACGGCACAACCGAATACTCCGTTATTTATCTTGCGAATGAAAACCGCATTCTCATCGCTGTCGACGACCTGAAGACCGATATGTGGGATGCCCCCTACAGAAAATGGAAGGAATTTCATTTCGATGAGTTGTTCGAAGAATAGGTCTTCTAGTAAAGAGAACGCCTGTGACACTCCAGCAGGTCAATGGACAATGAAACCGCTCTAATGTTTTGCTGTTGACCTGGCGGTTTGCCTGTGACAGGCATATTTTCGGATGAATGAGGATGGGAATTTCATGAAATCGATTAAGTTTTGATACCATCCCCAAAATCAAATTCTGCGGAAAAGGGAGATAAGACAATGAGAATGTTCACCCAAGCTGTTCTCATCCTATTCGTTACGGCGCTTTTCATTTCTTGCACACCGCCTCAGGATGCATCTCCACTGGACTATTTCAAAGGAGACGAAGGTGCCATCAAGACCGGGGGCGTTAGGCTGATTCCCATCGAAACCCCGAATGGAAAATTCAACGTGTGGACAAAGAGGTTCGGGAACAACAAACGGAAGAGACTGCTGTTGCTGCACGGCGGGCCGGGAGCGACACACGAATATTTTGAGTGTTTCGAGAGCTTTCTTCCATCGGAGGCGATTGAATTCATATACTATGATCAACTTGGCTCGGCATACTCCGATCAACCTAAAGATACGGACCTGTGGACGCTCAACCGGTTCATCGATGAAGTGGAGCAGGTACGGCAAGCTCTCGGGTTGAACACAGAGAATTTCTATCTGTTGGGACACTCGTGGGGAGGAATTCTCGCCATAGAATATGCCCTGAAATATCAGGAAGCGCTGAAAGGTCTCATCATTTCCAACATGATGGCCAGCTGTCCCGAATACGATGCCTATGCGGAAAACGTTTTGGCCCAGCAAATGGACCCGGCTGTAGTCGAGGAAATCAAGAACCTCGAAGCGCAAGGTGAATTTCAAAACCCTCGCTTCATGGAACTCTTGATTCCCAATTTTTACATGAAGCACATTTGCCGTTTGCAAGAGTGGCCCGACCCGGTCAACCGTGCTTTCGCCAGGCTGAACCAGGAGATCTACATCACCATGCAGGGGCCCAGTGAGTTCGGGATGTCAGGCAGGCTCGAAAGCTGGGACAGGAAAGCGGACCTGAAAGACATTTCCGTTCCAACCCTTGTCATAGGGGCACAGCATGATACCATGGACCCGGACCATATGCAGTGGATGTCGGAACAAGTTCAGAATGGAAGTTATCTCTACTGCCCGAACGGAAGCCACATGTGCATGTATGATGACCAGGACACCTATCTGAATGGGCTGATCAAGTTCATCAAAGCGATCGATGAAGGAAAGAAACAGATCGATTAAAAATAGGCGATTCCTGTTATATTTTTGTCTTGTCTGGCACCTTATGGTTCTCTCAGGTTTCAAAGCGCCAAAGGGACAGCCTTGCGGTTTGTCACATTTCTTGTCGTACTCGTTGTTTTCCTTGTGCTTGACAAAAATTTCACACACTTCGCAGAAGCTCACATATCATTTGCAGAATTATCCGTCTCTCATAGTGGCTGGATAGTGGATTATGGAATCATCATCATCACACTGGCAGCGACCATTTTTATCTCTATGAGATACTATGTCAAAGCCTTTCGAAAGGAGCATAACCGGACGGAAAATTTGGTAAGCAAGCCTGGCCTATACAAACAGCGAGGTAAAACTCTTAAGACACTCCAAGAGACAAAAATGGAGATGGTCCAATCAGAGAAAATGGTCGCCTTGGTAAAGCTTGCCGCATGGATCGCTCATGAGATCAATAATCCCATTGGAGCTCTTCAAAGCACGGCGGGAATCTCCGCGCAATATCTGCCGTGTTGCCGCTATAATGGATTTGTGCACTGAAATTCTGAACAATACATAAAGACTGTTTTGTTCGGAACTTGACATGAAGAATTTGAGACAGGGATTTATTATTTATTACCCACTTCCGCAAGCACGAGATAAAGTAAACGTGAAGCTTTAACAATCTTACCATAGTTCAGGGTTTCGGCATCATCGCCTGGATGGTGATAAACGGGAGACATAAAACCCCTTGTGAACAAGAGTGAGGTGATGTCCTTGAAAAGGAATGGTCTGAGATCACAGCGCAGGATATGACCATCAAGGTCATCTTTATTGAGAGAAAAATCAATGGCCGCCTGAACCTGGGCTTCATTGGCGCGTTTGGCGATATCGAAAAGACTATCCTTGCCCGGTCCATCAGCAGCAATATAAATGACATCTGGCATCCCATTCGACTTTCTTCCGATCATGTCAACCGCAGCGTTGAGAATGATTTGTTCCTGCGGTACAGGCAGGTTGTCGACAAACCACTCGGAACCAAGGGTTCCTTTCTCCTCACCGGTGAAGAGCACGAAGATGAAAGATCTTTTTGCCGGTTTCATAGCCAGGGCTTCAGCAATCTCGAGAACAACGGCACAGCCGCTGGCATTGTCATCTGCGCCATTCATCACCTGGCCGCTGTTGTTCACGCCCAGATGATCCAGGTGAGCGTGCAGAATAATATACTCATCTTTCAATTGCGGGTCTATCCCTGGCAGCATGGCGACGACGTTTTTGCAGATTGTTTCTTCCTCTTTATTCCTCTCCACTGAACACGAAACTTTGATCTTTTTGAGGACAGCCGGTTTGTAGTCGTAATCTCCATAGGTCCAGTCGCAACCCGCGTTCTTCATCATTTCAGTCACAGCATCGGGATGCATAAAAAAGATTGCCGGAAAATCCACTCTTCTCTTACCTTTTAACCGCAGAGCGAATTGCCTCTCGATCATTGAAGATGAAAGTTCGGACCAGTACTTAGCCATCTGAGGATCAGGAACAAAAACGACGGCAGAAGTCCCATGCTTAAGAGTATTAACAACTCTGGCGTTGGCACTGCGACCAAAGTTTCGATAGAACCTGTCCTTTTCTGGCGAAAAAAAAGGTTTCCCCTCTTTGGACGGCGCGCCCCCGTATAAAAAGACCACCTTTCCTCTGACATCCATGCCCTCATAATCGGACCATCCGATTTCCGGGTCATCGATGCCATAACCCAGAAAAACCGGACTCTCATCCACAAAAATATTTTTATCCGGAGAAGGATTACTGTAAATAATCATCTTCTCCGCATGAAAAAGTTTTATCTCACCGGCATCCGAGTTTATGGTGAATGCACTCTCATTGCTGATGTCATAAGAGGAAAAAGGTACGGACTGATAGAAGGTCTTTTCCCCAGAGCCATCAACGATGAGTGGCTCAAGACCTGACATCTTAAATTGGGTTACGGCATAGAGTGCAGCTATAGCAAAGCCTTGTGATCCTGTGTCGCGCCCCTCCAGTTCGTCCGAAGCTAAAAAGAAGATCTGATCCCTCAGCTCCGCCTTGGTGATGGAATGAAGAGGATCCTCTTCCTGAGCCGAGACCATTGTTGGAATACAAAGCAACTGAACCATCAATAAAGCAATAATGGGCACTAAGCTCACTTTGGGCGCTACAGACATGGTTTTTTATGATGTTTGAACATCAAAACACTCCCTGAATAAATATACGGACTCTTTCTGAAAATAGTTCATCTGGTCATGCTCTCATATTTTATGCATTACTCTGTATTACTCTGCTTTTGACCTGAAGCTTTCTGTATGGTATAGGTTTTAAGGACACAAAAGGGTGGACAGAGGAAATTTTAAGCATATTCTCAAAAAGTCAGGTTAAGCATGAAGGAGAAGGAAATTGTATGCTACGAGAAATCCAAAACTTAAAAAAGCATGGTACTTTCTACTCTGTACAGCAATTCTATTCTTTGTCTCATGCAGCAAAAAACCTCAGGCCGATCGTATTTTTGCGAACGGGCATATCATCACCATGAATGAAGACATGCCCGAGGCACAGGCGTTTGCGACAAAAGAAGGTTTCATCACAGCCGCAGGAACGAATGCAGAGATGCGAGAAGCATATCCTTTAGCGGAAGAGGTGGATCTAGGCGGCAAAGATGTCATGCCGGGAATAATTGAGTCGCATGGACACATGCTCAGCCTGGGTAGGAGAGAGATGTGCATAGACCTTCAGGGTGTCGATGATCCACATGAAGTTGTACATAAGCTGAGAGAACGCGTTGCCGAAACAACTCCGGGAGAATGGATCGACGGATGGGGATGGGATGACGGTGCCTGGAAAGACCAAATGACGGTTATCAGTCATGAACTTAGCCGTGTTTCACCGGATAATCCCGTCTGGTTTGCCGGCCTGCATGGGTATAACGGATGGGCAAACGCAAAAGCATTGGAAATGGCAGGGATTACAAAAAATACGCCTGATCCGCAAGGAGGAAAGATCTATAAAAACCCCGAAACAGGGGTGCCGACCGGGATTCTTGCCAATGCCGCACAAAGTATGGTAACAGGACTCATGCCGCCCTTAACGGTTGAGCAACGGGAAAAGGCCTTTGAGATTGCTGGAGAAGAGCTCCTTAAAAATGGCTTAACCTCAGTGCATGATGCCCGAATAACAAGAAAGGATCTTGATGCACTCAGGTCACTCAAAGCCAAAAAAAAGCTCAAGGTCCGGTATTACGTTATGCTCGACTGCACGGATGAAGATCTTATTGAGCCATATTTGCAGACCGGTCCTGAGATCGATTCCGACAACTGGCTGACCATCCGCTGCATTAAGATATTCCAAGACGGATCGCTCGGAACACGGAGCGCCCTCATGTTTGAACCATACAGCGACGCTCCCCATGTGGTGGGAGTTACGACAACATCTCAAGAAGAAATTGAGAGACTGACAACAAGATCATTACGGGCTGGGATGCAGGTAGCCACCCACGCTATCGGAGATCGTTCGAACAGAATCACCTTGGATGCGTATGAAGCATCAATTAGATCCGTGACTGGTGTAAGAGACCACCGGCTGCGTATTGAACACGCCCAGGTCGTCAGGCTTGAAGATATACCCCGGTTCAAGGAGCTCGACATCGTTACCAGCATGCAGCCGCCCCATGCAACGTCCGATATGCCCTGGGCAGAAGACAGAGTAGGTCCCGAAAGAATAAAAGGGGCTTATGCCTGGCGCTCGTTTCTTGATGCCGGTGTCCGTGTGCCGCTCAATTCCGATTTTCCGGGAGAGACTTTGAACCCGTTCTACGGAATGTATGCCGCCGAAACTCGTCAGACCCCGGCAGGAGAACCCGAAGGCGGGTGGTATCCGGAGCAATGTCTGACAAGGGAAGAAGTCCTGTATGCCTACACAATGGAATCGGCGTACTCGGGCTTCGAGGAACATATCAAAGGACAAATCGCTCCTGGTATGCTTGCCGATTTCATTGTTATTTCAGACAATATCCTCACTGTACCCTCAAAGGCCCTTTTGTCACTCAAAGTTGAGCGGACCTACGTGGGAGGTCAGTTGGTTTACAGCAGGAATGCGGATCGGGAACCACAAAATCATTGAGTGTAATCAAGTAGAAAGAGTTGGCGGCCTGGCTAAGCACAGTCTGCACGATGAGCAAGATGAGCTTTTTAGCCATAAGCTTTCTGTTGATTTTGGTTGGGCCGGTTAAAAGGTCTATGAATAAGTTCAAAAGACAGTTAGGATGAACGGTTAGAGTCTCATAAGGAATAGATGCGAAGCACAACTGCAAAAATTGCACTGGTTGTCTTAGTGCTGTTGGCTTTGAGCAATTTGATATTTTTTATCCTCAGTTCACATTCAGGCCCCATCGTAGGTTTCATTGTGGCCGCTGTTGTTGCCATTCACTGGTGGAGCAAAAAAGACAGCATACTTATAATGGTCATGGCAATCATATGGATTTTCGTTCATATCTACGAGCTGGTTATGATAGGGGCCAGCTCTGTTCCTGTATTCTTTTATCTGAATTTGCTGCTCCCCGCTCTTTTGCTTTACTGCGGTTTTAAAGAAAAAAGACAAGAAAGCAAGCTCTCTAGGTGATACTATCAAAAGGAAATAAGCGCAGCAAAGAAAGGCTTATGGAGATCATCGATATACATAAAAAGAAGGGCAACCACACGGTGAGAATGAAATTGGGAAATAATTTTCAAATTGACAAATAAGATTAACTCCTATATAGTATCTTTATGAAATTAAATTTTTGGGACGAATCCCTCGTATTGTTCAGAGAAAAATGCAAAGAGAATAGTCTCAAAATAACGCCTCAGCGTATCGTCATATATAGAGAAATGCTCAAGTCAAAGGATCACCCTAACGCAGAAGCTCTACACAAACGAATAACGAACATTATCCCTGATATTTCACTGGACACTGTTAATCGAACGCTCTTGACCTTTTCTAAAATCGGCATTGTAAAGAATGTTGAGGGTTACGGAGAGCCCCGACGCTATGATCCCAATATTGAAAATCATCACCACTTCAGATGCCTCGGCTGTAATACATTAATTGATTTTAACTTCAAGCCCTATGATGATTTAATCATTCCGGGGGATATAAAAAAAAGATTTTCTGTCCTTAATAAAAAGGTTCTCTTAGAGGGATTTTGCGCTAAATGCCTTGAAAAAGAGTAAAAATTTTTTCCATGTTTAATAGGATTTATAACTAATTGTACTTAAAAACGATATGGGATTAATAAGTTAATATGATTATTGAGAAAGCAAAAACTCACCTGTGCAACTTCAGTTGAACAGGTTAAATTGATGAATCAAAATTCAATAATTCAAGGAGGCTAAACATGACAAAGAAAAAAAAGACATTGACCACCGCCTTCGGAATTCCTGTGGCCGACGATCAGAACAGTCTGACCGCAGGAAAAAGAGGTCCTGTCCTGATGCAGGACGTTCATCTGCTTGAAAAACTGGGCCATTTTGACCGCGAACGCATCCCGGAACGGGTTGTCCATGCCAAAGGAGCAGGAGCTGGAGGTTATTTCGAAGTTACGGCGGATGTGACAAAGTACACCAAGGCCAAGTTTCTATCGGAAGTGGGGAAGAAAACCGAAGTCTTCGCACGGTTTTCTACTGTAGGCGGCGAAAAGGGATCCCCTGATGCGGCGCGTGACCCGCGTGGATTTGCCGTGAAATTCTACACCGAAGAAGGGAACTATGACTTCGTCGGCAACAACACTCCGGTTTTTTTCATCCGAGATCCCCTCAAGTTTTCCGATTTCATCCATACTCAGAAACGCCATCCGGCCACCAACTGCAAGGATCCGGACATGTTCTGGGATTTTCTATCATTGACGCCCGAATCCGTCCATCAGGTTACCGTTCTGTTCTCCGATCGGGGCACACCGGCGACGTACCGTCACATGAACGGCTATAGCAGTCACACCTTCAAGTGGTACAACGAAAAGGGCGAGGCCTTCTGGGTGCAGTACCATTTCAAGACTGACCAGGGCATCAAAAACCTTACCCGCGAGGAAGCCACTCGCCTCTCAGGGGAAAACCCTGATCACGCCACAGAGGACTTGTACGCGGCCATCGTCCGCGGAGATTTTCCTTCCTGGACTCTCGAGATGCAAATCATGAGCGAGGAGGAAGGATTGAACTACCACTGGGATATTTTTGACATCACCAAGGTCTGGCCTCATGCCGAAGTCCCTCCCATTAAAGTGGGCAAACTGGTCTTGAATCGTAACCCCGTCAATTATTTCGCTGAGGTAGAGCAGGCCGCCTTCTGCCCGGGGAACCTTGTGGCCGGGATTGCCACATCACAGGACAAAATGCTTCAAGCCAGACTTTTTTCCTATCATGACACACACATCCATCGCCTGGGGCCGAACTATCATCTTCTGCCAGTGAACGCAGCCAAAAATGCTCCTGAGACCAACTATCAAAGAGATGGGTTTATGAGATTGGACGATAACGGCGGCGGCGGACCCAATTATTGGCCAAACAGCTTCGGCGGTCCCGAGCCGGATCCGACTGCGGGCGAGCCTGCTTTTAAGGTCGCAGAGGTCGCAGCACGTACTCCATACCCCCATCCCAACGATGACTTCCAGCAGGCTGGAGTTCTGTACAGAAAGGTGATGACTGATGAGGACAGAGATCACCTGATCGGCAACATCGTGGATCACCTGGGAGGTGCACAGAAGCGTATCCAGCTGCGCCAGGCAGCCATATTCTATAAAGCTGATCCTGAATACGGCAGTCGTGTGGCAGAAGGACTGGGATTGAAGGTGCAAGATGTAGAAGGTTTGGCCGAGATGTCACAGGATGAACGCGCCCAGGCCACATCCGAGGGAGCTTGAATCGAAACACAAACACTGTGCTGAATGAAAACCATGCCCATCTCAAGGAAGGGATGTAAGTAACTGTACCGCGTTTCGTGATATCAAGCGTGAAAAGTTCTAATAGCTGATTCCGGTCAATTCTTCAGAAATCGCCCACAGTTTGTGGGCGATTTCTTTATTATGGGACAATTCATTTGATTCGACCTTTTTCGGATAGCCTTTCATCTCTCTCCAGCCCGAAGGGCCATAATAATCGCCGCTATGGACATCCGAAGCAACTGCGGCATACAGCATAGGCAATGCACCCATGGTGATGTCCTGAGCATAGAAACGATTCATGAAACGGAAAAAACCGACATGCCGCTGCAATTCGGTTGCTGTCCACCCTGGATGGGCTGCTGTGACCACCGTTTTCTCACCCGCTTCCTCCATTTTGCTCCCGAGCTGGTAAGTAAAGTAGAGATTGGCGAGCTTGCTGTCCGCATAGGCTTTCATTCTTTTGTACCGCCGCTTCTCCCAATTCAGGTCGTCGAAGTCCAAATGACCGTAATGATGCGCGCTGCTAGCTACAGTGACAATCCTGGAATCGGAGGTATCTCTGACTAAACCGATGAGTAGCCCGGTGAGGGCAAAATGGCCCAGATGATTCGTACCGAACTGTAGCTCGAATCCGTCGACAGTCCTTGAATAAGCCGGCATCATCACACCGGCATTGTTAATGAGCAGATCTAAACGGCTATGTTTAGCCTTAAATTCAGCGGCACCATTGCGAACGGATTCCAGATTGGCTAAATCCAATTCCATGATTTTGATCTCGGCATCAGGATTCAGACCTCTAATTTTTTCTGCGGCTGCATTTCCTTTTTGCAGATTGCGAACGGCCATTATCACCGTGGCGCTCTTCTCAGCCAGGGCTCTGGCTGTTTCATAGCCAATACCGCTACTGGACCCGGTTACGATGGCCACCCTATTCTTTTGATCGGGTATATCAGTACTGTCCCATTTCTTTTTTGACATTATCTTCACCTTTTGCCATTTTTTTTGAGAAGCGATTTTCGCCAACAACGAAAAATGTGGCCCACCTAACCTTTCGATGTTAGATAGGTCATGAATACGCCTTTTGGTTCTTCTCTGGTCCAGGAAAGGTATCCTTTTTTCTTGGCGCTCTCGATCAAAGGAGCGGGAAGGAACGGAGTGATCAACGTGTATATTTCCCCATTTTTCAAATCCTTGCACTCGGTAAATACTCTTTGGACCGGCTGTTCTCCCGATTTGAGTGTCGGTCGAGCATCAAAGCTCCTCACAATCCTTGAAGACGAAAACCAAGCCGGCTCCTCCTTTGATACAATTTCCTCTGCCTCATCCACATCAACACTCTCCTGAAGTCCAGCTTCTTTTCTCAATCTAATGATCATCTCGGGAAGAGAAATTTTTCCGAGAACCGCAGCTTGGCGCAAAGACGTAACCCTGGCCACGGTTTTTCTGAGAATGGGATTACGCAATTTTTGAAATTCCGGGGCCATCTCAAAGAGGACATCTTCCAAATCCGGAAACCGCTCCAGAAGAACCCCTATCTTTGTCTCCGGCGTTATCTGAAAATCCGAATTGGACCCGTCCATGTTAGCTGCTCCCCTTCCTGTATTGAAGGAGTCTCTGTTCTCCTTCAAGTTTTCTTTTCTCTGTCAGATCTTGGCTAACCTCCAGGGTTCCTAAATAGTCCCCTTCTTCGCTACGCAAGGCAAAATACTCGATATGGATAAATTTCTCCTTCAAATTGATCCAGAACGCCGCATGATCCTCACTTCCGGATTTGAAATCATCGAGTATCTTTTCGACGATACCGACACTTGAAGGAGGGTGACATTGCTGCACTTTTCGGCCTAAAATGGCCCGGCTGCGGGCAAAAATTCGCTCTCTCCCCTGTGTAAAATACCTCACCCTGTCTTCCTTGTCGACAAAAGTCATATCAAAGGGGATGGTATTCAAAACAGTCATCAATTCTATGACATTGAAGCTTCCGCTGGGAAGCTGGATCCTGCCTGCTTCTTCGCTGACGGCCTCCTTGATCTCAATTCCCTCGGGTTTCCATTGTACTGTTGGATCATAGAGGCAGAAGCCATATTCAATGCTCTGTCTTTCGATCTCGTACCATTCGGATTCACTCAACGTATCCAGACACATCGGAAAAAGGATCTCCTCCTCTTTTCCGATCATGTCCTCAATGGCCTTCGACGCAGGGGAAAGAACTAAATCAGTAAGTGTTGTTGCCTCTTCAACTGAGATCTCATCTCCAGCACTCAGTGCCTCTATGGCCGCCTTGAGAAGCTCACGGGTCTCATCATGTTTTCCCCACATGACTGTTGGTGGCCCGGTAACACCATGCTTTTCCAAGAAAGGAAATAAAAGGTATTCTTTACGCAAATAATGCTTTTCCACATCCGTCAGAGCGTTGAAATGCTGGTGAATTTCATTCAGGATTCCGCTTAATTGATATTCGTCTTTAATATTTTTGACCTCAGCATATAATTGTTCTAAGGCTTGGACTTCTTTTCGCAAGGCCCGGTTTTCCTCTTTGAACGTATGGACTGGATGTCCGGGGGGGGCTATTTTCGCCTCCGTATGATCGAGGACGCCATCTAGAGCTATCGTATGAATATCGCACAGCTTGAGCACCTCTTCCTGAGGCAATCCTTCATTGATCAATTCCTGTTCAACCTCTACAACATCGTTATAAGGCACTTTTCCTAATAACTTTATCAGTTGCTTTTTTACAGCTTCGGGAGCGGTACCTTCATGGAGTTGAAGGATCATGTGCTTGAGAAGCTCTTTTCGTTTCTGTATGTTATCGATCAATTCACTCATATCCACCTCCAAATTTTATAATTCATCATTCATTTTAATAAACTCTGGATTAAAAAGCTTTGACTTAAATCAAAATGGAGGCAGCTCATATTGGAAAAGAATTCTTGATTACTTTTCAGATCGGGGAAAAGCAGCGGATATCAGAAAACGCATTTGAGGGAAATTTTCATGAAGTAATTACAGGGGATTTTGGAAAATTGGACTAATGAACCCAATCTGGAATGAACTGTCTTCAGATATCGCGAACAAAGGACCGGAGTGTCTGAGAATGGCTGGATTGTCGTAATTTCCTCAGGGCTTTTTCTTCAATCTGTCGTATCCTTTCCCTTGTTACTTTGAATTGTTGGCCGACTTCCTCCAAGGTGTATTCATTTCCGTCTCCCAGTCCAAATCTCATCATTATTATTTTTGATTCTCGCTCCGTGTGATTCTCTAAAGCCTTCTCGATTTGCTCTCTCAATTTAACCTTCACTACCGCATCTGGAGGGGATAGGCTAATTTTATCCTCTATGAGATCCCCAAGAGAGCTATCTCCATCTTCCCCAATGGGCATCTCGAAGGAGACGGGCTTTTGAGAAATTTGCATAATCTTTCGCATTTTGGAGACGGGCATGTCCATTCTTTCTGCTATTTCTTCACAAGTCGGCTCCCTGCCGTGGTCTTGAACATAATCTCTGGAGAGCCTTATGATTTTATGAATGGTATCATTGACATGCACGGGCATTCTTATTGTTCTTGACTGATCAGCGATCGCACGTGTTATGCCCTGTTTCACCCACCAGTGAGCATATGTCGAAAATTTATACCCTCTCCGGTAATCAAACTTATTCACAGCGGTCATTAAGCCTATATTTCCTTCCTGGATTAAATCCAGAAATGGCAACCCAAAATTGCTGTATTTTTTGGCAATCGACACCACTAACCTTAAGTTAGCCGTTATAAGCTTCTTTTTTGCCTTTTCACTGATTTTTTTTCCTGAAGAGATAGCAGAAAGAGCATTTTTCAATCCTTTGGAAGTAAGTCCGATCTCTTTCCGTATGTCTTTCAGAAGTCGACAAAGTTCATGTTGCTTCTGTTCAAGATCACTCCTGTTATCCTCACCTGAAACTTTACAAAGGGAGCGGTTCACGGCATCACGCATCTTTTCAAGTTCAGTCATAATCTTGTGCTTTTCTTCCAAATTCTCAATAATTTTTTCTCTGAATGCCGGATTTAAATTTAATCCTCTGACGATTCGACTTATTCTGACGACAATTCGCCCCCGTGCGTAAGTAAATTTCCTCAATTTGGGAACGCTCGACAATTGAGAATTCAGCTCTTTAATCTTCTCAATATCTGCAGAAATATCAGACACTTTTTCCGGGACTGCTGTGTCGGAATTACCGTCTGTATGGGAGTTAAATAGTTTGCAGTAGACTTGGGGATTTGATTTCATATCATCAGCCAAGGCTAGAATTTTCCCGGACACAAATGTAATTTTGGAAAGAGATCTGATAACTAAGTTTTCACCTTTTTCAATTTCCTTCGCCGCTGCAATTTCTTCTTTTCGAGTTAGAAGCGGGATGCTTCCCATATCTCTAAAATAGAGTTTCACAGGATCATCCGTTTGATCTAAAGGACTGCCTGAGATAAAATTGATCCTTGCTTTTTTTGGCGGACTCACAGTGTTTTTATCACCCATCCTCATCACCGTAAAGGCTTCGGCAGATGGACTATTCCCTTTAGAAAATCTCTAATTCAGGCAAAAAACGAGATTTCAATTTTTTGATTGAATAAAAACCCGACAGGGTAAATTCAATACTTTGATGTCATCTCAATATCTGTTATAACCGTTTCCCCGTCTGTAATCAGAAGAGTTGCTGCCGCGTGGGCGAGCCTCATCCACTCTCAGTGTCCGGCCAGTGTAATCCTTACCGTTGAGTGACGCTTTTGCTTTCTCAGCTTCAGCTGGACTCGATAATTCAACGAACCCAAAACCCTTGCCTTCAATCACTCTAATCTCTCTGATTTCATAATCAGAGAATAGCTCTTCCAAATCTTCTTTAGTTACTGAATAACTAAAATTTCCAACATAGAGTTTACTTCCTTGCATTTTCTTCTCCTTGTATTTAAATTAATCCTTGCCAAATCATGACAAAGAAATTCCATGAAAAGCTTGCTTCAATGATATTATTCATCTTTTTTTATTAAAGAAAAATTAGGCAGGTCAGATAAGTGAGAAGGATTATTTAACTTGAGGTGGGATTAACTTCCTAAGTGATTATAAATTCTCTTTTAGCTAACTTTCTATTTTCCTTAACAGCATCTTTATTTTCCCAGAATTCAAGGAGATTGTCAATGAAAATATCTTATGGCACATCTGATTCTCCGGACAATGAAAGAAGTTTCGCTTGCTATAACTTCATGAATAAGCTATACTTGCCTATCAAACATAAGGTAAGAAATAGTCATAGCAAATTGTTTTTCCCACCCGAACGATAAGATACTCTGACATTCATCCCAACGTGTTTAAATTCAAAATAAGGTAAAACAATGGATTTTAATGAACTGAGACTCAAGTCCGGTCTCCTTCGAGGAATTGCGGACCGAGGTTATCGAAAAATGACGGCAGTCCAAGAGCAAACCTTAGCAGTCACGCTGAGGGGAAAGGACGTGACCGTCCAATCTCAAACCGGAACAGGCAAAACGGCGGCTTTCCTTATTACTCTACTTGAACGCATGAATCATAACAGCACATCTCAAAGGGAAAAAGCGCTGATTATTGTGCCCACCCGGGAACTGGCTGTTCAGATCGAAGCAGAAACCCGATCTCTGAACCGCCATATGGATTATGCAATCGGAAGCTTTTTTGGCGGAGTGGGCTACGATAGGCAGCTTACTATGTTGAAAAACGGCCTGGATATTATCATAGGCACGCCGGGAAGACTGCTGGATCTAAGTTCACGAGGTCATCTAAGCTTGAGAGATATCAAATTCCTGGTCATCGACGAAGCCGATCGTTTGTTCGACATGGGCTTTCTTTCAGACATCAAAAAACTAATCAAACAGATGCCCCCTCGCAATAACCGGCATACCATGCTCTTTAGCGCCACGCTGAACCGAGTATCCAGAAAACTTGCCGCTGAACATTTGAATCATCCAGTCCAGATCGAAATAACTCCAGACAAGCTGACAGTCGATGAAATCATCCAAGAGATCTACCATGTCCAAAGCCACATCAAACTGAATCTCATGCTGGGAATTCTGAAAGCCCAATCGCCTCAGAACGCATTGATTTTCACGAATATGCGGCATGCCGCATTCCGCCTGTCGAAGAAGCTACAGCTCAACGGGTATAGCAGCCAGCACCTGACAGGAGAACTCCCCCAAAAACAACGATTGAATGTTATTGACAATTTCAGAGCTGGTAAATTCGGGATTTTGGTCGCTACGGATGTTGCCGCCCGGGGGCTCCAAATTGACGGCCTGGAAATGGTCATCAATTATGATCTTCCCCAGGATTGCGAAAATTATGTGCACAGGATTGGACGGACAGCTCGAGCCGGAAACACTGGAAAAGCCATATCATTGGCCAGCGAAGGCACAACCGATCAGCTCCAGGCCATCGAAACCTTTATCGGCATGAAGATTCCTGTCCTCGCTGCGGACTATGAGCTATTCGACACCGATCTGAGCGAGGGATTCAGGATCGAAAAGAGAAATCAAAAAACTGGCCCAAATAATGGGTTTAGTTACAATAGCTCAAAAAAAATATCAAGGAATAACGGGAGAAGGCAAGGCAGAAAGTATGCCCGTGCGGATTCGGACTCCTTTCGTTCTCAATAATTCTCTTTACACCATCTGATGACCAGGAAAAAATTCTATGTGGAGTAAAGCCCGTTTTCTAGGAGATCCATAACCGCTTCAAATCTCAGTTTGGCAATTTCCTCCATACTTTCATCCGGACTTATTGGAGGCAATCCCGGCATCATCATATGGAAAAACAGTATGAGTGAATCCAGCAGTAAACTGAGAATGAACAAATCTTCGCTGCGGACCTGTCCTTTTTCAATCATTTGATTCAATCGATCAAAAAACTCAGAAGGTATCAGGAGTCGATATACTGATTCAAAGACATCGGATCCATCCAGTACGCATCGCATATACATTTTGACATGCTTTGGGTGCATCAGGAACCATAGATCAAGGTGTTTCATCGCTTTTCGTATTAGCTTCTTTGGATCTTCGATTTCCTGAACAGCTAAACCAATAGCGTTGACCATGGGTTCGGTCTCTTCCCTAAACAGTTCTGTGAGCAGATTTTTTTTGTCGACAAAAAGAGCCCGCACGACTGCCGGTTCCAATTCTGCCCTGGCCGCAATAGATTCAGAACTGGAGTTGATAAAGCCAACTTCAGAAAATTCGTCAAGAGCAGCTTCTAGAATTTTTTTTCGTTTTTCTTGCATCTTGTTTCATTCCTCAATACATAACTCTTCATGTTGAAATTCCGATGTCTCGGGTTTTTCAGAGAGACCTTTTTTCCCTACCAAATTCATTGACGAGATACGCCTGCTAGGGAACTCGGTTTTACCTTCAAGACTCAGCGGTCTTGTTTGCACCGGATCGAGTCGGGGAATGCAGCCAGCTGATCCAGCTCTTCATCTGGAATCCCTTTCAAAAATTGCGTGTTTTTAAAAGATTCATAAATCAATTTCCGGTTGATTTCCGTGCTGTACTCAACAAAGTAGCTGCTAACGCTCCCCGATTTATCCGCATCAATGTCGATAACTCTGGATGGAGTTTGACAGGAAAAATCGAAATCCTTTAAATTCACAGTTTTTATCCGGGGCATATCATAAGTTTTGAAGTGGATCGCCAGGTTTCTAATATCATAAACAATGCTCCACTTTGTGCCTTTCTTCTGACTGACATTCTCCAAAATGTCAAAGGCGTAAGCAACAATATTTTCAGTCTGACTTTCACTGTACTGCCGGATCAAATGGGCAGCTCTGACAAAGCGGTCCAGAGAGCTGATAGATAAGGGGATCTCATCCGTGCCGCCAAAACCTTTATGTTTTTCGAGATAGCGCAGAGATTCGACATATGTGCTGTTGGCTAACACTTCCACCGGCAGGTCTTCTGCCGTGTGACAGACTGTTTTCCCATCTATAAACTCTATAGAGGCCACCTGCCCCGATCGATCACTGACTAAAAAATGCAAGGGAATGCTGTCGGGTACGATCCTCAGGCTTGAATCGCTCTCTATCACTTCTGCAACACTTTGGTGGTTATCAAGTTGGTACTGTATCCAAGCCAATTCCCTGATGGCCAGCCGATCATCAGGAGAGGAGTACCGAGTCTTCGGCAACATCATCTGTTCGACAATAAGTCCAGCTTCGTTCATCCCCCCAGTCGGATATTCTTTTCCGTATTGATTAAAAGTTATGCTGCCATATCTCGAAATCCACCGTACCGGTTTCTCAGGAGGCTCAACATCTGCACTTTTTATCAAATTTCTTTTATTGACAATCACCAGTCCGGCTCCGATCATCCAATCATAGTTGCGTCCAAAGACAAGGTGTTTTCCATCCTTCAGGCAAAAGGTTGTGCATCCATCAAGATTTAGCCCGATATGAAAATGCGCCCAACATAGAAACACGATAAGCACCTTTGTGATGAATCGTTTCATTTTTCCCTCAGAACCAGATGATTTATTTATCAATGGGTCGGAATGTCGAGAGTATCCGTTCGGCCCGCCATTTCACCTTCGTCTCAGGTTCACCTTCAGCTCGAATAAATCCCTCTATAGCGTGACCTTTGACGAATCCCTCAAAATGCACTTTCCGGAGGAATTCCTTCTGCTTCAAGTCCAGGGTAAATTCCAGTTTGTTTCCCCTTATTCTTCCGTCCTTCACATTCACCGGTACGGCCGAAGAGCCTTCGAAGGTCTTTCCTGAAATTTTCTGAAAGACCTGTTCAATCGTCAGAGAATAACGTTTGTTTCCGGAAATGGCCGGCATAGTCCATTGCCATGTACCTGTCAAATTGGCTGGAATAATCCAAAAATGGATATGGTGCACTCTCCAGTTAAAATCCAGCATGAATGTATCATATACGGGAGGAAATTTTTCATCGTCATCATTAATAACAGTACTTTTATCGGGCTCCCATTCGCCCATGCCAAAGTCATGAGAGACAACTCGCGTGCCAGGGGCAAGCTCCCGCAGAAGTTTTGGACGAAGTCTGAGGTTGACCTTTGAAAGGAGGTAAAGAGTCACCACCGTCGCCTGGCTGATATCCGCCTGGAAAAGGTCCTTGACAAAAAACTCCACCTTGTCTGTAACTCCTGCATTTACAGCGTTTTTCCGGCATTCTTTGATACGAACGGGATCGATGTCTATCCCCACACCTCGACACCCTAGCTCTCTCACGGCTTTGATGACAATCCGTCCATCGCCACAGCCAAGGTCATAAAGCACATCATTCTTTCCCACATCCGCCATTTTGAGCATCTCGACCACAACCTCTTCGGGAGTAGGGACATAAGGCACTTCGGGTCTTTTTTGCTGAGGTACGGCCCCGCTTATGTGAGCAATAAGAAATAAAGTCAGAAAGCCAGGAAAAATATTTCTAACCTGTATTCTCTTCTTTGTCATCGGAATCGAAACAAACGATATCGAACACGACTGAAGTAAAATTGCCAAGTCAAAAAGCTAGTCAATTCAACGTGGCTAAGCCTTCTTCTGGCTCTGTCGCATTCCAGGCTCCATCACTCCCCGCTCCAGTATAAGTGCCGTTCATACTGAAGACAGAACCAGTCAGAATGTAATCTCTCCAATCGGTATAGGTGATGGTGATGGACCCGTTTTCTGCGGTCCACAGTCCGTGATATCCTCGATCGTCAGCGAATGTTCCTGACGTCAGTTCCGCGCCGGAAAAAGTGATGTTGAAATCAAAATTGACTTCAGACGATGCACTCCATCGCATCTGGATTCTCCAGGTGCCGCGAATGTCTATTATCTGGGCAGTCAAAGCAAAAGAAGTCCAAACGGATATGGATCCGCTTCCTGTTTTGCGTGATTCATTGATGAAAACTTCCACAGTGTGAAGAGGATTCTCAGGGAAATAATTATAATTCACCGTGGTGCCCTCTCTATGTTCGTACACACCGGTTTCCGGAGCTCCAATCACGCCCTCTCTCGTAATCACAGTCACAGTATAATCGGGAATGCCCCAGTCACAACTCACAAGGATTAAAAAAAGCAACATTACGATTATGATCTCATTGTGTTTCTTCATCTTCCTCATTTATAAAATAAACGAAAACGCCAATTGCAGCAAGTATTATATCAGTGAGACATGCAAACTGAAAATAGGGCAGAGAAAATTATTCAAGACTAGCTGAATTTATCATTGACTGCTCATATCACGTCTATATATGATTAGCAGTAAATTAGATATTTGTGATCGAATACAATAGGTAGTGATGAGCTGGAAAGAATACTTGATATATCGTGCTCGAAGAGCTGCAGGCCGAAGGAGACAACTCTATGGGACGGAACCAGCCCCCCAAGTTGCGAGCTTGCTTTTTGAGGAAGATGTCTCGCTCAATTTCCGCCAAACACAAAGGTTGTTAGTCTATATTCTCTTCAAGTCTCCCCGGCACCGATTAAGGCTGCTGCGGCTGCGACTGACAGACAGAGATACTCCTTCGCGACGACGACAAATCGACAAGCTGGCCCAAGATCTTCGGAACCGGATAAGCGAGCACAGCCGCGTTTCAGCAGGTTTTTTTGAGCGGAGCAACTGCAGCCGGGATCTCGCTCGAGTTCCGGCGCTGATGGAAAAAGCACTGCACCGGACAACGCCGTTTCTGGTAGTACAGCCAAAGAACGAGCGAGACATCGTTTCTGTCCTGAAGTTTTGCCAATCCAAGAAATTAGCTCTTTTCCCCAGAGGTTCCGCTTCATTCGCCTTTGGGGGGGCTGTGCCCACCCGAAACGGGATCGTGATGGATTTGTCCTCAATGATGGCCATTCTCGAGGTGGATCCGGAAAAAAGGGTTATTCGTGTCCAGCCTGGAGCCCGATGGGCGGATATCGCCACAAAACTCGGGCAACATGGCTTAGCTCCCGTGACCACACCTACCAGCCGCTTTTCCACAGTCGCCGGATGGATTTGCACCGGTGGATGGGGTCTGGATAGCTTTGCCCATGGTACCGTGTATGAATCTGTCCTCGGCGTCCGGGTGGTCAGACCAGACGGCTCCATAGAGGAGCTGGGTGCCGAGAGTGAGTCCATCAAAGATCTGTTCGGAACCGAAGGACATTTGGGAATACTTACAGAAATCACCCTCCGTGTTCGTCCAAAACCAGAATACAGCGGAGAATACCTTCTCACATTTGATAGTCCGGAGAAATCTTTTGAATTGATCGAACAACTTGTCAACGGTGACCATAATCCATCACATATCGTCTTTTTCGATCAGGAATACATGAAAAGAGAAAATGCGATTTTTGCAGAGCATACCAAGTTAAAGAACCCTGTCGTCCCCGAAAAGGATTCTGTTCTTCTTCATTTTGAAACTCCGCAGAATGAACAATCATTTCTCGCCTCGCTGAATGGACCTGTAAATCAAGCTGTCGAAAATGCCGTTGCTGCCCGCTATCTTTGGGCTGACCGCTTTTTCCCTCTCAAAGCCCAGAGGATCGGCCCCGGTCTTCTGGGATCTGAGGTGGTAATTCCTCAGGAAAAAGCATCAGAATACATTGCCAGAGTCAGAAAACTCGGGCAGCATTTCAAGATGGAACCTACGATTGAGGTGATCGTCTGTCGAGATAACGAGTCTTTTTTCAACTTGGTTATCGTATCCTTCAGCTGCGATTATTCGAGAACTCTTCATTATGATTTGAGCCTGCTGTTTATCCAACTTCTGGTCAGGCTGGCCGTGCGACTTGGAGGCTTTCCTTACGGAATCGGCATATGGAATACGCCCTTCGTTAAAAGCAGATACACGCAGGATCAGTTCAAAAGATTAAAGGCAAAAAAGCACGAGATCGACCCTGGGGATATTTTAAATCCCAATAAATTTTTCAGAATCAAGGGACGATTTCACAATATTCCTGCCCTTGCTATGCGCCCGACTATATTCCACACAATCCTGGCTGTATCCCATTTTCTTGCTCCTTTTTTGGGGCTCATCGCCAGAGCTTTTGGACCGGAGCAGCTTGAACAGTGGGATGTGCCATCAAAGGATGAAGAGCAAGGTAAAAGCCTACTGCACCAAAGTTCCCAACGCTGCACATCGTGTGGCTCATGCATCTCTGTTTGCCCCGCCTACCACATCACCAGCGACGAGCTGGTAACCGGAAGGGCGAAATTGCGTATGGCGGAAGCAATGATGCGCGGCCTGGAATTTAGCCAGACAGAAGCGCATTCGTCTTTTCAGTGCTTGCACTGCGGGCTGTGCGAAGAGGTCTGTCAAACCCGTTTACCGCTCCGGGATTGTTATCTTGTTCTCGAGAGCTGGATTGAAAGTCGCTTTGGCTCTCCCCATGAAACGGTGCAGAGGTTTATCGAAAAACTGGATAACAACCGGGATTTCATAAAGGAAACGTTTGGACTGGATTTGCCGGCATGGTCTCCCGATGAACAGATGTCCAGAGTCCCCGCCGTCAAACCATCAAGCGAGGAAATCCAGAGATGATCCACTTCAAACGCCTCTCACCGCGGCCAACTTCATCAAGATATCCAATTCGTACGCCCTATCGAATTATCCGCAGCGATCGGTGTATCAATTGTGGCACCTGTATTGAAGCCTGCATTTACGATTGTCATGCCCGGTCAGACAAAGACCCTCGAACAATGGCCGACCCAAAGGATAACTGTTGCAAGAACTGCTTCGCCTGTATCATGCGCTGTCCACGGGAAGCTTTGACTATGCACATGAGCGAGGAATATCTCGCTTTAGGAGATAAGACATATACACCTGACCGTATCCTTTCCATTCTGCAACAGGCAGAATATGGTAGAATCCCCGTTAGCGGATCCGGCTATCGGGGCCATTTTGATGGTGACTATTACGATAACATCTGGACAGACATGTCTGAAATCGTTCGCCCGACACGTGACGGAATCCATGGCCGGGAGCACATCTCAACAACCGTCACCCTAGGACGGATGATCAGAGACTTGTGCGGAATGGTGTTTGATGAGGATGGCAGCCTCAAATCCCATATTCCCCTCAACAGGGAAATCCCGATTCCGGTCCTATTCGGGCAGATGCCTTTATTCCCGGGAGAAACAGCTCTTTCTTCCCTGGCATTGGCAGCAAGCAAACTCACGACATATTTAACCGTCCCGGCAAAGCAGGTCAGTGAGGACCTGAAGGACTACTACAGCAACCTCCTCATCCGGTTATCAGTGAATGATATAGAGAGATATAAAGACATTATTGAGTGGGCCACTATCATCGAGTTTGATCCTGACAGAGAGCAGCTTGACGGAATTGCGCGAGCAAGAGAGATTAATTCCAATGTGCTCACGGTTATCCATGTTCCTGCCGCCAGGAGCGTGGAGAGCAAAATTCTTGACCTGGCCCGCCGCGGCGCAGAGATCTTTCACTTGAGCACAAACCCACATGGACGAGGTAAGGATGATATCACATTACTTGAATCGCTCCATGCCACTCATAAATTGTTGGTGGAAGAGGGAGTGCGAGACCAAATTACGCTGATGGCTTCAGGAGGCATCGCTGCAGCAGAGCATATACCTAAAACAATTATCATGGGCGCAGATGCCGTCGTTGTGGATATTCCATTGCTGATTGCCATGGACATTGTGGATTGGGCGTCCGGCGCAAATCAAAATGGGCAATTGCTCTTGAAAGGAATCGAAGAGCTGGATCCGCGCTGGGGTGCTTCTCGTGTCATCAATCTCATGCTATCCTGGCAGGATCAACTTCTCGAAGTGCTGGGTGCTATGGGTCTTCGTGATGTGCGGCGCCTGCGAGGAGAAACCGGCCGTGCCATTTTTGCCGATAAGGAACGCCAGAACTTTGCTGATCGACTCAAGAATATACCCGAGAATCCGTCATCAATCTCTTCTAAAAATACTGGAAAGGATATCAATGAGCCGCAGTTATTGCCTGAAGCAAAGGAAGTTTCGGGCAGGTTTGCCATAAAGCATGGAGAGTGGCGCGTCGCCGTTGATCGCACACGCTGTACGAATTGCACATTGTGCGTGGAGAGCTGTCGATATGATGTCCATAGGCGTATTGAGGGCAAGCTCAACCTGGACGAACCCATCCACAGCCGTTGCATTGGAATCGCCTGTCAAGAAAATGATTGGTGTTGTGTCAACGTCTGTCCCTGGGAAGCCCTGGACATCGTGAGAGATACGGTTGATGACGTTCTGGGAGATCCCCGCTGGACGTCGACTCTGCTCCGCAACACATATCAAATCGCGCAAAATGGTTCACCCTCAAAACTCAAGCCTGAGGAGCAGATCGGGACCTCAGGTGGCGGTTTTGATAAGTTGCATTTGGCAACCTCCATACCCGGAACAAAACCATTTAAAGGCCCGGTTAATCTGTCAATCCCTCTGAACAGACGAAAAACGGGTCCTAAAGTGCAAATTTCCCTGCCGTTTTATGGAGGGGGAATGTCCTACGGCTCGGTTTCCCTGAATGTCATGTTAGGCCGCGCAATGGCCGCCAAAAAGATCGGGTCTTTCACCTGCACGGGTGAAGGAGGTTATCCCGATGATCTGATTCCGTATTCAGATCATGTCATCACTCAGGTTGCCACTGGGCTGTTCGGCGTGCGTGAAGAGACAATCCAAAGGGCACGAATGATCGAGTTCAAATATGCGCAGGGCGCCAAACCGGGCTTGGGCGGGCACCTATTAGGTGAAAAAAATACGCCCGAAGTGGCGTCGATGCGCGAAGCGGTTCCTGGAACAAACCTCTTTTCTCCATTTCCCTTTCACAGTGTCTATTCAGTGGAGGATCATAAAAAACATGTGGATTGGATCCGATCGATACATCCGGAGGTTCTTGTCTCGGTGAAAGTCGCCACTCCGGCAGATGTGGATATGGTCGCCGTGGGAAGCTACTATGCCGGCGCAAACGTCATCCACTTGGATGGCTCTTACGGTGGGACAGGAGCGGCACCCGACATAGCCAAAAAAAACATCGCTCAGCCGATTGAATACGCAACAGCCCAGGCGCATGAGTTTTTAGTCAAGGAAGGCATCCGAGATGAGGTCGTTCTGATCGCCAGCGGTGGCATCCGAACCGGAGAGGATATTTTGAAAGCCATCGCTCTCGGTGCAGACGGGGTCGTCCTCGGGACCGCGGAACTGGTGGCTATCGACTGTGTACGCTGCGGGAATTGCGAACGCGACAGGGGTTGCCCGATTGGAATAGCCACCACCGATCCACTGCTGGGCCCGCAGATGACCCCGGAATGGGTATGCGGCAGGATATGCAATTTGTATATCAGTTATGCCGCCTACATCGAACAGCGCCTGCGCAAACTCGGTATGAATGACATCCGACAATTGCGAGGGCGCTGGGACCTCCTCAAATATTTCTCTGACTTTTCCGGCCATGGAGCCGGCACTACAGATAAAGTGAACCGACAATGATTTCTAGAGACACTACGGCCAGAATCGCAGAGGCGATTGCGCAATCTCGCCGGAATCTGACGCGAGGGCGGGCAATTGGGAAAAAACGCTCGCTGGAAGGCGGGTGCGGTGTTATCGGCATCATCGGAAGTGAAAAACTGCGAGGCAAGTGCATCATCCGCCCTTGCGAGCAAATGCGCAACCGGGGAAACGGCAAAGGAGGCGGTGTGGCTGCTGTTGGATTGTTCGACGAGTACAGAGATCACTATGCTTTGCACATTGCTTTTCTTGACGAATCCGCCAAAGGTCCTGTTGAAAATACATTCGTGGAATCTGTCTTTGATGTCTCTCATGGTGAAAAACAGGAATGCCTCGATGACTATCGTGAAACGGGCTTGGCAATAGAGCCGCCTCTTGTCTGGAGATATTTTGTTCGCGTCAAACCGGCGAAATTGGAATCCTTCGCCAAAAAACAGAACATCACAGAAGAGCAAGCCGCCGAGGACGAATTCGTATTCCAAAATAGCTTTCGGCTAAATGCGAACTACTATGAAAACCGCAAAAATCCCAAGGCCTTTGTCCTTTCCCACGGCCGGGATTTGATGATCCTCAAGGGTGTCGGTTATGCCGAGGAGATCGCCCGCTATTACCGCCTGGAGGAAACCCAGGCTCATCTCTGGATAGGGCACCAGCGCTATCCCACTCGAGGACGGGTTTGGCATCCGGGCGGAGCGCATCCCTTTATTGGCCTGCACGAGGCACTGGTTCATAACGGCGACTTCGCCAATTACCACGCGGTTTGTGAGTACCTGCGTCAATGGGGAGTGGTCCCCCAGTTCATTACGGACACAGAAGTTTCGGTCCTGTTGTTCGACCTTTACACAAGGGTACTCGGCTATCCGCTGGAGTTCACCATCGAAGCACTGGCTCCCACGCCAGAGGGTGATTTCGAGCGGCTTTCCAAACGTCGCCAGCGGATATTTCGAGCTATCCAGTCCGCCCATTTACATGGTTCACCCGATGGTCCCTGGTTTTTCATTGTGGCCCGAGCCCAACCAGGAACAGGTGCTCCACAACTCATTGGCATCACAGATGTATCCATGCTCAGACCGCAGGTTTTTTGTCTCAGAGAGGGGGAAAAAAGCTTTGGCGCCATAGCCAGCGAGAAGCAGGCCCTGGACGCTTTTTTTGAGGAAATTGCCTCTGATGATCCAGAAATACCACCGATGGCTGACAAGTACTGGGCTGCCCGGGGGGGAAGCTGCACAGATGGCGGAGCATTTGTCTATACCTTAAAAAAAGATAATTCTAAGCATGTGCTCGATGTTCAAGACAAATTTGGCAATCCCGTTAGAGAGAAGAGTTATCCGGGAAGTCAGAAGGGAACAGGGTTGCCAGCCATTCGCCTGGAACGCCGGATAGACGGCAAAGGCCGGAGGCTGAGCCCAGAAGCTCCCCCTCCCCTGGAATATGAACCCCAGGAATTGGAGGACGGGAAGATCGACCAGTCTTGGGCAACACTTCGGTATCCCTTTAAAGGTGTGTTGAAGGATTTAATGGCAGATCTACAGCACAGCCGGTATGAAAACTTCAGGGAGGGGATAAAAAAACTGGTCAATAGGGAGGGGATAAACGAATCACTCCAAAAATTGACTTTGCTCCGTGACAGGCGGTGGGATCCAGCTAGGGGCGAGAGGGCTTTTCAGTTGTCAGCCATAGAGCAATCGATTCAGACTCTCTTAAACTCTGTCCCGGCACCTGAGGATAGCGACAAGGATGGCCTGATGAGGCTTGATGCCAACGGCACTTGGCAAAAAACTCTTCCAAAGCCGGCTGATCCGGGGGACAGCATAGTGATCGACGCAGGCCAGTTTCCCAACGACGGGCCTGAAGCTGTCTCAAGAGCGCTCGCAACACTCTATTCCTGTGGATGGCGAAAATTTATCGTGTACCGTTGCCGGGGAGACCGGTTCATCGGGTGCGGGCTCGGCCCGAACACGGCTGATGTGCGTATTGATGTTTATGGTTCGAGTGGCGACTACCTGGGTAGCGGCCTGGATGGGGCTGAACTCTATGTCCACGGAGATGCCCAGGATCAGGTGGGACAGATCCTTAAATCAGGTCGGATTGTGATCTTCGGAAATGTGGGCCAGACCTTCCTTTACGGAGCCAAAGGCGGAGAGGCGTTTGTGATGGGGTCCGCGGCCGGACGTCCGTTGATTAACGCTGTCGGCAGGGTCAGAGCCATCATCAACGGGACCTGTCTCGATTACTGTGCAGAGAGCTTCATGGCCGGTGAGCAAACAGGGGGAGGTTTCGTGATCATTAACGGTTTAACGCATGATGAGCGGGGTGAAATCATAGGATTGGAAATAAAATATCCTGGCAATAATTTGTTTTCACTGGCTTCGGGCGGAGCATGCTACCTGAACGACCCTTACCATACCGTCACGGAACACCAGCTGAATGGTGCTGAATTCACATCATTCCGCAGAGAGGATTGGGTTGCGATTCTTCCCTTTCTGCAAGAAAACGGGCGTCTCTTCGGTATCAGCATTCGTCACGACCTGCTAATGGTGGACGGGGTCCTCAAATGGCCCAGAGAAGTATTCCGAAAGATTATTGCCAGCCGCGAAACTCACGAGCTGGATTGGACTTCTCTCGATTAGACAACAACTTTTTCAAACATTTGGGCTTAAAATCAAGAATGCGCGATTGATCGCGCATAAAACCTTTACAGGAAAGTGCAACAAATTGGAAAAAATCAAATAAGGAGAGAGCGCATGCCGGAACAGGCTAATAATAAAAAGAGGAATGTCTCCCGACGTGAATTCCTCAAAATCGGCGGAACTCTGGCTGCAGGCCTGCAAGTGGGAGCAGCCGCAGGAGCCGGGTTGGCGGCGGGGAAAGATCCTGCCACCCATACCGGCTGGCAGCACTTGGGCGATAACATCCAGTTCGTCGATCGCAAACCTCTCGAAATAGACGGAAATCCCTACGAAAAAGTCGGGAGAGCCCGGCGCCCGGAGGCGGTGGAACAAATCTTTGACCGGCAAGGACTGATAATGCGGGACATGATGAAAAGCGGCCGCAACGAAAAAACGCCCAGGGCTATCGGGGACATACCGCCAGAAAGTCAAAGCAGGCAAAGTCCGGCTGGCTCAGGCCAGATGAAGTTTCCGGCTCGCGATCAATTCGCTGATCCTCTCGGCAGTTTCTACACGGAGCACCCTGACATATATGATCTGGACAAGCTGCGCATGGAATCCATCATGCCCAAGCGGATGAAGGACATGGCTAAATATCGAAATTACTACACATTGATCGAGTCCTGGTCAGGTTGCTGGGGGACGTCTGAACCGATCAAAGGGCCTCCTGAAAAATCAGACTTCCAGATATCCAATCCGATGATGGGAAACACAAAGCTCCGCGATCCTGTCCCGTTCAAAAGCACGGCTTTAGCTTCGAAACTGATCAAAAAAATCACCCATCATTTCGGGGCTTCGATGGTCGGCATCGCCAAGCTGAATCCCGACTGGTGTTACAACTACGGTCTAAGAGGGTCGAAAAATCATGGCCCGTACGAAGTTCCGAAACACTGGGAATACGTGATCGCCTTCGGTGTTCCCCATCAATGGGAGCAGGTCAACTCCAATCCCAACTGCGGAACCAGCTTCGATGCTTATGCTCGAGCAACGATTGCTGCCCGTCGTCTTGAAAACTTCATCAAATCTCTGGGATACCCGGCAAGGAGACACTCACCCATGGATGGCTACGACCTGATCGCCGTGCCCATCCTGGTGGACGCTGGCCTTGGACAGCAGGGTCGTCATGGCATCGTCATCACGCCGGAGACAGGATCGAACTTCCGGGCTGCCTTTGTCACAACAAACCTGCCGATGGAAATCGACAAACCCATTGATTTTGGGGTCAACGAATTTTGCAGCCAGTGCAAAATCTGCGCTGAGATCTGCCCCTCATCTGCGATCAGCTTCGGACCAGATAACAAAGACATGACAACGCGCGGTTACAGGCACTGGGAGATAAACCAAACCTCATGCTTCAACTACTGGATGCAGAGCATGGGCGGCCTTGGATGTCGTCTGTGCTTGATTGCCTGCCCTTACAGCCGTAAGAACAACTGGGCCCACTCATTGGCCCGAACAGTTGCCACAAAAGATCCCTCTGGTTTGACGGACAGGGGTCTTACGTGGTTCCAGAAGACATTTTTCAAATCGCCCGAGGCCGTGGAATACCTCCCTCCGCCTGATGGACGATTCGCCACATTCCGAGAGCCTCCCGACTGGTTGAAAGCTAAAAATTATTTGGACATCGACATCTGCGATCCCACGAAAGGAGAATGAACCGATGATAACGACCCTGGAGCTTTTCGTGTTCTTAATCGGAGGTTTTACAGGTTTGATCGTAGCGGGCGCAATCGCGTGGACAAAAGACCTGGGATTGAAAATGACCTGGTGGAAGTGGCTTCTGGCCGCCCTTTGGTATATTCTCCTGAACTTTTTCGTGTTCCTTGACTTCACTCTGATCGGAGAGGGTGAATCCGGGGCCGGCTTGAAATTGCTCTTTGTCCAGGCTATATTCATGATCGTGTTGCTCGTCGGACTTGTTCGACTGCTAGGGGCTGGTCGGCAAAAACAGCCATAAACTGATTGACCGCAATAACTCTGTATGCTACATTTATCGGTCAAATTTGACTGGAGGATACAACCATGGCAAAAATTGAATGGAACGATAGCCTCTCCGTGGGCGTGGATCTAATCGACGAACAGCACAAAATGCTTATCCAGAAACTCAGAGACCTGTCCGATGCCTTTGAAACGGGACGGGAAATGAATAAAATCATGCAGACGCTGGAGTTTATGGTTGACTACACAGATTTTCACTTCTCGGCAGAAGAAGAAACCATGGTCAAGCACGATTATCCGGGATTAGAACTTCAAAAAGATCAACATCAGCAATTTGTAACCACATTAGACCATATTGTCGAGGATTTTCAGGAAGAAGGCCCGACAAAGGCCCTGGCCACATCCATAAATGTTTTCCTCCACAACTGGCTCATCAATCACATCAAAGGAGTGGATCTCAAGCTGGGTCAATTTCTGAACGAAAAAGGGATAGCTAAACTCGAATAATCAGTGGAAAAATTTCACTCTGCTGAAATTTTTGAAATCACTGTCTAAAGTCCATATTGTCGCTTCATGGGCCTGTGCAGTAGCGAGGATTATGCTTTCAGCCATGGGAATCTTGTGATCGAACCCGATTTTGGTCGCCTGAATGGCAATCTCCTCGGTGAGCACGACGACCTTACCCTGCTTCATCAAAGCAATACCCTGCAAAGCATCATCTTCGCCTCTCTCTCGCAGCACTACCCTGAAAACCTCATACAGACAAATCGTCGGAACAAGCAGTTCATTCGTTTTCAACAGAGGTTTTTCGAAAACCAAAGCCTTCGGCCCGTCGGTGAAATACTCCAGCCATCCGGAAGAATCCACCAAGTTCACAGGCGATCCTCGTTTCTGTCGATTTTTTTGTCAATTCCTTTAAGAAATCCTCTCATTTCGGAAATCTTGCGCTCAGGAATCAACTCGATCCGGTTTCCATAGAGGATCATCTGGATTCTCTGCCCAGCTTTGAGCTGAAGGGCATTTCTAATTTTTTGGGGAATAACCACCTGATATTTTGGGGAAACTTTGACTGTTGACATTACGTTTTCTCGATCGATAGATTCTCTGTAATACATTAGTTACATCGATCTGAAATGTCAAGTCCTCAAAAAATCATTCAAAAAAACCTAAAGGGTCGATCAAGAATTATTTCTATGCTAAAAGACGTATTTTTAGCGATAATTTCTCAGTCTATTCATACCGCAGGGATTCAACAGGATTTTTACGGGCTGCCCTGACTGACTGATACCCGACTGTGCCAAATGCAATAAGAAAAGTGAGCAGAGCCGTGACAACGAAGGTCATCAATCCAATCGTCACCGGATAGGGAAAGCCCTGCAGCCATTTTTTCATGGCGAAAAAGGCGATGGGCCAAGCGATGGCATTGGCAACGACAATCAGGCCCAAGTACTTTCGACAGAGCAAAACCACGATCGAACCCACGGACGACCCCAATACTTTCCTAATCCCGATTTCTTTCGTCCGCTGCTCGGCGGTGAAGGAAGCGAGTCCGAGCAATCCCAGACAGCCGATGATGATGGCCAGCACGGAAAACGTGCGGAAAATCCGGCCGAGTTTTTGCTCCGCCCTGTGGAGGCGCTCAAAAAATTCATCCAGAAAAAAGGCATGATAAGGATGATTCGGATAGGCATCCTTCCATTTGTGTTCGATCTTGGCTATGGTTCCGGAAAGGTCATCCGTCGCCAGCCGGACGGTGAGTCTTCTGGCCCTGTTTTCGATGGGCCCATCGTTCTTTATATACTGTATGAATGTCGGGTTGATGGCCGAATACAGAGATCTTTGGTGAATATCTCGAAAAACACCGATCACTCGCAGAGGCGTGTACCCTAAACTGTCATCGAAGGGATGGAGAAGAACCTTGATCTGTTTCCCGATTGGATTATCCCAGCCCAATCCTCCCACGGCCGTTTCGTTGATCATCACCGCCTCGGCGATGTCGGTAGGCATTTCCTTGGAAAACCCGCGTCCCTGGACAACCTCGATCTCGAAGGTTTTCAAGAAATCCTGATCCACATAAAAGTTATCCATTCGGAACATATGTTCTTCCGAGGCTCCTTCGGGATAGGTGCCCGTGTTGAAGAGATACATCTCCCCGGGGACCATGGATGTCCCGCAGGCACTGATGACGCCGTCTATTGTCAGCAATTCGTTTTTTAAGGATTCCAGTCCGACTCTCACGTCCTCATTCTGAAGAGCAATGACGTACAGGTGCTCCTTATTGAAACCGAGATCTTTATGGCGCATGTACCTTTGCTGGCTGAAAATAATCATCGTGCAGATAATTAAAATAATGGAAGCCGCAAACTGAGCGACAACGAGAATCGACCTCACAGGAGTCTTTTTGGAGCTCTTGGCGAGAGTTCCCTTCAAAGTCACTAGGGGACTGACAGCCGAAAGGAAGAAGGCCGGATAACTCCCGGCGAAAACAGCGACAAACACAACTATCCCGGCAAGATACAAACTCAAAGAGGGCATGTTGAGGTAATTAACTGTGATCTCCCGGTTGGCCAAGCTGTTGAAATAAGGAAGCCCAAACTTGACAATAAACATGGCTATAATCAGAGAAATCAGGGCAAAAACAAAGGATTCTTCCAGAAATTGAGAGATAAGCCTCTTCCTCTCCGCCCCCAGGACTTTCCGGAGTCCGACTTCTCTGGCCCTCCGTGCAGAGCGGGCGGTGGCCAGGTTCATGAAGTTGATGCAGGCAATGCAGAGGATGATGACGGCAATGGCGGCGAATGCCCGTATCAACCGGATATCATTATTGGTCCCCAAATCCGAGCTCAGGCGGGAAAAGAGATGTATTTTTTTCAAAGGCTGAAGATATGTCTCGAGAGTTCCTCCTGCTTCTTTGAGGACCGGGCCAAGATGTCTATCGTTAAATCCCGCAAGTTTTCGTTCAAGTTCCTTCGGATCGGTGTTCTCCTGCAGCAGTAAATAAGTGGCAAAGCCCCAAAGAGTCCATTGGCTGCCTATTCGCGGCGCATACCGAATAAGCGTAGAAAACGATGCCAGACAGGTAAAGGTGAAATGGGAATTCGGGAGCGGGTCTTTGACCACACCTGTCACCTGGTAGTCATACTTGTTATCCCAGTTTATGGTTTTTCCTACCGGGCTTTCATCGCCAAAGTATTTCTTAGCTGTCTCCTCGGTTACGACCATGGTGAACGGAGCTTCAAGGGCTGTTTCCGGGTTCCCCTCGATCAGTTCAAAGGAGAAAACATTGAACACCGATTGATCGGCATAGAACACATCGGATTGGAAAAATTTCTTGTCTTCATAGATAAAGGATCTTATGACCGTGGGCATAAACCTTACGGCGTTGATTACCTCGGGAAACTCTTCAACCAGAGCCGGTCCCATCGGCCCTGTCGCCGAGGGCATTTCCTGGGTGCGGCCTTCAACCGCTATCTTCTGGACAATCCTGTAGATGTTATCAGCATTTTCATGGTAGCGGTCGTAGGAGAATTCATAGCCGATGTAGGCAAATATCAATATGCAACAGGCAATACCCAAAGACAGTCCAAACACATTGATCAGAGTGTAAAATTTATTCTTGATCATACTGCGGTAAGTGATTTTCAAATAGTTCTTGAACATACGGAACTCCTGAATTATTCCAAGAAATCCTTTTTTCAGGATAATATTCCCCCACTATAAACAGGAAGCTCACAAAATTCAACACTCCTGAAGGATCAGAGGAAGAGGCAAACTCAACGTAGTGGAGCCATTCCAAAAGCGGAATCCTCTATTATTACCAGAAAGACCGGGGAGTGGTATCCTGTCGTGCTGCTCAAAGAAACGACACCATCGGAGCTGACATCAGAGACGAGAGAGAGGCTAGAGCGGATTTTTCCTGATTTTCAATTAGAATAGGATTGAAATTTAGACAATTTTAGGGGAATCACTACGACCTAAGCTTCTCTAAGCTCGGAAAGAAGGCCCGAGATGAGTTCTTTGACAGTGACGATCTTATCGATGCGGAAAGCATTTTGGCCGCAGAAGATGAGGCCGTGATCAACATCCCCGAAGTAAGAGTTTAAAAGCGCCTGGGCAATACAGTACCTCGCGTCGCTGACCTTACAGGCCGTGAGACATCTATAGGGACAATTGACTTTCAATTTTCCTTTGATTTCCAAATCATCTAAAAATTTGTTCTGAATAGCCCGTCCCGGCATACCGACAGGACTCTTGATGATGACGATATCTTCTTCTTTGGCGTCGAGGTAGGCTTGTTTAAACTCCTGGGAGACATCGCACTCCTCGGTGCAGACAAATCGTGTGGCCATCTGAACCCCCGATGCCCCCATGCTCAACATTCGAGCAATATCTCTTCCGTCGAAGATCCCGCCGGCCGCGATTACCGGAATTTTCCTTCCGTATTTATCTTCATAGGTTTTAATCGTTTCCAAGATTTCCGGCAAGAGTTTATCCAGGGAGTATTTATCGGATTGGCCGAGCTGCTCTTCGGAGAAGCCGAGATGTCCTCCTGCTAAAGGTCCTTCAAGGATAATGGCATCGGGAATCCTCTCGTAACGTTTATCCCAAGAGCGGAGGATGAATTCGGCTACCCGAGCTGAACTGACAATGGGTACAAGGTTTATCGAACTGTCCTCGACCAAACCGGGAAGCTTTGCAGGGAGTCCTGCACCGTAGACGATTATTTTAATTCCCTCACGTATGGCCGTAATAATCAGATCGTCGACATTACTTAGTACGCCCATGAAGTTGACGGCGATATTGCCGTTTGATTTACTTTTCGCTTTGCGAATCTCTCTCTCTAAAGCCTCTCGAGACATTCTCTCGTAGTCATGCTTCGATGCCTCTATATCACCAAGCCCTATGCTCGAAATAGTGCCTATACCGCCTGCCTCGGCCACGGCAGATGCCAGTGCGGCAAGAGATACCCTTACACCCATGCCTCCCTGAACGATCGGTAAGTCTGCGGTGATATTTCCAATTTGAAGCGTTGGGATTTTCATTTTTTATCCTCATATTTCTTCACTATGAGGCAAACATTGCCTCCGCCGAAACCAAAAGAATTGCTCATTGCAATCTCGAGATCAATCGACTCGACTCCTTTGGTCACATAATCGAGAGGGCACTCCGGATCGGGTTCCTCGTAGTTGATTGTAGGGGGCAGATTACCTGTGTAAATACTCATCACCGTGGAAACGAATTCTGTTGAACCGGAGGCAGCCAAAAGATGACCGATCATCGACTTGATGGAGCTGATTTTAAGATCACTGCAGTGGTCACCAAAGACCTCCATAATGGCTGCACTTTCTGTCTTATCATTCAAAACAGTAGAGGTCCCGTGCGCATTGATATATTTCACTTCCTCTGGTTCGATGCCGACATCATTCAAAGCGGATCGCATGACTCTGTTCATTCCATCGCCTGCAGGGTCTGGAGCCGTAAAATGAAAGGCATCAGCCGAATTTCCATAGCCAGCAAGCTCGGCATAGATACGTGCCTTTCGGCTGAGAGCATGCTCAAGTCGCTCCAGTACTACGATACCCGCTCCTTCTCCCATCACAAAGCCGTCTCTGTTCTTGTCAAACGGCCTGCTTGCCTTTTCGACGCAATCATTCCGGGTCGACATGGATCGCGTCGCACAAAAGCCTGCAAAGGGCAATGGATTAATACTTGCTTCCGTCCCTCCGGCCAGCATAATATCGGCATCACCCCTCTGAATAATCCGAAAGGCATCGCCGATGGCGTTCGCTCCCGTAGAGCAGGCAACACTAGGAGCAGAAAGAGGTCCCTTTAAACCATAAGTTATTGATACCATGCAGGCTGCCATGTTTATGAGTAACTTGGACACAAAAAAAGGACTTATGGATTTTGGCCCCCGCTCATGAAGCTTGGAATATCCGTCTTGAATGGTAATGGCTCCACCGATACCGGAGCCAATGATGACTCCAGCCCTGTCGCCATCAAAATCAAAGGTGTTTAACCCGGCATCACTGAGGGCCATAGCTGATGAAGCCATGCCGAAGTGGACAAATCTATCCATTCGTTCGACAGATTTTTCGTCAATCCAATCTCCAGGATTAAAACCCTTTACTTCAGCCGCCATATGGGAGCGATATTCAGAGGGATCGAAATGAGTAATCTTTGAAATGCCGTTTCGCCCTTCCAGCAATCCGTTCCAGAATTCATCAATCCCAAGACCGATGGGAGTCACGACACCTAACCCGGTGATAACAACCCTTTCTTCACCCATGAATGTAATCCCGATAATCCTCGTGATCCGATTAAAGAATTTAAACGTTGATCACCACTTAATATCTCCGGTAACCGCCTCCACCACCTCCAAAAGAACGATTTTTTGGCGGCCGCGCTTCGTCCACTCTCAGTGTCCGACCCGAGAAATCAGTACCGTTGAGTGCCTCCTTTGCCTTTTCAGCTTCGGCTGGGCTGGACAGTTCAACAAAGCCAAATCCCTTTCCTTCAATCACCTTGACTTCTTGGATTTCTCCATATCCGGAAAACAGTTTTTCCAGGTCTTCTTTTGTTGTGGCATAACTAAAATTTCCGACATAAAGTTTTCTTCCTCGCATGTATTCTCCTTTTCATTATTGAAAAAACTGAAAGTTTGGATGCTCGATAGGGGTTACTAAAACTTAAGGTGGGGTTAACTTCCTAAACGATAATAAATTCTTTTAAAGCCAACTTTCAAGTGTCCTCAATCTATCATAAATTTTCCCACAAAAGACAGTACAAGTCAAATAAAGACTAGGCACACACTCACTGTTTGACTTTCCGAGCTTTAGGAGGAACCCACTGTTCGATGAACTGAGTCCTTCCTTCATATTCGTCGACGAGGTCCTGGAATATCGCACGAAGATGTTCGTAGGGCAGAGTCCCGATGATCATGCGGCCGTTGATGATCATCGTCGGTGTGGAGCGTATGCCGTGAGCGTACTGATCGGAGGTCTTGTCATACTCCATGCCCGTGCTGAGAATGGTCCGGACCATTTCCTGTGTCGCCGGGTCATGAAGGGCATCTTCAACTCCGTAGCGGCGTGCCAATTCCAAACGCCAGTCAGGATTTCGAGCGGCGTTGAAATTGGCGTAGATTTCATCATGGATCGCGAGAAACTGGGCCGGATCATGAGCGGCAATGAAGGCAAGTTCGCATGCACCCGGATGAATATCCTTATCGACGACAGTGTTGCATTTTCCCTCTAACGGAAAAAACTGATAGACAATGTTGATTTTTCCGGCGAATTCCTCTTTGAGTTTGTTGAGCTGGATGGTGAGAAAGAGACAGTCCGGGCAGGTGAAGTCAGAGAATTCGACAACCTGAATAGGGGCGTCTTCGAAGAGTTCTGTCGAGCGAACCGTCCAGTAGGGAGACAAGAAGCTCGGGTTTCCGACGACCGGAAGATCACGGAACTGCTTGACAATCCTCAGCACGACGGCAGCCTGGGCATCCTTCTTGGCATCGTGATACTGAATCATCCCGTAGGCTCCAAAGGCTGCAATGAAGGCGAAGGTCACAAGCATTTTGAATGAAGGTTGCAGGAGACGCTTCACAAAATTTTGTTTTCCTCGGCCAACCCCGTAGAGACAAAAGAGCGTAAAGCTCAGAATAGAAAAAATGTAAAAGCCGGTGCAGAGAAGGCACAAGCTTCTTGAAATAAAAACAGAGTAGAGAAAAAGTGCGATAACTCCGAGCACGTTAAAGAAGGCAATGAACATGTTTGTCCGCTCGAAGCTCTCTGACGGATAGAGCGCTCCCAGAGCAACGAGAGCGCCGACGATCATGCCGAAAAAGCCAAGGGGAATTCCGAAAAATTCTGAAATTAGCGAAAAGGCGGAGCTGTCACAGTTGAAAAACGCACTGATGTCACAGAAAGATCCTTCGAATATGCTTTCAGGATAGTTGGCGAGAAAAAAATGCCTTATGGTCAGGATGGAGGCCACCATCATTCCGATTCCAGCCAGAAAACTCAGAATCCTGGGCCACCGCACTCCATCCAGGGTCAATGTCCGTTCCATTCTCTACTCCATTGATGGATTTTCTAAATTATGTCAGCCTAGAGTACTCATTTTGGGGCGAGAAATCAAGACCCTATTATTTCTCATTATATCCCGAAATCATGACAAGATATCCGGTAGGCTTTTTCAGGTGATCAGAGTGTGTGTTGGCGAAAACCGCTTGAAGGCTGATGCGGGTATGGTCTCTTGATCGTAGGCTGACGGTCAAAGGTGAATCATTGTTTGTTCAGGGCTCTTAGTGGTTGGCGGAAGAATCTTCACTGAAAACGGGTAATGATTCGCCTCAATCCTTTCCGACTTCAAAATCAAGAATATCACGGTTTTGAGAGCGCGCCCCCAAATTAGCGGGAGAGGACTTTTCCCGGTCTTTCCCACGTGAGCTTCCCGTCTTCGACAACAGCTGTTCCGTTGACGAGGACGTAGGCGATGCCTTCTGCATACTGATGAGGTTCGAAAACTGTGGCCGTATCGCGAATCTCGTCTGGATCGAAAATCACGATATCAGCATGATATCCGGATTTGAGCATTCCCCTATCGCAGAGGCCCATGATTTGAGCGGGAAGTGATGTCGATGACCGGATGGCGTGTTCTAAGGAAATGACTCCTCGTTCTAGGGCATAGTGTCTGATCTTGCGCGGAAAGGTTCCATAATAGCGGGGATGGACAAATCCGTCGGTCGGAAGCGAGATTGAGGCATCCGAGGAAGTCGCCACCCAGAGACAGGCCGAATAGGCCTCGACATCGATCTCGGAGAGAGAGAAGCCTCTCAAGATTGCGCCACCGGGTTGGTTATACCCCTCCATCTGGAGTTTGATCACCATATCAACCGCAGACAGACTGTTTGCCAGGGCAAGTTCGGCCAGAGTTTTTCCCTGGTAGCTTTCATCCGGATATTTCAAAACAACGATGTTTTCGGCGCTTCCGCGTCGACTGATCTCATAAGCCGTATCACGCCGAATGTTCTTTTCCTTTTCTGGATCTTTCAGATTTTCCTGAAGAGTTTCCTTAGGTTTTTTCCCCAGGGCCCATCTGGGAAGCAGTACAACCTGGCCGTCGCTTCCGGTCGTGTTGTATGGATACAAATCTGCCCAGATGTCGACACCCCGGGCCCGTGCGCGTTCAATGAGATGAATTGCCGCTTTGCTCGATCCCCAGAAATCGGCGCCTCGGGCTTTGATGTGGGTGGCCACAACCTTGGCTCCCGTTCGCTTCCCCACTTCGATGGTCTCGACTATGGAGTCGAGCAATCCGGGCTGCCCTGGCGCATGCTGACTGGGCAGGTACCACATCGGATCGACGCCGGAGCCTCGCTCATGGACAAAAAAAACGCCTGCATAGGGCACTATTGCCTCCACCAGTGCGATGAGCTCGTCTGTATCGCTCCAAATGCTCGGCACGTATTCCAGGCCTGTTGACAGTCCGAAAGCGCCATCGGTCATAGCCTGTCGTACCAATTCGCGCATCTGTTTTATCTCTTCAGGCATGGACGTTCTTTCGAAATCTGTGCCGAGCACATGACGGCGGATTGTGTTGTGTCCGATCAAGAGCATAACATTCGGTCCTGTACCATGTGACGCTAGAGCATCCTGCTGCTTGGCAATGGATAAGGGGCCGCCTCCGCACTGGTTGGACACTAGCGTGGTCACTCCCTGGCTCATGAAGTTAGGCGCAAAATAACGTTTTTCATTCTTCCCTTTCCACTCCTTACCAGAGGCGATACCATCATAGGCATGGGTGTGGATATCGATAAAGCCGGGTGTCACGTACTTTCCTTTGGCATCGATAATTCTTTTAGCCTTATCCTTGCTCAGAGTCCGCTTGATGGCTTTGATTTTTCCATCTGCAATGCCGATATCCGCATAGAACCATGGATTTCCTGTTCCATCCATCACTTTGCCGTTCACAATAAGCAGGTCAAAATCTTGCTTGTCTTGAGCATGAGCAGAAGTACAGGCGAAGACCAGAATGAGCAAAAGAGCAAAACCTCTGATGGCTGTAATCATTATTCCTTTCATCATTACCTCCGCAAATGGACCTTTAACCGTAAGGGAAGGCCTTAAAATTGTCAAGAATCGGCAAAGAATAGTGCCATCCCCATGAAAGTGATCATGAAAAGATGCATCGACCGGGAACAAACCATTGCCTGCTTCAGGCAAAGATCTCGCCGTCTGCTCAATGCACCGCATCAAGATACAGACTTTCTGATACGATCCATCCTGTCACACCGATGCAGCCCCGACAGGGCGGGCTTCTCCCCTTCTGGTCATGAGACTTTATCACAGATAGGAAAATCCCAGACTGGGAGTGAGGATATCTTTACTCTACGATAAATTTGAGCTGACTAAACTCCTTTTTTCGGATTTTTTCACAGTGTTCCTTAAAATTGAGGAAATCAAAAAGGCTTCCTCCTCTGTTCATGGCCTGCATGACTTTTTCCTCATTGCTTTGAATATCCTCTGCAATCTCAATAATGCGCGCAAGTTCATCGACGTCAAGAACGATCAGTCCATCATCGTCCCCAAAAATTATGTCGCCTGGATTAACGGTTATCCCGCCGCAACCGACAGGAATTTGCGTCTCGTAAAGCACAGAGGCTGTGCCTGCCATGGGCGTGACGTATCTGCAATAAACGGGAAGCCGGATTTCATCCAGATGCCTGGTGTCGCGGTATCCTCCATCTATGACAATGCCCGCCAGCCCTTTCCGTTTTGCCTCGGTCGTAAACAATTCACCAGCCACAGCGATCTTTTCTCCTTCAGCATCGATCACCAGCACTTCTCCCTTTCGGGCATCATTCAGGGCTTTCATGACGGCGAGAAAATCACCGCGACAGTGCACGGTGTGCGCTATCCCGATCATTTGATGTTCTTTTAAAAGCGGTCTTATCACCGGATCCACAACCCTAAGGTGTTTATCGGCATCGCACAGGCAGGCCGCATCCAGTCCTTGCAACCGTTTTCTCAAAGATAAAAAATCCATTGTGACTCCTCGTTCCGATTTCCGATACTATATCATAAATCCCATTCAAACGCGTGTGTTCATCATAGCGATGTTTTTAGATTCCTGATGATTTTAGGATCAACACGGGTTCGGAGATGCCTTTTTTATGCGAACATAAAGAATCGAAGGAATTAAGTCAATTCGATTCAATGCCTGGATTCAAATCCTAGAAGTGCCATCAAGCCATCAGCCAGGGTTCCGCGCCAATTGATGTACTCATGTCCGCCGTTGAACTCCTGGTAATGCACCCAGTAGTCTTTTGATAACAGCACATCCCGAAAATGCCGATTCGTAACGACGATGTTGGGAATGGAGCCATCAGCCGGATGATCTTCCATGAGACCGAAATCGAGATGGAAGCGAATGGGGAGTGTGGGTGTTGATTGGAATTGCCGGATTAGCCACTCCGGAGCGTGATCCCCTGGTGGGCTGTACATAAAGGCGCCTGACTGAGAGAGCACGTTACCGAAGATCTCCGGATGACGGAAGGCCGCGTAGGCTGCTCCCAATCCCCCATTGCTCGAACCACCGACTACATGACAAGACGGGTCTGAGGACATCCGATAATTCTGGCGGAGCCAAGGGAAAAGCTCCTCTACCAAAAAACGCGTGAACGGTTCGGAACAGGTCAATTCCTGATTCCGGGCTTTGGGACTCGGATGGCTCACCAGAACGGCGATAAGAGGAGGAATGCGTTTCTCTGCAATAAGGTTATCGAGAATTGTTGGAGTTGGCACCCAATCCTTGTAAGCCGGGCCGTCAAAAAGAACCAGTACTCCGAATCGATTCTTGTTTCGGCCATACTGGGGAGGCGTATAGATCCAGAGAGAGCGTTCGTTGTCGAGAATCAGGCTTTTGATCTTATGGGCTTTGACCAGACCTTGGGGGATACCAGGTCTCTTCGCTATCCAGGGTTGTGGCAGTGCCCCCGGAAGCTCAACGACAGAGACAGGTCGGGGATAGGATGGAAATCGATGCGGATTCAGAGGATCCAGGCGTAAATTCGCCGTGCGTTCCAGCCACTCGACGGTATCTTTGATCCCCGTTAACGAGGTCAGAGGGTCATTCACGGAAAGAGAATAGGTGAACCGGGCGTCCTGCCGGAATCGGTAAGTCCGGAACCAGATGTCGGTCTCCAGAAGCCGCTCCATGCGGTTGGAGGGGATATCACCCCAGAGTCCGCGGTCAATGAAGATAACCACATTGTGCACATTGTCATCGCCCGGATAGAGAAAAGTCACTAAGACATGTTCCGGATCACCATCAATGGACTCCACGAGGGGGGTTCCAAACTTGGCCACTTCCTGCCAGAATTCATCCAGGTTGACCGGATTTTCTTCTTTGATCTGCTGAGCTAGAGCGGAAAGGCGAGGACTCTGCAGGGCCTCCTTTGCCAGCACAAGTTGATCAAGCAACAAGCCGGCAATAAGCATAAGAGCCAGGGCAATAAAACACAGATCTTTGCATAGAAAAACCTTAGATTGACGCGCTGTCTTAAGTTGAATTATAATTTTTTCTCGTCCAAGCAAATCATAATCTATGGTTTAAGTCGAAGTCAAACAAGAAAGACAGGCGGAGTCCCGTACTCCGCGTCAGGGGATAATGTCAATTTCAGAGAATATCAATAGAATTTGTAAAATTTCTATGATAAAATTTACCATTTCATAGATTGGCTGAAGGAGAACGACTGATGAGACCTCTAAAGCTTCTGTTGACTTTGTTTTTTTCTCAGTAATGGGCTCGCTCCTGATTCTCTGGGCACAGGAAATACCTAAGGAAGACTATATTACCTATATGCCTTTGACTTATCCGAAAATAAAGAAGCAGACCGATGCTTCCGAAAAATTGCATCTCTACGGAAACAGATCCGCTTCGTCTTACCGCGATATCAATCCTGTTGACGGGATCGACGACTAAAGACTCGTCACGCTCCAAAAAATCGCGTTGCGGTTTTCCCCCTATCTCATCCAGAACACCAGTAACATCCCCATGGATTGGAAGCGCTTTATGGAAGGGACAAAGAGCTATCCCCTTTACATCGACATTTGGGATCATTCCCCGCCAAAGCCCGCGCTTATCGGAGAGCAGTCGATTAACTTTGTTGACCTCGGTAAACCCTGCCCTCCTGATGAGTTGCCAAACTTCGTGGAGCACGAAATATCCTCCGGTAAAATCTTCACGGATGATTGCATGCTGCTGGCTCTTCTCCATGAATTTTATCCCTCCAACCCGGGAAATGAAACTCTACACGAGCTTCAGGAAGATACTTACTATAAGCCTTTTAAAGTCATGTATTTCGATTTTCCAGGACACGATGAAGAATCGTGGAAAGAGGTCTTTGTGGATCAATACTCAAAAGGCCTGCCCCGGAAATATCATGATTCTGCCAAGACCTACGTTCACCCTTTCATCTATGAGGATACAACGCATTCGGATAGGGAAGAAAGGTATGAATTTGTGCTTCAGTACTGGCTTTTCTATCTCACCAACGACGGCGGCAACAATCATGAAGGTGACTGGGAGCATATCAACGTCATCATCTCACCTCTGGACAAAATCAATAGAAGATTGACGGCGGGTGAAATTCAATCCATTCTCGAGGGCAACGGCCTGCAGGGTGCGGAACAGGGTGAACAACTCGTTATCCAACGGAGCGAATTTTATTTTCATCATTACGTCATGATTCTCGATTACACCAGGCCTAATGTGTATCTTCCCAAAAAAGAATGGGAAGACGAAGTCAACGGCCTCACAATCGAAAAATTCGGAGAACAAAAGCTCTGGGAGCGCATTCGAGAAATGGCTTACTGGGATGACGAAGAAAAAATCATCAACACGCATCCTGTGGGGCATATCGGCGCGGATAACAAGGGATTCGATCAAGTCCTCTCGATGCCTGGGGGTAAGAACAGGGACTCCCATGGAACCTACCCCTTTGCAGGCCTGTACAAGGGAATTGGCCCTGCCGGTGCCTCCGAACAGATTACCACCTACGTTGACCATCGCAAATACTATGCAGACTCAGGGTATAGGAGCAGAATCGATCGGAAAAAGCACGGTCGTGGGGGGTTGGTTCGCCTTGATAAACCCGAGCGGATCGAGATCGTGCCCGATTGGGAGAGGGTTGTCGATTTGGCCCAAGAAAATTCTGAGGTTCGACGCAACTGGTCCTGGTTGATTCTTCCCATTCGATGGGGCTATCCAGCTTCTGTGTCTCCGTTTGCCGGTGTGGTAGCCCATGCAGAAACGGGAAATTTATCCCCTGTAGGGCCGGCGTTCAATGACGGTTGGAACAGGGTCAGGGATGGGCAAGGTTATTCGCTCTATGAGCCCCACCGATTTTCCTGGTTGTTTCCTCTCGAGTGGCAGGACAGCTTTCAGAACAGCCTGGGTTTCCTCAACCTCACCATTCCCACCCTCATCAATCTGCCGCCTTTTGATCTTGCCTGGCGATTGATTGCCGCACCCTTTCGGAGTGCCCTGGCCAATCCGTCTCCCACATTTTATACAACCGACAATATCCCCTACCGCTCCGTAGGGCTTACAGGTGGCGTGGCCATCCAGAAAATGCCCGACGAATTCATTAACCTGCTTCTTACATCAGACGAGGCATTTGCGGAAGTTCTCTTTCGAATCATTGAAGCCGATCCCGATTTTGGCACTGTCCAAACCAAGGAAACGGTTATCATTGACGACGCCATAAGCGCTTATTTTGAGCTCGACCTTTTTTTAGGAAAGCGTTTCGTCACTTATAACGCCATACGTCACTCCCGAAGCTTGGTCGGAGCCGATTATTTTTTGACCAACAGAAGTGATCCTTTCCAATTTCGGTCCGATCTCAACCTTTGGGAATATACCGGGAGCATCCGCTACAATCTGGCGACGGGCGGTTTCCAGCCCTATATAAAGGGTGGATGGGGATTGAGCTGGTACAGGCTCGAAAACTTGTCTGCGGACGGTGTCCCCTTGGAAAATGCAGAGACGGCATGGATTCGCAAACCCTCCTTTTTTCCGTTTAAAAATCTTCTTCCCAATACCTGGAATTACGGAGCAGGTCTTGAATTGCTGCTGATCAGAAGCCATGCGGCCATCCCTAGAGGCATAGACGTAGGCCTCCGTGCCGAATGGACGGGCTACTATCACTCGCTCGGGTTGGATCTCGAGGCCACTTTCCTGGATTTCACGACCAGAAAGATCGATCTGAATGTGACCAGGAACGAATTCAAATTTGTGCTTTCCTTGAGTTTTTAAAAATTTCTACCTCGCGCAAAAAAACTTTTATCATTCAAATCTGTTCCGGTGTCCAGGTTACTGCAAGAAGTTGTCAGGAATGCGGCCCCCTTCATTCCGATTCTCCTGGTGCTGACGGTCCTGGGTGGAGGGCAGGAGGAATTGGGATGGCGTGGATATCTTCAGGGCGAAACACTCAAGCGAGCAAATCCGTTTCTTGTCAGCCTCTTCATCGGTATCATCTGGTCAGCGTGGCATCTCCCCATGTGGCTCTACAAACCTTCAGGCCAGTACGGCCTGAACTTTGGTCTGTTCACACTCATGGTCGTCGCTTTTGCCGTCCAACAGACTTGGTTATATGCCAAAACAGGAGGTCTGGTCATCACTGCCGCCCTTATGAATGCCACGATCAATGCTTCGCAATTCATCTACAATGTCCTCGGTACGACGGTTAATCCCCAGGTCATTGGGCGTATAGTTCAGTGGATTATCGCCGTGATTCTCGTGTTCACCATGCTCCGTTATTTTTTCCGAAAGCAATAAGGGATCTCGTCTCAACATTTGACATTTCTTATATCAGGGAATATCTGAAATCGGGCAAATCGGAGGATATCTTACTCGATCTGGGAGCAAGTGCGCACCTAACGACAAAATCAAATAAAAAGTCCCTCCAGTCGTGATCTTTTCACCCTGATGTCAATTAGATTTTCGTGATGACGACAACATCATCGAGTCCGAATTGAACTTCAATCTCCGGATCAGTCACCTCCCTCTTTACCGTTTTGTGATTGATCTTTATCTCCCAAGATTCTGCGTTTGGATTGGAGAGGACTATTTTCCCGGTCTTGGTTCTATCGCTGGAAAGCCTCCGGAAGCGAAATTCATATCGGCTGGGACTCATTTGATAGTCGAGGCGGGCTACGGTGTCATCCCCTTCTCCCAGCCAGACTAAGAACCGCTTTGTTTTTAGAAATCCCAGAACAACCATCCGACCCGCGTCGGCCAGCACGGGCGGTGGCACAGTACCGGCCAGTATCTGGGGAATGAAGAACCGCTGGGCAGTGGTGTTATCCGGTGTAATCCAGTGAAGATACCGGATCGGGTCACCCCGTTCGGAGTAATGGATGTGAACGTTCGTGAATCCCATTTCTTGTGCCCTTTCTTGATAGGCGTGGTTCCTCTTGGTGATGCTCGGGGCAGCGCCATCCTGCTGATCCCAGAACATATGAATCTGGGTATAGGGGCAGTTGATCGCACCCAGGACTTTATTCCGGGCCATAATCTTGTCGGGTATATCACCCGGCATCCCGCCCAGGCCCCGAATGATATGATCGAACAAGGAAAGACTTCCCTCCGGCCAGCCCTGTGTTCTTTTCTCTTCCACCCACTCCTCCCATGACTTCCCGAACATCCCCACCTGGCGCAGCCAGTGGCCCGTATCCGCAGACCCATAGTACGGGATTGACATCCGGAAATAATCCGGAAAGTGAACCACGGCGGAAATGCTGGCCATGCCTCCGGCACTGCCACCGGTTATGTTTATATTTGTCGGATCTAAGTACTCTCCATAGTGTTCTTTGGCATACTCGATGGCATCGTAAATGTCATAGATTTCCCGGCCGAAAACGTCACATGACCCGGCAGAATTGTCCCTTCCTCGAAGACTTGGAGCAAGGCCGAAAAATCCCTTTTGGGCGTAATAATGCACTCCGCTTATGGAACCCATCCGTGTGCCGGGGATATCGCCATGGACATGTATCATCACAGGCGCACCTTTGATTTTGGGATCGTAGGCGATATCGGCATAGAGCGGAGAGAGATCCTCGACGCTGCTGCTGTAGGCGATCTCCCGGACTATGATATCTTTACCCTCCCGCAGTTTTTTAACGCCATCAGTGACCTTTCCCGAAAGGAGTTCAAGAAGGCTGGGACTCAGCTCCAGGCCACCCCCCACATAGGCCATACGCAATGCCTCGACCCAGTGAATATCGGGGCGAAGATTCACATATTCTGTCAAAGAAATCTGCCCATCCCGCAATAGGCCGATCACGTATTTCATGATCCCCGTTTCAATCATCTTATTCCTCTGCTCCTCTTCACTTATGCCATCATGTGCAGCCTGATCCTTGACGAGTTTTTCAAAAAAAGCGTTTTCGGGTATTTTTTTAAGCTCTATGATCTCTCCGGAGGTAAACGTCTTGATCACAGTCTTGGCGTACTCTGCCCTTTTCTCTTCCTCGGATGCCTGGAAGGCCAGTGAAAGGCAGTGGAGTGAAAAGAATAGCACCAAAGCAACACAGAGAATCAGCAGACGCCGGTTTGCTTTTTTCCCTACCGTTTGCATTCATTTTCTCCTTAATTGAGTAGATATCAGTCAAAACATAAGTCCCAGCGGAAGCCTGGATTTTATCGTATTTCCTTCCCTCAATACTATAATTTTGGCTTCGTCTTGAGCAAGGAAATTTCATCGATAGCCTAATAAAAAGACAAACCCATGGCAAAGGGACAGCTCTTCGACATTCTTATCCGGAACTCGTCAACCCAAGAAATCGCATTTGCTCAAATGTCATAGCCATAAGATCGCTGGCGCCATCCTTCTGCACGTCAAGAGGCAGGCTAAGCTTAAACCCCAGCTGAAGGCATCTCTATTAGCCTGTTTGACCGGTGCACCTTCTCAGTCCAACCCAGGCAAAAACCGCACGTAAAATAAAAATGGAGCACCAACACGCAATAAAACTCTTTTCATTCCGTCTACTTGATGTGAGAATGAAAGAAAGCGAAGTAATCAATGGCCAAAATAGGTGAGTTTTTCCGCACGGAATACGGCAGGCTTGTTCGCTTCGTCCGCCGCCGTATTGATGATGCGGCAGACAGAGATGCCGAAGATATCGTTCAGGACGTGATGCTCAGTCTCTTCGACAAGGCTGACATCACCGCCCCGATAGAGAATCTTACCGCCTACGTCTATCAGGCCTTGCGCAACAGAATAACGGATATGTTTCGGAAAAATAAGGGAAAGACATTGTTCAGAGAGCTGGAGATATCCTCATCTGAAGATACAGAAAGATCATTCGAGAGAAAAGAATTCAAGAATAAAGTCTATGAGGCCATCACAAATTTGAGCGATGATCAGAAAGCTGTGGTCATTGCCACAGAGTTTGAGAATCGGTCTTTTCGAGAGCTTTCCGAAAAATGGTGTATCCCAATCGGAACATTGCTGGCAAGAAAATCACGCGCGCTGAAAAACATAAAAAAAGAACTAACCGGTATAGTTTGAAGAAAGATAGGAGGTAAACATGAATCACAATCATGTGCACACAGCGGATAGGACCTCTTTGCAGAGAGGTTCAAAGGTTTTTCGTATAATCGGCTGGACTCTGATGGGCGTTTGTTTTGCTGCCCTCTTCGCTCTGGTCTTCGGCTTTGTCGTCAAATGGCTCTGGAACTGGCTGATGCCGGCTCTGTTCGGATTGGGTGCCATCACCTACTGGCAGGCTTTCGGGATCGTCCTCCTGGCCAAGCTGCTTTTCGGCGGCTTCGGCGGCCACCACAGGAGCAATCACGACCATTTCAGTTCTAGATTTCATGACAGATGGCACGGCTTTTTCGGCGCAGAGGGAGAGGACTGGGGTCCCGAGGCAGAGAGGAGCTATCGCAAGTACTATAGGCGTTACTGGCGCGAAGAGGGAAAAAAAGCTTTTGAGGATTACATCCGGCGACTTGATGCCAACGACGATGCACAGAAAGAGGAATGACGGCATGAGCGAACTCAAATCCGATATACACTTCAGGTTCATGTCCCTTTCGCTGATGATCCGCGATATGTTTAAACCGCCTCTAAAAGTGCTGGGAGAAGCCAGCATCAAACCTGGCGACACTGTGCTCGATTTCGGCTGCGGCCCGGGAAGTTATTCCCTGGCCGCGGCCAGGCTCGTCGGCAACACAGGCCGTGTCTATTCTCTGGATATTCATCCCCAGGCTATCCAAAAGGTCAAGCACCGCACAAAACGTCAAGGGTTGCAAAACATCGAGCCGGTCTTTTCTGACGGAGATACGGGCTTTCCCGATAAATGCTTGGATGTCATTCTTGTCTATGATGTTTTCCATGAACTCGATAAGCCAAAAAAATATCTTGAAGAGATGCACCGTATGTTGAAGGACGAGGGCATAATCTCTTTCAACGACCATCACTTGAAAGACCGGGAAATCGAGTCAGGCATGACGCAGGGCAACTATTTTCAGTTGGCAAACAAAGGGAAGAGGACATACACATTCAAAAAGGTGAAGCGCTGAGGCGATAGACGAGCGTCATTTCCCCATGAGTGAACAAAGGGCTTTCTGCACCTCCCGGTAAGAATCAGTGGTCGGCACGACGACCTCGAAATGGCCGGCTTGTTGAATCATCACGAGCTGCACTTCATCTCCGCTCTTCCGGGCAGCGTCATGATAAGCCTGCGCTGATGCCGGCGATACCGTCGTGTCCCCGGCGCCCTGGACGAGAATTTGAGGGACACCCAAGGGGAGAAGCTCTACCGGTGAACCGTGGGCGTAGCGCGCCGCTACGGTCGAGGGATTTCCTCCCATTAGCTTTGGGACAACTCCCCCGCATAATTTCTGGTATTCGGGACGACTTAAATCGCCCACTCCTGCCAGAGAGATGACTCCATGAACTGTCAAGGGATTATCCGCATAAAGGGGACTCGTACGGGGGAGCTTGTGACGGGCAGCCAGCCACAGGGCAAGGTGGCCGCCGGCTGAATGGCCCAATGTGATTACGCGATTTAAGTCCAGAGGATAGGTCTTGACCAGTTCCCTCAAATAATCGGCCCCGCGAGCCACATCGCAAAAGGTATTCGGCCAGCCGCCTCCCTCATTGCCGACACGGCGATACTCCAGGCTCCATGTGGCAAAACCTTCCTTTGTCAGGGCTGTAGCCAGGGGGCTTATATGATGGAGATCGTATTGGGACAGCCAGCAGCCGCCATGAATGATGATAATGACCGGGTGAAGACCTTCTCTCTCCGGCAACCTCAACTGGCCGAATTGAAGAGGATGTTCCCCGTAGGCAATCACATGGTCCGCTGGTGTCGGGGCTAAAGACAGAAGATCTTCGACGGTCATATACTGAGAAAAAAGAGGCGTTATCAGACTGAGCAAAAGTGCTGCGGGCACGACACGACACATCTTCCAAAAATAATCGTCAACCAACCGCTGAAATACTCCCCTGACTTTCTTTCTGATCATGGATCACATACCTCCCGCAGAATATATCATATGTTTTGTTGTCCAAAAATTCAAACAAGTTGACTTCAACGCACCGGATGGTCAAAATGGTAGGGCTTATGTTCTCTCTACAAGGAGGCGAAAACATGAATTTAAAAAAGCTATCTTTGGTGCTTATCTGTGCGGTTCTAATAGTCGGCTGCGTGAAGGGCGGCATGGCCACGGAAACAGCTTCCCTCGAACAATTCCTGAGTGCACCTTTCCCCACCCACCTCGTTGCAGCAAAAAATGCCGACCAGATAGCATGGACATTCCTCAAACAAGGCGAACTCAATGTCTGGACCGCAGCCGCACCCGACTTTACTCCCGTGAATCTGACAGGCTTCAGCAGAAATGAAGTGTTCGAGATCCCCACGGTACGAATCACGGATGACGGGTCGCTCGTGATCTATGTGCGCGGAGGGAATCCCAATGCCAAAGGGTGGGTGACCAATCCGACCAGTGATCCTGACGGCGTCGAACAAGCGGTATGGGTTATCGATGTGGCCACAAAGAAAACCTGGAAAGTCGCTCTGGGAAACAACCCGGTCCTTTCACCCGACGGTAAATGGATCCTCCTTGTCAAAGGCAACTCTATATATAAAGTATCTCTGGAAGACCCTGGTTCTGAAAATAAGCCCGCTGTCCCTCAACAGCTTTTCAAAGCCCAGGGACAAAACGGAAGCCCTCAGTGGTCACCCGATGGCCGGAAGATCGCCTTTGTGAGCCAAAGGGAGGACCATAATTTTATCGGGGTTTATGACCTGGAAAAACACAGTATCACCTGGATGGCACCCGGTGTGGACCGCGACAGCAATCCCCGCTGGTCATTCGACGGAAAGAACGTGATTTTCTTCCGAAGGCCGGGAGCACAGTTCGACGAGTTTCCGAGGTTTTTTGAAATGCCAGACGCGGGGATATGGACGGCGGATGCCGAGACCGGACAGGGACGTGAAATTTGGCGGCAGGCTCCTGACGAAGAACCGAAGTACCACTCGATTCGGGAACTGTATGTTTCGGCCAACGACAGAGTTCTGTTCACCGCGGAACACGATAACTGGTATCACGTATTTTCTCTTCCCTTCTCCGGCGGAACTCCTGTTGACCTGACACCGGGTCAGTGTTTTGTGGAAACCGTGGATTTATCCTTAGATGGGAAAACTCTTTATTTCAGCTGCAATTTGGCCGATATTCACGGCCGCCATATTTGGAAAGTGCCCACAACAGGCGGTAAACCCGTTCAGCTGACCAAAGGGGCCACCCTGGGAACATATCCTGCAGCGCTATCCTCGGGGAGTCACGTCGCTTTTCTGCATGCAACGGCAAAACAACCGGCTTCTGTGGCCACCGTTCCGGCTGGGGGCGGAGAGACAACAATCATCGCACCCAAAGCATTGCCCGAAGATTTTCCCATCGATGATTTGGTCGAGCCCCAGCTCGTGATTGTCAAGGCACCCGACGGCCTGGAAATCCCTTGCCAGCTCTTTTTGCCCAAAGGAATCAAGCCCGGTGAGAAAAGGCCTGCTGTCGTCTACACGCACGGAGGTCCTGTACGGCAGATGCTTCTGGGCTGGCACTACATGGGGTTCTACTCCGACGCCTACGGGATCAATCAATATTTTGCCCATACCGGGTATATTGTTCTTTCCATTAATTACAGAAGCGGCATCGGCTACGGACGGTCATTCCGCAACTGCCAGAACTGCGGCTTCAGAGGCGCAGCAGAGTATCAAGATGTGGTGGCAGGCGCCAAATACCTGCAGAGCCGGCCCGATGTCGATCCTGAACGTATCGGCAAATGGGGGCTCTCCTACGGGGGCGTTCTAACCGCGACGGGTCTGGCACGCAATTCAGATATTTTCAAGGTCGGCGTCGATATGGCCGGTGTCCACGATTGGTCACAGATGGGACGGCGTTTTGCCAAAGCCCCTGAAGAAATGCTGAAGGTTGCTCGAGAAGCATCGGCTGTAGCCGATGTGCACACATGGACATCACCCGTCCTTTTTATCCATGGTGACGATGACCGGAACGTTGATTTTGCCCAGACGACGGATCTGGTTCAAAAACTTCGCGAAAAGGGAGACGTGCACATCGAGCTTCTCGTCTATCCCGACGAGCCTCATGTCCTTCTCGTTTACGAACGTCGTATGGAAGCCTACAACGCCACTTTCGATTTCATTCACAAATTCCTTCAAAAAAAATGATTCGGAGCCGTTCAACGAACGGGTGAATTCGGACTCATCCCAGGCAGAAGGATGACACATGTTGTCTGCCGAAGAGCGTGATGACGTGCGCAATCCTTAATCGGAACAAGTCTGGATGAAGATCTAACTCTCCATAGGGAGACTGCCTGAATGGAAATGTTTGTAAACCTGGATTTAATCGGACAGTCTCCAAGTGTATTAGCCTACCATTAATTCAAGACAAGGAGGACCGAAATGAAACTGCGAACAGTATTCGGCGTAATGATTATTTTTTTAGTTATCGGCTTCGTTTTTTCTGAGCAAAAGCCGACAGATCCTCCCAATCCTCTGGGCCCACCGAGCGAAAGAACAGGTTTACTCCTCACAGATGATATGACCATCACGCTCATTCAGAAAAGTTCTGGGGATCTTGCCCATGATTACGTTTACCAGATTTCACTCTGGGACCGAAGTCAGGTCACTCCTGGCTATAGAGAGTCCGCGGAATGGATTGCACAGAAGGCCAAAGAATTTGGCTTGAAGCAAGTTCAGATAGAGCGTTTTCCCTCAGGAAAGGCAGTCCGGTATTTTGAGAATTCGACACGCAGCAGCTGGGAAGTCAAGAAGGGCGAACTGTGGTTGACATCACCTTTCCCTCTAAAAATCACGTCCTACGCAGAGCTCCCGATGTCTTTGGCCGGTAACAGCATCTCCGGTGATATGGAAGCCGAGCTGGTCGACATCGGGCATGGAACCCACGATGCCGACTACAGAGTCGGTGTTAAGGGAAAGATTGTCCTCACCTCCAACCATCCGGAAATGATTGTGGATAAAGCCGTCTACGAAAAGGGTGCCGTCGGCATCATCTCTTACTGGTCAGTTCCTTCGGTCATTGACCTTCCCAACAGACAGCCTGGTGATTTTCCAGACCACGTCGGATGGGCGAGACTCCCCGAACCGACAGATAAAAAACCGGGCAGCTTTGCCTTTATGATATCGTCCCGGAGAGCCCAGGAATTGAAATTTCTGCTCGAGACATCCACGGTAGATAAGCCGACCGGTTTCGAGTTTCCCTCCATGGCCTCGCCTCCACCTGGAAGTCAGGCTGCAGGGCCCGTCAGGGTAAGGGCTATTGTCAAGACCACCAGCGGTCCAGGCAGTCTGGATGTCGTCAGCGGTGTCATACCGGGAACAAAATATCCCGATGAGGAAATTGTCGTCACAGCACATCTCTGCCATTACAAGCCAGGATCTGTCGATAATGCCTCAGGCTGCGCATCCATACTCGAGATAGCTCGCACACTCAATCAACTCATCCGGGAGGGTTGTCTCTCACCTCCGCTTCGCACGATCCGTTTCCTCTGGGTTCCGGAATACACGGGGACTTGGGCCTGGTTGGACAAACACCTCGATGACCCCGTGAAACGCATATCCAACCTGAACTTCGATATGCCTGGCCCTGATCTGATCAAGACCAACGCTGTGTTTTACATATCCTATACAGCCGATTATGTCCCCTCTTATCTCAACGCCATGATGGAATCCATCCTGGATTTCATGAATAAACACAACGACCACCGGTATCCAGCCCACAAAGAATTCCACATTATATCTATCAGAGGTACTAGGACACGACTGCAGGGACGGATGCTCCCTTTTGAGTTCGGCACGGACTATGAAGTCTTCAACAACCTCGGTGTACCTGGAACCAATGTCATAGGTTGGCCGGATAACAACTACCACACAAGCGCCGACGGCCCCGATAAAGTGGACCCGACTCAGCTCCACCGGACCGCCTTTGCAGGGTTGGCCTCGGCTGTGATGATAGCCTATGCAGATGAAGACAATGCCTCAGACATAGCGCAACTGGCTCTTGTCTTTGGCAAAAAGCGCATTCACGCCAGTGAAGAGCAGGCTGCAAATTTGGTCTTATGCAGCACAGCGGACAGCTTCCCCGAGAACAAAAAGTGGGCAACGAATCTCATCCGCCATGCCTATACAAGAGAAAAAGAAGCCATACTGTCATCTCTCCTTTTTGCCCGCAGCGATTCCGCGCAAAGTGACATTCGGCAGACAGCGCAACTGCTCGAGGATGACCAAACGGATTCCCTGAGATACATCGAAGAGCTGGCCGGGACAAAAGCCAGAGCGCTGAAGATTGCCGATAGCAAAGTCACCCTTAGTCCTGCCGAAAAAAGGGCTGCGCGTCTGATCCCGGTGCGGAACGCAGGTAAAGAGCTGCTGGGTGTCACATATGTGGCTAGTGTCATTGCCAAGGATGATCCGGGTGATTTGAAATCACTCATGGACGCCCTTAATCGAGGTGCTGTCAATCTGAGGGAGAAGGGAGTTGATGACTTGCGGATTTTCAGCCTTTTTGAAGCCCCTGGTTATTATGCTGATGGGAAGAGATCCATTCTGGACATCCGAAATGCGGTGGCAGCCGAATTGATCCCCCTTCCGATCGAAGCCCTCGAAATCTATTTTCGAGCCTTTGCCAAGGCCGGTGTGGTGGCCATAAAGAAAAAACCCTAATCCTGTTTGGGTATTTTCAAGGCTATTTTCCTGGGGAAAAAATGAGTGGACAGTGGTTCACCCTATAAGAATTCCTGGAAAACTCGGAAAAGTTCCAGGACATCCGCCAAGCCGTGTCCCCGGTCTTCTGTTTTGACGTGTTCGGCATGGCTGAACCAGCCAATGATTTCATCCACATTCGAGGGAGGCATTCGGTAGTCCATGGTTCCGCTGAAAAGCAGGATTCTGACATCCGATTGGAAATTCGACCAGAATTCTGCCTATATCATCCTGAATGAGATTCTTTTCCTTCCCGAACGAGTAGGGCTCCCAGAATATTTCATCGACCGCCGACTGAATGACAGTGGGAACAGTGAGTATAAAACAAAGTGCGAAAATCGGGCCGGTGCATTTCATCGCCTTCATTTTATCCTCCAAGAGATGTTTTTATACTGCCAATGAATAATGTTTCACAATCTCTTTCCGGGGAGAAGATCTTGTCTGCCACTGTTGAGCTTTCAGAGAGCAGATCTGCGCAGCTTTAAGTTGACTTCCAGGATTTCCAGAGCCATATCCATTGATTCACGCAAATGCGTCTGGTAGGATCTCTGACTTTCAGGTTCATAAGTCGCAAAAAAATCTTTGATCCTTTCCTCCTGAAATAGCCCTCCCACCGATATGATGCCTATCACTACGCGCTCGAAGTGAAAGGAATGAAGCTTTTCCAGTCTCTCCTGATTCGCCTTAAACATGTCCCATAGATGGGGCGCTAAAGCCGGGTTTCCGGACATGATAGAGGGCGGGATGAATCGGAGTGCCGGAGGCATCTTTTCAAGCGCGAAATCGAGTGCGCCCTGCATGTTTTCTTCCAACACACAACCCAAAGCCGAAGCAATAGTCATGCGCTCTTGCTCACTCTCAGTGACACCGAATCTTTTCGTCAGTTCATTCAATGCCGTAGGATCAGTGAACGCAGCCACTCTCTGAACAGCATCGGCTAAATCCGGGTGAATATTTTTTCCTGTCGATACCATCTGCGCGAATTGTTTCCTGGAAAAATCGACAGCTTTCTGGCTGCCAAAAAGTGCGGCACTCCACAGCATACTACCCCTCAGGCCAGCCACAGCCAATTCTTCTTCAGGCTTTGGTTCATATCCTATCCTTTCCAGAGTTCTCTCCGTGATCGATTTGCCGGCTTCCTTCACTTGGCTTTTGCCTTTATCATCCAAAACTATATTCAGTAAATCGCAATTTTTGATTATGCCCCGCAGTGGTAAATGATGATCCTCTCTCTCATAATGTTTCTTGATAAATCCAAGGTAATAAGAGAGAGACACGTCACCTCTCTTCACAAGGGCAAAGAGATCTTCCTGAAGACCGTATCGATCCATTCCGTCCAGTGATTTGTTCCTGATCAATTCGCCTAAGTTTTCCCACTCTGGTTCGTCATACTTGACACGGAAAAAACCCCTCTGCTCGTGATTGAGTTTAAAAGACCGCACCCCCTTTTCCAACACGATGTTTTCCTCCCGACCGGAGAGAAGTCGGCTTGTCACCTTTGCCTTGCCCATGTTGTCAAAAGTCTGTATTGTGAGAGGAATAATCCAGTTTTCTCTATACTCTTTATCGTTTAGGTATGTGAACCGTTCCTGTTTAATATTAACTGTGTTTCCCACTTTTTTAACCTCGAGCAATGGAAATCCGGGCTGCATGACCCAGTTCTTCATCATCTCGACCACAGGCTCACCTGGAGCCGCACGGCTGAAGGCCTCCCAAAGGTCGGAGCTCACTGCGGTTGAAAAGGCATGCCTTCCAAAATAATCCTGGAGGGAAGCCTTAACTCTGTCGCCAAGGTAGCCGATGGCCATGCGCATGACCGAGCCACCCTTGTCATAAATGATCGGAGCCGTACTCGCTGTTATTCTAGCCTCTTCTCCCAATTCAACGGGAAAGGTTATTCGGAGAGAATCACGGCCCATGGCGCCGGCCGTCGTCTCGAGAAGAAAAGTGTCCATTGTAGCCCATTCGGGATATACCCGATCCACAACGAGCTCTCCATACAATGTGGCAAAGCTCTCGTTCAACCAGAGGTATTTCCAGTGAGCCGGGCTGACCAGATCGCCAAACCACATGTGGACTATCTCGTGGGCAATGACAGTGAAGAGGCGTTTGAGCGCTGTCCGCGATGTTATACCTGGATAGACAAGGAGCAAGTTTTCCCTGAAGGTCATCGCCCCCCAGTTTTCCATAGCTCCAAAAGCAAAATCAGGAACAGCGATAAAATCAAGCTTGGGAAGAGGATACCGGGTGCCAAAATGGTCCTCGAAAAAATCCACGCATTTCCGGCCGAAATTCAAGCCCTCTCTGGCCAAATCGATTTTGCCGGGGGTGGTTATCGCTCTAAGGAGCACATCACCCGGATCTTCCAGTATCTCAAAATCACCCACCCCGAAGAAAAGCAGATACGTCGACATGACTGGGGTACGCTCGAATCTTACGAGTTTCTTGTTAACGGCAAGTGGATTTTCCTCCTCTACAGGCATGTTGGAGATACCCATCAAATCGTTATCGATGACATATTCGATATCGAATGTCGCCTTCATATCAGGCTGGTCAAAACAGGGAAAAGCCATCCTGGCATAAGATTCTTCAAATTGAGTTACGGCAATGTGCTTCTCCTGTTGATCTTTAGCCATATATTTGCTCCGGTAAAAGCCGAGCATGGTGTTGTTGATCTGCCCTCTGTAGTCAATCCGCACCTGAAATTCCCCCCTAATTTTCTTAGGGAGCTTTATGACAAATGTCTGTGATTTTTTATCGGGAGGAGAAAACTCTACTGTCTTGTCAATCCCATTGACTCTAACAACACACTCTTTGATGTCCAGGTCAACAGCATGCACGCTAATTTCGGTTATCTCCCCAAGCGCTTCAAGTGTTATTTCGGTCCATCCTTGTAGGGCAAAGGACATTAGATCAGGCTCCAAGTGCACGATATAATGTTTAGGAATGGCTTTTTCCACCTCAAACTCCTTTCATGTGAGATTGAGCCACAGGAACTCGACTGCTAGATTGGACAAAAAACTTAGGGCTCTCTCGATCGCAGCTTATAAAAAACCAAGGGCGCAAGAGCAATAAACACCAAAACAAGCAACCACAAGCGGCCCTCGAGTATATTGTAATCATGAAGCAGATTGCTCCAGGGATTTTTCATAACATAATGACCGAAGAGAAACTCATATCTTCCAACGCCTCCCATTCGGCTTGACGAACAGCCGTGAACGACCTGGCCAGATCATTGCCCAAGGCTTTCAATAAGACTTGATCTTTCCGTAGAGCTTCAAGTGACTCACTCAAATTCTGGGGCAGCAAATCAATTCCTCTAGCCCTTCGTTCTTCCTCGGGAATATGCCCGGGATCGACGGTCACTTCCGCAGGAAGCTCCAGGTTTCGTTCAAGCCCGTCCAGCCCCGCAGCAATGAGAGCACCCAGAGCAAGATAGGGGTTGGAAGATGCATCCGAAGCCTTGAATTCGAATCGATCTGCTTGACTACCTTTAGGATTCCCGCAAACGCGAACAACCGCCTCCCTGTTCTGGTAACCCCACACCCGGAAGGCACCCACCCAGCAATGCGGGCGGATGCGTCTATACGAGTTAGGGCTGGGGATGGTAACAGCCGCCAATGCCGGCAGGTGATCCAGGACTCCGGCAACAAAGGAAGCCGCCTGAGAAAAAATGGTCTCATCTACAGGTTTCAGCGCACCTTCACTATTTCTGTATAACAAATAAAACTCATTCTCAAACGCAGCCTTGAGCGTAAGGTCTCTTTCTGCAAGCTTTTCTGTTTGCCGACGGAGAAATTCACGCAGACAGTGCTCCCACACATTACCGGTTTCTCCCACAATCATGTCGCTCAAAACTTGGGCATGCCCTTTGGCATATGGCAGAACGGTCAAAGTCGACCAATCGGGCATGAGACGAACCTCGCCCACAGGCATGAGACCGGCATCGGGAGCGACGACATCAGCCATCACCGGCAAAGCCTGCTGGGCCACAGTGATTCCAATGCCATAGTCAATACAGTCATCTAGGAAATCGACATGCGCGGCTTTGGCCCGAATCACGTTGGCATTGTCACACCAGAGAAGCCTGATAAATTTAATGCCTGAATTTTTTAATTTTTCTCTGAGTGAATCATTCACGATTTCTCTCTTACTCTTTTACCAAAAAATCATCTCTGCCCTTTTATTTCTCTCTCAAGTACTGTTCCAGAATGAAGAAGTAGGGACTTCCCGAGCCGCCACCAAGCTCATGATAGATTTTCTTGAGTTCTTCCTTTGTCACCCGGATCTTATCTGATCGAAGGAACTTGTTGATTCCCTTCACGGTCATCTCTGTATCCAGCATATCCCTAACACCAGCGCGGAAACCATCGGGATCCCATCCTGAGATGCTGTTGTAATCATCCGGACGGAACTTTGCACCCTTCGCCATAGCTTCAATCATATCTTCCGTAATCGGGCTCTTGACACCCAACATCCCCTTTATCTGTTCCGTGAAGAGGAGACCAATGACATAGGATGTCTTCCATACCCAGGAAAGGAAAGACTCGCCAGTGCCGGAAAATCTCTGTTCATTCTTTAGCCATGAGGCAATAAAATCGGCAATGAGCACGTTTTCTCTGTCGACAACAGGGAGTGACCAATGGTTGGTGAAGACAGCCACAGCAAAATCCAGTTTAGGGTATGCCTTGAAATCGTTATTCCAGCCGTACATGTGAGCTCCCCCGTGAGAGAAGTTGTAGTCGATTTGGTCGACATTAGCTAGAAGCCACATCAAACCCAGTTTGACGCTTCCTCCGAAGGCATCGATCTGCGGCGTGAGCATGAGTTCCACTGTATCCGGCTTCAAGAGCTGATAGTCATTGTATGTGCCTTTATTTAAATAAGCCAACAGCAGCTTGATATGATCTCCGGGAATGGTCACGACCGTTCCAGCCGGATAATCGGCAAAATACATGGTCGGGGTGGGAATATCCACGGCACCCCATCGCGCATAGCCTGTAGAAAGTCGCTCAAAGATATCCGGTCGCACATGTTCGGCATCCTGAACCGGTGGGTACTGACTCGATGACATCCCTAACGGATTCATAATGTGCTGCTGGACGTATTCCGAAAAAGATAAGCCTTCAGGATTGGTCTCTTCGACAAGGTAGCCCAGTGTGGCCATCCCAAGGTTGGAATACTGAAAGACCTTCCCGACTTTGGTACTCCATAGGGGTATGAGCGTTTCATTATAAGACTGGAAATTTTTTTGGGAATACCTGAATTTCAAATGCTCCCCCAACGGTTTAGGAGGCTTAAAGTCTGGATGAGCTGTGTTAGAGCTAAGCCCGGAAGAATGTGTGAGCAAATCCTTGATCGTGATCTCTCTATCCCCAAGAGGATTGACAATTTTAAAATCTTTGAGATAGTCGTTAATGGATTCATCCAATCCTAAAACGCCTTTCTCAACGAGTTGCATGATAGCGGTAGATGTGTATGCTTTCCCCATAGAGCCGGAATGGCAGACAGTCTGCGGGATCATCGTTGTCATCTTCTCCAGATTCGCATAGCCAAAACCGGCCTCCCAGATAATTTTTCCTTGCCTGGCCAAGGCAATATTCAGCCCCGGTGTTCCTTTATCTTTGACAACATGAGGGATGTATGATCTGAGGGCTTTGATCAAACGGACATCACCCTCGTTCTCAGTATTCAGGACCTCTACAAAGGGCACTTGTGATCCGGCTTTTTGCGTACAGGATATAAAGCTTGTGGAAACATAAAACCCGTTGAGGATGACTACTAAAAAAAGGATTCGCTGACAAATTTTGTTTTTCAATCTGTACTCCGAAAAAGAAGTAAGAGGCATTGTGTTCAAACATTCTATATAATATCGGTTAAGAATTCTATACTGAAGAATATTGGTCCATCTCTGAAAGGAGGCAAGGGTGAAATGGTTTCGTATTGTGCGCCCGCTGCGGCGGGGCCATGCGGATCAAACCACACAGATTCTCATGATCTCCTTGATCATTCCCACCGCTTTTTCCATGTCACCGACTTGAATGTGCTCATCGGTGGAGTGTTCAAGTTGGGCTCCGATCCCTACAATCGCCATTTCGATGTTCATGTTGTTATAAATCGAGGCATCGGTAAATCCCGTGATAAAGGTTGTCGACGCCTCGACTCCCACGCTTTTCAATGCTTTCTTGCTGACCATAACGGTGTCCGAATCTTCAGGGATATCCACGGCCTTGCACATGTTATCGATCTTGATGTTGACTTTAGCACCATAGCGGGTAATTTCATCCGTAATGGTTTTTTCCATGGTTTTGGCCAGTTCGGCGGCTTTTTCATGATTCAGACTGCGGCATTCGGCCAGGAAGGTTGCCTTGTCGGGGACGCCGTTGCGGATGATCCCGCCGTTTATGACTCCTACGTTGGCGGTAGTTTCCGCATCCAGGCGCCCCAGCGGAAGGATCGCGATGGCCATGGAGGCAGCCTGAATGGCGTTGATGCCTTTTTCCGGTTCCATCCCGGCGTGGGCGGATTTCCCGATCACCTCCACGTCAATGGCAAAATACGAGGGGCCGCCTATGACAATGGTATCCAGGGTGTCGTTGTCCAGAAGAAATCCTTTTTTTGAAGTAATCAATGAGAAATCCATGTTCTTGACCCCCAAAAGTCCCACTTCTTCCTGGCGGCTAATAGCCACTTCAATGGGAGGGTGAATATCGGCAGTCCGTAGAGCTTCGAGCAGTTCGGCGATTCCGGCCTTATCATCGGCGCCCAGGATGGTTTCACCCTTGGAGCGGATGGTTCCGTCCTCGATGACCGGCTCGATTCCCTTTCCGGGCTTGACAGTGTCGGCATGGCAGGAGAAGAGGATGGGATCTTTGCCCTCACAGCCTTTGGCGGGAAATTTGGCGATCAGATTGCCGTAACTATCCAATTGTGCGGTGCCGCCCAAAGCTTCGAATTCTTTTTTAAGATAGACGATAAACCTGGCCTCATCACCGGACTCACTGTCGATTTTCACCATTTCCATAAATTGATCGATCATCCTTTGTGACATGTCATGCCTCCCTTGTTTTCTGTTTAATGGCTCCGTCCGATTGATCGAAAGATCAATTTTACAGGCTACTTCCTACTGAAAAAGAAGTCAATCCCCTGAACTGGATGAACTGGATGCGTGATATCGGTAGGCCTTTGTCTATGCGGTTGGATAGAATTATTTGTCAGAGGGAGAGTGAGTCAGCACAAAAGGAAATTCCTACAAATTTTATTTAATCGGAACAAATACGGAAGCCCATGTGATCGTCGCTGCTATTTTGTTCGTCCCCTGTACGGGCTGCCGAACGCAAATTATGTCCACCCTCCGGATTAATAAAACCCGATCTGTCTGTCCAGCTTCCTCCTCCCCTGTTGACACGCTCCTGGTCCGGTCTCCCGCTATCAGCTGGCCCTAAAGGATTTTTGTACGGAGAGACCGCGTAATAATTCTCGTTGTAGACATCAAAACACCATTCCCATACATTACCTGCCATATCCAACAAACCGTAAGGTGAAGACCCAGCCGGATAACTTCCTGCGGGCGAAGTTTCCGTATAGCCATCATCAATACTTATGTCAGGCTGGCGGACGTCTCCGTATTTCTTCCAAAAATTGATATCTGCATAGTTAGCTTTAGTGCCGTCCGGAATTTCATTTCCCCAGGGGTACATCCGCTCATCCTCCCCACGGGCGCCCTTTTCCCACTGAGCCTCCGTAGGCAACTTAATACCCAGCCCGGTTTTCTTCGACAGCCACAGACAGTAGGCACTGGCATCATTCCAACTTACGCTGACTACGGGATGCTCGTCTCCCTGCGCAAAGTAGGGATTTCTCCAGTTTCCGTCCAACCGCACCACCCAGTCTCCTTTCCAGAATTGCCAGGAGCCCAATCCCTTTTCGGCATCGGTCACATAGCCTGTCTCATCGGCAAATCTTCGAAATTGGGCAACCGTTACCGGATACTTGGCCAGCCAGTATTCATCGAGATAAACCTTATGAACTGGCTTTTCGTCCGCTAAGCCCTTGATTGAACCCATGGTGAACTCTCCGGCCGGAATCAAGACCATAACCTGTCCTTCCTCAAGTTCCGCTTCCCAAAAACCAGATTTGTTCTTGTAAACTTTTTTCGCTTTGCTCTGGAGTTCAATCACTTTTTCTGGCCTGGCTTCAGTTCGAGAAGGAGCACGGTTCTTTCCGGTCTGCTTCCGGCTACACGCAGGAAAAAAGCAGACAATAAAAATGAGCACAATAATGAAGGCCGCAGATTTAATTTTCATCGGAATAATCTTTCAATACTTGACTGAGCTTCAATTTTTCCCTGAGCGTGTGGATTTCTTCAGCCCATAATATATGTTCCCGATCCACGATTCAGCGTCGGTATAGCCTGTCCCCCAGGAATCGTATTTTTGAGGTAAACCCTCCTTCTTTATTTGTGCCAGGCTCATTCCCGCGGATATTTTCTTTTTAACAAGGGTGATGGTCTCACGCAGCATATCGCGGGTAACCTTTAATCCATCGAGATTGGAAAGTTCATAGTGACCGGGAATTATTTTCACATCCTCAGGGATGATCCCGATAAGATGTTTGACATTATGCAGCATTCCCCTGACATCACCGCCACCTTCAAGATCCACAGTGGGAAAGCTCGATTCACCCGAATTCCAGAGATCTCCCACATGGACAACTTTGGACTTTGTAAAGAAAACAACGACATCGTTGTCTGTATGTCCCGGGGGAAAATGAATGACTTTAATTTCCTCGCCGTTAAAATAAATCGAGAGCTCCTGGCTGAAAGTTATGGTTGGTTGTGCATATCCGGGCATATGTAAAAGATGTGGAAAGGCATTCGCATGCGCGATAATTAAAGCGGATTTGCCGAAAAAAAGATTCCCATGGGTATGATCTTGATGGCTATGCGTATTGATTACATACCTGACATTTCCCTTAGAGATCTTTTTCAATTCGGCTTGAATCAAAGGCCCAAGCTGAGCGTACTGTGTATCGACCATCAAAATGCCGTCAGGGCCTGCCGAGACTGCGATGTTACCGGCCACATCACCCGTGGCCTCCAACATGTACACATTTCCAGCCACACGGGTGGAAATGATTTGGACACGGCTCAGATCAGGGATTTCGTCCTGGGCCAATCCCGCGCTTAAACAGACGCCTATCCAGAAAATCATCAGGAGACCTATTTTTCGAGCCATATGCATTAAATCCTTCGCAACTGTCAATTTTTAATAAACCACGCATTACCTGATCTTGTCAAATCCTGGGAAGTGTTACAAACGTACTCAAACATTCTATATAATATAACTTAAGAATTAGATCCCCAATGGACGCGCAGAGAATACTCTTTTGGATCAAGCTATTCCACACAGCCATCTACGTGTTCATGACCGCCTGCACAGCCTACATTATCTATTGCGGAATAGCGGGTATACGAAATAAAGCTCTGTTGGCGGCGATTGGGTTTATTTTTGTGGAAGGGCTGGTTTTGCTCCTGAACAAATTTCAGTGTCCTTTGACGAAATTGGCTAAAAAATACGGAGAAGACAGCGAACGTTTTTCCGATATATTCCTGCCCCGCTGGTTCACGCCGTTTATCGTCCCGCTCTACACAGCCCTCTTTCTCTTGGGGTTAGCCTTGGTTCTTTTCTAAACACCCTGAGATTGCTTCAACGTCATTCAAACCGCGTATCCGATTTTCTATCTTTCACTTCGCCTCTCGCTTTTTGTAGCCACCCTATCCTTTCGACTTTGAAGTGATCAAATTCCGGAACATAGGGCTTGATGTCCAGGAGGGGTGTTCCATCCAGAGTGTCCACGTTTTCGATATGAAGAGTGTTTCCCTCGATCCCAATCAACTTCACGATCGAGAGGCCGATGGGGTTGGGCCGGTTGGGTGCTCGCGTCGAAAAAACGCCACGTGGCTGCGAGTCCATAAAGGGTCTGACGATAAGTTGTGTTTTTCTCGTTCGATGAAAATGATAGAGCAGTATAATATGCGAGAAGCCGTCCAGGTCCTTCAAACCTTCGGAAAATTCAGGCTTTATCTCAATCGAGCCGCGTATCGATCGAGCTCCTGCCGGCTGAATCGGCATCCCCTCAATAGTCTTAAATGGAGTCTTTATGAAACCAATGGGTTGATACGTGATATTCATTTTTTGCTCCGGCTTCATCTTCTAAGATGCAAAGATTCCCCTGTCTTCATACCTGCATAACTCACTCTTATTCAATTGTTTGCACTGGCGACGCTCTAAAAACTTAGGGTCGATATCAGCTATGAAAATATCGATGCCAGTGATTTTCAATTTTTCTCTCAATTCTTTCTCCACTTATTGTGACCCAGAAAATTTTGAAATTCCTCATGTCTGTTTTTTACTTGCAATTTGATTCTCATTTACTATCATGCTTAAGAGCAGATATGTTAAATTATTTTTAACTGCTATGAGTTCCCCTTTTCTCCGCTGCAGTTTTATAAAGTCTTGATACGGACTTGTTTTTTCCTCTAGGGAATGACTTCCCAGCAAGCGCTCCTCCCTCTTCCGGAAAGCCGAATTTCGCCCTGTTTTTTCAGTTCTACGAGAATCTTCTTGATGAGTTGGGGGCTGACTGACGGAAGTTGGGCTGCAAGATCTCCCAAGGTGAACTGTTCTATTTGGGCAAGCACGGTCTGCCGGACCATGTCGCCCTTAGCCCCACGGGCAATCGCCGATTCCAGCTGTCGCTCGAAATCTCGATAGGCGCGGCGCAGCACGCTGAAAAAATAGTTCCACCAGGGGACAATCTCGTTCTTGCCTTCGTGCCAACCGCGCGAGCAGTCGGCCTGGACTCTATAATAGTCTTCCTTGCTCTGCTCGACCAAACGCTCCAAGCTGACGTATCGTGCCACGTGAAAGCCATGATCCTGGAGCAGGAACGTGGTAGCCAGCCGGGAGACCCGTCCGTTCCCGTCACGAAACGGATGAATGCACAAAAGATCGAACACAAAGGTGGCGATGATCAAGATCGGTGGAATCCGCTCGTTGCCGAAAGCCTCCCGGCAATTCCTGCAAAGCAAATCGATTGTTTTCGGGGTCTCCTTTGCGGAAGTGGGAATAAAACTGATTCTTTTCTCGCCGTCAGGCAGAACTTCGAGAACTGCCGGTTTTTGCTTCATCCAAAGGTCTTGCTTCCCCCGAGCCTCCATGCATGAACCGAATGGAGGCTGGGTAGAGATGATCCGGGTGCAGGGAGGAGAAGTCTAGCTGGTTTTCGGCATTTTCCGGGCGTCTCTGCGACTTGTGAGCTGTTCTCGCCTACCAGGAGAGGCTGGCAATTGTCCTTGACATCCATTTTGTCGTGATTTACCTTTCCTATCGAGGGTTGAATGGGAAAAAAGTAATTATGATGCACTCCCCGCTACCGCAGCCGAAAAGCAAATTCTCATATTTTCCTATATTCTAAAAGAAGGGTATTGTACTATGGCCTAGATTTGAGTTAGCAACTAGAAAATGAAAATGCCATTATTCCAAATTCCTAATTTCCAGAATGGACTCATCAGATGTGATAGGGGAACCGCTCGGCTGAAATCAATTTCAATCAAGCTCAATACCAATCGCGGTAGCGGTCATATCGTGGTCGCCAATAATAGGGACACCGATATCCCCTGCCCCATCCAGGGCCTCTTCCGTATCCGTATCCCCGGCCATAATATCCTCTATAATCCCCTGCATAGCCTCTTCCATAACTTCCCCGGCCATACCCATAGCCTCTCCCGTAACCGGGACCGTACCCATACAAGTGTCGACCGTAATCCCGGCTATAACCCCGTCCGTATCCATAGCCACGGTTATACCCGTATACTCTGCCGTATCCTCGACTGCGATCATATCTCCGGCCATATAAGCGGCCGTACTCACGTCCATATCCGGGGTCATACCACCTGTCGTAATCCATTCCCTCCAACCCTCTTGGATCAAGTCCAGGATCGGCAAACCGGTCATAGAGAACCCTTTGTTCCTCTGTTAAGAGATTATGGATTCGAGTATCATGTTCCATGAATTCCTTATCAAGTTCCAAGTGTTTCTTGTCGATCTGGTCAAGCTTTGCTTCGATTTTGGCCTGGTTAGCTCCGTCCATCTCTAAAGACCTCAACTCGTAGTAAAGTGTATCGAGTTTTATCTCCAGAGGTAGAATCCTTTTGCGAAACTCCAGTTCCAATTTCTGCATTTGGTCGATCTGTTCAGAAGTCAAGTCGAGATCATAGTATAGATCCGGGTCTGAATACCAATCGCGCTGAGCAAATCCTGGAAGGGCGGAAATGATTATGAATGCACCAAGCAGAGTGACAATAAATCGTCCTTTCGTCATTCCTTTACCTCCTGTATTAAAAACGTTATATGATTGCTGCGATTATCCGTGTTGATTATCTTCTCTCGCCCTCACCATCCTGATATTCCCTTCGCCATCGTGGCCCACCCTTTCCCCGACCTCTTCCTCTGTGTCTGCGGCCCTGCCCACGCAGATGATCTTCAAACAGAGAAAAGTATCTTTCCTGTTGGTGAGGAGTGAGAAGGTCCTTGTCCTTCAAGAGGTTCCGCATGGTTATTTTCTGGATACTGGCTTGAAGCCTGCTGAATTCTTCGATAAGGGTGTCGATTCGATCTAAATCAGGGGAAGGTTTTCTGGTTTCGATAAGCAGAGAATTCTTTGTTTCCAGCATTTTCATCCGAAGAGACTCGATCTCTTTCTCGAAGGACATTCGACGGTCCTGCAGCCTTTCCATCTGTCGGGGGGTTAAGTTCATTTCCGCCCGAAGATCGCTCCGAGTATCGAATGAATATTGCTGTACATCCCTCGATTTAGGCTTGAGCCACCGGTTATAAGAAAGAGTCGCCAGCGCAGTTAAGTTGATGACGGATAAGAGAACCAACGCTATCAACAGACGTTTCTTTTTCATGGGGCTTCTCCCTGCTGTGTGGCTGAATACTTCAGATAAAAATCTCCCACAGACCCCAGGGGAAAGTCCTGAAAATCTTCCAGGTACTCCACAAAATATTCTTCTGCGGAAAAGGATGTCTCCGTATCTTCCGGAATATTGCCCAACTGGTAACCGAAATACGCCCCGACAAGAAGAAGCACTGTGACAGCTGCTGGCCAGAGAGAACGTCTGAATCCCGAAATGATTTGTTGCCAAACCTTTTGCGGTTCCTCACCGGTTTGAATTCTTTCGACAAGACCAGGCCAGAAAGAACTCGAAGGAACTTTTCTCTCTCCGGTCGACATGTTTTGCCAGATCGGAAAAAATTCCTTGACCAAGAGGCCACATTTCTCGCAATTTTGGATATGTTCCTCGATTTCAGCCCTTAGGATTTCAGGAAGCGTTCCTTCCACAAAGTCAACCAGACTTTTCTCGAGTCTTCGACATCCCGAGTTCATGTGTGTTTATCCTTCATTTCATTAGACAATCCCTTGAGAGGAAAACTTACGGTTCTTCACTATTTTTCTTTAAAACCGCGAGTACTCTTTTTTGAAGAGAACGCTTGGCCCTGTGGATACGCGCATCAACAGAATTGACGGATGTCCCCAGGATTTCCGAAATTTCTCTGGAAGTCAAATTCTCATATTTGCTGAGGACAAATGCGACTCTTTGTTTATCGGGGAGAGAAGCCAAAGCACTCTCAATAAAACGTCTCTTTTCCTTCTCTTCAAGTTGCTTTTCAGGTTCTTCCGGACTAGAGCCCTGGAAAATTTGCACATCTTTTATTTCGTCGCGCCATCCTAAGCTTAGACTTCTCACCCATCGAGATCGAGTATTCTTACGGATGAGGTTCAACGATCGGTTGACAGCGATACGGTAGATCCATGTCGAAACTTTGCTTTCCCCACGGAATGATCCTGCAGTTCTGTAGATCTGGAAAAAAGTATCTTGGGCGGCCTCCTCTGCTTGATGATAGTCACCGATTAGGCTTAGACAAGTGCTGTAAATTGAAGTCTGATAACGCTCGACGAGTTCCTTGAACGCAGCAACATCTTTGCCGGATATCCTCCGGATCAAAGTCTCATCATACAAGCTCGTTTTGCCCAACTGCCAGTCCTTTTTACGACCGCGCTTACTATTGCTTATACCATGCCCAAAAAAACCGGTCAAAACTCACCCAAACGGCCCTGTACACAAATCGAAGACTGATGACCGCACCGACGAGCGAGACAAGGAACTCATCAATAAACATGCGCGCTGTTTTTAATCTTAACGTCATCTCACGTCATCTCACGTCATTGACCGACTTGGCAAGGGTGTATTATTCTCATTTTAGAGCAAAGGAGGCGGAAATTCCTCACAAGCGTGTGCCCATTGTGATGCTGCACGGTCTATTGGGAGGACCAGAGAATTGGAAAACGGTAATTCCATATCTGCCCTAAAATTGTGAACCGCTAAACCTGAAACTGCCATTTTTTGTTGACAAGGTAATCTTGAACGGCATTGAAGTCGTGGCCGAATATGTCCAGAACTTTATTGACGTAAGAAGCTTTGATCATGTCGTCCTCATGGGAAACAGCCTGGGCGGGCATATTGCCGCTTTACTGGCCTTCAAGAATCCCCGTAATGTGCAAGGACTCATTTTGACTGGATCGAGCGGATTGTTCGAGAGAGGCTTCAGTAGGATCCCGGGAGTGCATCCGAGAAAAGAATGGATTGCCGAAAAATGCCGAGAAGTGTTTTATGACGACTGTCATGCGACAGAGGAGGTAGTGGAAGGCGTTTGGAATATTATAAACGAAAGGTCTAAACTCCGAATTTTGATTCAACTTGCTAAATCAGCCAAGCGGGACAATATCGCCGATATTCTGCAGTATATAACCTGCCCGACTCTTCTCATCTGGGGAAAACAGGATCAGATAACTCCGCCTGAGGTAGCAAGGCAGTTTCAACGTCTAATTCCAAAATCTGAACTCGTATGGCTGGACAAGTGCGCTCATGCCCCTATGATGGAATGTCCGGAGGAGTTCGGCCGCGTCTTGTCCCGATGGTGGAAAAATCTCGGGCTATCCTAAGAGCTGTGAGGTTTTTTTTAACAAGCCAAGGCCAAAGCGAGTGAGGCAGGTATGATTGAAATCTTTTTCAATCTAGAACCGCTCCAGATAACGTGTCGTGAAATACTCGTCCTTCACATCAGGATTAAACTTGATCTTATTGACTTTGAGAATAGATTGCCTTTCGTTCTGCTTGTTGACCATAATCATGTGAATCAGTCGGTATTTGTGGTTTTCTGGATCCATTTCTCTAATTTCTTTGACACTCAACTCCTTGTGGAGCTCTCCATCGAGATCGTAGTAAACGGCTCCCCGGATGATAAAGGTCTTTTTTTCTATGTGAACCACTCTTTTGGAGAATCCGTTTTCATCGGCCACATCATCGTCGACAGGAATGACTTCAATCTCCCAACAGGATACACCCTCTGCTTCAGAATCGCCGATCATGGTGTAGTTGAAGTCATCCAGAACAGGAGGAGACATGTCGGCATAGGAGAATTCCGACCCCATAAAATTTTTAGCTTTCTCGCTGCTGACGATCCGTCGGGTTTTCCTCAAGGCGGGCATGAACAACCACATATCATCGTCCTTCTTTTCATAGTCATAGGTAAGGAGGCCGGTTCCCTTGACATCAGCCGGAGAGAGGAAGCGAATAAGTCTCTTTTCCGTCTCTCCGTCGTCGTAAAGCTTGGTCACAGCGGCAATTTCTCTGACTCGCTCCCTGCCTTTGCCATCGATAATCGTCATTGTCGAGATAGATTCAGATCCGGCCAGCTTGGTGGCTTTAAAAGCCCTATCGACAATCTCTCTAGCTGACAGATTCTCCTGAGCCCCCAGCCCAGAGAAGACCAGGATGAGTATAACAACTGTGGTAAAAGCAATGCATTTCTTCATCATTCGCCTCCTTTAGCTAGATGTTTTTATCGGTTCCAGAAATTTCGGTTTGAATACGAGACAGAGGGACGGAATGAGCACCAGCGCTCCCATAAGACAGGATAGAATCGAGACCACGATCAGAAAGCCGAAAAACCGTACCGGCATAAAGCCTGAGATCATGAGAACGGAAAACCCGATAACCACAGAAAAGGCATTGAAGACAATCCCCCTTCCTGTTGTAGTCAATGTTTTCCTTACTGCTGCCTCCGGCGGAACGCTGCTGCGTCGTTCTTCTCTGTACCGCCAGAGAAAATGAATGGTGTAATCCACGCCCACACCGATCATGATGGCCGAGAGCATGGATGTCGCAATATTCAGCTCGATCCTGAAGAGGCCCATCAGGCCAAAGAGTGTCACCATGGCCACGGCCAGAGGAATGGATGAGATGATTCCTGCCGTAACCGAGCGGAAGAGAATCATGAGCAGGATGCCGATGATGACCACGGCAACGCCAAGCGACAGGAGCTGCCCCCTGACTACGCTGTAAGCCAAATCGGAAATGATGATGCCGAATCCACCCACAAAATCGACATCCGGATCTCCTTCGATCCTGGCTTTTATCTCCCTGACAACTTTGTTGATTTCAGGCGTGCTCGTGGTCTTCAGCCGTGCCGTCACCATGGCATGCTCATAGGGAAAATCCACGAGCTTTTCGAAATCCTCAGGGTCGCCGCTCATGGAATAGAGCTCAAAATATTGAGCCACAGCGTTCCGGGTGTCGGGGATCCTGTCATATCCCTCCTCCGATTCATCGTACAGGGCCCGGCTCATCTGTCTGACAATGCGGGCGATGGATGTGGTGAGACCCACTTCAGGCAATTTTTCAAGATCTTTCTCCATCGCATCCATCTTGGCCAAGATTCTGGGGTCTTTGATATCGCCTTTGTAGACAACAGAAATATTTTGAGAGCCACCCAAATGTTCATTGATGAGATCGGCCGTGCGAATCAAGGGATGATTATCAGGAAAATAGTCGTTGGGGTCAGTTTCGATGATAATGGAGAAAATGCCAACGGAGACAATCAGGGCAAAAACGACCACAATGGCGATGATAGTTTTGGGTCGGGTGGAGACAATGTGACCGAAAAAAACCAGCATCCTCTCCAGAATCGGCCTCTTTGTGTTATTGTTGTCTGCTCGAATAACCGGCCTGGCTTTCGGGAGCAGAGAGTTCACTGCGGGTATGAAGAGAAGGCTTGCCGCCAGAGCATAGACAATTCCTAGGGCAGACAAGATGCCGAGCTGCCTGGCCGAGACAATGCTGTGTCCGAGCAGGCAGAGCATCCCGGCCATGGTCGTCAAGCCGGTGAGTAAAATCGGCTTGCTGAGACTTGCGAATATTTTTTTGGCCAGTTCCTCTTTGGTGTCGGAGCTACCTTCGACATTGTATTCCTGGTATTTGGCTATCAGATGAATGCCATAATCATTGGCGATGGCGATGAGCATCACGGGGAGCAAAACGGTTATGATGTGAATCTGCCATCCCAACAATGGGATAAGACCCATGCCAAAGAAAATGGCCATTATGACGACGACAAAGGGAAGGATGACTCCCCGGATGCGCTTAAAACAAAAGAAGAGGAAAATGAGCATGATGAGCAACCCGATGGGCAAAAGTCTGCGCAAATCTGACTGAATGTTCTCGGAAATTTGGAATCGTGTGTAAGGAAGCCCCCCCAGAGATATTTCTTCTTCTCCGGGATTCTGTTCGATCAGCTTTGTTATTTCCGGAACGATGTATTTATCGGGAACATCTGTCCTCAGGAGACCGATGACAGCCGTGACCATGAAGTCTTTGGAGACAACGCTGCCGTAGACCATATCGTTTCCGGCAATCTCTCTCCTCAGTGTTTCTTTCTGTTTTTCTGTTTTGGGGATTCGTTCGACCGCAGGATCGACGATCATGGCTCCCCCTTCACTCTTGATATTCTTTAGTTCAAACAGAGACCAGACCTTATCCACTCCCTTAACCCGTTTCATCTGTTTAGAAATGTTCCTGACTCGCTCCAGCGTCTCTGGATTTAAGACATCATCGGTCTTGATGAGAATCATCATCATTTCTGTCCCACCAAAGATCTCATCGATCTTGTCAGTATTCAGGCGAGATTCCCAGTGCTCCGGAAGTTGAGTTTTCATGTCCGACTCGATTTGTGCTTTGGGTACCTGACGGGCGAAGACAGCCGTCAGAGCAATAAAGGCAACAATGATGACCCACCGAAACCGAATTATCCAATCTGCTGCCTTATTCATCTGGTTGACTCCGCGGGTTTTTTCATTTCTGCTACGACTCCCTGAACTCCTTCTAAAAACAGAGTCGCAAGAGTGCTTTTGAGACGTTCGTAATAGGCATCGTCAATATTCACGCCAAAAGCTTGCTGGACAACGGCCTGCGCTCTGAAGTTGGTGAAAATCATCCCTATCAGGCTGGGACCGACCATACTTATTTTGGAGGGATCACCAGGATCGATTCCGAATTGGTGGATAAGCCCGCTCAAATTCCGAATCATAGCCGAGATTCTCTCGGCTTTCAACTCCATGATCTCGGGGATATCCAGGGGAAGCTCGTTGTACATCACCATGGCCAGCTCCGTGTTCTCTCGTACAAAATCGATGATCCGTCCTATGAGCTCGCGAACGTTATCTTCGGGGGGTTGACTGGAAAAATCCATGTCCGAAATGCTGAGATGAAAACGAGCAAAATACTCTTCGATGATCGACTGGAGTATACCTATTTTCCCTTCATAGTAGTATGAGATCATGGCAATGTTCACTTTGGCTTCTCTGGCAATCTCGCGAACACCAACTCCGGCATACCCTTTTTTCGCGAAAAGCAGGATAGCCGCATCCAGGATTCTCTGCTTGGGCCCTGTTGTCTCCTTGGCTGGCATTGTATTCTCCTTTAGAAGGATATTTTCAACTCGGTGAAGACCGCACTCAGGAGGGTATCGATCGTCCCGAACAGAGTATCATCCGGACCGGAATAAAAGCTTCCGCCAAAGGCGAAATCTATGGCATCGGAGATTTCGTATCTAAGCACAGGTTTGATAAAAAACTCATTGGTCGTCATATGGAATAGCCCCAGAAATTCAACGGACAGCGTTTCGTAAAGCAGTTTCTGCTCGGCCCTCACGGAAAAAGAATGGCTTAGCCGGTTCTGTTGACTGGATATCATTCTGTTTATCTTAGCGATTTCGTAGGAAGGGATTTGGGTGGGATCAGCCGGCTCTCTCAACTTGTCGAAGTCAAAAACATACCGGCCTATATATTGAAGAATCAGGCTGAAATTGCCAGTGAATTCCTTATCGACACCCACAATATACTGGAGATCCGGTTGGGGAATATGCACGGCAGACTGGAAATCACCGTGCGGCAACTTATACGCCAGCTCTCCCCGGAGACCGAGGGAGCCGGCCACTGTTGTCTGGAAATCGGCGCCCAGAATATGTGACCGGTATGACTTCTGATAGACATCCAAATGGAGGGATGGAGTGTAGGTTTCGGGAATGTTGCCCGTTATGCCCGGAATAAGATAATGGCCGTTAAAATATGACACAGAACCGTCGATGGAGGCCAGTTCCAGATTCAGCCTCAGGGCAAAAGTGCTGTTTTTCAGGTTGTTGTCAGGGAAATCCGGATCAACACGGGTGATGCCGGGGGGCAGGGGTATTAAGGCTGTCGGGATGTAGGTCGATTTGAAAGTCGGCACCCAAATCGCTTCGATTCGTACGGGATGGGCATTGTAATAAGAGCGAATCAGAAAATTGCCTTCTCTCCTGTCGTCTTCATCGGGTGAACGAATGAGCAAGTTTTGGGGCGTTATGTTGTTGGTCGGGTTGAGACCGTCTGCCCTCCCCCAGACGACAATCTGGTGTCCAATGCGAAAGTCGAAGCGACCAGCGTACAGATTGACATAGGCTTCCCTCACATTCACCTCAGAAACATCCGCATCGTATTCGTTTCCTTTGCGAAAACGAATCTCGGCAAAGGCGTCGCCGAAATCAAGCTTGCGCGTGGCGACCTTGAAGGAAAGTTCGCCATAACCGCTTTGGACCTCTGCCTCATCGGTATTCAGATCCTTTCCCACATAAAGGGTTCCGCGTACATATCCGTTCAAATCAAAAGGCCTGTCCTTCTCTGTTTCGGTAGCTCCCTCAAACAGCTCCTGTCCACAGATCGAAGCGGTCAAGCCTATGAGAAATCCGAATAAAAGAGAGTATTTAAACAAACGTTTGATCAGACTCATAAAATCAATATAAAAATTAAACAAACGTTTGTCAAGTTTTTTTATGATTTCTCGATAATGCATCGAACCAAATCCCTTCCCTATTCGTAAATAGTAGTGATGAATCAAGAAGGGATCGCGTCTCAACATTTGACATTATGTTCTTGGTCATTCTTGTTCACCTTGAAATGGAAATACTTTTTCCGGGAAATCTGTTCTAATGTTAAATGTTGAGACGCGATCCCTATTTGGAGATTAGGGATGCTAAAAAATTATATAAAGACAGGCCTTAGAAATCTTTTCAAGCACAAAGGATACTCCCTGATCAATATCGCCGGCTTGGCTATCGGGATGGCCAGTTGTCTCCTTATTCTCCTTTTCGTTCGGCATGAGCTGAGCTACGACAATTTTAATGAAAAAGCCGACCGCATCTACCGGGTGGCCGGTTCGTACCGATACGGAGGCCGAGATTTTGAAATAGCTGTCAATCCTGCAGCTTTGGCTGAGGTGATGATCAAAGATTATCCTGAGGTGATCGACGCAGTCAGATTTTTCGGCTTTGGAGACTACATCATCCAGCACAAAGACAACAGTTTCAAGGAAACGCGGGTTTCTTTTACCGACTCGTCATTCTTCACCATCTTCTCCGTTCCCCTCCTCAAAGGAGATCCTGAAACAGCCCTCGCTTCCCCTAACATGCTCGTCTTGAGCCAAAACACGGCCAAAAAGTATTTCGGGGAAGAAGATCCCATCGGAAAGACACTTAAGATTGACAATGAGAAAGATTATGAGGTCACCGGTATTTTTCAGGAGATTCCTGACAATTCCCATTTTCATTTCGACTTACTCCTATCCCTATCCTCCATTCCTGTGAGCAAAGACAAAACCTGGATAAGCCAGAACCTGCAAACTTATATCCTTCTTCATGAGAAAGCCGATTTCAGGGGTCTCGAAGCAAAACTGCCGGAACTGGTCATGAAGTACATGGCTCCTCAGTTTGAAGCCGTTTTGGGAACTTCGATAGAAAAGCTTGCAGCTGAGGGTGAATTACGTGCGGAACTTTACCTCCAGCCATTGAAAAAGATCCACCTTCACTCTGATCTTCTCGGCGAGATGGAGCCCACAAGCGACATCAAATACGTCTACATTTTTTCGGCCATTGCCCTCTTCATTCTGATCATTGCCTCGATCAATTTCATGAACCTTTCTACGGCCCGTGCCGCAGGAAGAGCCAGGGAAGTGGGAGTCCGGAAAGTGCTCGGTTCTTACCGGAAGCAACTGATCGGACAATTCCTGACTGAATCAATGGTTCTTAGTCTGATATCCATGATAACAGCTATTCTGTTGGTGTGGCTTGCTCTTCCTCTGTTTAATTCCCTTTCCGGCAAAGTTCTCCCTTTATCCAACCTTGGACAAGGCCCTATGCTCCTTGCATTAATCTTAATGACGTCTCTAACAGGCTTTTTTGCCGGAAGTTACCCGGCTTTTTTCATCTCAGCCTTTCGGCCGGCCAACGTGTTGAAAGGTCAGATGAGTTCGGGCATAAAGGTCAAGCTTATACGAAGAGGACTTGTGGTTTTCCAGTTTATGGCCTCCATAATCTTGATCATCGGAACCTTCATCGTCTATAAACAACTCAATTACATCCAGAACAAAAAACTGGGATTCAACAAAGAGCAGGTGCTCATCCTCGAGAACACCTATCTCCTGAAAAAACAGACTGAAACCTTTAAAAATGAGGTCCTGGCTTATCCCCAAATCCTGTCTGCCTCTGTATCGGGATTTCTGCCTGTCCCTTCTGACTTCAACCAATCCGCCGTCTTCCCAGAGGGAGAAATTGACAATGAAAATTCTACCTCCATGCAGATTTGGCGTGTCGATGATGACTATATCGAGACATTGGGAATGAATATCGTCGAAGGACGAGATTTCTCGAGAGAATATTCCACAGACAAGGAAGCCGTTGTCATCAACCAGGAAGTGGCCAGGCACTTCGGCTGGGATAAACCTCTCGGAAAAAGACTGGCAACAGCCTTATCTCTGATGGGAGGCACAAAACTCTACACGGTCATCGGAGTTGTCGAAGATTTCCACTTCGAGTCTCTGAGGAACAATATCGGGCCACTGATTATGCTCTTGCAGCCAAGCACAAGCAGGATCTCTTTCCGGATGAAAACCGACGATATATCAGGAACAATAGGTCTAATCCGGAAAAAATGGCGTGAGTTTCTACCAAATCAACCCTTTGAGTATTCTTTTTTGGATGAGGCTTTCGATAGCATGTACAGGTCCGAGCAGAGAATCGGCAAAATCTTCGGCATTTTTGCAGCCTTAGCTGTGTTCATTGGTTGTCTCGGTTTATTCGGCTTGGCTGCGTTCACGGCTGAACAGAGAACTAAGGAAATCGGGATCCGCAAGGTCCTAGGAGCTACAGCTCCAAAGATCATCAGGCTTTTGGTCAAAGAATTCATCACCCTGATCGCTCTCGCCAATGTCATTGCCTGGCCCATTGCTTACCTGGTCATGAAAGGCTGGCTGAAGGATTTTGCCTATCAAACACCGGTCCAAATCTGGATTTTCCCGGCAGCCGGATTGTTCACGCTCTTGATAGCCCTTTTCACTGTCAGCTCTCAGGCCATAAAAGCCGCTCTGACCAATCCTGTCGATTCCATCAAATACGAATAGCTGAATTCCTGTCACTCCTCTTAAAAAGAATTATGGGATCGCATCTCAACATTTGACATTATGCTCTTGGTTTCGTCATTGTTCACCTTAAGCTGAAAATTCTTTCTCCAGGAGATCTGTTTTAATGTCAAATGCTGAGACGCGACCCCTTGGCGATAAGCGCGAGTATTTTTTTTGAACGCTGAACGGCTGCTTCCAGCAATTCTTGGTGGGATAATGTGTCTTTTCTATCCAAAAAACGAAGGATTTGTTGACCTGTCTTAGTAAAAAAGGCTCGAGCCCACACCTTGTCAGGGGCCTTTTCACCCCAGAGCTTTCGCGGCCCTTCGTAGCCTCCCTCAGAAAGATACCAATCCTTGATCAACTGGAAACCTCCAAGAAACAGAAGGAAGCCTAGAGCTGTGGCAACTGGCGGCACACCTATGCGGAGAGAACTGGCCGTACGGGTGTGCACAGTCTGTTCTCCTTCATAAGAAACCATAAGGTGACCGCCAGGCGGGATGATATCGCCGAGATATTCAAAGAGCCTTTGAGCTGAGCTGACAGACAAAGGAATTGCGTTATTTTCGTGTCCTGCATTGTGTGTAAATTCTGGCTCTTCGTCATATTCCAAATCCATCCATGGTCTGACTCCGTCTTTGCCCCCGACACTATGAATCCCCTTGATGACTGGTGAATTGCTTGAGAAATCACCCGAATTTCGAACATATAATTTAAAACCGGTCCAGCCACTCATCCGAAGCGGCTTTATCTCAGCCAAATACAGAGTCAACCCATTAATTTGTCTTTCATCGAGATCCTGTAGGGGAGAAGAACCGATCCGCATCGGATTCAAGCTAAGCTAATGCCAAACCGAACAGAGGTTCTCGTCATTCTCCTGTATTATCGCCGCCAACTTTTGGCAGGGGTTTCCTGGGCAGCATCTCATCCCGCATGGCTGTGTGATAGACGAAGCAGGCCATGACGATAGCGGATTGGATGATGTCCTCCGGGACACAATGATCATAGAGATCCATATTTGTGTGATGGGTTTTCGTCCCGTAATCAAGCGGATCCTGGATGAACTGAAAACCGGGAAGTCCCAGGTAATCAAAGGCAAGGTGGTCAGAGCCGGTTGTTTCCTGGAAAACAAGTGTGCTGACGCCTAGATCATGAAGAGGCTTTATCCATTCCTCGAAAATGGGCTGAACAGCGCTGTTCTCTTGCAGGTAGACTCCTCTGATGCGGCCGCTGCCGTTGTCATAATTGTAATAGGCGGAGAGTTTCGCATAGTCAGGTTTTAGTTCAAGTTTGCTCGATCCGGCCAGGACATTTCGCCAGTATTTCTTGGGATTGGCCACAATCTCAAAGTAGTCAAGCTCGGCCATGCTTTTTATGTCCGTGTCCCCAAAGTGCTTGGCCACATATCCCCGTGATCCGAGAAGTCCTTGCTCTTCAGAACCCCAGAGTGCTCCCCTGATGGTACGGCGTGGTCTGACGCCCAGCGCTTTCAGAATCCGCATGGCTTCCATGACAATGGTGCATCCGGCTGCGTTATCGACAGCACCCGTTCCACCGCTCCAGGAATCGATATGCCCGCCGAGCATGACGACCTCGTCTTTTTTGTCCGTGCCGGGAATTTCCGCAATCACGTTGTAGCCCAGAAGATCCTCGTCATAGAATTCATTCTTGATCTCTATCTCGAGCTCGACAGGAACACCATGATCCAGAATACGGCAGATTCGAGCATAGTGTTCAGCGGCCATGACAATCCGAGGATTCTGGCGCGGTTTCTGGGGGAGCCAGCCTTTTCCTTTGTAAGCATCTACCCTTACTGTTCCATAATCGCGGCGGCTGGACTCGCTGGATTCGACCAAAACGGCCACGCCCTCCGAGCGAAAAAAGGCCTCGAGCTTATCCCACAATTCCAGTGGTGGGATATCGATCTCGCCCTCCGGTTTGATGGGGATGGGAGCTTCCTTCAGCTTGTCGAGCCCCATTGCGCCAAGACGTTCAGCGCTCGCCGTGAAGGTGGGAAGAGCTTTACGCGGTGGAGAGATGAGTACGATGGCGTCTTTCAGTTTTCCTTTGTATTGGACGACATCCTCCTCAGATTTAATGCTGACTAAAACCGGCAATCCCACAATTTTTCCGTCTGTGCTCGAAGTCCAGGGTACGGGATAGGCAATTATTGGCTGGTAAGATGGCTTTCGCAGATGGACAGATGTGTACTCATTGGACCAGCCTAAACCGAATTCACCAAAAGGCTCCATGTGTGCATTGGACATGCCCAATTCCTCGAACTTTTCGACTGTCCATTTATAGGCAGCGGTGATCTGGGGCGAACCGGGGACTCTGGGTCCCAAAACATCTGCCAAATAGCTGAGAATAGGCATGGCTTGAGACCGATTGATCCCTTCCTCCCATATCTTTGAGACCATCTCATAGTCAACCTTTTCCTGGACAGGAAAAGACGGGATCTGTGTGATCATAAAGACAACGATTAAAGCCAGAATATGTTTTCGTTTCATGAAAACCTCCTCATCGCAGATTGTCACCTGCTATCATATTTTTACATTGACCAATAATTCAAGTGAAAAATGAGCGTTATCTATCAACTTGACAATACCTATATAATATCTAAAATATTAAACTGAGGATGCACTTTTTATTTAGCCATGCCTAACCTCGACAAAGCCACAGCAATCAAGATAGCTTCCACATAAAAAAAACTGAAGGAGCCGAAAGGATGACGGAAGAAAAGAAACAAAAACTGGCCATGGTGGTTTTCAGCGGTGATATGGACAAGTTGTTTGCCGCCTTTACCATAGCCTCTGGAGCAGCTGCGGCGAACATGGATGTCACCATGTTTTTCACTTTTTGGGGTTTGCGCGCTCTCAAAAAAAGGGCGAAAACCGGCAAAAGCTTCATGGGGAAGATGCTGGGCGCGATGTATAGTGGAGATATCAACAAGGCCTCACCCAGCAAAATGAGCTTTGGGGGACTCGGGCGCTGGATGTTCAAAAAAATGATGAAAGCCAAAAAAGTTCCCTCGCTTGTTGAGCTCAGACAGGCCGCGATCGATCTCGGCGTCAGGATGTACGGATGCCAGATGAGCATGGAGGTCATGGAGATCACCAAAGACAAAATGATCGACGATGTCGCTCAGTGTGTGGGTGTGGCCTATTTTTTGGAGCAGGCTCGGGAGTCTCAAATCAACTTGTTCATCTGATCCGGATCATGCATTAAAAAGTCCACCGATAACAATATTCAGAACGCAAGTGATATAATTGGGGTAATTTTAACCCCACCGAAGAGTCGACCTCACGGCAGTTACTTTTTTATGACTGGCAACAACACATGACTCGGGTGATCAGGCGTGTGGTGTAAGGCCATGGTGCCCACGACAGTTTCGGTGACATAGGCTTCATGTTCCCCGGTGTTCGAGTTGGGAAAGGAATAGTTGTCACAGGCGTTCATGACGGCGATCCGGATACGGTGATCCTTCTTGAATGTCACCGCAATGCTGGGAATATTGATGCTATAGCGGACAACGTCTTGCATGTTGCCAGACAGGAGTTCTTCCCTCTCGAAATTGGACCCGAAGACATGGTGCTGTTTATCCTCCAGGTTTCTAAACCGCGCTCTCAACATGCCAGTGGTCAAGCGCACGGATGTGCCATCGGGATACACGTCGGACAGATAGACCCACCAATCTGTGTCACGGACGTCGCAGGAGGCATAGAGAACGGCCATCAGATCACCGGCCAGAGTGATATCCGCCTCCAACGGCTCAGATGTATAGACAACGACATCGCTGCGCATCTCGATGTCCTTGAAATCATAGGGAAAGCTCTGCATATCCTCCCATCTTTTCATCACTTCAAAGCTGTACCAGTTCGGCGCAGGACTTTGGGGATCGTACCTGTATATATCACTGGGCTCGTTCTTTTCAGGCAGGATTTTGGTCAGCCAGCCATACTGTGGCAGCCGGTTCGCCTTGCCGTTACTGTGGAAATACCACTTTTCAAGCTGCGTTTCCTCAGGAGGCCATTGTGAAGCCGTCCGCCACTCATTATCGCCCAGCACAAAATACATGACTTCAGGTTTCTCCACTCCGTTGTCAATGCCTTTGAGAAAACGATCGTACCACCTCTGCTTGGTGAGCCAGATGTCATCGCGGAGGGCATCGATCCCGAAGCTGAAGCCGTTGAGCCTGCGGTCCCTGTTGTAGCCATGTTTCCAGGGTCCCAGCACAAGCTTTTGCGGTTGAGTCCCGAATCTTTTCACCAATTCCCAGTTGCGTCTCGTGCCGGGAAAATCATCGTCAAACCAGCCGCTGATCTGGAAGGATGCCAAATCACGGGGATGCTCACCTCGATAAAAATCCTGCTGCTTCCAGTAGTCATCGTTTATCCAATGCTCCACGAGAGTGTTCCACACAGGGATATCCTTGCCCAGGGCGAAGGTGTCAAGGTCGATAAGAGGTCGATAGTTGAGAATTTCAGGCCAGGTTCTCTCAGGTAAAATCTTCTCGTTGAGCATGAAAAAAGTATAGTACGCCAAACCTTCCACAAACCCGCCGCCCATGTACTGCATGTCGCTGAATACAGTTCCCATCGAACTCTCCGGAATGATGCATTTGAGTGCAGGATTGTTGGCCATCGAGCAAGCCCACTGCGTGAATCCGACATAAGAGCCTCCTTGCATCCCGATATTTCCATCGCACCAAGGCTGCTCGGCAAGCCAGGTCAAGGCATCGGCGCCATCTCGAGGCTCGTTGACGACAAGCACCCATTCGCCTTCGGATTTGTTCTCCGGGTCCCAATAGGAGGTCCCTCGACAGGCCTGAATAACAAAAGCATAACCACGGGCACAGTAGTGCCAGTAATTATCGATCATCCTGGTGATACCATAAGGCGTGCGGATGAAAACCACCGGATAGGGTCCATCCGTGCCGTCATCGGGAAGATAGACAAGGGTCGCCAATTTCATGCCATCCGACATTTCCACCATGATTTTTCCCAGCGTCCTGTAGCCAAACTTTGCCGGGGAAATCTTGGGATCGGCCCACTCTTTTAAAACCGTAAAGTTCTCATATCCCCTCAAGACCATACAGACATCGCTGGGCCCATCTATTCCTGCAATAAGTTTATTCTCCTGGCTGATGATCAAATCCATGGGGCCCGAAGCATTCTTTAGTGCCCAATAAACGGCGGTAACATCCTTACTATCCACAGTTTCCGTTCTTTCATGATGACGGATATAGATGCTGTTCTCATCCGGCCAGGCTACGGCCCTGTGGAAAGCCCAGTTTATCCTTTCAATCTCGGCCAATTTGGCGGGAAGCTGTTGTAAGGACCCCCAGAGCCGGAATTTCTTTGCCTTTTCTATGTCTGGCTCATTAGCAGGGGCGGCCGATTCCCACTGGTTTGTCTCCCAACTTTTCCTCTTGATCCTATAGGCGTACTCTCCACCACTATCTGAAACCAGCAACTCGCCCACATGAATGCCCTTTATGTATATATCAAAAACACGATCACCGCTTGCCTGTCCTTCTTGGATAGTCTCCTTCGTGCATGCCGTACTGAAAATCAAGAGAAAAAGACCAATCCAAACGACACAAAACAATTTCTTCGGCATGGGTTGTCCTCCTTCTATCAGTGGTTGGATCCGCCCTTTTTCTCTCGTAAGCAAGGGCTTCTACCAGTCCTGGAATATGTTTGTCTCCTTGGATCATACAGAGAAGCCGTTCAAAGCTTCCTTCTGTCCGGATTTATGCATTTTAACACAAGCGATCTCTATTTGGAAAAGGAGGGTTGATTTTCCGTCTGTTTTGCGTGTATTCTCAACTCATCAAAAATGGCTAACCACCTTTGATTTGCAAGAGATGCTTTTTATGGGAAAAGCAGTCAATAGTGTTTCGCAAAATAACCGAGCGAGATGGAGATGATCAATCTGAACGTGGTTCTTTTCGAGCCGGAGATTCCTCAAAACACGGGAAATATCGTCCGCACCTGTGCGGCAACCGGTGCTGTTCTCCACCTGATCAAACCCCTCGGTTTTTCGACTCGAGACAAGCACCTCAGGAGAGCAGGTCTGGATTACTGGCATCTGGTGGACATCCATTATCACGAAAGCTTGGCCGATTTTCTGGAGGAACACCCCTCGGAAAAATTATTCTTCATAACCAAGAAAGCTGTCCGCACTTATGATCAAATCGATTTCACGGGAAATGTTTTTCTCATTTTCGGCAGAGAAACAACCGGGATTCCGGATGAGGTTCTGAACAAAAATAAGACCAGCTGTTTCAGGATTCCGATGAAGGCTGAGGCCCGCTCGCTCAACCTGTCCAACGCCGTATCCATTGTAGTCTATGAAGCCCTGAGGCAAAACGGATTTCCAGAGTTAGCGCACCGTGGCGAGATGTTCAAAAAATAAACCGTCCTCAATCAATCCTCTTGGCGTGCAGCTTTCTGCCGCCCTGGTGAACGATAAGTTCTATTATTTTCCCGCCCTCTCTGACAAAAGTGATCTGCACATCGGCTGTCTTCACAAAGAACTTATCCTCTTCTTCGGGGAAGATAGCGATTTTATTCTGACCTGTTGCCTGGAGGTACAGCTGGTCTTTTTCCAGGGTGACCACCACATTCACTTTGTCATTTAACTGGTATCTACCCACATACATGTCGAGGATTATGGGATCAATCTGGATGGCCTTTCGCTTGATGGGCACGGTGTAGTTGACTCCTTCGATAAGTTGTTCATAGACCGCGAATTCATGCAGAGGTTTCTTCTCTGGCGAATCGGGCCAGCTTTCGGGGATGCCGATCGGAGTTATGCATATCTGCACGAAATTGTCAGGTACGGCAAAAACTTTCTTGACCAGGTCAACCGGGAGGGCGTCTGTGATAAAGACCGTACCGTATCCGAGAGCCCTGGCTGCAATCATCAAGTAACCGGCGGCCAGTGATCCATCATAGACGTTATAGCTGGGGTAACGAGAATTTTTATCCACAAGCACAACAACATAGACAGGTGCGGAAAGATAATTACCAATCCTTTCTTGGTATTGATTCCGCAGAGAATCCTCTTCACTCGGATCAAATCCCTCTCTCTCCTTAGCTCTCTCCACTGCCGAGGAGACACATTCCTCCAGCAGCCTGTCGATTTTCTCTCTGTCCTGCACGACGAGGAACTTCCAGGGTTGTTGATTTCCTGAAGTCGGGGCGGTCCTAGCTGTATCCAGGATTTTCTCGATATGTTCCTGAGGAACCGGAGTGGATTTGAATTTTCGTACTGAACGCCGCTTCTTGAAGATATCGAAGAGATATTCCTGTTCAGAAGTGTATGTGGCCGGTGATGTGACGCTCACTGTTTGAGACTGATCAGATCCCTCTTGCGAAGAGGCCGTATGCTTCACAGTCAGGTTGGCAAAGGTCCCTCCGGAATTGTTTCCGCACCACAGTCCCACTGAGCCTTTGCTTCGGCCGTGTTTCAAGTCCTCGACAACGAGACTGGGTGATTCCGCTCTGTTGACATAAACCTCAGCCCTAGTTCCTGAAACAACAGCCTTCACGTGAAACCACTCCTCCGGAGCAATGTCCGCACCGGCTTCGTACATCTCCGGTGATTTCTCACGCAGATAATACCAGGTGTACATCGGACTCCCGATATACTGGATGGTATGGCCGCGTCTCTTGGGATCTTTGTGCCGGGAGTTCTGGGGACGGAAGTAGATCCCCTCATAGACAGAATCAGACCTCACCCGAAAGACAAGGCCTGCGTAGTGAGGTATGGCCGCAATATCGAGCTCGATGATACCGTTTTCAAAGGTGAAATCCTTAAGATAGGCAATTCTCTCTCCGGCGGCTTCCTTTATCCGAAGAGCTTTCTTCCCTTTGTATTTAATGATTTCTGTTTGGACGAGTCCGGTCTGCCATTTGTCCAGATCAATATAGCTGGTCGTCCTTTCTGTATCCTGACTATACAAAAAACCGCGTGGTGAACAGATAAGCAAGAAAAGAAGCCAGATGCACATTTTGCTTGTGTTCATGTGAGCCTCCCTTAGATAATCTGATCGGCATCCGGACCTTCCGTTTGTATCCTCTAAGGTCCGATGGATTTTATGACCCTATTTTGCACTTCGAAAGGATCGATCAAGGGCAAAGCGCATCCAATATGAAAAATGCGGCCCTTTCAGAGGTCGATCCCCTTGTTTGCGATGAATCCGAGGTTACTTAAATCGTTAAACATACTCAATCAGTCTTTCTCCAACTCGAAAGCGAGCAGCATGTTTCCGACAAGGGTAGGGACGATAAGGAGGTTTTTTTCCTGGATGTACTCGAAATCAGCCAATGTGAGCTTGGCATCTTTTGAATTAATGAGCTCGATCCTCTCACCTGAAGGAGATACTCTGTAAAGCCTGCCCATCCAATCCCCCATGAGATAGCGGCCCTGGCCGTCGGGTTTCACACCATCCATGATGGCACCGCTTCCCAGCCAGAGGAGTGTTTTGACGGCCTTGTCCGCAAGACTGATCGATTTGAATGCGCCGTCGGCCGAGGTCCCCACAATCAACACATCCTGTTCAGCGTAAAGTCCGTTCGGATTCATAATCTTGTCGCTCTTCAGCCATGTTTCGAATTGGCCGTCTCTGAACCTGTAAATGGCGTGCTGTTGGGAGTCGGAAATATAGATGTCTCCGGATGGATGCATGGCTAGATCATTGGGGAAGAGGACTCCGGGGATGGGGTTTTTTTTGACGATTTGGCCCGAGGCGATGTCGATCTCCGTCAGGTTTTTCCGCTCAACCGCGTACAATTTATCTTTAAAATGGGCAAGGCCTGTCGGTTTCTCCAGACCAGTCACCCACTTCAGTTCTTGAACAGTACCGTCCAGGTTAACTGTGGAGATGAAATCCGCACCAAAATTGGAGACATAGAGAATGTCCCTATCCCTGTCGTAGCAGACCGATTCAGGCATCTGGAGTTTGACCACTTTCCTCCAGAGCTCCGTTACGCCCTCGAGGAGATGAACGGCCTCGCCATGAAGCGGTGTCAACTGGCAGAGGTATCCCCACCCGCCGAAATTCTCCGTGACCATCAGAAGTAACTCGTTAGCGCCTTGCTTGAGGGGAAGGAATACAGAATCATGCAGCCCTACGACCCCCTGAAAATGCGCGTCTCTCCGTCGGAATTCACTGTTTCCTCGGTAAAGAATTTCTTTGTTGAGAAATACGGACACTTCATCGCTGTACCCGAAATTGATTTTTTTCAACTCCTCCTTATCGCTGTTGATCGTTGTCCTGGCCAACACACAATCCGGTTCTTGCCCGAATTTGGCGGCGTAACGGGCTACATTGACAAGCCCGGCACGATCACTTTCAATTTTTTGCCATTTGATCTCTGCGAGATCCTGATTCTCGGGATGAACCTCTCTGTTGATCTGGGTTACCTTAAAGGGCTGTGATATCTCCCACTCTTTCAGCATTCCCGGAGGAATGACCGGTTCCGGTGCAGGATCAAAAGCGAGCGAGTTATCTTCTCTGTATTTGAAATTGGCAAAATGGGCCAGACCATTGTTCGGAGCCTTGAGCCCGATCTTACCTTTGATAGCACCAAATCGGAGATCGTTGATGACCAAGGCGGGGGTTTCGGCGTTGTCCAGAAAAACCCTGGCCTGGGTTCCGGATACCTCAAGCTTGACATGGATCCATTGGTCGTAGGGAATAACCGCCACTGCTGTGAATCCATCGCCGTTGAAAAGCTGCCAGCATCCGAGCCCTTTGACGACAGGTGTGTACTGAAGGGCATCGGGAAACTTGGACTTGTGCGGCCTGAGGTAAAAATCTTCGTAATTTTCTCCCTGATGGATACGGAACATGATTCCGGCAAAGCAACGGCCTCCTTCAAAGGCCACATCCACTTCGATAACACCATTTGCGAATTCCACATCCTTCAAAATGGCTGAGCCTTGCAGGCTTTTCTGGCCAAGATGTGTCACCACCTTGGCTCCTTGCAGGATCCAGCGGTCCGCATCAAAATCGACGATTTCGTCTTGAGCCGAAACAAAAACACCCACCCCCAGCAGACACGCCATCAACAGGGGAAATACTTTAAACCGATGTAAACTTTTTTTACGATACCTGTTCACCGAATGCATCACTTCTCCTTTAAATTATATTTATGCCTCTAGTCTGCAATTAATGTGCCACAAAGGGGAGGGGATTTTTACCTTCGGTAGAGGAAGATAGTATGGTTGCTGTCTTTTTCGTCTTTGACGGAGACCGCATCGATCTCTTTGGCTTCCCAACCCGGGATTCTGTAATTATGGGTGACGATAATCGTTCCCTTTTTGAGTTCCTTCTCGAACTTCGGGCGCAGAAGAGCATTGGATTCAGGAAGAAGATAGAGGGCGACGACAGTTGCTTCAGAGATATCAAGTTTCATGGCATCACCCACCAGAAATTCAACAAAGCTTTCCACCCCAGCTTTGATTGCTCCTGCTTCGGATTCCTGAATTCTCTGCGGATCGATATCGATACCAACTCCCCGGGCTCCATACTCTTTAGCAGCGGCTATAATGATGCGCCCATCCCCGCAGCCCAGATCGTAGACAATATCGCTCCCATCGACTTGAGCCAGTTCAAGCATTTTTTCCACCACAACCATCGGAGTTCCGACGAAGGGCGCAAGATCAGGAGCATCTTCTCTGCCGTGCGACCCTTCATAGAGGTTAATCAGATTGCTTTCATCATACCTGAAAGCATAGGGTGTTCCCGGCTTGAGGTGACGTTTGATCTCCTCCCCTAATCGTTCATAGGTCACATCCATGGCAACGGGACTTCTGTAGCGATGAAGAGCTCCCACTTTTAACATCTTTTTCTGAGGTTCGACAAAGGATGTTGTCGATTTTATCGTGTAATGAATAGTTCCTTTCGTCACATTCCGGATAGTGATCTCATTTTCAACAGAAACAGAGGAATAGCTGGAGTCCTGGCCTGGCTTTTTAGTCAGCAAGAGGAACGCGATTCCCACAGCCACTATGGCTATGAGGAGCCCAATTTCGAGCTTCCTTTTCATGATTGTCCTTTCATCCTTTCTGTTAAGGCCAATGCTGTTACCTTGGCTTAATTGAGCGGGAACTCGGCCGAGCCAAGCAAGAAAAAAGAAATAAAATTGTGCAGACAGCCTTTCTCGGTTCCATCCGGGCTCTCAATAATCCGTCCAATCCTTTCATTTAGTACGGTGAAGGTCATTCGCGGCCCTGCCTATGGGCGAAGATCCGGTCACCGCGGCAGGGATAAATGGCCTCGATGTTCTTATTCAGGCTAGAATTATAAATTGTCGAACCCCTGTGAGGCAAGCTCTCCGGATATTTTAGGGAAAAGAGGCATCATCCTCATGGTTCATCTCATTCCAGATGCGTACATCATTTTGGATTCAAAGGACATTCAAGTATATTGCTCTAAATCAAAAGCTTCAACAGCCGCAGGTAAAACCTGGGTAACCGCATGCCCTGCTGGAGTTAATCCCAGCAAGATGGCGCTGATGACTTCGTTGCGGGTTGCACCGGCTTTTTTTGCCATTTGCACATGGAAGGGAATTCCGCTCTCGAAACGAAGGACTGCCAGCACAGCCAGGTAGGCTAACTCCCTGGTCTTCTCGTCCAGAACACAAGCCTCCGAAAGATTCTGAACAAGCTGCATCCAGGCGCTGGCATGCTGCGGAGCTTCGCTTTGGAACATCCGGAAAGCCCTACTGATCGCATTTTTTTGATCGCTCATATTTACGCACCTTTCAATAGAGATCACTCTTTGAACAATCATAATACTACCAACTTCAACACAAATTGCGTACTATAAAATTTTCCCTTGAGACGAATAGTGGTTCGAGATCGCTAAGATGAGTTATTCTTGCAGAGAGATGGTTTTTACGGTAAAAAAACAGTGAAAATGGCTTTGCCTTGAAAATGCAGAAAAACGGAAGCCCACAGAAAAAAATCATCTCCATCTCTGTGCACGATCTGATCGGATTCGTCCTCCGTAGCGGAGATCTCTCGATCATGTTTCGAGGCTCGACTCGAGCCACAAATCTGGCCGGCATTCGAGCTCACCAAAAAATCCAAAAATCCCGCCCACAGGATTATGTCAAAGAAGTTCCCATTTCATATCTCTACCAGACAGAGTCATTTGAACTCCTCATCCAGGGTCGTATGGATGGCATGTACATCGAGGATGGAAAAGTCGTCATTGAGGAAATAAAAACCACCACCAGAGAGTTGGATCTTTTCTGTGATGACCGGAATGATCTTCACTGGGGACAGGTCAAAACCTATGCGGCCCTCTATGCCGTCGAACAAAGACTGCCCACTGTTTCAGCAAGGCTAACCCGTTATCAAATAGAAGCGGGAGAAACCAAATCTTTCTTCAAGGAATTTCAAACCGAAGAATTAACCGTCTTTTTGGATACGATTGTCCAATGCTATCTTGCCTGGATAGAAAAAATCGAGGATTGGCATATCATGCGGGACAGTCTCATCAATGCATCCGATTTTCCTTATCCCTCCTATCGCAAAGGCCAGAAGCAGATGGCACAGGATGTCTATGAAACCATCCTTAACCGCAGCCAGCTCATCCTCCAAGCTCCGACGGGCATTGGAAAAACAGCTGCCACCCTCTATCCTGCTGTAAAAGCTTTGGCGGAAGAGCAGACACAAAAGGTTTTTTACCTGACTGCGCGGACAACCGGAAGAGTCATCGCCGAAAAGACGTTGGGCGAATTGAAGAACAGAGGCCTGAGAGTCAAAGCCGTGACAATCACAGCCAGAGAAAAGATCTGTTTCAATCCCGACAAAAGCTGCACACCTGAGGAGTGCGATTTCGCCAGAGGCTTTTACGATCGAATAAACGAGGCTATGGAACAGTTCTTCACTACCGACTCCTTCACTATGGAAGCTATACAAGAATTGGCCATGCGGCATAAAATTTGCCCTTTTGAGTATTCTCTCGAGCTTGCCCTTTGGGCCGATTGCGTTATCTGCGACATGAACTATGCCTTCGATCCGCGTGCTTACCTGAAGCAGTTTTTTTACGATAATTCCGCCGAATTCACCTTTCTCATCGATGAGGCTCACAATCTCGTAGACAGGTCCCGAGAGATGTTCAGCGCCTCCCTCAGCAAGTCCTCTTTTTTAAAGCTGCGAAAACAGCTTAAAAACGAACAATCCGAAGTGCACAAGATGGCGGGAAAAATCAACGCCCAGTTCCTGGATTACAAGAAGAAATGTGAAGAGGACGGGCAATTCATTCATGAAGACAGAGAACCCGTAGAACTTTTGTCTTTGTTGCTCCCCTTTACGCACAGCTTAGAACGCTGGCTTCTGGCCAATCCCCGGTCACCTTTTGCGAAATCCATGCGGGATTTTTATTTCGAGGTAATCCATTTCCTCCGAATCGCAGATCAGTTCGACACGAACTACACCACGTATTATCTGCAAAAAGAGAAAGAATTTACGGTAAAGCTATTCTGCATCGATCCCTCGGGCCATCTAAAGGATGCCATGAAAAGAGCGTCATCGGCAGTCCTGTTCTCCGCCACCATGACACCCCTCTCTTATTTTTCACAAATTTTGGGGTGTGACGAGTCGGCAGAGAAGAAGACATTCCCTTCTCCCTTTCCGCCCGAAAACCTGTGCATCCTCGCCACGAATTCCATATCGACTTATTACCGCCACAGGGGAAGAACCAGGAGCGCGTTGACCAGATTGATCGGATCATTTATCGAAGCCCGGAGAGGAAATTACTTGGTGTTCTTCCCTTCTTATGATTACATGATGATGGTCTATCCCCTATATGCGCAGACATATCCCCGACATCGCATATTGACCCAGACGCCAAGCATGACTGAAGAAGACAGAAAGGGTTTTTTGAATGAATTTTCCGTTGAAAATACCGGTACCACCGTTGGATTCGTGGTGATGGGAGGGATCTTCGGTGAAGCCATCGACCTGGACGGCGATCGATTATCAGGGGCGGCTGTGGTAGGAGTGGGTCTACCCGGACCATCTCCGGAAAGAGAGCTCATCCGGGCCCACTTTTCCGGCCTCGATGAGAACGGATTCAATTATGCCTACCTCTACCCGGGATTGACTCGGGTTTTCCAAGCTGCCGGGCGCGTCATCCGGACAGAGAGCGATCGCGGGGCAATCCTGCTCATCGATCCCAGATACGATAAACCGGATTACCGAACCCTCTTGCCTCAGCAATGGAACTTGCAGCGCGCCAGTGATGAGAGTCAACTCTGGAGTATTCTGAACCGCTTCTGGAACAGCACAGAAGGAACTTAGACATACAAATGAGATTGAAGGACCTGGAGGTGATTGTTTTTGACTGCCAGGCTGCCGGCAGCAATCCAAACACAGGCGCCCTGCTGGAAATGGGGTGGATGAAGACCCGAGCTGCGGATGCATTTGACTCTGAGCAAATTTCACAGAGAATTGAAGCCTATCTCATCAAACCCCCTGCGGATTTTGCCATTCCGCAACGCATTCTGAAAATGACAGGAATTAAAAGCGATGAACTCAATCACTCCGTCACCCCGGGAGCTGTATGGCAAAAGCTCAGGCGAAGGGCCCAGGAAACGGCGGAATGCAACAGGCTGCCCCTTTGTCCCGCCGTCATCCATTTTTCCCGTTACGAAGAGCCGTTTCTAAGACATCTCCATAAAGAATATTCCCCAAGGGAAAATTTTCCTTTTCAGATCCTGTGCACACATGATCTGGTAAAGCTTCTGCTGCCTGGACTGCCGAGAAAAGGATTGCGAGCCGTGGCCGGCTATTTCGGCCAATCCATATCCGTCCACAGACGGAGCCGCAACCATGTCGGAGCCACGGCTTTTATCTGGCATAACCTTATTCACACCCTAAGCAACAGTTGGGGGATAGGCACGGTCAAGGATTTTGAAGAGTGGCTGGAGCATCCTCCTCCGGTCTCTAGGGTCAGGAATGGGCGCGAATATCCAATGGAGAGAGAACTGAGATCGAACATGCCTGAGGGACCCGGAATATACAAAATGTACCGGTCCAATGGCGATATCCTCTACGTCGGCAAAGCCAAATCCCTCAAGAGCCGTGTCAACAGCTATTTTCAAAAACGCAGCCGGCACAGCGAACATATTCTTGAAATGCTGACTCAGGCCCAACACATCATTACCGAACCGACAGAGACCGCTCTCGAAGCAGCCCTTAAAGAGTCAGACGAAATTAAATATCTATCCCCTCCTTACAATATTGCTTTACAGGAGAGGGAACGTCGGGTTGTCTTTTTTTCAAAGAACCTCAGGAGCTGCAACGAAAATCCCTGCCGGCACCACAATATCGGGCCATTTTCTACACAAAAGTTCATGACGTCCATAGCCAAAATGACGGAGTTACTGAACGAAAATGAAACCCTGAGCATAGAATCCCCGGCGATCCAGGAAATTTTGGGAAGCCCTCAGGAATTTGCTCCGGATGAGAAGTGCTTTGCTAAGGGAATCCAAATGTTCAAAGAGGAATTCATCGACAAGACTCAAGGTCACTTTTCGCACAGCTCACTCCTCAAGCTGGGCAGCCTCTTCTGGAAGGAGCGTCTGGATGAGCGGATTGCTTCAGAATTGGCAATTGAAGACTTATCGAAAGAGGATGAAGACAGTGCTTTTGAACTGGAGGCAGAAGAAGGAACAACGGGCCTTCCGTCTTGGAGTCCGGAAAAAGTAGCCCGCGCCTTAAAGAGCATTATCCGAACCGGCGCCCATCAAGCCCGACGAGCACGATGGTTCTGCCGCCTCAGCGAGAGCACTGTGGCCTGGGATGATAAAATCAGAAAAAGCAAAGAGAGACACGTCATAGTTTTCGAACAGGGAAAGATCTATTCCGTAGACAAGCTTGAGTCTATGACAAAAAAACCCATCCCCCCGGGTTTTGCCAAGCCTCATCGTGAACGACAAAAAAATATGGATCTTCGGGCATTTGATAGGATGAGGGTCTTGACGACAGAACTGAAAAGATTGTCGGCAGAAAAAAGAGGCTTGGAGGTATGTTTTGGTCCTCAAATCATTCTTAAAGATGAGCAGCTACAAAGGATTCTCAAGTGGGTGTAGTGAAGCTCCTTTTTTTAGCCGACAGCCACTTGGGCTTTGATTTCGCCTTCAAACCGCGCATCGAACGACGAAGACGGGGAGAGGATTTTTTTAAAAACTATGCCCTTGCTCTCGAACCTGCCAGAAAGGGAGAAGTCCACGCCGTGATCCATGGCGGAGATCTGCTCTATCGCAGTAGAGTGCCGGCAAAACTCGTGGATATGGCCGTACGGCCCCTTAAGGAAATCGCCGATAAAGGAGTCAAAATATATTTAGTCCCGGGGAATCATGAGCGCTCCCGTATCCCCTTTGGCTTGTTGAGTATCCATCCCAACATCCACATTTTCAAAAAGCCGTCCACATTCGTTCTCCAAGGGGAAAATTTCAGGCTGGCCCTTGTTGGCTTTCCCTATCATCGGAATAATGTTCGAGCCCATTTTCCTGAACTGCTGAGCAAAACAGGCTGGATTGATATAAAAAACGAATGTGATGCGAGCATTCTCTGTGTCCATCACTGTTTTGAGGGAGCCACAGTCGGCCCTCAGAATTACATGTTCCGTCATAACGATGACGTCATAAAGCCCTCTGACCTACCCTGGGATTTGGCAGCCGTCTGTACAGGTCATGTGCACCGCTTTCAGGTTCTCACCACAGATTTGAAGGGGCAGCCGCTCAAATCGCCCATCCTCTATCCCGGTTCCATTGAACGCACCTCCTTCGCTGAAAGGCGTGAGAAAAAAGGATACTTGCGAATGAAGCTCCAGTCGCAAAGCTCGGGCAAAAAACCTGTCCTCCAATGGAGATTCCAGGAGCTTCCTTCAAGACCGATGATCCCCGTTCACATCTCAGCAAAACACTTGAGCCCAAACGAGCTCAGAAATCGTATCGCCAAGACACTGAAGAATTGCGATCCCAACGGGATTGTCAAAATTCACATTCAGGGCCGAGTGAAGGAAGAGGCCTTTTCTGTTCTGAAGGCCTCCTCGCTTCGTGCCTTAGCTCCTCCGGAAATGAATGTCAGCCTGAGATTCGAAGACAGTTCCTTCATCAGTCTGGACAACAGGAAACACACCCACCACAAACACCCATAACACCGGAACAACCTGAATTGTTGAAAGCGAGAGCGTGTTCAAAACGACTCCGGAGTTGCCCGATCTAGGGAAGAGAATTCGTTTCCTCCGAAAAATTCCCCATTAAGTCCTTGACAAATTCTGATATATCAGTATATTCTTATTTATCTGATAAATCATATTATTATGACATCTCAATCTGAAGGAGTCTTTAATGGCCGATAACAAGTCAAAAATAATTTCAGCCAACCCGCAAAATTCAGATCTTTCCTGCTGTAGAGTGGAGGCGGTGACGAGTATCGACGAAAGAGGCCAAATGGTTCTTCCGAAGGATATCAGGGATAGAGCTCACATCCAGCCCGGCGATAAGCTCGGGATTATCCTTTGGGAAAAAGGCGGAAAAGTCTGCTGTCTTACCCTCATAAAAATGGGAGAGCTATCAGAGATGGTGAGAGACCTTCTCTCGCCAATGATGGAAGGCATTACATCTGAAAAAAACAAATGAGCATTTAAGGAGAGTTTAAAATGTCCGATGATAAAATCAAAAATATTGTCCGGGAAAACTATGCCAGAAAGGTGAAAAAGCAACAATCTTGCTGTGCGCCTGTCGAGCCGTGCTGCGGGGACATGGATTTGAATGGGCATGTCAGTCAGCAGATTGGTTACAGCGAGGAGGAGATCAAGTCAGTGCCTGATGAGGCGAATCTCGGATTAGGCTGTGGCAATCCTGTGGCTATCGCCTCTCTGAAGCCGGGCGAGACAGTTCTCGATTTGGGAGCAGGAGCCGGTTTCGACTGCTTTTTAGCTGCGAACCGAGTTGGAAGAACAGGCCGAGTCATCGGCATAGACATGACAGAAGAGATGGTAGACAAGGCCAGAGACAATGCCAAGAAGGGTAAATTCGACAATGTTGAATTCAGACTGGGTGATATCGAAGCACTGCCTGTCGATGATGATTCTGTCGACATCGTGATATCCAATTGTGTGATCAATCTGACGCCAAACAAAGACAAGGCCTTCAAAGAAGCCTTTCGGGTACTGAAACCCGGAGGGCGGATTGTGATCTCAGACATAGTGCTTCTCAAAGAACTTCCCGATTTTATCAAGAACTCCGCCCAAGCCTATGTCGCCTGTGTGGCCGGGGCATCGCTCAAAGAGGATTACATGGCCATCATCAGAGAAACAGGATTTCAAGATGTGACAATCGTGGATGAAGCATCATTTCCTATAGATTGCATAGGGAATGATCCTGGTGTTCAGCCCGTGCTTGAAAATTGGGGCTTGACTCCCGATCAAGCGAATGAGGCCGTGAATTCGGTGGTCAGCATTAAGGTCTCTGCTGTCAAATAGAACATCCAACAACAACCTAACTTTCACTTTCAAACGGGATGAGATTTTGATAAATTCATTGGGGAGGAAAAGTGAAAAGACAATTCATTACATTGACAGCCGCCTTTATGATTATTGGAGCCGCCACATTCATGACTGCCCATGATTTTTGGCTTTTACCGCAGAAGTTTATGATTCAACCGGGAGAAACAATAACCATCTCAGGAAACACGGGTATGGATTTCCCTGCCAGCGTCAGCGCTGTGACACCGGATAGAGTGACGCATTTTTTTATGGTGGGGAAAAACATGAAAACGGATCTCACCGATTTGGTCGTCAAAGACAAATCTCTAACCACCACGTGCTCTTTCGAAGCACCCGGAACATATATCGTGGCATCGGCCATCAAACCCAGGGAGATCAGGCTTAGCGGAAAGGAATTCAATGAATACCTGGAACATGACGGAATTTCCAATATTTTAGAGCTCAGGAAGAAGGAAGGAATTCTGGATAAGGATGCCGTGGAATTCTATTCGAAGTATCCAAAAACCATTATCCAGGCTGGAGACGCTATCGATGACACCCCGACCAAACCGGTGGATTTGGCCATAGAGATTGTTCCCAAAGTCAACCCCTACACCTTAAAAAGGGGAAATGAACTACCAATCACAGTTCTATTCAGAGGAAAACCCCTGCCGGGCATTGACCTCGCATGGAGCCACCCCGATCTGGGAGGAAAGGTGGCCGGCTGGACAAAGACCGATGAAAAAGGCGATGCTCTCGTTCCCCTGGTCAAAAGAGGACCTTACATGATCCGTTTGACCCACATGGAATGGGTTAAAGAAGAGACCCATGAGTGGGAGAGTTACTGGACCGCTCTGACATTTGAGGTCAAATCTGACTGATAGCGCACGGATCAGAATTAAGCCTATTGCCTATTGAAACATTCGAGCTTCAAGATAGCCGAAAAAAAACTCGGTAATGTTTAAAATTTCCTGACGAGATCATTCAGCTCTTTTTTTAACCTCTCAATCTTCGTTTTCGAGTAATTGGATGTCAGGTTTTTTTCGCATCGTTGCCTTTGCTCATCGATTCTCCGCCGTATGGCAGTTCCTTTTTTGGTTAGCCAGATGTTTTTGCAGCGCCGGTCAGAGGAAAGATCAGCCCTCTCGACATACTCCTTACCGACCAGCCTGTCTATAACCCTGCTGCCTCTGGAAACAGACAGACCCATGCGCACAGAGAACTCCTGACAGGTTATCCTTTCCTTATCATCAAAACAGAGAAGACCTCTGTATTCCGTGGCCGTAAGGTTGAGGGCCCCACATATTTTTTCTTCCCGGGCGAGACATTTTTCCCTGATTCGTTCGACGATATCCATAAAGTTTTCATCGTCCACTATATTTCTCCTTGACAATAGTTGCTATTAGCAAGTATAATGAAATTGTTTATACTGATCAAGGATAACTACACAAAATACTTTAGAAAGGAGAAGGAGATGCCGATATATTCTTACCAATGCAAAAATTGTCAAAATAAGTTCGATCTCCTGGTCGGAGTGACATCGGACCAGGCCGAGCTGAAGTGTGAAAAGTGCGGGAGTACCAACATAGAAAAAACGATGGGATCGTTCAGCGTGCGGATGGGATTGTCATCAGTTCCCAGCGGATCCGGAGGGACATGCTCAAACGGCGGGTGCTGTCCGACTTGTTAATAAAGCTTTCGTTGACGAGCTTTCAATAATTCTTTTTTAAATCCATACTCGAATAGAGGTGAGAGACCTCGTCGGCATAGCCGTTGAACATGAGGGTCTCCCGCTTGCCTTCTTCACCTATGCGACGCTCTTTGGCCTGACTCCATCGGGGATGATCGACCTTGGGATTGACATTTCCATAAAATCCATATTCCCTGGAATTGGCCCGCCGCCAGCTCGTTTGGGGCATTTTCTCTACGAAATTGATCTTGACGATGGACTTGCCGCTTTTAAATCCATACTTCCAGGGGATTACCATTCTTAGGGGTGCACCGTTCTGATTGGGGAGAAATTTATCGTACATCCCCACGCCAACCAAAGCCAGGGGATGCATGGCTTCGTCCATCCTGAGTCCCTCAACATAAGGCCACTTCAATATGCGAGACATTTGACCAGGCATTTGTTTGAGATCGAACAAGGTAGTGTATTCGATGAACTTCGCTTTGGACGTCGGCTTGCACTTTTTTATCAAACTGGAAAGTGGAAAACCAATCCAAGGGATGACCATGGACCAGGCTTCGACACAGCGCCAACGGTAGACACGTTCTTCCAGAGGAAACATGTGGATCAGCTCTTCAATATCAAACTTCATGGGCTTTTCGATATGCCCCTCTATGGATACAATCCAGGGCCGCGTCCGAAAATCCTTGGCCAGCTCTTTGACAGAGCGCTTACCCGTAGAAAACTCAAAGAAATTGGTGTAGGTCGTGGCCAATTCGTAGGGTGTTATTCTCTCTGAAACCGTGTGCTCTCCTCTTTTGGCGATGCTTAGCTTTTCCTGCTGATCTGTCTCTTGTCCGAACACTGATCTTGGCGACAGCAATCCGGAAGCCGCCAAGGCAGCCGATCCTGCAATAAATTGGCGTCGGCTCAGATAAAGCTTTTTGGGCGTGATTTCAGAAGATTTGATATCCTGAGCCTTCTTGATCAGCACAGCCGGCCTCCTCTTTAAGCTATCCCCCTCACAAAACTATATATCACAGCCAACCATCAAGGTCAAAATTTACTGACCCACATTGGATCAATATAAAAGCGTGAGGTTTATCCGATAATTTTTAAAAATTTTTTTTCATCACGATTTTTGCTATGAAAGCTTTCACACAAAGATATTTGCCAAATCCGCCTGAATTATTTACAATCCTTTCTTGAAAGTAGAGGGAATGGGAATAAACACAGCTATCACCGTCGAAAACCTCCGTAAAACATACGGATCCCTAACGGCTGTGAATAACCTCTCTTTTTCCGTCCAGAAGGAAGAGATTTTCGGGATAGTCGGCCCCAACGGCGCCGGCAAAACCACCACTATCGAGTGCCTGGAAGGTCTAAAGCACCCGGACCAAGGCCACATCCGTGTTCTCGGATTCGCTCCCCAAAAAGATCGCCGGGCACTGAACGAGCGTATCGGCGTTCAGCTTCAAGAGTCCAGCATTGCTGCCCAGATCAAAGTATGGGAAGCGCTTGACCTCTACACATCCTTCTATTCAAATCCCGTTGACTATGAGGAACTCATCGACAAGTTGAGTCTTTCGCCCGTCCGAAACGTCTACTATTCCAAATTGTCCGGAGGGCAGAAGCAGCGTCTCTTCATCGCCCTCTCTCTCATCAACAATCCCGATGTCGTTTTTTTTGATGAACTTACCACAGGTCTGGATCCGCAGGCACGCCGGCACATCTGGGATCTTGTCCGCCAGGTAAACGAACAGGGAAAGACAGTGGTTCTAACTACCCATTTCATGGAAGAAGCGGAGAGACTCTGTGACCGGGTGATGATCATGGACCACGGCCAGATCATTGCCCTCGATTCTCCGGAAAAACTTATCCAAAGCCTTGATGCAGAGCACAAGGTCATGTTTTCAGTCAAAGGAAATATTGAAAAAGAGTGGTTCGCAAATCTGCCCACAGTCGAGAATATCTCAATCATCAGAGATAAGATGACGGTCTCGGGCAAAAATGAAAGGCTCCTCGCAGATGTCGTAAACCTCTTGACCGCCAAAGGCATCCGCTACTATGACCTTCACACCCAGCAGCCTAATTTGGAGGATGTGTTTATCGCCCTCACGGGAAAGGAGATCCGGAATTGACAGGGAGCTCGGTATGAAAAGCCTGCTCAAGCTGACCTGGATAGAGGCCAAGCTTTTTTGGCGGGAGCCCCAGGCCTTATTTTTCACGTTAATCTTTCCCCTTCTCCTGCTGTTCGTCTATGGTGGAATTTACGGCAACAAACCAAAAGCTGTATTCGGCGGTTTCGGCCATGTTGACGTCTCCGTTCCTTCTTACACAGCCATGATCATTGCCATCAGCGGCCTCATCTCAACCTCGGTGATCATGGCCACCTACAGAGAACAAAAAATTCTCCGTCGCTTCAAGGCCACCCCCTTAAGCCCGCTTATCTTACTGACAGCAGATGTCATCGTGATTTTTGTCATGACCACACTCGGAATGATTCTCCTGATTGCGGCGGCCAAGCTCGTCTTCGGAATGAGGTTTTCAGGAAGTGCCCTCTCCTTTGCCGGCGCATTCTTCCTCAGTTGTATGAGTTTCTTCAGTCTAGGATTCATACTTGCCGGTTTGATCAGGACAGCACGCACCGCTCAGATTGTGAGTATGTCCATTTTTTTCCCAATGATCCTTCTTTCTGGCGCCACAGTTCCTTTAGAGATTATGCCCGAAACCATAAGGACGTATGCCAAGATTTTCCCCCTGACCTATGTGGTTCAATTCCTAAAAGGAGTCTGGTTCGGCAGAGCCTGGTCTGCACACCTAACCGAGATTGCGGTTTTAATCGCACTGTTTGTTATAGGTCTTTTGATCTCGGCCAAAACATTCCGCTGGGATTAGCGCGGGAATTATATCTCTAAAAACGGCCCCTTTTTGGTCCTCTTCCGAAATATTCTGTAGACCAAGGTGTAAAAGGCCAGCATAGTGAAGGAATAGAAAAAATCTTCAAGAGGGATTGTCGTAATCCTAACCCCCCAAATGGCATCGGGATTGTACCAGACGATAGGAGGAGAAGTGAGGAGGTAGTTGACCACGAAAAAAGGAAAATAAGTGATGATCATATAAGCCCAAAAAAGGAAAGATTCCAGCATGTCATGGTCATAGAAAAAGGTCACGATGAAGAAGAATCCACAGGCCAGAAACACGGTTCGTGTGTAGTTTTGATTCCAAAACACGAAAGCCATCACCCAACACCCGCCTGCCACCATTATGTTGAAGCCAGGATGGAGACGAATCCGCCTGTCAGGAAAGTAACAGATAAGGTTTTCGTAGATAAAAAGGCAGGAATAGGGGATCAAGAGAAAGAAAAGAATTTCCTCGAGCGGAAGACCCAGGAGGTAGAAACCTGTTGTGTATTGGTGGGAAAAACCCCAATCCCCCCTCTGCGTCGCCCAAACATCCCAAATTAAAAAGGCAGCACCCACAGTGAAAAAGGCCAGCATGATAGAGGGGATGCGGCGATAGAATTTCACTTTTCCTCGAAAACTGAAGAGGAATGGCACGGCAAGCACTAGGAGATCGATGATCAAATATCTGCTCATGATTGCTGATGACGGTTATCTTCTTCGCTTAAGTGAGTATTCCAGAAGCCCAATGAAGATATCTCGGGACTTCTCCGGAATATCCAATCCGCCAATTTCCCCCTGGACCTTTTCTCCCAGCTCATTCATCTTATGACGTATGATACCATCGATATCATACTTGGCCATCATATCGCGCACTTCCTGAACCATCTCCAGCGACAAGTCTGCATTTCCGCAGATTATCTCGTATCGCCTTCTATCTTTGACGCTGGCTCTTTGGGCAAGATGGTAGTAATGGAGCGTTTTTTTGCATTCTCGCAAATCAGAACCAACCGGCTTTCCGATTTCCTTCTCTGTGCCGTAGAGCCCGAGTTCATCATCTTTGAGCTGGAAAAGAAGGCCAAGCCCATGACCGCACCTCTCCAAACCTGATAGCACTGCGGGTTTTGCGCCTCCCAGCATGGATCCAGTCTTCAAAGGCACCGAAAAACTATAGCGAGCCGTCTTGTAGTGAAAGAGCTGCAGGATATCCTCAGCTGCAATTTCTTTAGTTGTCTCACCAAAATACAGGTCCTGCATCTGCGCCAGACCGACATAGCAGAGTTCCCGGGACCAGAGGCGAACGATGTCCTCCTTGACAGACTTGGGGGACTTGAGATCTGAGAATAATTCGAAAGCGAGGAAGAAAGCGATATCACCGAGACATATACCCATCCCCTCTCCGAAATGAGTCGGGTCACTCAAGCCTTCTTTTTCCCCAAGCTGCGCATACTGAAAAAATAGCGAGGGAAGTCCTCGCCGAATATTATCCCGGTCGATAATATCGTCGTGGATCAAAAGCGCTGTTTGAAAAAATTCCACAGCCGCAGCAGCGGGGATAATAGCCGAAGATACCTTCCGGCCAGACATCGTGTAACCGAGACACACGAGCCCACTTCGCAGCATCTTGCCGCTCTTGATAAAAGGAGTGAGTCTTCGGATTGCATCTTCGCCCCAAGAATTAACTTGAGAAAAATCCTCCTTTTTCCCCTCAAGAAAGACATCCAGATACGCTATGACTTTATCCCTTTGCCTCTCGAAAAACTTCACTGTCTCATGACCTTTGTGCCATAGCGTTCAAAAAAGCTGAGCCGAATATCTTCATTTTTGACGGCTTAACTTTCATTTTATACACAATAAGGGGATTTTTTTCTATCCTCAGTGCTGTCCACTTGTACATATCGGAAGCGGTCTTGATGGGAATGAGAAATCGGCGTGGAAGGTAACGAAAGCCTTGCTCAGCCTCAATTTGCCAATCCCAGTACCTCCGAATCTGTGTCTGGATAAAACTCTTGAATCCCTCTCTCTCGCAAACAACATCGCGCTCATTTAAACTCCGCAAACCAAACTCCCGCATCTCATCCTGGGGAAAATATGTCCTTCCCAACCTGTTGTCTTCAGCAATATCGCGGATAAAGTTGATATACTGCATGGATCGTCCCAGGCGGCGTGCAAAGGGAAGCGACCCGCTGTCCAGCTCCATTATGGAGGCCATGAACAAGCCAATGACCTCAGCCGATCCATGGATGTATTCGAGGGTTTCTTCCAATGTCCTATACTCATATTTGTTTAAATCCATCTCCATGGAACGCAAAAAAGCGTTGACCCACTCATTCTGAAATCCCTTTCTCTTCTCTAGCTCCGTGAAGCTATCGATAACAGGGTTTTCTGTTGGTTCACCAGCATGGCTCCGGCGATAGTCATCCCAGAATTTATAGAAATCCTCTTCTCTTTGAGGAACAACATCCACAAAGTTATCTGCGGTGCGGACAAAACTGTAGAGAACGATAACATCCTCTCTGACCGGCTGAGGGAAGAAACGGCTGCTGGTGAAATACGTCCGGCTTCCCCGTTTAAAAATCGATTTTATATCCCGGTTAGCCATGATCCTTCTTTATTCTATCGGCAAGCACTTCGGCCGAAATCAAAGTCATCGGAAGGCCGACACCAGGATGCGTGTATTGACCTGTGAAATAGAGGTTTTTCACTTTTTTACTTGTGTGGGCCATACGGAAGACAGCGGACTGAAATAGAGTATGGGCCAGACCGAAAGCAGAACCTTTCCAGGAGTTATAGGCAGTGATGAAGTCCCGGTGGGAAAATATCCTCCTCACGACGACATGAGATCTGATTTGATCACCTATCAATTTCTCAAAATGATCGATGACGATATCATAGAACTGTTCCCGCGTTTCATCATCATCCTTAAGTCCGGGTCCGACAGGAACGAGGAAAAAAAGATTTTCGTGCCCTTCGGGAGCCACTGAGGGATCGGTGCGTGAGGGACAGCAGACATAGTAAGAAAAGCGGGATGGCCAGCGCGGCGAGCCAAAAATGGTCTGAAAGTGTTCCTGCCAGTTATCGTGAAAATACAAGTTATGGTGGAGCAGTTGATCCAGTTTTTTATCCAATCCCAAGTAGATGATAAAGGCTGAGGGCGCTACAGTGCGTTTTTGCCAGTAGGATTCTCGGTAAGAACGCTCATCCGGTTCCAGCAGATCCAATTCGCTATGATGATAGTCTGCATTCGAAACCACGATATCAGCCTGGATTTCACCCTTGTCCGAGAGTACACCCTTAACACTTCCGGCATCAACGACTATCTTTGTCACTGGGGTGTCATAAATAAACTCAGCCCCAGCCTTACGAGCGATCTCCTCCAATGCCGCAGCAGGCACGTTCATTCCCCCCATGGGATACCACACATTTTGGCGCAGATCAATGTAGCTCATGAGGGAATACATTCCGGGCGTTTTATCTGGACTTCCTCCTATAAAGACCATTGTGTATCCCATGATCTTTCGTAGTATATCGTTTTGAAAAGCTTTTTTTGTCAGTTTTTCGACATTTGAAAAAATGCTCAGTTTGAGTCCTTTGATCAGAAAGTCAAGGCTAAGAAGATCGAAAACGGTCTCATAATCGCGGTACAAAAAATTATCTACAGAGATATGATATTGTTTCTCTGCCCGGTCGAGGTAACGCACAACTTTCTCATACCCGCGGTCCTCAAGCTGATCGAAGGCAGTAGCGTTTTGACTGAGCTCCGGATGGATCTCGAGGCTTCCACTCTGAAAATAAATCTGATATGAGGGATCAAGACGCACAAGTTCATAACAGTCTTCAGGCTTTTCCCCCAAACGATTGAAAAGATGCTCAAAAGCGGGCGGCATCAGATACCAGGAGGGACCCATGTCGAAGACAAACCCTTTTTCCTCATAAATTTGGGCTCTTCCCCCGCACATGCTATTCTTCTCCACAACCGTCACCTGCCATCCATCCTGAGTTAAAAGTCCGGCCACGGCCAAGCCACTGTACCCAGCACCGATCACAATTGCCTTTTTGGACATAGCTGTTATCTCCTTTAAGGACTTTGATCCCCTTGTGTTAGAGCAGAAACAACTTGCTCGATCAAACTCATCGGCGTCGACGCACCAGAGGCAATAAATACAGTGGAGTCCGGAGGAATATGTAAATTGGGGATAGATTCCGGCTCATCCACCAGATAGACACAGCTTTCCGTCCCGCTGGCAAGGTAAAAAAGATGATTGGTGTTGGCGCTTGATTTTGAGCCGATGATCACAATGCAATCGTACTTGCCGGCGATTCTTTTTACTTCGGATTGCCTCTCAGTTGTCGGACGGCAGATCGTATTTTCGAACTTGACTTCTGGAACCAGCTTCTTGATTTTTTCCAGGACAGCCAAAGCTTCCGTTCGGATAAAAGTGGATTGTACGACGACACCCACTTTTTCCCTGCCGACGAAATGATCACCAGTCACTTCTTCAGGCCTTCCGAAGATGAGCGCGTCTTTAACCTGACCGGCAATTCCCCTGACCTCATCGTGACCTCTTTGGCCGATGATAACAGGGAAATAACCTTGCTCTTCGATTCGTCTTATTTTTTTGTGAATCACCTCTACCATCGGACAAGTGGCGTCGATATAATCGATGTTTCTTGTCTTGAGGACCTCGAAAATCTCTCTGGGTGCTCCATGGCTCTGGATGATCACTGTCCCGCTATCTTCAACCTGATCCAGATCATAGACCACCTGCAATCCCTTCGCTTTCAAATCATTGATGACGTGCTCGTTGTGAACAACTTCTCCCAGCATATAGAACATTTTATCCGGATTTTTTGCCAGCAACTCCTCGACGAGGGTCAATGTTCGCTTGACACCGAAGCAATAGCTCAAGTTCTGAGAGAGAGTGATCTGCATGCTGTATTCCTATTGAGATATAAAGCTCAACTCACCGTGTATTTGGGAGGAGCATAGAGAAAACCGAAAGCTGCTCCTTTGGACTTCTCAGAGTTCTGGTGATGATAGGCGTGGGCATTTACGATTCGTTTGAGATAATTGGTGTTGGCTCTGAGTCTGATTCCTTTGATCCGGCGGTGGAACATGATATCGTGAAAAAGAACATAACCGATGCCATAAAGAGTGACCCCGATGGCCATAGCCGTGATGAAAAATTGTCCGGTTACATCGCCGAGAAGAAACAACAGAATCGCTATGCCGCTAAAAAAGACGGCGAAAAGATCGTTTTTTTGAAATCCTAGCCTGCGCGGTCTATGATGATCTTCATGAAGGACCCAAAGGAAGCCATGCATGACATATTTATGGGTAAGCCATGCCACGAATTCCATAAAGCAGGCAAAAAAGATGATGATCCCCATGTATAAAAGCACATTCAAAAAAATCATGTTTATATCCCTCTCCGCTAACGATACGCACTTACTCTGTTGCCAGAACTCTGCATAGCCTAAACATGCGAAGCAGTATTGACTAGCATTTATACCAAATTTTCACTTGAATAGCAAAAAACTCCTTACTGGATCATTTCCGAAACCGCGATGGACAAAACCGTCATGGATAGGGCTGAGGAGCAAATCACTGGCTGTTTTCGGTGAAGACCTAACCTCCTAAGTACCCCAATCAGACTGTGACTCGCCTCTCATGCTCCGCGCATTCTAAGCTGTTCAGATGAGAACCAAGTAGCACACATTTAGCAGGTCATTGTCCTATTATCCGGATTTTGAAATTCTGACTAAACAGATCGGTGTCTCGAGAGAACTCCAATTTGAGGCCATCTGAATACGAAGGGAAGCCTTGTATAGGACTTTGTTCCGTGCAGAACTGCAGCCAGTTTATAATAATGAGTTGTCTGATTAAGAACGCGATAGCCCACATACCTCATAGGACTGTAGGTCCAATCCCTGAATCGCTTGGCGATTTTCAGTTCCCTGATAAAGGGTTTGAGCAGCAACCGATAAGTCTCTGACATACACTGTTTTCTGTCCGATTCGAAATATTCGCGAATGGTCTGGGCAACAAGTTCGGCACTTTTATGGGCATAGTAAATTCCCTCTCCCGTAAGGGGATCAGCCAAACCTGCGGCATCGCCCACGAGCAGCAAGTTTTCGGCGGCTGGCGCCTCCATGAAATTACCGGAAGGCCCCATATGTGATATGAAGGACGAACTTCCATCGATCTTCAACTCCGTAACATCTCTGAGAAAAGATACGAATGTATCTTTCAAACGAGGATTTTTTCTTATCAATCCACATAATCCGACGACGAAATGGCCGTCATTGGGAAAAATCCAACCATATCCCCATTTGGAATAGCCGAAAAAAAACTTGGGTGTTTGAGTTTGGAAGGGAGTTCTGAGTTGAAGGGCGGGAACATTGACCTGGAAGCCCAAGCTCAAATAGCGACTGAAAGGCATTTGGGGAAGCGCTTTTTTCCTAATGATGCTATTGATACCATCCGCTCCGACAATAACGGGGCTATGGAAGGATTCCCCGGAGCTGGTTATGATTTTATGATCATGTAGACTCAAATCGACAATTTTTTGGCCGAACAAAAACCGGCAGAATTTTTCTTCAGCCAGGGAAACCAGCTTCAGATCATATTCCTGGCGATCGACAAAATAGAACGGTTCCGGCGAACTTTGAAATACTTTCAATTTTCTCTTTTCATAGATCGCATAATCTTCAGAACATGCCTCGACAGAAAATATCTGATTGAACGGGGTCTTGTAGAGTTCCTCGACTAGCATCCGTGTTTTCCAGGTTATTCCGCCTCCGCAGAGTTTGGATCGTGGAAACGTCTCCTTATCGACAACTAAAACGTCGACGCCTTGTGATGCGAGCAAATACCCCAGCGTCGAACCGGCCGGACCCGCCCCTACGATGATCACATCGTATTGGCGTTTCATTTTCTTGGAAAACATTGTCCTTTGAACTACCTCAGTGTATCCCTATTATATACGTATTCTCTGACATTTGGATGTACTGGCCGATGGATATCCGACGCCCAATGAAGAGCATATCACAGTCATTTGACTAAATCAGAGCTTTCCTTTAATATGCTCAAATTAAGATATTTATTATAGGAATTCTATAGATGGAAAAAAGCCTCTGCAAGCTTATCGAAAAAAATGCTTTGAAGGATTATGCGGGGGCTTACCTGGAACTGGTTTTGAATTCGCGGTTAATTTACTTCGAGTGTGGCCGGGTGGCAAACCGGGAAAAAATCCTGTGCGATCCCAAAAATCCAGAAAAATGACTCTGAATTGGTACACATGATTTACAGATCTTTGCTGTCATTCAAGTCAACCACAGGAAGAGGGCCAAAGGTAGCGTTAATCTGTTTTGTAGCTGCAGTGAAAAAGCCCCATAAATAGAAGAGCGATGAGAAATGTCACAGTCTTCATAATTCTAGTGTTTGTTCTTGTCTCATGGTTCCTGACAGATTTGAGAGCACAACCGCAGCAATCCAGACTCATTCCCTTCAAGCTCAAAGACCAATTTGACAGGGAATTCGAAGAGAGGGACTTTCATCATTGGCTCCTGGTCGTCACCGGCTTTGATAAGAACGGAAGCAAATACGCGGAGCCATGGATGCAGGCTATTCATGATGCCCTTAAAGACAACAAGGAATTTTACAAAGTTCTATTGGTGGCCGTCGCCGATTTGCGTGGCATACCTTTTTTCCTCAAGGGTTTTGTAAGAGGAAAGTTTCCCGAAAAAAGATCTCGCTGGGTGCTGATGGATTGGGACGGTATTTTTTCCAAGGCCTACCGGCTCTCGCCCAATGTGACGAATATCATGGTATTCGACTGCTCGAGTAACCTGATCCACCAAGTATCAGAACGTGAAGTCAACCAGATTAAACTCGATGGGATCGTGTCGAAAATCCTGAGCGCCATGCCCGGCTGTGAATAAATTCAGGCTTCAGCCCCATCATTGACAGTACCTCATAACCATCCCCGGAATAAGCTTAACAGACGGTCATACGCACCTCATAACGGAATAGTCTGTTTGAGGCACAGGGCTTTTGTGGGGATAAAGAAAAAAACCTCTTTAACTAAAATATTAGTTGACAAACTAATATTTTAGTTTTATATTAGAACTATCATGAAACAATTGACAAAGGCCGAAGAACAAATCATGCATATTTTATGGGAGCTGGAAAAGGGCTTCGTGAAGGACCTCATCGACAATCTTCCTGAGCCAAAGCCAGCCTATAACACAGTCTCGACCATAATCCGGATTTTGGAGAAGAAGGGATTCGTTGCTCACAATGCCTACGGAAACTCTCACGAATATTATCCCCTTATTGCTAAAGACGAATACACCAAAGCTTATCTGAAAAATTTCGTGAAGAATTATTTTAGCGATTCCTACACCGAAATGGTCTCTTTCTTCGCCAAAGATAAAGACCTGAGCCTGGATGATTTGGAAGAGATCAAAACGATGATCAGCGAAGAAATCAAAAAACAAAAGAGAGACGAGAATGAATGAATCGCTTTTGTACCTCTTGAAATCTGGGATCTGTGTATCCCTTTTCTATTTGATTTATCGGACCTTTTTGAAAAAGGAAACCTTTTTCTCAGTCAACAGGCTGATCCTGATAATGGCAATACCTGCTTCGCTTGCCATTCCCTTCATCAAGATATCCTCTCCCATCGCTGCCAGCTCTCTCATTGAAGGGCCCTACATCGCAGAAAAGTCAACCGCTGCTCCGGCGAGTCAATTCGGATTACCCCAAATCCTGTTGTCGATCTACATCGCTGGCGTTGCTTTCTTTGTTATCCGTTTCATTTATAGACTTTTCCAGCTCTTTCTCATGATCAAAAAATGCGGCTATCACATCTATGATGGCGTGAAAATTGTTGTTACAGAGAAAGATATAGCGCCCTTTTCCTTTTTCAATTATTTCTTCATCAACAAAGACGATATCAAAAATCCAGATTTTGACCGAATTATGGCCCATGAATTGGTTCATATTCGCCAATACCATTCGATAGATCTCATTCTTTTGGAATTGTTCACAACATTCCAATGGTTTAATCCTTTTGTATGGCCGTACAAGGAATCACTAAAGGAAACACATGAGTACTTGGCCGATCAAGCAGTCATTGCGCAGGGCTGCAGCAAGACCAAGTACCAGCTGCTCATTTTTGAGCAGCTTGTTGGGTTAAATTTGTTCGAATTCACGAACAACTTTAACCAGTCGTTACTCAAAAGGAGGATAACCATGATGGCAAAAATTAAATCAAAGGGAAGGGCAAAGTTCAAAGTGCTTCTGATACTTCCCGTCATCGCCCTTCTGGTCCTGGCCTTTGCGGAATCAAGACCCGTGGCAGACCATAATGGAAAAGATCCCGCAGGAAAGGCCGTCTCGAGCGACAACACAAGCCGAGCGAAAACGGCGGTAACTCCTGATAAGTCAGGAGAAAAGACAAAGGAAGAGAAAGAAAAGTACTTGAAAGAACTCGCCAAGAAGGAGAAGGAACTCAAAGAGGCACTGGCCCAAACAGATGATCCCGAAAAAAAGGCAGAAATCGAGAAAAAGCTCAAACAGATTCATGAAATGAAGGCCAAAAACCACGCTGCCCACAAGATGACTAGCGAAACTTACGAAGAGAAAATGCAAAAGTTGAAAGCCATGTACGAGGAAACGGATGATCCGGAGAAGAAAGAGAAAATCAAGGAAAAGGCAGAGCAGCTGAAGATGCAAATGGAGAAAGAAAAAGCCGTTGGCAACAGCGAAGAGTACGAACTGTATGACAAAATCAAGAAGATAGAGGACAAGCAGAAGGCCCTCAAAGCCGAATACGAAAAGACAGATGATCCTGACAAGAAAAAGGAAATAAAGCAGAAATACAAAGAGCTCGAGGACCTCAAAGAGAAGGTGAAAGCAAAGCTCTCAAAGATGAAGGACAAGTAATCTAGGATCAAACCCAATTCGCATTAGAAAGAATCTAGCGACAAAAAGAGGACATCAGCGCAAAGAGCAAAAAAAGGGGAGCTGGCTTCATGCATGGCAGCTCCCCTCCCCTTCTTCGAATAGAAACTAGAACGCCTAATCTAAATCTATTTAACGATAAAGCAAGAAATTTTTCCAAGCAGACTTTATTTTACTTTATTTTACTATTTGGCGGATCAAAGGCCACACCTTCTCTTGTGAATCGCCCCATCGCGGCTCAAGGCACAGGCTTTCTGAGTCCAGGTTCAACAGAGAGGGGAACTTTAAAAGCATATCCATGATTCCGCGAACATACTTCATCATCGAAATAGCGGGCCTCTTTGCAGCTACCCCAGGTCCTCCAGGGTGTGATACCACCCGAGCAGTTTGCCAGGATCCCAATCAAACTCAAATGCTGGCTTTTCGTTTTTTGGTATCATACACGAGAGTTGTGGTGCCACCCAGGAGGGGCCTTCCTTCGGGATTCGGATCATAAATGTAATCAATGTCCACCTTTTTCCAGAGTTTCTCTCTACTTTTGAAAGGCCCAATACTCTCATCATTTCCAACCCGGAATTCATGGTTTCTGATAAGTACAGTCAATCCATCAGGACCGGAAAAAGCAGCCATCCCATCGGGAAGATGAGGGACGTAAAACCCATCATTCATTTTATCCCCAGCCTTCGCAATTAATTTATGCTGAAATTCCGCAGGGAGATCGAGGATTCCTTTCGGTCTTTTGCAGAAGCCCAAAACCGACTTCCAGCTCTGAATCAACAAGATGGGAATGAAGTGGACGGCCGTATAAACTGAACTGTGAGATTAACACGCCCAAGGTAACGAATCCGCTCTGACTCAAGAACGTCCGTCGATTTATCCCCATTTGCTTTTTTCAGTTTTTCCATTATAATCTTTTAGGACAGAAAAGAATACGACATGTCACTTGTTTCAACAAGTGACATGTCACTTAAAAGGAGAGGGACACATGAACAAACTGAGATCCAAGGCATTCGTATCAGCCATAATTCTAGGACTTACTCTGATCGTCATCACTTCATTCGCAATGGCTCAGAAGGACAAAGATGTCGAAGCGCAGTTTTATGGCAACGTTATCCAGTGGTCAGGCCCGGGTTCAGGAAGGACGGCCAGACTCACCATGCGCATCGAACGCTGGTCCACAGATGAGGAACGGATGCGCCTATACAACAGTCTTGTTGAAGGCGGAGAAGACGCTCTGCTCAAAGCGATGAGAGAGAGGACTGTGGGTTATGTCTGGTTCACAGGGACTACTCGCTGGCCCCTCAACATTGCCTCAACCGGAAAGACAGAAAAGGGAGTTCTGGTCAGGCTCGTCACCGAACGCCCCCTCGGATTCGGCGAAGTCGCCAGAGGCGGACGCACGCTTGAAAATCGGCTAGGTGTCATTGAATTCACCATTGACGAGTCAGGCAAAGGGACAGGATATATCATCCCAATGGCCAAAGTCAGCGTCAATAAGGACGGTCAGCTTGAAGTTGAAACATTCGGGACGACACCTCAAAAATTGACCAACGTACGACAAGAAAAATAATGCCTTATCGCCTTTAAGGGGCCTCATTCGCCATTCCAGTCAAAAAACCGATTAATAGCCGCATTGAAAGGATGTATTCTGTTTCCTGACTCATTGTCTCTCAGTGTAAACCTTCAATTGTGTATCAAAATAACAGGCATAATTTGTTCAGCACACATAGGGCATGGCAGGGATAGCTCGGTGATATGCGGATTCGGAATGGATAGCCGCGCGGAGTCCCGCAGGGCCGAGAAGGGCGGCGAGGGAATGGCGTGAAAAATCCGACTGGAGCGAAAACGTCTCCAACCATTTTCATTGCGCATTCCATCAGCCATACAAAATGGAAGAGAGCCCTTTTATTTAGTATTGTGGAGTCTTTGCTAAATAGACTTTGCTCAAAAGGACTTCTCCTATGAAAAGATCAAATGTCAATACAATTCACGATCAAACTTTACTTACAGCTCACAGGCTAGGAAAAAACGAGTTCGTGAAAAAGAACCTTGGTTTTATTATTATTCTTTTGCTTCTGTGTTTCTCTCCGAATTTGTCTGCCCAGGAAGCCACGACACCAGAAAAACGGGAACCGATAAAGTCTATGGGCTTTCCACAGACGTGGAAACCCTACATCGGGGGGCTTTTCGATTGGGACGCCAAGGAGGGCAGCCTTTTTGGAGGTGAGCTCCATCTCGGCCTCTTCCGGGACATCATGAGTCCGATTGCAGGCATATTGGGGCTTACCGGTGAGGGATATGTCAGAACACTGGGGGGCATTACCGACGGCGGATTCCGGCTGTTGGGTGTGTGTAAAGTGCTCTTTTTTCAAGCAGGGATAGATTATTCCTTCCACAGAGATAACGTTGATTTCCTGTTTTCGATTTTTTTCCCGATGAGACGGGCCGGCCCCTTGCGCCATGGCAGCGAAGTCCGGATCGATTTCAAGCCCAACGGCGGTCCTACTTTCAGTATCGGTTTAAACCTCCCAATCTTCCAGAAACATATCGGGCAGACCAGGCCTTTCAGTGATCATGTGAAACTCCCCAAGCCTCCCAAACCATCTGAAGTTGTCTACAAACCCATTCCTGAGCTTGAAGAGAGCCTCAACAATGTCAGACAATCGGCCGATTGGATCAACCGCCTCACCACGCCCTTCTTCGATCAAAAACGGAAAACCGATGAAAAGCACCTGGCACTTTTCAGGGAAAAACTGGAACAATTCAAAACTCATATTCAAACCAAAGACGAGAACTTTCCGAACGGGCACACATATGAAGCGGAAATAAACTTTTATCACCAGCAGCTCGAGAAGGCATTCGCCATAGCCCTGCGTGGGAATTCTGAAAAGAGAGAGGAGGACGGGAAACGATTCGCAACAAAAGCTAAAAAAATTCTCCTTGATGAAGTGATCCTTCCCTACAATCGCCTTCTAGGGCAGTGGAAGGAGAATGACACGCTGCTTGGACTGGGAAACAACGCCTATCAGCTGTTCACTCGATGGACGGATGGAGAGGATTCCGTATCTCCAAGAAATCGGGCGGCTGTTCTGCATGTCTTTGAAAGCTTGATCAGGTACATGGAAGAGAATCGACAGGGCTCCCGTAAATACTGGGAGGATCCTCGCGTCGTCTGGATACCCTTGCACTATGCTCTGCGCCTTGAGGATCATGACGCTCAGCCAGAACTAGATGCTTTTATGGAACAAATCTTAAAACAGGAATTCACGACAGGAAATGATGTCCACTACGTGATCAATGAGCAATTCCAGTGGGAACTGGCAAGAATGATCTTGGAGGCCCAGGATTACCACGTGCTCTGGATACACGACTACAAAGGCGTTGATGGAATCGGGGAACCGGATGAGATAGCTTACAGAATCACAAATGAGGCCTATCTAAGGGCATTGATCAATGCGGTCACCAAATATGATCAGACAAGGAAGATCCCGGCCTACATCATCATTTTGGACCAGCATTATTTTGACATAAACAAAGGCCACATCTGGCTTAAACTTCTCGAAGATCCCCTGGAACACAGAGTTCGTCTCCCTCAAAAATTTCAGGCATGGGAAATCGAAATACAAAAATCCCAAGAGAAACTACGTGCGGCCATTGCGAACTCCGCCGCTCTCCAAGCCGGACATAAGCAGTACGGCGATGAATGGCTTAAAAATCTGATTAAAGTTCACATAAACATAACCAATCCAGCAGATTTTTCCTTCCGGAGCTCACACATTTTCCGTTATGTGCCCTCCATTCCGGACAATGTCATGCGTGACCACAGGAAGCTCACCTTCTATGACGTGACCGAGCTTGACCCATCCAAGGGGGAAGCCCTCTACACCGGAGTGGGTGTGGGAAAACATTATACTGGCCCGACCTGGGACGACCGGGCCATGCTGGTAAGAGGACCTGCGCTTGTCCACCTCAAGGATGAGGCACGGAATCTGCTACTTTCCCAGGGTTTCAAGGAGGGGGATATTCCGCGCCCTTTGCGGCGAATTGCGAAGCCAAGCGATTATGATGATAAAGTGAAGCGTCTTATGGAACAAGGATGGACTGCAAAAGCCATGGAAGTACATAACTTTACGGGCTTCGGCGATAAACGGGCCAACCTTGTCAAGGCTGTTATCTACAATCTCATGCCCAAAGGCTCCCATTTGTATGTTCCGGACTCCCTTTGGAACAGCCCTCTTTGGGCGGGAATGCTGGTCAGCGCTGCTCTCAGGGGATGCTGGGTTTTTGTGGTTTCCCCGTCCTTCGAGAATGCCCCGAGCGCAGGAGTGCCTCAGATGTCGAGGGCCAACGAAATATTCACGCGGTTTATAGTCATTCAAAACGAGATGAAGGAAGAAATCGAGGCTGTGGGGGGTATGTTCAAAGCCGGTATTTATAATCTCGATATGGATATCGGCGATTTCATTGCCCGCATCGAGACCATCCAGGCTCATTTTGCACAGAAGGATTGGCTTAGCAAGGTATTCCCCTTTTCCGAATCCGCAGCGAAAATGATAGTCAACCTTAAGAACTTAGCTGAAGAGCAGGGATTCAAACCCGTCTATCTCGCCGAAGATGCCGTGAAGAGAAAGCCAAAACTGCACCTGAAAACTCAGTTTTTCGCCTCTGGGAAGGCAATCTCTACTCTGATACCCCGGGAGGGTTGGGATACGCTCATAAGAGATTATACAATTGGCCGTGGTGAACAAATAATAAGCCAAACCTATGTCGATGCCAAAATGCTCAGAGGAAAGCTTTCAGAGCACTCCAGGCCGTTTCTTCAATCCTGGTGGGACTCGCTCTCCAGTGATGAGCGGGAGAAAGTTATGCTCTACTGGATCCTCGGCTCGCACAACCAGGACTATCGCAGCAAGATCCAGGACGGTGAAGTCCTTGTCCTGGTATCGGGCATCAATGCCATGATCAGCTACCTGGATTTTTTTTCGTTGATGAGCCTTACAACCTGGGTCGAAAGTGTGGAAGAGGTTGAAGAGCTCCTGCCTCGTTTTGGCGGCTTCTGGTACAAAATTGCTAGATATATGAAAAACGCCCTTTAACAATCTCGAGGGCAGCAGGCTTAATTCAATTCAAGAACTACCCAAAGGGGAAAGTGATCGCTGGCTTCAGCCATCTCCACCTTTCCTTTGTCCACAGGTTTCATTCCTTTGGTGAATATATGGTCCAGTTCGAATTCAATCAAACCCAATGGATCTACCTCTACCGTGGCACCAATTCCTTTGGAGGCCCGGATAAATCCTAACTCAGTAAATATCCTCTCCGTATCCTGGATTCCACTTTTGGTGTTGGTGTTAAAATCCCCGCCAACGATAACAAGATCATAGTACTCTGAAATACTTCTCACAATCGCGTCTACCTGATTCAATTTTTTCTTCGACCCCAACCAGAACATTTCTGTATGGACGCTGTAGGTTAAAATTTCGTACTCAGCGACAAGAATTGTCGTGATGGCAGCGATCCTGATTTGTTTATTCATAGGGTGTTCATAGGGAAGCACTATTTTTCTGTAATCCTTTAAAGGCCACTTCGAGAGAATCGCATTTCCGTAGTTCTTGCCGTGTTTGTAATGAACAGAAGCAGGATAGTACACATAATTGTAAAGAAGGCTCCGAGCGATAAAATCAACGCCACTTTCATCCATCTCCTGCAGCAAGATGATATCGGCACCTTTCAATTCGTCTATCTGGCCCAGCTCTTGAATGGCTTGTTCGATCTTTTGGCTTAGTTTTATGTTATAGGTAATGACTTTTAAAGTCCCGTTAAAGGACGCAGTTCCTCTGGCAAAATTCCCCGCAAACTTGGGCTTCTCTGGGTTCCTGAAATTTACAGGAACTGAGCACGAGACCAATCCCAGTGAAAGCAGACATACCCAAATGATGTGTTTCGCCTTCATTACCTTAGTGCACTTATTCTATTTTTAAAACTTCAAGGAAAGATTTGTCAAGAATGTCAGGTCGTTTTTCTCAACGCCCGCACTCTCCGGCTCGCTGTCATAGGTATCGATCAGAGACAGCTTGAGCCCCAGGCCTCCGATTATGGATGTCACCAAAGTCGCTTCCAACCGGGCTATGAAATGATTCGTATTGGATAAATCCCAGTTCAGGTTAGCCAGTTGTACGAACTCAGCCGATTCGGAAATTTTCCACTTGAAATCATTTCCGGCAAACAGGCCAAAGTACGAATCCGTGTCCCCCGTGTCGTAAAATTTGGTGAATGTCTCGGATACACCGGTCTTGAGTGACAGATCTGTTTTCTCTGACTGGACTAGCTTGTATCCTACGCCGATATTCGGAGTCAGGCGGTACTGGAAGTTCTTAAACCTGTCGTGCAGAAATGGAATTTCATACTGAGTAAAAAATCTGTCGGTGTGATTCCATTTGAGAGCAGTCCACAATTCCAAGGTCTCGGAATCGGTTTTCCCTTCACTTTTCCCTCCAAGAAAAATCCCCTTGTTAGTCCAGTCCAGCTTTTGAGACAACTTTTTATCGGCAGAAAAGCTGAGCGAAAGGCTTGACTTGTCCGTGTTTCCCTTTGAGAGAGAAATCCCGACAGCAAGATCTCCCTTCCATTTCATCGGATCTTTCTCTGCCTCTTCTGCCAGACCGGAAAAGGGCAAAATCAACAACAGACTTAGAGCACAAAGTCCTAATGTAATTTTTCTCATTTTATAACCTCCAAATGCAAATTAAGCGAGAAAGACATAAGCAATTCCTTCATAGTCAATGTTGAGGAAAATCCAGAATAATCTATGTGAACTCGGCTTACTATTGCCTCTTTATTTCAACCCCATTTTATTGACAAGATTTTTGAACCTTGAATCGGAACGGACACCTCTAAATAAAGGGTCAACATTCAGCCATCTCACGAAAAAATCCTTCTCCCTGTAGGCTTTTTCAATCCACACAAATCCTTGGTCCACATTCCCAAGCGCAAACAACAAAGCCGCAATCCAATAGGGTGAGACATGAACGGTTTGGGATCGCAGAAGAAGGTTTTCTAATATTTGACGTGACTCATCCCTTCGCCCCTCTTTTGCCAGAATGATACCTTCAACCGCATCGAATACAGGATTCCATGTCGTATGAGTACCTTTTTCCCGCTGTATCTCTATCCGAGCTCGTTCAAATTCAGATTTTTCGAGGTATATCAGCGCAAGATTGTAGGAAACGGCAGTGAAATTCGGGTTTATCTTTCTTATTTCCTCAAAAACATCTATGGCCTGCTCGTCTTTCCCAGCTATAGAAAGGATACGGCCATAAGTTCGGGCAATGTTGAGGTTGTAGGGATCGAGTTCTATCGCTTTTCTGATCAAAGTCTCCGCTTCTTCAAACCGTCCTAAATAAGCCAAACTAAAGCTGTACAGATTATACGTATACGCATAACCCGGATTTATCTCTATGGCTCTCAGAAAACTCTTCTCGGCACCTTTCCAATCGTATTCGTTTACTTGGATGACTCCCATCATCGTATGGGCTTCAGCAAGCGAATCATCTATTTCCAGTGCTCTCACGGCATATCCTTTTGCTTTGGCATTGGATTCACCGATCGGAACCGAGCTTACCGCAGGAAGGAAAGAGTGGGCATTGGCCAATTCCACATACGCGAGTGTAAAGTTTGGGTCTTCCTCGATGGCCCTATTAAAAAGTTCGATGGCTGTATTGAGGCTATCGACAGTTATGTTGTTAGCTATGAAACGTCCTCTGAGGTAAAGATCGTAGGCTGCGGAATTTTGAGTTTCGTGTTCGACTATTTCCTCCCTGGTCTCACCCAGAATTTTCAGGCTCAAGACATCGGCTATTGCCAGAGATATCTCGTCCTGGATGGCAAACACATCCACCGATTCCCGGTCAAATCTTCCCGACCAAAGATGATACCCATCGGCGACATTGATGAGTTGAGCTGTTATCCGCAGTTGCTCTCCACCTTTTCTAACACTCCCCTCGAGTACATTTTGGACCTGAAGCTTGCGTCCTATGTCCCGCACGTCCATGTGTTTTCCTTTAAAGGCAAAGGCTGACGTTCTGGCCACAACCTTCAGCTCTTCAATATTGCTCAATGCGTTTATGATTTCCTCTGTCAGGCCATCACAGAAATAATCCTGCTCTTCATCACCGCTGAGGTTTGCAAAGGGCAAGACAGCGATCGAATTTTCCCAGTGAAAGGACGAAGCGTGTTGGACATTAACTTTAAAAATCTCCAAAATCTGCTTCGTATTCAAGAATCCGCCGACAACGATAAACAGGATAATGAGAGCTATCTCCACTTTCAGCCTGCGCTCTTTTTTTTCACCCTGAAACCACTTCAAAGTAATATTGCTGAGCATGGCTGTGGAGAGCGTGATTATGATGATATCCACAATTTGTCTGGGCAAATGATAGTGGTGGACAAGGATGTGGAAGGCAAATTCAACGAGGACCACTCCGCTGCCGATATAGGCTGCCAAAACAGCAATAATCCTTCTTTCCCTCAGTTTCTTCATTAAAGGGCTCTCATTCTCTTTGGGGGGTGAAGGAGAATGCCCGTGCCCGGTCTTCATGATGTATTCAACTCCGTCTTATTCTGACGATTGTTCTGCAAAAAATCATATAGCTTATAGCATAGGGACCGGCAATGGTCAACGAGGACATGCCCAAAATCATGGTGCCTGCTTTGACTTGGCTGTTAGTCTTATGATAAAGTCAGCTGAAATTTTGATCGTGTAAAAATCACAGTTAAGAGAATGACGAACGTCAGGATATTCAAATTCGCTTCTGCCTTACTTATATCCTGCATCTTCACATGGCCAGTCATTGTATCTTCTCAGGAAGACATCAAGCCCAACCCAACCCGTCCCTCCGCCTCAGACAACGCCTATCTAACACATCAAGGCTATACAGAGTTGGAATTTGGACTCGCATCCCGGGCAAAATCTTGGAATTTGCCGCTCCTTCTCAAACTCGGCTTCCATGAGAATTTCGAGTTAGGCCTTTCCATGTCAGGGTTGATTGAACACACCAGTGAAGAATATAGCTTAGGTGATCCGGGTCTCCAATTAAAGGCTCAACTTTTTAATCAAGCCTGGGGTGCCGTGGCGGCAGTTGGGCGGATCGAGCATATAAATAACACCAAACCTAGATACACCGTCTACGGCGTCGCCAGCCTTCCGCTTCAAATAGCCCATCTGGACGGGACTTTTGGCGGCGTGTTCACGGATCAGGGAACAAACGGTTATGCACATTCCTTCACATACGCCGTATTTTTGAGCCCGAACCTGAAGGCTCCGGTAACAGCCTATCTCGAAATTTTTGGCGAGAAGGCTGAGTCATCAAATCCGGTCAGCTTCGATTGCGGGATTTTTTACCCAATTTCTAAAAAAATCGTCCTCGACCTCTCGATCACAATCGGATTGAACGATGATGCTGAGGATTGGGTTATCCAGGTGGGATTCACGACCCTTCTTTTTAAATTGTTGAGATAAGCGGCATATTTTCCATTGCTTCACAGTTCCCGGTGAGGTCGCAGATAAGTTCGAACCTTTGCCGAGAATGAGCAAACAAATTGAGATTGACGGCACCCGCGTCTTCAGATAGGATAACTACGATTAGTGCTGGTGGATTGTTCAGTAATCAGCGATCTGACTGGTCACCGCTGCAAGCGCTTTCAAAGGAACTTTAGGGAGGTCATAACGTGAAAACAATATCATCCTTATTAATCGTAGTTTTTATTCTTCTTTCATACGGATGTTCAGGCGGAACACAGGTCCGTTTCGATTACGACAGGCAGGAGGATTTTTCGAAATTCAAGACCTACAATTTTCTTCCTTTGCCAGAGTCTCTTAAATCTGAAGCAAATCCGATGGTCATTCGACGTATCGAAGAAGGCATAGCATTAGCCATGGGAAATAAAGGCTTCGACAGGATCGAGGCCAATCCCGACATCCTGATTGCCATACATACGGAAAGGCAGGATAAATTTGACGTACAAACCTGGGGTTATAATTATGCGCCTTATGACCTCTACTATAGAGGCTCCGGCTATTGGGGATCGGGCGGGATAGACATCTATAGATATCAGCAGGGAACTCTCATCATCGATATCATCAAGGCTGCGGATAAGGAATTGATATGGCGTGGAGTGGGATCTAAAGCACTGCCGCAAAATCCCACAGTCAAACAGATCGATAAAACCGTCAATCAGGTAGTATCCAAAATTCTTGTCAATTTTCCGCCCAAAAAAAGCTGAGCGCCTAGCCAATCAGGGAGGTTAAAAATGAGACTGCGTGAATTCATTTTTTTTATTGTCCTTGTGGCTTTACTTATTGGAACAGGACTCGTACTTTTCAACATCGCTGAGCAACCGCAACAAAAGATGCGTAAATACTCTGAAGAGACTCTAGAGACAAGCCATAATGCAAACGACAACAGTGATAATCTCCGGATCCCGCAAGAACAACAGAAAGATGTCCGAGAGGAACTCCGAGAAAGACTCCGTTTGAGCACAGACATTCTGGAAGAGCAGACGCATGACCTGACAGGCATGAAGAATGCAAAACGAATCCGGGTTCTCACCACACTCACTTTCGCGAATTATTTTGTTCACCAGGGCCAAGAATACGGCTATGAATACAGCAATATGGAGGAGTTCAAGAAATTTCTGAATAAGGGAATAAAACAGCGCAGCCAGCATGTGGAGTTCTATTACATTCCTATTCCCTATGATCTACTTGTTCCTGCGCTCAACAACGGTTATGGGGATATTATCGCGGCTAATTTGACTATCACGGACGAACGAAGCCAAGAGATCGACTTCACCGAACCCTATCTCAGAGGGCTCAAGGAAGTCCTGATCAGCCACAAAAAAGTCAAAGGCATTAGCAAGGAAGATGATCTCTCAGGCCAGCGCATCTATATCAGAGAAGGGACCAGCTACCAGTCCAGCTTAGAAAAACTGAACAAGCGTCTCAGTGCCAAAAAATCACCTCCCGCAGAAATTATCTTGCTGCCTGGTCTGGTCAACACGGGAGAGATCCTCCAGATGGTCAGCGCCGGCATTGTTGAGATGACGGTAGCCGACAGCCACCTCGCTTCCATCGCAGTTGAGCTTTTACCGGATTTGAGCGTCCATGACAACATTGTCTTTAACGATGATGTCCGGTTCGGGTGGATGGTGCGCAAGAAAAATCCGGAACTCAAAGCCGCTTTAAATCAGTTCGTTAAAACAGTTAAAAAAGGGACGCTCCTCGGGAATATCTACTATAAACGGTATTTCAAGGAAAATCCCTGGGCGCGGGAATACCTCGAGAAGGAAGACCTCGATAAGTTATCCAAATATTCCTCTCTATTCCAAAAATATGCCGAAAAATATGGGTTTGACTGGATCCTCATCGCTGCCCTCGCTTTTCAGGAATCCCGCTTTGACCCCACTGTGCGCTCCCGGCAGGGTGCAGTGGGACTGATGCAGGTTCTGCCTTCTACAGGAAAACACGTGGAAATACCCGACATCACTTCGCCAGAAAACAACGTGCACGCCGGAGTAAAATACCTGCATTATCTTATGGATACATATTTTCCCGCCGAAGGTGTGACCCCAGACAACCGCCTGCGCCTGGCCCTGGCCTCTTACAATGCAGGCCCCACCAACATCAAAAAATCGCGCCAGGCCACAGAAAAAATGGGTTATGACTCCAACATATGGTTCGGAAATACCGAACTCGGCGTTCTCAGGCAGGTAGGCCCAGAGCCTATCCAGTATGTACGGAACATCAACAAATACTACATCTCCTTCCTGATCTCCGAAATCATCATGGATGCAAAAAAGGAACTCATACAGCAGAAACTGGATGATCTAAAAAAATGAGATCTCAGAAAGCAAAAATTGAATATTCATATTGAAGCATGAGCTTTAACGGCGAGACTTATCAGATACGACAGGAGTCAAATTCAGATTCGGACTTTACACAATTAACATTTGAGTGATGAACTGAATTCCACCTCTGAGTTTAGAGGTAGAAGCTGTACACAAAAACAAAGACAACACAAAAGAGATAGATAAATCGCGCCCAGCGGTCCATTTTCAAAGCCAGCTCCTTCTTTTCCCTGAAAGCCAGCATGGAGGTGACAATGGCTTCGCCAAGGGCTAAGAACACGAGTATGATGGCAAAAAGAATAAACTTGTCTATCCGGGTGAGGTATGAAATATTGGGGAGAATACCGCTGATCCTGTGCATGAAAAGGATGAGGGCAAATATCGAGGATGTGGGAATGCCGATCTGAGGGCCCAGCGCACTCGGGTCGATGAAAAACACGGCCCAGGCCATGAACAAGATGAGAAGAAGGGGAATCAGCGCTTTGATTAGGTAGTAGGAAAAATCTCGTTTGGCAGGAAGAATAAAATCGAAGCGCGCCAGGTCACGATTTTGGACTTCAAACCTCTCGGTAGAAATTTGAACTTCTCCCTCTCCGACCTCCCAGCCTTCGATGGTAAAGGCGTCTCTCTGCCCGGTTATATCCTTATTGACAACAAGCTCCAATTCCTCGGGGCCATAACGGAAAGAGCCGGCGAAGATGGGCAGCTTCTGTTTATCCAGGGGGAAATCTTTCAGGTCAAGAGACACAGAGAGATCGCCGTAGTATCTCTGAAAAAACAGGACATTGCCTTCGTCATCCACACGGAAGACAGGATCATAGTAAGTACTGAGATTACGTTGGTTGAGGATATACAAATAGGGCGACCAAATTTCCTCCATAGTGAATGAGCGCATAAGGGCGGATCCGGAGGAATCCTCCACGGCCAACCTGGGATCGCGCCAGCGGATTACACCCCAGAAATCCGCTTTAAAGGTCTGAGCCTTATCATCAATTTCCATTACATCTAAAACATGAATCCCAACATATACCTTTGTGGGCACACCATCGGGATCTGGGCGAGGGAAAGTTATAAATCGCTGCAATCGCCTTGGCTGTTCCTCTTGAATAGCCCCGTTCAAGGAGACAGTAAGTGATTGAAGGCTTAGAGAGGCGGCCAGAAGAATGATTGCACCCAGAACATGAGACCGATAAATTGATTTTATCATTTTATTCTTTCTAGGATTATAGCTGGTTATATCACAAAACAGGCCCATCGGCAATAAATTCGAACATTACTTCGATTCTCATCTCAAACAGATCGAAGTCAGCCTCTCTGCTTGGTCAGAAGCTTTGAAAGCCGGTATATGGAATAACTTTTTATGCCAATCCAGCCCAAAGCCAGGACAGAGGTCAGCAGCCAGAGCTGAGGCAAGAAGATGAGGAGAAAAATGATCACCGTTGAATTCAGTATTTTGGCCCAAAAGCTGAAATTCCATTTGTACACAATAGGATCCACTTTATAGAAATAATTGATGGAGATGATGTCGAACTTGACAAATTGGTAACACAAAAACAGATCGATAAATGCAAAATTAAAAATATAGATCGTCACGGGTAGATAGAGTTGGGGGTAAAAAATCAGGAATATGACAAAAAAGAAGAGAATCTCTATCCTATCGGCGATGAGATCGATCTCTGCACCTATGATTGTCTCCTGCTTGAAGAACCGGGCATAATTTCCGTCCAGAACATCGCCTAGCCAATGAATAACCAATCCAATGTAGTTGTAGGTGATGTCCATTCTGTGGATGGCCAGGATAAAGAAGATGATGGACAACCCGAATCGGACAAATGTTATTAAACTTGGAATGCTGAAGACGCTCTCAGGAGGCTTGGGGCTGAAGAGTATGTTTTTCAGTGAGGGCATCAAATTCTCGCGTATGATTTATCACAGCTCCATAAAACTTTTTATAGCTTATACCACACATAATGGATATGTTCAAAACAAAATGGATAGCATCTCCCTTATAAAGCCGGAAATCTTCAATTTGAACATACCAGAAGTTCTGGCTTTATCCAGAGGAAATCCATCATATCCATAGAATCATCGAATGGTTGACAAATTCCGACTAATTCACTAAACTAAGTATTCTAATAAATCAAAACTCAAAAATTGGAGGGTTTCGATGAAGAAACTTGCTATAGTACTTGTATTGAGTTCACTTCTTATCGCTGTCAGTTGCTCTTCCACGACCGTTCGTTACGACTATGAGAGAGGGTTGGATTTTTCAAATTTCAAAACCTTTGGGTTTTTCCCCATCCCGCAAGAGATGAAATCAAAAGAATTGGTCCTGAAGCGCATCGGGGACGCCATCACTGCGGACCTAACAGCGAAAGGACTGACAAAGACTCAGGATAATCCAGATCTGATGATCGCCGCTCACACCGATGTCAAAGACAAGGTGCAAGTGTCGAGCTATGGATATCGCTACGCGCCCTATTATTATCACGGCTACTGGGGTCCATCGAGCACCACAGTCCATCAGTATGAAGAAGGATCGCTGATCATCGATATCATCGATAACGCTGAAGATGAGCTAATCTGGAGAGGCGTCGCTTCGCGGGCTCTTCCTTCCAATCCGACTCCGGAGACAATCGATAAGATCATCAATGAGGTCGTTGCGAAAACAATGAAGAATTATCCCCCCGCCAAGTAGCCTTATTCGGTGAAATTGACTGTACACGAACAGGAAATTTTACAGCTTTAAGCCTACGAATAGAAGGTCCAGTCTGTCTAAAACCTGTAAAATGAATAAGACAGATGGGGCCTTTTGCACTTTCAACACAGAGGAGTGCGAGCCAAAAAAGGGGTGTCGTCTCTGAGAAGATCGCCCCATTTGTTATAGGCTGATTTCTTTAAATCTGCTCATGGTTCTTGTAGACGTAGACCGTTCACGTACAGTATATACTCTGTTGTGCCCGTCTCAAATGAAAAGCGAGGCCTGAGAAACCGCAATGCTAAAGAGAGGTTTTAAATGAAAAACAAAATTAAAAATTTCCGCAAGGTATTCTTTCTTTCCCTTCTTCTCGGTGCCGCAGCAGCCCTCATTTTTACACAAAACGGGTTCGAGGAAGATATCGGCTGGCCCCGCTCCATAGAAGTCGAGGCCGGAAACGTCATCATCTATCAGCCTCAAATTGACAGTCTGAAGAACGACATCCTGGAAGCCCGATCAGCTCTTTCAGTCACACCCAAGGGAAAAACCGAACCCATCTTCGGTGCAGCTTGGTACAAAGCCCGTATTGAGACCGACAGGGACAACCGCATGGTGAACGTCCTGGACATCAAAATCCCGAGAGTTCGCTTCCCAGATGCCACCCCTGAGCAAGAAAAAGCGCTCATTGCCTTGATGGAAAGAGAGATACCGAAATGGGAGCTCTCCATCTCCCTTGATCGTATCCTTGCTGCTTTGGACCTGGCCGAAAAAGAGCGGATGACGGCAGAAAATCTGAAGACCGATCCACCCAAGATCCTCGTTGAGTATGATCCTGCGGTTCTCATCTTCATCGACGGCGAACCTATCATGGAGAACATTGAAAAAACTAGCCTGGAAAGGGTGGTAAACACGCCATTCCTGATTATATATGACAAGAAATCAAGAGCCTACTACTTGAACGGTGGTCAAGTGTGGATGACATCCATCAATGTCATGGGACCGTGGAAACACGTCAAGGCTGTTCCGCAAGAGGTGGCCCAATTTGCGCCAGAGGAACCTGAAGAGACGGATCTTTTCAAGGAGGACGAACGCCTCCCAAATGTGATCGTTGCCACAGAGCCGACAGAGTTGATTGCCATCGACGGAAAACCCGAATACAATCCCATAAAGGGAACCGACCTCCTTTTTGTGGCAAACACCGAGAGTGATGTCTTCATGGACGTCGCCTCGCAGAAATATTTCATACTCCTGTCCGGACGCTGGTATGAATCCAAATCTCTAACCGGTCCCTGGACGTTTATACCGTCTGACCAACTCCCGGAGAGTTTCGTCAAGATCCCGGAGGATTCAGAAAATGCTAATGTATTGCCCTTTATCGCCGGAACGGATCAGGCCGAGGAAGCCGTTCTCGATGCTCAGATTCCTCAAACATCCGCTATAAAAAGAGAAAAAACTGATTTGAAAGTGGACTACGACGGCAACCCCCAGTTCAAAAAGGCCGAAGACACCGACGTCGAATACGCGGTCAACACATCATCGGCCGTATTCAAAGTCGACAATTCTTTTTACTGTTGTAGCGAAGCCGTCTGGTATGTATCCAAAAGGCCTGAAGGGCCCTGGGAGGTCTGCGACAAGGTCCCCGATGAGATTTATACCATCCCTCCCAGTTGTCCACATTACAACACCAAGTATGTCTACGTCTATGATTCAACGCCCAGCGTGGTTTATGTAGGCTACTATCCTGGATATGTAGGCAGCTACATTTACGGGCCGACTCTCGTTTACGGGACGGGGTGGTACTATGCTCCCTGGTATGGCCGATATTACTACCCCCACCATTGGACCTGGGGTTTTCACGTACGCTGGAATCCCTGGTACGGATGGAGTTTCGGATTCAGCTTCGGGACCGGTCCTTTCCGCTTCAGCATCGGATTCGGAGGCTGGGGAGGTTGGGGAGGCTGGTGGGGTCCTGCCTATCCCCGCCCCTACTGGCATCCCGGAGGGTACCGGGCAGCCTATCGGGCCGGTTACAGAGATGGATACAGACGGTCACAGATCAGTCACTATCAACGAGGAGGAAGGGATGTTGCCCGAACCATGGACAGAAGCAACATCTACAACCGCAGTGGCAATGCCGCTCGCAACGTGGAAAGGCCACAGACCAGAGACAGGCAAAGACCCAATGTTGACCAGAGACAACGAAATAACGTTTACACAGACCGCAACGGGGATGTCTACCGCCGCCAGGATAACGGAAGCTGGCAGAAGCGCGATAGCGGGAAATGGTCCCCAGCCCAGCAGCCGAGCACAAGGGACCGATCACAGATAAAACAACAGACTCCCTCCCGGGATAGAAGTAGTTCTCTGGAGAGCCAGCACAAATCCCGACAGAGGGGATCAACCCGAACCCAGCAATTCCAGAGATCCCGCAGCAGCGGAGCAAGAACTCGCCGTCGATAGGGAGGCTTTACGATAAAAACTAACGTAGAGAGAGGATAGTGTAAAGGGGGAATATCAAGAGCACCGGTTTGCGCACGTAAACGTCAAAATTGCGTTAACATTACCGTTGACATTTCTGGCAAAATTCAAGAAAGATATAAAAGCCAGTATAAAAGGCAAGGATAATCAAGCTTTTAAAAATACGAATTCGAGGATATCGGTAAGGAAAACGCCATGATAAAGAGGATATTGAAGCCTTTCGCTATCGTATTAGCGCTGGTCTTTGTCTGCTCGTTCGGGCTTTCGCAAGATGCCAGTTACTGGACCTATCAGTATGGAACCCGGGCCAACCTGCTCGGCGGAGCCGTCATCGGGGGCGTGGTCAGCCTGAGCGGAGTGTTTTACAATCCCGGGGGCATTGCGCTGATCGATAACCCCGATACGCTTCTGGCATCAGTCGTCTTCCAGTATCCTTCCTTCACCATCAAGGATATCGGCCAGAGCGATTCGGACATAATATGGTCCACATTCAGGCCTGCTCCTTCGCTCGTGGCAGGATCGTTCAAGTTCCCCTGGCTCAAGGATCACTGGCTGGGATATTCCGTTTTTTCCCGCTACAAGATTGACATGCACTTAACAGGGACTGTTGTCGATACCCGAGATATATTAAGTAGCAGCCCAGGAAATGAAATGTTTGTGGGCACTTTTAACCTAATGGAAAAACTGGATGAACCTTGGATCGGCATAAGTTGGTCCAAACGCCTCAATGACAGGCTGGGAATCGGGTTGAGCCAGTATGTCACCATCCGCTCACATTCGCTCCGCTATCAATCGATGTCCCAGGCACAACCCAGCGGCGGCCGAATTGCCATGACGCTTGATTCCCGGGAATACGAGTATAAAAACTACCGCCTCCTGTGGAAGATCGGTATGGCGCTGGAGCTGGAGAAATTGACGATCGGTTTTACCGTAACCACTCCCAGCATCAAGATTTACGGAACTGGATTGGCTGGCATAAATATCTCGATCATCGGACAGGACATCGACGGGGATGGCATGCCCAATGATGTCATACTTGGGGACTACCAGGAAGGCCTGGAGGCCAACTACCCGACTCCCCTGTCCATCGGCATTGGAACGAATTTGACGCTGGCAAAATACTCTCTTGGAACTCTGAATGTCTTTGCCAGCGCGGAGTGGTATGCTGGCACAGACAAATTCACTGTGATTAAAACTGAAAATCCTCCGGAATCCCCCGCCATAGGTTTTTCTCCCTTTGATATCACTCAAGAACGGAACAGTGTGCTGAATTTCGGGATAGGTGTTGAGCAGATCTTCAGCGAAAAATTCACTGGCTATGCCAGCTTCAGAACAGACTTCTCTCATGTAAACTCCGGCTCCGATACAAACCTTGCGGTAACTGCTGCCGATATCTATCATGTCGTGGGCGGTACGACGTTCACGTTTATGAAATCGGAATGGACAGTCGGGATTGGATATTCCTTTGGGAATAACATTATGGAAAAAAAGTTTAAGCCTTTCGATTCTAGGGTGGGAGAAAGATTGATCGGCTTTATCGATGCAGTTCCGTTCGAATACAAAAGCTTCACTTTTGTCCTGGGCTTTTCTTTTTAAGCAAAGAATCTTAATCTACATAAAAATCCACGACTTGATTGTCAAGGCTCAATTGGAGCAAATAGCTCAGCATTAGAGAAAGGAGATTTTCAATGAAGACCAGAAAGGAATTACACGATTTGAAAAGAAAGCTCTGCTCCAATTCCGGTTTGGCCAAGACTACTGCATTTCTCTTAGGAATAGGACTTCTTATCCCCAAACCATGGTGTTTTTCTTGTGCTGATCATCTGCAAAACAGGATTGAACAAGAAAAAGAAGAGGGCATCACTATCGTGGCCAGTTTCCCTGAGGAGGAAACTCCGATAAAAGAGTGGCTCGAAGACAATAATTGGGAAGAACAGAGGGGAAAGGCGAAAAATTTCGTGGTCAAAGAAAAAACAATGTTCATGAGAAATGATAATGCGTCAACCACAATCGGCACCAAACTCAAGCCCAAGATCAATCCCCGACTCTATCCGGAAATTGAGTTCCGCATAAGAGTAGATGAGATTCCCTTTGGAACCAATGTGACCATAAAAAGTAAAGACGACGCGGCCTTCCGGCTCTTTGTGCTCTTCGATAAGGGAGGCAATATCATCTCGCCACCCCAGACTATCGGCTATGTCTGGGATTCAACGATGAAGGAGGGCGATACAGGCCGGGCCCCCCGATTCGGAAAAGTTCGATATATCACTATTGCCTCCGGAGAAGATGGACTCGGAGAATGGAAGGAGTTCAGACGGAATCTGCTTGACGACTACACGATGCTGTTTGGCTCTGAAGAGATTCCTGAGATTGCCGCGATCGGTCTCAAGTGTGATTCCAACCACTCCAAAGGAAGCGCGGCATCGGCGGTTCAATGGATCCGACTTCGGCAAAAAACAGAATAAAATGCATATGAAGCAAGCTAACGTCAATCTCGGGGAGATGTTTGCGTTTCCGCAAATTCAGAAATTCCAGAACTGATTCAGTTCTTTAACCTTAGAACTGTCCAGACGGGGAGGTGGTCACTGGCTTCGGCCTCTTTGACCTTACCGGCACTCATAACTTCAAAACCTCGAGCAAAAATATGATCAAACTCAAATTTGATCAGGCCAAGAGGATCGCCTTTGTGTGTCGCCCCCACCCCCTCTGTAACACGCACAAATCCAGCCTCCCCAAAAACCTTCTCCATCTCTTCAATCTGGTAGTCAATATCCGTGTTGAAGTCGCCACCAACAATCACATATGGATAATGGTCGCTGATGTTCCCGACCACGGCCTGGACCTGCTCCAGCTTCTTCTCATGGCCTAAGATATATATTTCGGTGTGCACACAGCAGGTCAACACTTCCAGCTTCCCCATTTCGAGCAGAGCAAAAACAGCAATTCTGTACATCTTTCGAATGGGGTGTTCATAGGGCAGGATCAACTTTCGATAGGCTTTGATCGGCCATTTGGTGAGGATGGCATTGCCGAAATCCTTCTCGTGCGTGCTGTGCAGAGCAGCTGGATAATAGACAAAGTTGTACTGCAAATGATGAGCTATATCGTTAACGCCTCCGGGATCCATCTCCTGAAGGAAAATGACGTCAGGATCTCTCAACTCGGGCACGCTGTCCAGTTCATGAATGGTTTGTTCAATGTTCTTCCCGAGCTTGATGTTATACGTTACAACTTTGACCTCCCCATCAAAGTCCGGTGGTTCCTTGGCTATCATGCCTACAAATTTCGGGCCTTCCGGATTATTGTAGGCCCTTTTGACAGGTGTGCAGGAGCACATCATGACAATAAGCAGCGCAAGGCCCGTGATTGATTTGCCTCTCATTTTATTCGTTCTAAATCCTGAATTGTACTGGACATTTAATTATACAGGACACGCAATCGGATGAACTACTGTCTCACGTCTCCCCGCGCTCCAGCTGGCTGAGGAGATCACGAAGACTGACATCCACAAATGCTTCTTCTAACGTCTTATCATACTGATCCTGCATTTTGCCGACAAGCTGACTGATGACATCCATTTTTTCGTGCCTTGGCTCTACAGCCCCGTATGTTCGGACTTTTTTCAAAATTTCTCTCACGTTCAATCGTTCCAGACATTTTGCTGGGCTGTATCGGATTTCTCTGCGACCGGAAGCTGTAATCAATTCTTGATCCAGCAAGACAACGAGCACTTTATCCACGGTGTGCACAGGGACATTCAAATACTCAGCAAGATCTGCCTGGGTGGGAGCTTTCTCATCCTGGCAGAATTTCTGGCTGATGACCAGCATGATCTTTAAGGCAAGTGATTCCTCCATGCGCCAGCTTATGGCCTTGAATTGTTCCCCCCAAACAACCTTATTCAGGTTTTGATGCACATAGGCTAATTCTGCTCCCACAAGTACGACTGTCCAACCATAAAACAGCCAGACCAGGAAGAGAGGAAAGACGGCAAAGCTGGCATAAAGGGCAGCCTTTGTACCGCTCTGGTAGGCGGTTACGATAAAATTGGCGAACACAAAATTTATCACCTGCCATAACGTGCCGGCTATCAGCGCGCCGTAAAGTGCCGAGACAAACCGTACTTTCGTATTGGGTACAAAGACATAAAGAAAACAAAAAATCATCCAACTGGCGATGATAGGTGCAACTCTATTAGCCAGAATCTCGACAAAAGGAATTTCGCCTAATTTCCTCACCAGAGCATAGTCTTGTAAAGAGGCGGTGATGGCAAGCACGGAAAAAACCAGAACAGGCCCGAAGATGAGAACGCTGAGATAATCCCCTATCCGCCTGTGAAAACTGCGCGTTCGCTCGACAACCCACACATCGTTAAAAGCGCGTTCCATGTTATTGATGATGGATATGGACGAAAGGAGTAAAAACAGAAAACCCAATGCACCCAATGCCATAACATTCGCATTCCTGACAAAATTCACGATCGAAGGAACAATCGTCTGGATAGCTTGTTCACCGAGAGGAGCAAACAGATTGTTGAGAAAAGGTTCGAGTTTATTATGGTATCCGAAGCCTTTGAGCAGGGAAAACATAACGGCTAACAGAGGAACGATGGATAACAGAGTGGCATAAACAAGAGCCGAGGCGCGCACCGGCAAGCGGTCCTTGATGAATCTTTTGGCCACCAGAAAGAGGATGCGCAAGTGCTTTAGTAGAAAAGCCTTAATCCCCGACAGCTTGCTGAAATCAAGCTTCCAGATGTCCCCCAGTAAAAACTGCCGCATCGATGTGACGAAATGTATGGCAGGTTTCAATGAAATCTTCATTTCACTTAGGCTTTATTTTTGAGTCAAAAAATCTTGTTTAGGGCTATATTTGATTGACAAATATCCCTAAACTTATCGCTAATAAAAATGCCCGATGTCCGCCTCCAATAAACATAAAAAGAGCTAAAAGCCAAGAGATCAAGAATTATCGAGCTGATATCCTTTTGAGTTCGGCGACGACCTCAAGGCTTAGTTCTTCGACCAGCCGGCTCATGACTGCGACAACGCTCCCGTAATTTACAGGAGCAGATCCCGGACCCGGCTGGCTGAGAGTTGTTTTTTTTCTCAGGATCTGTTCCGCTGTGGCGTTGTCAAATATGCTCCAGAACACAATAAGGGTGACACTTCCATCAGGCCCTTGAGAAAACTGCATCACTTCAAAGTTCACTTGATAGTGCACCTTGGCCGTAGTCTTCCAGGGATAGACATAGACGGACTCGGTGGGAATCATTTTTGACAGGTTCTCCGCCATGACCCGGGCAAAATTGTCATTCAACGGTTCGGCCCAGCGGTCATATTCCGCGTAATCGAGCTTGTTGGAGCCGGTCTGGATGGCTATCTGGGAACGGAGCAGGTGATCCGGAAATTTCAAAATGCCGATCCCGACAGAAATATCCGAATGGCCTCCGGACTGAACACTCCCGGCTTCCGGATCTGTTATGGGCGTCAACACATAAAACCGGGACGGTTTGGTGCTGCCACAGCCAAACTGGAATAGGATTGAAACCACCAAGACCATACCGAAGACTGTGAGGGTATTCGATTTAATCATGACTTCCTCCGGTTATTTCTTCCCAAAAATCAAGGATCGCGGCTCCCGCTGAAGATGATCGACCAGCAGACGCATGGAACGGCTGGATTTCGCCAATTCATTGAGGACGGTGTGGAGGGCATAGCGTTCATCCACAGCCGTGGCCTCCATTTGCGCTAAAACTTTTTCGCCCTGTTCCAAGGTCCTGGTCAAGGCCTTCGAAGAGTCAGAGAGGTCTGCCAGCAAAACATCCAATCTATCCTCCAGTAAAGGATCTAGTTGCTCATCTAAATCCACAACCAGTTTTCCTATTGCCTTCATGTTGTTCGAAACGGAGCTAAACATCTCTTTGAGATCAGGAGAGTTGACCAGGTTTTCGACTCCATTCAATGTGGAGCTGATATTGTCTACGGCTTCTTCCAGTTGGCTGGATATCTTATCAAAATCAAACTCCCTGATTTTATCCAGAGCCTCTCTCAAGACTATTTGGATCTCCTCTTGAGTGGTCCTGATAGAGGGAATCTCGAAGTAGTCTTTGTTAAGTCCAATCAGATTGAGGGGCGAATCAGGAAATGTATCCAGCTTGATGTATTTAACGCCGGTCAGAATGCTCTGGGACTCAAGCCTTGCCCGCAATCCCATTTGGACCATATTGCTCATGAATTCCTCAGCATCCATATGTTCGTAATATCCCATCGTATCCTGTATCATCCCCTGGTAGACCTTAATGAGCACCTCGATACGAAAATCACCCTCTTCATAATAGATGGGGGTGATCTTGGCGACGGAACCGATATCGACGCCCCGAACCTTCACGGGCGAGCCGGCTCTCAGACCCGTCGCATCGCCTTCGAAGAAAATTACGAATGTGTGCGTTTTCTTAAAAAACTCACCCGAGCCAAAAATCACGATCACAATCAGCACCAGCGCTATTGCACCCAGAACAAATCCTCCGATGACTTTGGGATTGGCTTTTTTGCTCATTTGACACCTCGCCTCAGGAATTCTTGGATTTTCTGATCCTTAGATTCGGCTAAAAGGATTTTGGGATTGCCTTGGGCAATCATGGTCTTCGTCTCCGCATCCAGAAAAACCGAATTGTCGGCTATGGCAAAAATACTCGGGAGTTCATGGGTGACCACAACCACCGTTCCTCCCAGACTGTCTCGCAGCTCCAGGATGAGGTCATCCAAGCGATGGGAGCTGATGGGATCCAGCCCGGCTGAGGGTTCATCGAAAAAGAGGATTTCCGGATCCAGAGCCATAGCGCGAGCCAGGCCCGCCCTCTTGCGCATACCTCCGCTTATCTCCGAGGGATAGAAATCCTCGAAACCGGCCAAACCGACCAAGGCCAGCTTATAGGAGACGATCTCGCGGATTTGGCGGGCGCTGAAATCTGTGTATTCTTCAAGAGCCAGGGATACATTTTCCGCCAGGGTCATGGAGCTCCACAGGGCGCCGCTCTGGTAGAGAATCCCTATGCGCCTTAAAAAAAGCTCCCGCTCTCCAGGATCGGAATTCCAGAAGTCCCATTCATCGTAAAGGATTCGCCCGGCAGAAGGCTGGATCAGGCCGATCAGATGGCGTAGGAGCGTGCTTTTCCCGCACCCGCTCCCTCCCATAATCACAAAAATTTCACCATGATTGATTGCGAAATTGAGGTCCCGCTGGATGACGTAAGACCCGTAGGCCATGGTCAGGTTCTGAACGGTGATGTGTGCCTCTGTTTTCTTCATCCCTTGTTGTTTCCTTACAATCCAAAGAGCGTGTAAATAATCGTCGTGACCGCGCTGGCGACAATGATGAGAACGATGGCATTGACCACAGCCCGGGTCGTGGCGGCTCCCACCGCGGCTGCACTCCGGCCGCTCTGCATACCGGTCATACAGCCGGCCAAGGCCACCAAGCCTCCGTATATAACAGCTTTAATGAGGCCTAGAAGAAAATGAATCGGGTTGAGGGCAGCGATAGTCTGGGTGTAATACAAGCTAAAAGAGACGTTCAGCATACTCTGACTGATGACGGCGCCTCCCAGCATTCCAACAAAATCAGCGTACAGGGCCAGTAACGGCATCATCAATGTCAGCGCCAATAGCCGGGGTGTGACCAGAAAGTCCATCGGCGAAATGCCCATTGTCTTGAGAGCGTCGACTTCCTCATTGACGACCATAGTGCTGATATGGGCGGCATAAGCGGCACCGCTGCGCCCGGCTACAATGATGGCGGTCATCATCGGCCCCATTTCCCTGACGACGGCAATGGCCACCAGGTCGGCGACATAAATTTCGGCCCCGAAAGCTTGAAGTTGGATGGCGCCGACAAAAGCAAGTATGATACCGACTAAAAAATTGATGAGCGTGACGATCGGAAGGGCCTGGACACCGGCCTCCTCGATGAGTGTCCATAAATCCGTGCGCCGGAAGCGTGCTTTTCCCCTCAGTAATCTCAGAAAACTCAAAAAAGCTTCGCCGATAAAGGCCTGTGAATCTGACCAGGTTTTAGTCAGACGAATCGATATATCGCCGATGCGCGTTAACAGGGAACTGGCCATGGGATCGTCGTGGGTATCTGCGACAGGAACGGCCGTGGCCAGTCGGAATAATTTCCTGACCCCCTCCGGAAGTCCGGCATCATCGATGGCGACATTCTTTTGACTGCAGAGACGCGCTATTTCCCTTAAAAAGATAACAAATCCACTATCCCAGTCAGAGACGTCCTTCGCATCAAAAGAAAGGGCTTTTACGCCAGAGTTTGACTCGAGTGCGGCCTCGACCTCTGAAACAGGATATAAACCTTCTTTAAGTGTCCATGGACCAGATAATTTCAGAAGCAACGCACCCGATTCAGAGCGCTCGATGTGAATCATCTGATCTTTTTTTAGATGTTCCATCCCTTTATTAGCCCTGTTCGGCTCTTATTATAATAGTTCCGATAGATAATTCAATTCACACTTTTCATTATTACCACTTTCTGCCACCCTCTCAGATAAGTGACGATATCGTGCCTTTCCTGCGAGTTCAGGGCACGGTATTTCTCCTCACCTTGCCCCCAAGAGGGCATATCTGTTCCTTCCCGGCCCTTTGAAATCGTGGCAAAAAGATAGCCATTGGTTGCGGCATTCAAGAGCTCTTGATTGTTCAAGGCCGGGGCTTGCGGACCTCTCCCTACTTGGCCATGACACAGCGCGCAGAGAGTTTTATAGAGTTGTTCTCCCTCAACCGCCGAGCCAAAACTGGGACCTGGATAGATGACATCGGGTGGATTCTGCACGGCGTGGCGCAGAAAAACAATGACATCAGCGATGACCTGTGGCGACAGTTTTTCCTGTTCAGTCACAGCTGTTGCCCAGCCGATCATGGCTGTGCCCTGACGACCTTTGGCAATCATCTCGTATAGGAAATAGTTTGAGGCGGTTTCAAGAAAATTGCCATTGATGATGGAGGGTCCTGTATCGCCCTGGCCGTACAGACCGTGACAGCGGGAGCAAATGTAGTGGTAGGTCTGTTCGCCGCGAGATGTATTACCATCATCGATTTTGAAATCACCTCTTCGCCTCGGCGTTTTGTCCCAGGATCCCAGGAATGTGAGCATGTCCGCCATATTTTGAGATGATAAGTGGCCCCATCCGGGCATGGCCGTATTCCCCCGGCCATTGACAATTGTTTTGTAGAGATATTCCTCCGAAGCCACAGAAAGGAGATCGGGATTGCTGATGGTGACAATAGACATACCCTTTCCATCCGGGCCATGGCACATTGTGCAGTTGGCGTCATAGAGAATTTTCCCCTCTTCAGGCCGGCCTTTCAATGTGCGCACTTCCTCGAAGTCGGAAGCTATAACTCGCCGGGACTTAATATAAGCAGAAAGCAACCGGATTTCTTCTTGCCAAAGCCCTGAAAACCGCGGCATCCAGGCCGCCATGTCCCGTCCTCCCCGGCCATGATAGATGGAAAAGACTATAAAATCCTGCGAGGCGACAGAGAGAAAATCATCGAAACCGATGGCAGGTATTCCGGTCTTGTAGGCTTTATAGCTCTTGCCTTGCCCTGATTTGCCGTGACAGGCTGAACAGACAAGCGGATAGGAATGAGTGCCGCTCAGCGTACTTCGCTGCCCCTTAAACTCCTTCAGTGTTTCGACCGAAAAATAATTGAAGGGCATATCCGGTTTTTTCATCCCCAGTGTGAAGGTGATGAGCGCCTGAAGATCGTCATCTTTGAGATCAATGGCCAACATCTGGGACCCGGGCGAGACCATCTCCGGATCCTTAAAATGCTGGGCCAGCCAGTTGACAACTGTCTGTTCGCCGACAACATTGGCAAAGTCGTATTCATGTCGGGTTTTTTTGCCCTGCTCCGTCAGGTCGGGCGCAACAGCGCCACCTACGCCTCGGGCTTTGTGGCAACCTAAACATCCCTCTTGTCGAAAAACGCGCAGGCCTCTTTGGAATACCTCTGTCCCTTCTAACGTGCCAGAATCATCAAAAATGGCCAGGTGACACTGACCGCAGGACGACTGCACATAATCGAGAGCCAGTAGAGGGTTGGGCCAATACACATCGTCCGTACGGGCATGCGCGTTTTTGACATCAACTGCCTGTCCTTGCCCGTCATGACAGACCGTGCAGCCGTAATCAGACGGAGGGTGGTGAAGGAGATGTTCCCCGCTGTGGGTACGATACGGAAGTTCTTTTTCTGTCATCCGAGCGTCGTCCAAACCGAGATGGCAGGTTTGACAGCGGTCGATCCGCTTCAAATCATCCAGAATGATCTGCCTGATCCCTGGTTTTATCTTTATCGCTGCCATTCGCTGCTTGTCATTCTCGGCTCTGTCGATCAAAACTTTTTTATATCGCTTCTGATATCTTTTCCATTCGGGATAACTTTCTCTTATGCCGGCCGCCACCAGAAAAAGGAGGAACCCTAAACTGCTGCCCAGAGTAATCATCTGAAACAGCTTTTTGTAACGCGCTTCTTTCATATTCGACTTTATTCTATTGGACAGGCCATTGTGATTTAAGCCAGAAGAACTCCCAGTTGGGACCACGGAACCAGTAGCCGACCGCCGTGAGAACAACAAATCCAATCACGGCGCAGGTAAAGAGCGCCATGGCTGCATAACGGGTTGACCTATACTTCCTCCAAATGAGATACGACCACACAATGTATGCTAAAACCAGCAACGTTCCGGGATTAAAGATAATCACGCCCCATTGGGGAGAGCCCGGGAACCACTCGCCCAGCCAGCCGTACTTCACGTTGATGACAAGTACGGTGATGGTAAAAACAGCCGCAAAAAGCATCGCATACAGCGTGATGTTCTTCCCTACAGCGCCGGAAAACCAAACGCCGAAATGTTGATCCTCCCGGTCTTTGAAAGGAATCGAGGCCAGAAAGATGATGAAAAGCAAAGGCACAATTATCCCTCCAGCGAAGCCAGAGAAGGAAACAAGTTCTTGCACGCCCAAAAAATACCAGGGCGATTTAGCCGGATTCTCGGGCAGCATAGGGTTGGCCTGCTCCAGAAGAGGAGCATCGAAGAAGAACGCTCCGAACATCAGGGCAGCACAAAGAAGCGTCAATATGGCCAGTTCCGCCCACATGAGGGTCGGCCAGGCTAATACGTGCGTATCCAATGGCTTTCCCGCTCCGATTCTTTGATCCACATCATCTAATTTCTTTTTTTCCAAACCTGTCTTATGTGATCCCGTTTCCCCAGGTGTTTTTTCGTTCAGCACAGCCCTGCTTTGGATCAATTCTTCCTCACTCTCGGGACGGCTAAGACCGCCGTCCTTCCGCATGCGCCAGAAATGCCAGCCCATAAGTACAAGAAGGAGCACAGGTAGAAATACGATATGCAGCATGTAAAACCGGGTAAGTGCCTCCTGACCGACGGTCTCATCGCCAATGAGCAGTTTTTTGACGAAACCACCGGGATCAAAAAGATGGGTTATGTTCAGTGTGTCTGTCAATTCGCGAGCCGAGGCAGCAATGTTGGACCCGATGGTCACGGCCCAATAAGCAAGCTGGTCCCAGGGCAGAAGATATCCGCTGAAGCTCAAAAGGAGTACGGCCAACAACATGCCGATACCGATGTTCCAGTTAAGGGCCCGTTTTTTAAGATAAGCCCCGGTATAAAAAGTCCTCAGAAGATGCAGGAACACGACAATCACCATGGCGTGTCCGGCCCAGCGGTGCATATTTCTTATGTACCGGCCACCTTTGACAACGAAGACAATGTCCTTCACCGAAGAGTAGGCTCTCTCCACGGATGGCGTATAATACAGCATCAGCAAAACGCCAGTCACGAGGAGAATCAGAAAGAGGAAGGCAAGCATAATGCCAAGACCATAGGTGTAGGTCGGTTTCAAACTATGAGGATGAACACGCGGGGAATGAATATGGAAGAAGAAATTTTTTGAAATCCTTCGGAGGCGAGATCTTTTTTTCTCTGTCTCAGATTTGAGAGATTCTGCTTCCCCATCAGGAAGAGAATTCTTTTTAAAATCTTGATTTCCGTCGTTGACTGACATTTTCAGATAGCTAGGACTATTCGCTTAAACCGTGGCCAATCCAGCGTAGAGATATCTTACACAAAATGACCTGCCCACGGCAATAAATTTGAAATCTGGAAAGCTATGATAATTCGAAGCAGTCTTCTTCGTTCATAGATATGAGTACATATGGGTACGGAAATTGCGTTTCACAAATTTGACAATACTGGTTATTTAGACTGTATTTTTTGTGAAACCAGAAATGATAAACATTGTAACTCTAACAGAGGCCAAGGCCAAGCTTTCTGAACTCATCAATCGTGTCACTATCCGCAAGGAGAAGATCGCAATTACCCGCAAGGGAAAACCCGCAGCCATCATTCTTCCCGTAGAGGACTACAAGAGCCTCATCAGCCAAAAAAGGCAGGGACTCCTTCAGGCCAAAGGTTCTCTAGCTGGGTTAGATGAGGAAATCGACCAGATAACCCAATTTATCTACGAAAACAGGGAAAAGGAAACGTCCCGAAAAATTTCACTCTAATGTATATTTTCGATACGGACACCCTCAGCAATATCGTCAAAAGCCATCCCTCTTCTCTTCTCCAAAGAAAACTGGCAGATCTCCCGCCGGAATTTCAGCATGCCACATCAATCAACGCTGCTGAAATCTATTATGGTGCGTACAGGTCGCCGAGCAAAGAAAGAATTCTTAAAGTTTTCCAGGACATAGTTTTCTCAAACCTCAAAGTTCTCCCCTTTGATGAGCACAGCGCCCTGGTTTATGGTCATCTGCGGGCTAAACTCGAAAAACGGGGTCCTACCAAAAGCGAGCCCGATTTAAGAATAGCGGCCATCGCCCTCCAACACAAATTCATTCTCATAACCGGAAACACGCGTCATTTCAGAGAAATTCCAAGATTGAAAACCGAGAATTGGATTGGATAGGAACTGTGAGATTATCTGATCAGAAATTTTTCTCTGAATGGCACTTTGTAGTTCGTATTGACTCGGAGTTGGCCATCTGGTGTCAGATCGACTCGGAAGCAAGCCAATGATCTCGGTGCCGGTCCGGAAATGACTCTGCCTTGCTCATCAAAGCGAGACCCATGACAGGGGCACTGAAAACCATTATCTGTTCGATCGAGCACACACCCCAAATGCGTGCACTCTGCCGACATGGCCTTCACGCCCTCATGGTCTCTCAAAATGAAGACCCTCTGCTTCGACATCAGTGTGTAGGTGTCTATCGGAAAATCATATAGCCGGCCGATGGTGAAGACTTTGTTGGTCTTTGAGAAAGGCGGAAATATTTCCCTTAGTGCGGCAATCAGGGCTACGAAACCTGATCCAATTGCCGCAACAATTGCTGCCTTTCCCAAAAACCAGCGTCTCGTTACTTTATCGTTTTGGTCTTCCACAGAAATTTTTTTTTACTTATTAGTCAAAAACCTGTTAAGAGATTGTTACCCGCCGCTATTCTATCAAACTGGATAGAATCAAACAATTCTGTAAATTCATTGTCGGATTTCCAAAATCGTAATAAGCTTGATTCAGGGTGCGACATCGGGAGATCAGAATGTGTTATGGAGAACACCGTTTAGGATCAAAGGAACTTGCCATTTCCTTTCTGAACAGCTATTGTTTAGTCAGTTGAAACCTCGAAGGTAACAAAGACATGCGTTTGAGAAACGTTCTGTGTACGGCCGTGACAGCGTGTATCCTCATCTGTGGAAACTGTAAAAAAAAGGACCAGGAAATACCAGAACAAGTCACCGCAGAAAGGTCAACGACAGAGCTTGAATATGTTGGCCGGCAGTCGTGCATCGACTGTCACAAAAAGCAGTACGACCTCTATGTCGGTTCTGACCACGACATGGCCATGGATGTGGCCACAGGAGAGACAGTGCTGGGTGATTTCAACGATGTGACTTTTGATCATTTTGGTATTTCCTCGCACTTTTACAAAAAAGCCGGAAAGCACTATGTGCACACCGAAGGTCCAGATGGCAAATTTGAGGATTACGAGATTAAATACACCTTCGGTATAAGACCTCTCCAGCAGTACCTCATTGAGTTCCCGGGTGGAGCTTACCAGTGCCTCCCCCTCTGCTGGGACACCCGCCCGCGGGAGCAAGGCGGACAGCGCTGGTTTCACATCTATGCCGAGGAAAGAATTTTGCCGAGCGACGTTCTCTACTGGACGCACATCACCCAGAATTGGAATTACATGTGCTCGGAATGCCATTCTACAAACCTCCGGAAAAACTTTGACCGGTTCAGTGAAACCTACAACACCACCTGGTCTGAAATCGATGTCTCCTGTGAAGCATGTCATGGCCCTTGCTCAGAACACGTCAAATGGGCCGAAGCCGCGGATAAGGGGCAGACATACCAGACAACGGGCTATCTCGGATTGGCCATTCGTCTCAAGGAGGTGGATGGCGCCACCTGGGTATTCAAAGACCCTGAAAAAGGCACTGCGGAACGCACCATCCCCCGGAATTCCAACGCTTTAGTCGAGATGTGCGCCCGGTGTCATGCCCGGCGGACGCTCATCCACGAAGAGTATGTCCACAATCGATCCTTTTTGGATACGCACATGCCGAGTGTCCTGGAGGAGCAGCTCTATTTTCCCGACGGACAGATCCTCGAAGAAGTCTACGTTTACGGATCCTTCCTTCAGAGCAAGATGTACACGGCCGGAGTAAACTGCAAGGATTGCCATGAGCCGCACAGCGGAAAGGTCTTCATCCAGGGGAACGCCCTCTGTTACCGCTGTCACCTGCTGGAAAAGTACGGAACAAAGGACCACCACTTCCACAAGGACGAATCCACAGGGGCACTCTGTGTTGAATGTCACATGGTCGAGCGATCGTACATGGTTGTCGATCCCCGCCGCGATCACAGCATGCAGACCCCTCGTCCCGATCTCTCCGACAAGCTGGAAACACCAAATGCCTGCATTCGGTGTCACGACCACAAAGACAAATCGAACCAGTGGGCAGCCGAATACTGCCAAAAGTGGTATAGAGATCTGCAAGAAGGACAAACCCACTACGGGGAATCATTTTATGACGGACGACGTGGCTATCCTGAAGCGCGAGCCGGATTGCTTGTTTTGGCCAGTAATGTAAACAATCCTCCCATGGTGCGCAGCACCGCCCTGCATTTGCTTCAGGGCTATCCCGACCGGGGTTCCCTATCCGTCCTCAAGGAAGCAATCAAAGATCCAGATCCTTTGATCCGCGCCTCAGCGGTTCAATCATTTGGCATGATCAATGAGGAAGAAAGATTCCCTCTTCTCAAAAATCTCCTAAGAGATCCTGTCCGATTGGTTCGCGTACGAACAGCTTTTGCCCTTGCAGGAACACCCAGGGATTCTCTTTCAACCGGCGAACGCACTCTCCTTGATCAGGTTCTGGAAGAATACAAGCAAGTCCAGTACTACAATGCCGACCATCCCACAGCTCATCTCAATCTCGGAGTCTTGGCAACTCTGCAAGGAAATTATGATGAAGCAGGAAACTCATACCGGAAAGCTATAGAAAAAGAGCCCGTTCTCCCTTTCGGATACATCAACCTGGCCGATCTCTACCGCGCACAGGGGAGAGAGGCTGACGGCGAAGCTATTCTCCTGAGCGCCCTGGAAAACAACCCCAATCTAGCGGATATCCACCATGCTCTCGGTCTGCTTTACGTGCGGATCAAAAAACAAAAGGAGGCCTTATCCCACATAAAAAAGGCAGCAGAACTGGAACCCGAGAATTCCCGATACAGTTATGTCTATGGTATTGCACTCAATTCTAATGGTCAAATTCGAGAAGCTCTTGCATTTTTGGAAATAGCTCTGGAACGCCATCCCTACGATCGAGAACTGCTCTACGCCCTGGCGACGATAAATCGTGACCAGGGAAATATCGAAGATGCGTTAAAATACACTAGGCGCTTGATCGAAGCCTACCCTCAAATTCCAACTTTCCGCCAGCTGGAACAGCTCTTAATCCAGAGCCAAGAACAGCGCTAAATAGGATTGAATCTTTAACACTTCAACGTTCTGAATGAATCAGGTTAAATTCAAATTGACATATTCTTTATTTTTTTGATAATATTACTAAGCAATTTGAATACTGTACTAATTAGAGAGATTTTCATAACTAAAAAAAAGCAAAAAAAATCATGAAACGCATAATTCTTACATCCCTTTTAGTTTCATTTGTATTCAGCTTACAATCTTTCCCATCAGAAGAATTACTCCCCTCATGGAACAACACACAGGCAGAAAAAGCCATTATGGCATTCGTGGCCAGGGTAACAAAGCAAGATTCGCCGAATTTCGTGAAGCCATCAGAACGCATCGCGGTGTTCGATAACGACGGCACACTCTGGAGTGAACAACCCCTCTACTTCCAGCTTGCCTTCACCCTGGAGCGTGTGAAGGAGCTGGCCCCGCAGCACCCCGAGTGGAAGGAGAATCAGCCGTTCAAGGGTGTGCTCGAAAACAACCTCGAGGCAGTGCTCGCAGGAGGCGAAAAGTCGCTCATCGAACTCGTCATGGCCACCCACGCGGGCATGACAACCGGGGAATTCGAGAAAACAGTCGAAGCCTGGATCACCACGGCTAAACATCCCAAAACCGGCAGGCTTTATACTGAGATGGTTTATCAGCCCATGCTCGAGCTGATGGCCTATCTGCGTGCCAACGGTTTCAAGACCTACATCGTCTCGGGCGGAGGCATCGAATTCATGCGTGTTTTCACCGAGCGGGTCTATGATGTGCCGCCAGAGCAGGTTGTGGGCAGCACCATCAAGACAGAATTCGATGTTCAAAACGGGCAACCTGTTTTGAGGCGTCTCCCGAAGATTGACTTCATCGATGACAAAGCCGAAAAACCTGTAGGAATACACAAGTTTATCGGCCGCAGACCAATCGCCGCATTCGGTAATTCCGATGGTGATCTTCAAATGCTCCAATGGACAGATGCCGGAGATGGACCCCGCCTGATGGTCTACATTCATCACACCGACGAAGAACGGGAGTGGGCCTATGACAGAACATCACACATTGGCCGTTTGGACAAAGGATTAGATGAGGCAAAAGAAAAAGGATGGATTGTTGTTGATATGAAAAAGGATTGGAAAATTATCTATCCCTTTGAACTAAAAAAATAGATAGCAAAAGAGTATTCATAACACCAGCGAAATCTCGCACTGTATTGCCAAAATCTTCAGCAAAAATTGACACAATAGCTTCATAAACAAGGCCCTATATCAAAAGGCTTCACTGATGCGGAAGTAAAAGGCGGAATCGTCTTTCCCCACCGCAAAATCGATCCCGATATTGATTCGGTACCGGCTAATCATCATGTAGCGAATTCCCGCACCAACGCTGGGAAGGGTATCTTCGAATCTGATCTGACTGATTTTATCCGCAACCCAACCCACACCGGCAAAGGCCACAACCCCGAATTTTTTGTAAAAAGTCCAACGGTATTCAGCCTGAAGGGCATACTTCTGATCGGCGCGATATTTCCCGCTCGTGTATCCGCGCAAATCTACGAATCCCATGATCGCTTGATCTTCAAAAGGCACATCTCCCAATCCCATCGCCGTATAAAGCCGCATGGCCAGGACATGGTTTGTCTTGAGTGATAAATACTTGTTGGCCTCTAAATCTAAAAGCGTATAATCCCGATCGCTCCCCAAAAAACTCTGGTTAAAAAGTGTTTCCAGTTCAATGAATGCGCCGGAATTGGCGTTGAAAATATTATCGCGCGTATCATACGAAACAGTGGGCCCTAGCCCGGAATAGGTGTTCTCTGGAGGTTCGTATTCTATCGGAATATCAAAGGTCGTTCGGCTCCGGCTGTAACGGTACTTCAAACCCAAATAAAAATCCGACAGGGCTTGAAATTCCGCTCGCAACAGACCGAATTTCGCTCCTGTATTGTAATTGATGAATATTCCTCCGATCCCCTCGGCATAGTACTGAAAATTGATCGATGCCCTCGCCAATGCAAAAGTCAACCGGTATTTGTCTTCCTTCAAATAGAGCTTCTGAGCTAATCCAAGAGCCCAGGTTTTATTTTCCGCATAGAAGCCGAACAGCATGGTGGAAGACGGCGGCGAAACCTCATCTGTCTTACTGACAGGATAGAAAAACCCGACAATCGCCCCTAAACCAAAACCTGTTGCTTCGTTGTAGTTGGGTATCGGAATTGCGGCGAATTTGGGCTTGTTTGTCTTTTTTTCAGACTTCGTATCTGTCTCCCTCTTTGATTTCTCCTCCATTTCATGTGCAGACAGGAGGTGTCCCATAAATGAAGTGAGTAATAATACAAATGCTAAATTCAAGAATATTTTGGCTTTCACGCTGTGTCTTACCCTCTTCAAAATTTGGGGTTAATATTTTATCATTCTAGTCATGGAAAAGTAAGATAAATATCAATTTTGAACCATTAGCCAGCCTAATCCACTTAAAAACTGCATCTTCACTAACAAATTTCATTTAAATGTGGACATTATGCATTAAAATCAATATAATACAAATTCTATAGGATTATTAAATTTATAAAATGGAGGAATCCAATGAAGAAATTGACACATGTAGTCTTGATTGCCCTATTTATGGTCATGGCGATAGCCGCAACAGGACAAGCACAAGACAAACCCAACATCCTGGTGATCTGGGGCGATGATGTGGGCTACTGGAACATCAGCGCCTACAACCAGGGAATGATGGGCTACAAGACGCCTAACATCGACCGGATTGCCAATGAGGGTGCGCTGTTCACGGACTGGTACGCCCAGCAGAGCTGTACAGCCGGGAGAGCGGCCTTCATTCTCGGCCAGCATCCGTTCCGGACAGGGCTGCTAACCATCGGAATGCCTGGCTCTCCGCAGGGAATCAAAGATGAAATGCCCACCCTGGCTGAACTGCTAAAGCCTTACGGTTACACAAGCGGACAGTTCGGCAAGAACCACCTGGGCGACAGGGACGAGCATTTACCCACCAATCATGGCTTTGATGAGTTCTTTGGCAATCTCTACCATCTGAACGCCGAAGAAGAACCGGAGACTTATTATTATCCCAAAGATCCTCAGTTCCATAAAAGTTTTGGTCCGCGCGGTGTTATCCACAGTTATGCCGATGGTCGAATCCAAGACACGGGGCCTATGACCCGAAAGCGAATGGAAACTGCGGATAAAGAATTTGTGGATGCAGCTCTTGATTTTCTGGAGCGCTCAGTCAAATCCGACAAACCATTCTTCATCTGGCTGAACACAACACGCATGCACGTCTGGACGCGACTCAGTAATGAATGGTACGGTAAATCCGGAATCAGCATCTATGCCGACGGCATGCTGGAGCATGATCATCACATTGGTGTGGTGCTGGATAAATTAGACGAATTGGGTATTGCCGACAATACCATCGTCTTCTACTCCACTGACAATGGTGCAGAGACCGTTACCTGGCCGGACGGCGGGACAATCCCTTTCTATGGTGAAAAAGGAACCACCTGGGAAGGGGGATTCCGCGTGCCGGCATTCGTCCGCTGGCCGGGAGTCATCAAGCCCGGGACAAAGCTCAACGGTGTGGTTTCCCATGAGGATATGATTCCTACTCTCATGGCTGGAGTGGGCGAAACAGATATCGTAGAAAAATTAAAAAAAGGCCACACGGCCGCTGGCAAAACCTTCAAGGCCCACCTCGACGGCTACAACATGCTGCCCTACTTCAAGGGCGAGGTCGAAGAGTCACCGCGCAAGGAGATATTCTATTTCGACCAGGGCGGTAATCTCAACGCCGTTCGTTACAACAACTGGAAGCTTCATTTCACGATGTTAGACGGAAATATCACAACGGCTTACCGCAAATCTCCGGCCTGGCCGAGAGTCGTCAACCTGAGAGCCGACCCCTTTGAGAAGGGCATGCACGAATCTGAGCTTTACATACGATGGATGGCAGATAACATGTGGCTGTTCGTTCCAGCGCAGCAGTACATCGGACAGTTCCTGGCCACCTTTAAAGAATTTCCGCCGGTAAGAGGATCAAGTTTAAGCATCGACAACGTACTTGATAGCCTCCTGGATCCTAAACGCTGATCCTGATAAAGAATTTTGAGGACTTATTGAAGTTGTCTTATCGCTAAATATTCTTTATGGGGAAGGGCCACGACAACTCGTTGAAAATGGCGCATAAACATTTGATTTAGCCTTGAAAATCGCGCTAACAGTGGATTTTCGAGGCCAAAATTGCGCTTCAAGCCTAATCTTTTCTCAGAGTTAAGAGCTTATTGCGATCCATAATTCAAGGGACCTCAGATTTTGCAGATTAAACTGCCTCTGAGAGTGGATCGGACCTTCCGTCGGAACATTCTCGTTTTGAGTATTAAAAGTCGAATCCCAGACTGAATACTATCTGGAAATCGTCTTTTTTGGGCATTGTCCCATCTGCCTTAGGTGTCGGAATCTGGGTTCGATCCCAAATTAGAGATATGTCAAAATCAAGCCACCCTGTTAACTCAGTCTCAAGACTAGTCATCGCATGATGGGTATACCTACCTGATGCCCGGTCAACAAACTGAAAGTTGAACTTAATGTAGAAATCTATGGTTCGACTTAGCTCTGTGTCGAATTTTGAACCTGCCGTTAAAGCCGGTGTTGATTTGTTCGAATTCTCCCCGGATCGGACACTAACAAATTGCGTATTCTGGTAGGCAAGACCGATTGCTATATCCAAATTTGTTTTGGACGTATCAATGAGTTGATAACCGATCCCTGCTCCTAAACTGAGACGGTATTCCAGGTTTTTAAACGGATCTCGATAATACTCGCCAAAAATCGGCCGGAAAAAGTATTTCCTGGTCTTAAACACATCAAAATAGCTGTTTATTCTTTGATTATTGACCGTACTTTCATCTTCCGTTCTGTTGATATTGCTAAAATACTCAAGGACAAAACGACTTGCAGGGCTGAGGCGTCCGATATTGGCTATGGCGTTATACTGGGTCTGATTCGTATTTCCTTTGGTAAAGTTCAAACCCAGACTCAACTTGGCTGACCAATAATTGATTTCTTTGGGTTCCCCGGCCACTATGGATATCAATTGACTGCGATCAAATTCGCGGCTCTCTCCATCGATAATGACAACCACTTTATTCTCTATAACTTGGAGAATGCCAGCAACTGTAATCGACCCTTCAAAACGCACGCTAAAAACATGAGGGCTTCTGACCTGCTTTACGTCTTCCCAATCTATGTGCTGAAGATCTAATTTATCACTATCAAACTCGAGTTTATCCCCCAAGAGCACTTTAAGCTCGCCTTTAAGCCACTCCCCTGAGACGAGCTCTATCCAATCAAAATCGTCATCTGAAGGATCCGGAGACTGCCAGCCCTGGTTGTGTTCCGTTTTTTCCTGGGTTTCATCCTCTAAGGAGAAATTTGTTTCGAAGTCTGCAGTCGAGGCAATACAAAGACTCATAGACTCAAATATTTTTTCAATACCCAGGCCGCAATGCATCTTTTTTCCCGGCTCATCTCTGGCAAATGCGTTCATCACAACCAGCCCCATAATCAAGAAAATCACTAATCCCGATTCTTTCAACATTTTGGCCATTTTAAACTCATTACCTTAAAAATTTTCACATTTTGGGGAAAATATCAGCATATATCCTCACTAAGGCTTCTGATAGGAAGTACTGAACCTGATCGAGTTGTACACAGAAATGTGCGCCACCAGCCAGCCAAGGTGGTCCCTTAAAAAACCAGTCTTTTCTTTGTTTTCAGTTAAGATTTGCTCGTGTCGTTTTTACCGAGGTATCGATAAACAAGTCCTCCAAGACCAGCCCCGACGATGGGTGCAATCCAAAAAAGCCACAGTTGTGAGACGGCCCAACCTCCGACAAAAAGAGCAACCCCTGTACTGCGGGCAGGATTGACCGAGGTGTTCGTCACCGGAATACTGATCAGGTGGATCAAGGCGAGTGCCAATCCGATGGGGATGGGTGCGAACCCGGCTGGAGCCCTCTTATCTGTAGCCCCGAGTATGATCAAAATGAACATCATAGTCATGACGACTTCGGTCACCAGACAGGCCAGCAAGGTATAGCCTCCGGGAGAATGCTCGCCGTACCCGTTGGAGGCAAAACCTCCCGCGACATCGAATCCCGCTTTGCCGCTGGCTATGACGAACAGAACAGCGCCTGCAGCTATTCCCCCAAAAACCTGGGCCACAATGTACGGCATGAGTTTCTTCACCGGAAACCTCCCACCGATCCATAGTCCGACAGAGACAGCCGGATTGATGTGACAGCCTGATATGTGTCCGATGGCGAAGGCCATGGTCAGCAGTGTCAGCCCGAAGGCCAGGGACACGCCCAACAGGCCGATACCGACGTTTGGAAAGGTAGCGGCCAATACCGCACTGCCACACCCGCCGAGCACAAGCCAAAATGTTCCGATAAATTCGGCTCCCAGTTGCTTCATGAGACTTCTCCTTTCTGTCTCCCACTTTAATTTTGAATCACCGGTGCTCATTTTTATTGATTAAACTCAATTAGTCAAATAGATTTTCCCCTCTTTTTTTCATAGGCTGCTAACATTTTTTCCCCCGGAAAACCTCTCAGTCTGTTACAAAAATTCTACAAATTCCCTATTCCATGAAGAAAAGATTAAACCGAATTCATAACGTCTGGCCGCACAGTATATGCTGAACCAAAGCTTTATGGACAAAATCTATTTTCCTCTGTTAATATTGTCTTCGCAACTTGAAACAATTCTCAACGAACTACGGAGGAAAAAGGAGAACCGATGAGGGAAAAAGTGCTTCTTCCCCTATGTCTTGTCTTATCCTTTATAGGTACATACGCCTCCCCTGCCCAATCAAATGCGCCGGCACAGGCTCCCCAGGAACAGGAGTTTGATACAGCACGGATTATGATCGATGATTATTTTGTGCTTCGGGTGAGAGGAATCAAGGCCTATCCGGCCAAAAGAAGAGCCCGCGAGATTGCTGCAAATATCAAGAAAATCGCCACAAATCGCCAGATAAAGACTGAATCTATTGTTGTTGTCGAGTCAGAACTGGCCTCCTACATCATGGCCGGAGAAGAGCGTATCTTGGCCGTTCTTGATGTTGATGCTTCTATGGAGCAAGTAGATAGAAAGGTATTGGCACAAGCCTATGTTTCAAAAGTCAGGGAAGCCATAGAAAAATACAGGCATGCCAGGGATCCGGATCGGCTCCTGAAAGCAGCGCTCTACGCTGTTCTTCTAACCGTCGCTCTCATCGGCGTGCTGTTCCTGCTCAAAATTCTGTACAGAAAACTATCCTCGTTTCTGGAGTCCAAGTACAAGAAAAAAATCCAGACTCTTCAAATTCAGTCCCTCGAGATCGTTAAAGCCGAGAGGATTTGGACAATCCTGACCAGCGCATTGCGGGCCATTCGACTGACCCTGATTATTGTTCTCCTCTATGCTTATTTTAACTCTGTCCTGAGCTTATTTCCCTGGACACGGCTCCTTGCCTACAATCTTGCCACGTATGTCTTCTCACCACTCCGGGAGATTGGAGAAGGCTTCTTAAATTATATTCCTAATTTTATCTTTATCACGATTTTCATCTTCATTGCTCACTATCTATTGAAGCTCATTCGGCTCTTTTTCGCAGGAATTGAGAAAAAGACGATCAGTTTCCATGGCTTTGACTCCGAGTGGGCACGTCCGACGTATAAAATCATCCGGGTGTTCATCATCATCTTCTCAATCGTTATTCTCTACCCCTATATTCCCGGCGCGAATTCCCCCGCATTCAAAGGGATATCCATTTTTGTGGGTGTCATTGTTTCCCTGGGATCCTCAACGGCCATTTCCAACATCGTCGCCGGATACACCATGGTTTACCGCAGAACTTTCAAAATAGGAGACAGGGTAAAGGTCGGGGAATTTACCGGCGACGTGACGGAAATGCGGCTACTGGTTACCCATCTGCGAAGCCTCAAGAATGAAGAGATCATCGTTCCCAATTCTCTCATCCTCGGCAGCTCCGTCATCAACTACAGCTCTATTTCCCGTGAACAGAGCCTCATTCTCCACACAAATGTGACCATAGGTTATGATGCTCCCTGGCGGCAAGTTGAGGCAATGCTCTTGACTGCTGCCGGAAATACAACTAATGTCTTGAAAGAGCCGAAACCTTTTGTTCTTCAAAAGTCCCTCGACGATTTCTATGTCAATTATGAGCTGAATGCCTACACTAATGCTCCCCAGGTCATGCCGCAGACTTACTCCGAACTGCACAAAAACATTCTCGATGCCTTCAATGAGGCGGGCGTCCAGATCATGTCTCCGCATTACGAGGGCGATCCGGCCAACGAAAAAGTTGTCCCCAAGGAAAAATGGTTCACGCCGCCAGCCAAGCGCCCGAAAGACCCCGGCACATCGAAATAGACACGGCGGAAATTCTCAGCGGGGCCCAGAAAAGAGACACCTTTTCAGGCAAGCAAAGCTCACAGCACGACAAAAATTCTTCATGCTTAAGCTTTATTTGGCCATATGGACAACACGCTGGGGGAAGGGAATTTCAATACCATGGGCATCAAATTGTTCCTTAACCTTGCGGGTCAAATCAAACTTCACATTCCAATAGTCTTCTTTCCTTACCCAAGGACGAACGACAAAATTCACGCTTGAATCTGCCAGCTCAGCCACAGCAATTTGAGGTGCTGGTTCCTGCAAGATGCGCTTATCCGCATTCAGAATTTCATCTATCGTATCATATGCTTTAGCCATGGAAGACGCGTAGCCAATTCCAAAAACCAGGTCCACCCGGCGGATATCGTAGCCGGAGAAATTCCTGATCACATCCCCGCTGATCTTTCCATTCGGAACGATGACTTTGACATTGTCGATAGTGGAAATGACGGTATTGAATATCCCGACCTCCTTCACCACGCCAGAGACGCCAGCTGCATCGATAAAGTCTCCTGCTCTGAAGGGACGAAAAAACAAAATCATGACTCCTGCGGCAAAGTTGGCGAGAGAGCCTTGGAGGGCAAACCCCACAGCAAAACCAGCCGCCCCTAGAACCGCTACGAATGAAGCTGTCTGCACACCGAATTTTGCCAGAGCCGCAATAACGGCAAAGACCATTATCAGGATGAATGTCAAGCTGGCTGCGAATGAAATGATGGCTGGATCGACTTGAGATTTCTGCAGGATTTTTCGCACAATCTTGCGAGCGATCCCAGCCAAGATGCGGCCGATGATCAAAATCAATAGAGCGCCAATGACCTTCAACCCGTAAGTCGTCGCAAAAATGATTAGCTGATCCATGAAAGTTTCCATGTCTCTGCCTCCTTTTTCTGTATATCACCTTTATGTTGTTTGTTATTACTCGCCCAACACGAATATCTCTCCATTTAACGAGTTGTCCTATATTACAAAAATGAAAAAAGAGAAATCAAGTGGCTTCAGTATTTTTGATTTTTGGAGTCGGGCCTCGATAATTAGCAGGAAATGAAGAAAAAACAACAATTGTAGCCATGAAAATCGCGCTTAGAGTGGATTTTCGGGGTCAAAATTGCTATTTAATACTCCTTTCTTAGGGTTAGGAGCGAGTTAAGATCCGCATTGTTGCATTCGCACACAGAATATTCTATATTCAATAACCCTTCAGCTTGTATCTTAAAGTCTATAAGGAGAGACCATGGCTCATTCAAACCATTCAACGTTGGACGCGATTAAAACGCTCAAGGATGAAGTCCAAAAATCCATTATCGGACAGGATTATGTGGTGGAGCGTCTGATTTTTGCCCTTTTGGCGAATGGCAATATACTGGTGGAAGGATTACCTGGCTTAGCCAAGACACGTGCTGTTAAAAGCATCGCCAAAGTGCTGGAAGCCGGTCTGAGCAGGATTCAGTTCACACCGGACTTGCTGCCATCGGATATAACGGGAACCGAAGTTTTTTACAGTGACGGTGGAAAAGAACAGTTCAAGTTTCAACCTGGTCCGATCTTCAACAATCTGATCCTTGCCGACGAAATCAACAGAGCTCCGGCCAAAGTGCAGGCAGCCCTATTGGAAGCTATGGAAGAACGCCAAGTGACCGTTGCCGGAAAAACATACAAACTACCCGATTTATTTATGGTCCTGGCCACTCAAAATCCTATCGAACAGGAAGGAACTTATCCTTTGCCCGAAGCTCAGATGGACCGATTCCTGATGCATCTCTACATCGATTATCCCGATGAGGAATCTGAGCAAAAAATTATTCGTCTGGTTAGAGGAGAGGAAAACAAGGCTAAAGACAAAGGTATGGAGAGCGTGAAAATTACCCAGGAGCATATCTTTAAAGCCCGGGAACAACTCCAAGATATTCATGTCTCTGAAAACATCGAGAAATACATTGTCGACCTCATTTCAGCTACACGCCACCCTGAAAAGTACAGCGAAGACTTGAAAAAATGGCTGGAAGTCGGGGCCAGCCCTCGGGGCAGCCTGTCTTTGGATAAATGCGCCAGAGTCCATGCCTGGTTTAACGGATGTGATCATGTGACTCCGGATGACATCAGAGCCGTCATTAATGACGCCCTGCGCCATCGTCTTATTTTGAGCTATGAGGCCAATGCCGAAAGCATCAGCTCCAACCATGTCATCAGCGAGGTCGTTAAGCTCGTCGCCGTCCCCTAGGGCAATGAAGACATCTCTAGAACCGTGATGTGAGGTTTATCGAATGATCAGAATGGAGATTTCGAAAACACGCCAATTTTCCCCAGCGCGGAAAATTGGCTCGGTTTCCGGGCTCGGCTCTCCTTTCCCTCCGGTCAAGGAACCATGCCCGCCTCGCACCTTCATACGGTTTTCTCCATCACACATTCTGATCACTCGAATCCAGAACCCGGAGCTAGTGCCATCACGGAAATATGGTTCTATTTTATGGAAATCAGCATATCGACAAAAGGATTAACGAAGTAAGAATGAATCTTTCCGTCTTTCCACGAGGTCGACCCCGGACCATCCCGCCGGAAGAAAAGGGTGTGTATGCCGATTTTGACGAATTGATTCGCATCCAGTTTCAGGCTCAGGGCTTCAGCTTTCTTCCCAAACAGCCCATACACAGTCTGCTTTCCGGACGACACGCCTCCCGCCTCAGGGGGCGTGGTCTCAATTTCGAAGAAATCCGTCGTTATTTCCCCGGAGACGACATCCGAAATATGGATTGGAAGGTCACGGCCCGGACCAAAAAACCCCACACGCGCGTCTACACTGAAGAGCGTGATCGCCCTGCCATATATATCGTTGACCAACGCCTGTCCATGTTCTTCGGCAGTGACGTAGCTATGAAGTCGGTCATAGCCGCAGAAGCGGCTGCCCTGGGAGCCTGGAGGACAATGAGCGCAGGAGATCGAGTCGGAGCATTGATATTCAACGACGCCCATATCGCCGAGATCAAGCCCCACCGCAGCCGAAAGAGGGTGATGCGTATCCTCCAAACTATCGTAGAGAAGAACCACCTCTTGAAGATCGGTACTGAAATCACACCGGATCCAGGCATGTTGAACCGGGTTTTAGAGAAAACCGTGCATCTGGCCAAGCATGATTACCTGATCGTGTTGATCAGCGACCTTAACGGAGCTGACGCCGAAACAGAGCGTCTCCTATCCCTCATTGCCAGACATAATGATGTGATGGTGGGCCTTATCTATGACGTTTTGGAAACACGCATGCCCAAAGGAGGAAAGCTGGTCGTGAGCGAGGGCGAGTTGCAGCTGGAAGTTGACACCTCCAGCGGTAAGGTGCAGAAAGATTTTGCCGAGATCTTCGACAAACGCTTAAAAGAAGCCAATGAATGGCTGGGGAAACGTGGCATTCCCCTTTTGCCGCTGAATACATCGGAAGGCGCGGCCTTACAGGTTAGGCACCTTTTGGGTTATTCTCCAAGGACACGGAGGGCTTGAATTGATGGGACCGCAATCAGCCGAGATCCAGCTCGAAGGGCTGATCGAGATTGTACCGCCACAGCCCGTCAGCTACTGGCCGGAGACTGTAGGCTGGTTTATCCTACTCGGTTTAATCACGTTGGCAGCAGCCTGGTTTGTCTACCGCCGCTACCATTACCGCAAAGCCAACAAATACCGCCGGTGGGCTCTGGTTGAACTGGAAGAGCTCAGCCAAAGGATGGAAGAAGACAAATCTCTCGGGAGAAGCCTTTCTGAACTTCCGGTCCTTGTCAAGCGGACCGCTTTACATTGTTTTTCCAGAGAAAAAATCGCTTCCTTGAGCGGGGAAAAATGGCTGGCCTTTCTAGATGCCAGCTACAGGGGCAAAGGTTTCTCACAGGGTCCAGGCCGCCTGCTCGAAGAGTTGGCCTATCAACCTGAGGGCCAGATCAAATCCTATACGAGCGAGATCATTCGGCCTTTGATTGACCTTGTTCGGACCTGGATCAAAAAACACAGGAGAGAGCCGTAGATGTTCGAATTTGCCTATCCGTGGATGTTCGGACTGCTGTTGCTACCTTTTTTTGTTCGGCTTTTGATCAAACCCTATAAAGAACAGCGAGAGGCTGTCCGCGTGCCCTTTTTCGAAGATTTGAAAAGGATTACAGGACGGACTCCAGGAAAGGGCGCTGTAATCCTCAGGCTCAGATTCTTCCAGAAGTTGATGCTGCCCTTGGCCTGGTTATTGATCGTGGGCGCCCTGGCCCGGCCCCAGTGGGTCGAGGACCCTATTACGCGCATCGAGGCCGGGCGCGACCTCATGCTGGCTGTAGACCTTTCCGGTTCCATGGAGACGCGTGACTTTCTGGATGCTGAAGGCAATCGTATCGACCGCCTGGAAGCGGTCAAACTCGTCCTGGATGACTTTATCACCCGCCGGGAAGGGGATCGTTTGGCTCTCATTCTTTTCGGGACAGCCGCCTACCTGCAAGTGCCTTTCACCCAGGATTATGATACGTTCCGTATACTGCTGGATGAGGCGCAGGTGCGGATGGCAGGCCCCCAGACAATGATCGGAGACGCCATCGGATTGGCTATCAAGCTCTTTGAACAAAGTGAATCGGAAAACAAAGTGATGATTCTGCTAACCGACGGGAATGACACCGGAAGCAAAGTCCCCCCCTCTCGAGCCGCGGGGATAGCGGCCAAAAACGGAGTGACCATCCACACCATTGCCATGGGAGATCCGACTACCGTTGGGGAAGACGAACTCGATGCAGATGCTCTTCAAGAAATATCCGAGATAACGGAAGGGCAGTTTTTTATGGGCATGAACCGGGAGGAACTGGATGAGATCTACCGTCGATTGAATGAACTTGAACCCCTTGAATTCGAGACGTTATCCTATCGGCCACGACAACAACTCTTTTTCTATCCCATCGGAATATTTTTGACGGTCTACATCCTTTACCATCTGCTTATGGCCGGACGCAGTTTGTTTCGGAGAAAGGAGAGGGTGAGCAGTGCTTGACCTGGGACAGTTGGCTAATTTCCACTTTATCCGGCCTCTTTGGCTGTTGATGCTGCTGCCGTCCGTTCTTCTCTTTTGGCTGCTGCATCGCAAGCAGAGCGCCTCACGTCAATGGGAGAGAATTATCTCTCCTCACCTGCTCAAGCACCTGATTGTGGGAGATGCACAAAAAAAACGGGTGCGCCCCGTAAACTTGCTTTTGCCCGTCTTCATCCTCTCCGCTTTAGCTCTGGCCGGACCGACCTGGATTCAGGAGCCCATGCCTTTTACCGAGGATGAAGCGCCACTCGTCATAGCCTTGGATCTTTCGGTTGAGATGAACGCCATCGATATTCAGCCATCGCGACTGGAACGATCCAAGCAAAAAGTGCGGGACCTTCTGGCAGAGCGAAAAGGGGCCCGGACTGCGCTGCTGGCCTATGCAGGGAGTGCGCATATGATTCTCCCGCTCACGGACGATCCCCAAATACTGGAAACATACCTGGCTTCCCTCTCTCCCGAAATCATGCCGGAGAAGGGCAAAAACGCAGCCGAAGCGTTGTCCCTGGCCGAAGCTATGCTCAGCAAAGAGATCACGCCTGGAACCATTCTCTTCATCACCAACGCCATCCCCGAGGAGACACGGTCCGCATTTGTCTCTCATTCCCAAGAGAGTAAAAATGCCGTGATGGTCTTAGGTATGGGGACCTCTCAGGGAGGTCCTGTTCAGACAGGAAAAAGCACCTTTTTAAGCGACGGGGAGGGAAACCGGGTGCTCAGCAGGCTGGATAGAGCCGGTTTAGAAACACTAGCCCGGGAGGCAGAGGTTTACATCACATCTGTCACCGTCGATGACAGCGATGTGAAACGGCTCAACGGTCGCATAAAACGGCATCTGACTGAAGTCATAAGCGAGGATGAAAACGCGCGCTGGAGAGATTTCGGCTATTTCTTTCTCATCCCCATCGCTCTGCTGGCACTTTTCTGGTTCCGAAAGGGATGGACCATCCAGTGGATATCCGGAATCCTGGTGTTTGCCTATCTCTTCCAGCCTGTACCGGCCGAAGCCCAGGAGTTTCGGTTCATCAACCTCTGGCTGACAGCAAACCAACAGGGGCGATACTTCTTTGAAAGGGAAGATTATGCCAAGGCCGCACAACGGTTTGAGGACCCTCTGTGGAAAGGTGTCGCTCATTATTTCGATAAGGATTATGAAGCAGCCATACAGCAGTTTTCCCGCCTGGATACAGCAGAAAGCTATTTCAATCTCGGCAATGCCTATGTCCGTATTCAGGACTACGAGAAAGCAGAAACAAGTTATTCGCAGGCTTTGAAACGAAATCCCGATTATGAGGAAGCCGAGAACAATCGTAAATTAGTTCAAGTCATCCTCGATAAGTTGGCTGAGGACAAAGAAAAAGATAAAGCCCAACCGGGATCCCTGCAGGGAGCGGATGAAGTCAAGATAGCCGACCCGGAAGACAAGACAAAAAGGGAAGAGACAGAAGGGGAACCCATTGAACTGCAGCAGGATATGTATAGCGACGAGCAGATAAACGAAATATGGATGCGCCGTGTTCAGACCAGCCCGGCTGATTTCCTTCGTTCGAAATTCGCCTTCCAACAATACGCCAAAGAAAGCAAAACAGAAAAGAAAAGGGAGAACCAAGACCAATGAAGCCATTCCGGACTGCTGTGTGCACAGCCCTTTGTCTGTTCGGACTGCTTGGGTTGTTTGCCATCACCTTCTCAGCTCAGGAGCCAGCGGAAACAAGGGAGGCCGAAGAACCCGCACCGGTCATGATTCGCTCGAGTGTGGAACCCGGGACTGGAGTTTACGTCGGCCAGAAGGTCAAATTGAACGTCGATGTCATGACCAACACCTGGTTCCCCAAGGCTCCTCAATATCCGGAACTCCGCATTCCCGGGGCGATTTGTCTGGAAATGAGCCAGTTCGGGATCAACTTCACCGAGCGAATCGAGGGCGAGACGTATGCCGTTCAGAGGAAAGCATATGTCATCTATCCTCAGAAGGCCGAACAGTATTCAGTTCCTTCCTTAACTGTAGAAATCGTGTATGCCCGACCTGGTCAACCTCACGGCAAGGCCAGTTTGAATTCCCCAATCCAAACATTCACGGCGCGGATTCCCGAACAGGCAGAAGGATTGGACTATTTTGTGACGACACCGCGTCTTCAGGTCGCAGAAGAATACGACCGCAAATTCGACGGACTGAAAGTCGGCGATTCGATAAAACGTTCCGTCGCCATGACTGCCGACGATTCGGTGGGGATGCTCCTTCCGCCCTTGGAGTTCTCCTCGGCAGAGGGATTGGCCATCTATCCCGCAGCTCCAAGAATGGAAGACGAAAGCAACAGGGGTGTCTACACCGGCCGGCGTATCGAATCGGTGACTTATTTGATGGAGAAAGAGGGTGAGTATACTCTTCCTGAAATTTCCATCTTCTGGTTCGATATCCAAAGTCAAACGATAAAAACCGAAATTCTGCCGGCAGTGAATTTTTCTGTCGCTGCGAATCCTGACTTGGAACAAGAGATGTTGGCCTTCCTGGACGAAGAAGAGGAAGAGCTAGAGAAGGAAAGCACGGCAACGCAAAAAAAACAACTCAACATCAAAAATGTTGTCTATCTTATTCTTGCCATCGGCATTGTCTTCGCGGCATTGTCGATCTTCATAATACCTTTTCTTAAGCGGCTCTTTGCCTGGCGGAGAAGACGAAAACAGCTTCAAGCCAAATCAGAAAAAGCCTATTTTAAGCACTTCCGGGCTGCTTGTCGGTCAGGGAATCCGAGCTCCATCATGAATTCCCTGATGGCCTGGCTGAACAGAACATACAAAGGATATGGAGCAGCAACTTTAGAGCGCTTCTTAAAAGAAGCAGATACCTCAGAACTTACCAAGAAGTCTGAACAATTGATGATGAGACTTTACAACCCAGAACACAGTGATACTTCTCATGAAGAATGGTCGAGCAAACTCTTCTTCAAATCAATGGCTCGAGCTCGGAAAAAATTACTGAGGGAAGAAAAAGTTAAGATCAGAGCCACAAGATTGAAGCCTCTAAACCCTTGACGGCTCTTCAATTTTTCATATGATTGACTTCTGGGAGTGTTCCCCGAACGATCCGCATTGATAAACACAGCAAATATACTGGAGGTATTAAATGAGAAACAAATTTTTCTTTAACATCACTATGGGATTCCTTCTTATCTCGATTTTAGGATGTGCTGCTGCCGGAACGACGGCAAAGGATCGGCCTAAACTTATTCTCCAAATTACAGTGGATCAGTTGCGCGGAGATATGCCCATGCGGTTTAAAGACAGATTGGGAGAAGGAGGCTTTAAGTTTCTCATGGAGAAAGGAACACATTACCTCAACGCTCATTTTGAGCATGCAGATACCGAGACACCCATCGGCCATGCTGCTTTGTTTACCGGAACATACCCCTCGCACAACGGCATCGTCGCGGGGAATTGGTTCGACATAGACAAAGGCCGGATTGTCTACAATGTGGAAGATGATCGTTACCCGATTATCGGCAAGGAACCAGAAAAGGGGAAAGGCCGTTCTCCGGTAAATCTTCTTTCCTCGACAATCGGCGATGAACTCATCCTCTCAAACAATAGGCAATCGCGGGTGTTCAGCGTGTCTGTGAAAGATCGGGGGGCGATATTGCCCGGAGGCCATGCCGGAAAAGCGTTCTGGTTTTCAAAGAGAAGCGGCGGATTTGAGAGCAGCACGTATTACTACGACAATTATCCGTCCTGGGTCAAGGACTGGAATGCCAGGAAACTTGCCGATAAATACAAAGGCACGTCGTGGAAATTACTGCATGATATATCGACTTATGTTTTTGGCGAGATGGATGACCGTCCCTACGAGCAGGATTACTTTGACATGGGAAGAACCTTCCCTCATCCTTTCGATGGTGAATCGCCATATTTTTACTTCGCTCTAGGTCTCACCCCACCGGGTGATGAACTTGTCTTGGATTTCGCAAAAACTCTCATCGAAAAGGAGCGTCTTGGTCAGGGAGCAGCGACAGATTTTTTGGCTGTTAGCTTTTCGTCAACCGACTATATCGGCCATATCTGGGGCCCCTCCAGTTTGGAGGCCGAGGATAATATCCTCCGTGTCGATCGCAACCTAGCTAATCTATTTGGTTTCATAGACAAGCATATCGGGCTCGACCAAACCTTAATCATCCTCTCCGCCGATCACGGCATGTGTGAGGCACCGGAATTCATGAATAGCCTGGGATTCGAGGTAGGACGATTGACTTCGGAAACCATTGCTAAGGGTACCGTAAGAAACGCCGTTCAGACCCGTTTAAATGTGCCCGGGAAAGTGATCAAGTTCTACGAACACCCCTATGTCTATTTAGATGAAAAAGAAATCAAAAAAACAGAGTACAGCGTGGCCGAGATAGAACAAGTGGTGGCAGAAGAAATCCTCAAGATTCCCGGAATCATCGGGGCCGTCACACGGACAGATCTGCTGAACGGGACCCTTGCCCCGACGCACTTGAACAGGATGATTCAAAATAACTTTCATTTCAAGCGCTCTGGTAACATCCATGTCATAGCCGATCAATTCTGGTTCTTCGCGTACATGATGGATGACGTTATTGAGATCGCTGCTATCCACGCATCTCCCTGGTCTTATGATACCTATGTGCCTTTGTTCTTTGCGGGAAATGGAGTTCCTTCCCAACGGATATCGCGCCGGGTAACGCCCTATGACATCGCTGCGACTATCGCAGCCTATCTCGAGATCAAGCCTCCCTCTGGTTCGATCGGAAAACCATTGGAAGAAGTTCTTCCACAAAGATAAGAAAGAACGTCAGCCAGATTTAAAATACTTGCTGAGGCATTATCTGATGATCTCATTTCTCTCATCCGCCTCGTGAGGTTTGTCGTGGCATTGGATGCAGGTCATTTTATGGTCGACGTTGGCCACCTCTTTTTCCGGACCGTGACAGATCAGGCACTCTGAGGTTGATGCCGGCATCACATATTCTGTCTGAAGCTTTCCATCCTGCTGCGCATTGAGGAGTTCGACTGCTTTGGCCGCTGTATCGCCGGCTACGCGGGAACACCTCTCCTCTTGTTCGGTCGAGCCGATCGTATACCCGGCTGCGCTGCACCAGCCGGTCACGGAGACATGACAGAGGGGCGAACCGCTCGTGTTCTGCGGGAGGGTTTTAATACCTTTATCTGCAGGAAATTTTCCATCTTCTCCGTACTTATTACTTTGATCCGAGGGCAAAAGCGCTTCGGTGTACCAACCCATGAGTTCGTTTATCACAGGGGTTGATGCTTTCCAATCCCGAACCAGCGAAATGGCTGCCGCCGTCCCGTTGAGCGCTCCGCATAAGGTTCCCCAACCCTTCACGCCGCCCCCTCCATAGCTCATCATCTCCAGGGGAATCGCCGTAAAGGGCTCGCCGACCTCCTTCTGCAAGAGGCCGATGATACCCGTGAAACCTGCATAACAACAACCGAATGTGTAGAAGGAATCGTGGGCCAGTATGCGGGCCTCCTCCGGATCCAGCTTGGTGTAGGGCCATGGCCATACCTTTGTTTTGGCTCTGGCTATAGCCTTGTGTCCTGAAAGAAAATTCAGACCAGCAATCCCGGTTGCTGCCCCGGTTGTGTATTTGAAGGCATCAAAAAGAAATTTTTTTCTTGTGATTCGTGTCATGGTTGCTTCCTTAGTGAGAATCTTTGTTTTTTCCTACAAAGGCGAAAAACGGAGTACTATAATACGTCGAGCTGAATAATGCAATAAAAAGACAGGATCAGAAAAGATGTTTATATTCGTGATAAAAGGGGAATCAGTAGGCTGCAGTGAAAATGATCAGCATGTTTGACGGAGGGAACGGTTCAAGTCATTCGGGCATGGGCGGCATGAACCGACATCAAGCGTACTGTTCCAAATTCACTCAGTGAGCGTACTTTGAAATGGTTTCCCTGAGAGCCTCGGCAACGGGGGGAGCTTCAAGGGCATCCTTGGACAGGATATCATTGACCTTAAGGTCAAAATTGCGATAGAACCGGGCATTGGCGTCTCTATCCATAGAAAGGACAGCGCCCTCGATCGAGACACCGGCAAACACACCCTTACTTTTCGAATAGGAGTAGATCTCCGCTTCAAACTTGATGTCTGTGTTGGCCTCGGCCTTGCGCCCCACCGGACCTGCGGCAAGGCCGGCATCCGCCCCTAGAGTGAATTTCCCTTCATCAATAGTCTTCACACTTCTTTTGTTCTTGAAGACCAGGATGATATCGGCCTTCTGGACGCCGATCTGGAAACCAAGGCTGCCCCCGGTCATGCTGCAAAAAACAGGATAGCTCCATTCTCCTTTGTCGTGTTTGACCACAATCACGCCTTTGCCGTGACGGCCACCAATGCCCCAGGCGGCCTTCCAAAAACCGGGGATGACGGCGATGGCTTCCGCTCTGTTCAGGAGTGATTTAGGGATTCCTTCCTCGGGAATTCCCATCATCTCTATGAAGACCTCATCGGCCTTTTCAACTCTTTCGATCTCCTTCGAATTCTGAGCACCGGAATGACCGATCAACACCGACAGCGAAATTATCAAAAACATAATCATAAAAATGGTGGATTTCTTTGGTGTAACGCCCATTTTGTTTCTCCTCCACTATTCTATTTTTCGGATTCTTTTAAATCCTCTATATAGGCAGAATTTTTCACGGCGCGAGCCGATCTGGCACCACACGTGAAATCTCCTATGAATCTAGTCCTGCATCAATCCTATGCCCACCGCACCAATCCCGTTGTGAACTCCGATAACAGGAGAGATATCCATGACATAGAGCGGCTCCATTTCGAGAATTTCTTTCAGTCTCCGGGCATACATTCGGGCTCTATCTTCATTTTGGGCATGGACAATCGAATAATTCCATATTTTTCCATCATCATGCATCTTTTGGATCATACGGGTCATCTTTTCCATGTTTTGCCGGCGGTTGAACGACTTTCCGTATCCGATAGCCTTGCCCTCCGCATCCAGTGAGATAATGGGCTTGAGATTAAGTGCCTTTGCTAGAGCTCCCTTCAAGGGGCTCACCCGTCCCCCACGAACCATATATTCCAGCGTTTCTATGTCGACCAGAATACGGGCTTTCTTAATCCACTCCTCAGCGAGAGACGTAATCTCGTCAAGTGTTTTTCCCTCTTCTATTGCCCGGGCCAGGCGATAGACAACAAGCCCCAGGGATACGCTGAGATGGCGCGAGTTGACGACACTGACCGGATAGTCATCGATAACAGAAGAGGCTTCCCGGCTCAACCGATAAGCCCCGCTCAATTGGTCTGAAATGTTGACCACCAGAATGGACTCATAGTGGCTTTTCAAAAAAGAAAACAGATTCTCGACGGATTTCCGTGTCGGCTGCGAGCTTTTGGGGTGCTCCGGATGTGTCTTGAGAAGAGTGTAAAATTGATCCGGAGTGATGGTCACTCTATCCAGAAAAAGGCTGTCGCCAAATGAGAGGTGGAACGGGATGACATGGATCTGGTAGTCGTCGATGATCTCCTGGGGCAAATCACAGGAGGAATCCGTGACTAAAGCGATCTTATACTTTCTTCTGTGGCTCGCCTCGTACTGCCGGACCATATCATCGGCTTTTATTTGTAAGATCGATCCATAATCTTTGAGTTTGAAAAACAGATCCGCAGGGTTGTCGGTGTGAATATGAATGCGAGCTTTTTCACTAGATCCGGCGACTATAGCCGACTCTCCATAAGAGAGAAGATCCTTCTTCAAATCACCGATATCCATGCTCTTGCCGACCAGGAGGGCTTCCGAGCAATATCTCTGGGCAACGGAACCGCGATCCGGGTGAACATGAGATACATTATTTTCGCCAATGCTCTGGGGCCTGGAAATTCCTTTGAGTCTTCCTTTCATGATGAAATTGGTGACTCCTTCCAGGAAATCGACGAATCCTTTGGCGCCCGCATCGACAACTCCAGCTTTGGCCAGTACAGCAAGTTTCCGTGGTGTTTCAGCCAGAGATTTTTTGGCCACCTGGAGAGAATCCCTGAGAAGTTCAGTAAAGTCCCGGTGAGTCTCTCTTTGTCTGTAAACGGCGTCGGCCCAGTCATTGATCACGGTCAACATGGTTCCCTCAACAGGAGAAACGATCGCTTTATACGTCTTCTGGGCTGCGTGCTTGACAGACTCACCGAAACTCATTGTAGAGAGCCTTCTGACATTTTTGACTTCTTCGCTCAATCCAAGGAGGAACTGGGCAAAAATCAATCCCGAGTTCCCACGAGCACCGGACAGAGCTGCATCAGCCACAGAACGGAGGGTTGAGCCGACAGAACGCTCCTGTATGGCTCCCTCCGAGATGGACCGCATTGTCGAAGCAAGATTGGTGCCCGTATCGGCATCCGGAACAGGAAAAACATTGATCTTGTTAAGATACGTTTGATCCTCTATGACGGCATTTCCCCCGACGAGAAACGCGTAATACAACCTGTATCCGTCCAGATAGCTGATCTTCAATGTCTCACCCTCATTATTGTATATTATCCCCAAAAAACTATTCTATGGAATTGAACTCCCATTATAAAGCCATAGAGTCAATTTTGCCAGTCAAAAAGTGATGATCACGCCTCCGACGACATACTGCAGGAGGGCAAAATTGTAGACTTCCTCCACATCAGCACCGCCTTCGACAATTCGATAGCCCAATTTGAGAGCCACGTTCTGGCTCGGATTGAAGAGCAAGGCCAGAAGCACATCTTCAGCCCTTCCCTGCCCACCCGGAGATGCCAGGGCATCCGCCTCGAGGAGCAAACCCATTTTGTCCACAAAAGCCCATTTCACGCGGAAATGGATAAGCGGAACAAAACCCAAATCTGTCTTTGATGAACTCTGCGTTGCGTCTTCCACCTTGATCTCCGCATCGCGGATTTTCGCCGTGAGGCCGATGCCAACCTGCCATTTTTTGGACGACACCAGTTCAAATCTGTACGTCAAGCGGTAGGAGTTGAACGTGTAAAGGGCCTGTAAGGAAGCGTTGGCGGGGAATGTGACTCCGTTAAAGAAGATATCCTGATCAACGCTTCCCTCGCCGTTCAGGCTTAACGGCGCATAGAGAATGGACAGAGAGTGGCGAGGATGCAGCTGATATCCAAGCCTCAACCTGAAGACGAGCTTGGATTCGAGGGAAAAGTCATCAGATAGGGAAAAGGGTGTCCCCGTGTCTCCGGGTATCCGAACGTCATTTTTCGTGCACCACACACCCCCTCCTTCGAAATCCAGGAACCAGTCGCCGTAGGAAATCAAAGGCATCATCAATAGCAGAAAGAATAAAATCACAAAATATTTTGCTCGCTTCATGGTTACACCTCAATATTTTATTTTTATAAATGGCAGTCCATTTAAGAATCCATTCACACCTAATTCTTCAATAAAACTCAAGACGAGAGACCGCAACATCAGCTTCAAATTCCTCGCCAATGGCAACAATGGCAATGCGGCTCAGGGAGCTCGCGTCCAATTTTCGCTGCAGATACTCCGGTTCAAACGCCTCAAAAGGAAGGTCGATCTGCAGCCACTCTGCACGCGCCACAAACTTTGCGCCGTAATAGTGCCACGGCAGGCGCGTGTGTTTGCTGCGGAGATGAATCGCATACGTTTTTCCATTGCCGCGGCCCCAGATTCTGATGCCGCGGAAACGGCTGGCATCAAATGAAACACCCTTTTTCTCCAGCGAAAGAGCAACCTGAATGAATCCGCCGTTGTTAGCCAGTGATACATTCCCTTTCAAACGGATGCAGCGTTTTTCATCCACGGTATCGAAGGCAAATGTCGCGTCCGAGATTCCTCCCATGACACGATCCGTGAACATCCGCCACTGAGTCCCCAAAGCAGAGGTGTTATCATCCTTTGAAAAATCATCAATTAAAAAACTTTTCTCTTGTTCCTCTTGTTCCTGGACAGGGATTGACGCTCGGGCAGGATCTCGGTCCGGGCGCAAAAGCGCCGCACCGATAAAAGGCAATGTCACGATCAATAGCACTAGCACTCTCATTTTTCTCCTCTCATGATTTCAAAAAGGGATGGAGACGTAAAACACAAGGCGCGTCCGGTACTCCTGTGCTGGACTTGAGTCTTCATAGATATTAACAATCACCTCTCCTGTCATGGCATCGTCTGGAGATCTGAAAAATGACAGCGGCCTTTTTCATGCCTACACGCCTGATCTTGTGAAGCTAAAACATATTTTACGGGATGGAGGGGGCAATATCCACCCTTCAAAGCGAGACAATTCCTGTCATCAAAATTACTACACGCCAATCAGTCAAATAACCAGATGACAATCACTTCTTCTGCTCTAAAATCACATCCACGTTTTTGATAATTTAAGATAAAAAGTGAATTATGGCGAAACAAAATCATTATTGCTCACTGAGGGGAAGCGTGATATGAAAAAATGGGTACATGTATTCATCCTTTCATCCCTCTTGATCTCCTGTGTCCCGAAGCTAGAGAAGCCGCCGGACCTGGAGATAGCTGCACCCCAATACTGGACCTCGCAAACCGAGACCATAGAAGGGACCATAGCCCAGTGGTGGACTGATTTCGATGACCCTGGTTTGAACGAAGCCATAGAGGCCGCTCTTAACGAAAATTACAATTTGAAAGCAGCTGCGGCAAGGGTAGACGCGGCTGTGGCGATGGCCAGGATTGTTGGTTCAGAACTCTATCCCCAGGTCAATCTGGGACTTTCCGGATCGAGACGAAAACAGAACTTCGTGGGATTTCCCTTCGGAGAGTCCAGCGATGGCGTACCCAGCGTGACATCCAGTCTTTTCGGTGTATCGTTGAATGTGAGCTGGGAAATAGACCTCTGGGGTCGTATCCGGGCCGGAAAATCAGCAGCGGTTACCGATTATGAAGCGACAATCGCCGACTATATCGGATTTCAGCTCTCCCTTGTAGGCCAAACGGCCAAGGCATGGTTCGCCGCCGTGGAAGCAGAGCGGCAAGTCCAGCTATCCGAAGCCACTCTCGAAAACTACAGAACGACAAATGCCCAGGTGCATCGGCGCTACCGCCTGGGCTTAAGGCCTTCTTTAGATGTCCGGCTATCGGAATCCAATGTGGCAGACGCGGAAGCCCTTCTCTTTCTGAGAAGGAATCAACTCCAGGGCATCAAGCGCCAATTGGAGACACTCGTGGGTCGCTATCCTGCCGGAAACATCAAGCTCAGCTCCTCTTTATCACCCGAGTTGAAGCCTGTCCCGGCGGGTCTGCCTGCCGAGGTTGTCAGGAAACGGCCAGATTTGATTTCAGCTGAAAAACGCTTGGCATCGTCCTATGCACGCGTCATCGAATCCGAGCGGGCCCTATACCCGCGCATAAGCCTCACGGCATCCGGAGGGACATCCACTGACGACTTGAAGAATCTTCTCAACGGGGATTTTTCTGTCTGGAATCTTATTGGAAATCTACTCCAGCCAATCTTCCAGGGTGGTCGGCTGAGAGCAGGAGTTGATCTGGCCGAAGCGAGAGAACTGGAAGCTCTTGCCTTTTATGCCCAAAGCGTTCTTTACGCCTACTCTGAAGTGGAAACAGCCTTAGAAGCTGAAACCTGGCTCGCAGAAAGGGAAAAAGCGCTCCAGACAGCTGTGGATCAGGCAATGGCCGCGAGGGACCTGGCACAGTCTCGATACGCTCGAGGTTTGACAGATCTGATTGAGGTTCTGGAATCGCAGCGGCGAGCTTTCCTCTCACAGAGTCAACTCTTGATTGTCAAACGTCAACGACTCGATAACAGGATAGATTTGTATCTCGCTCTCGGGGGCGACTTTATGAACGCAAAGAGCAATGAAACCACTCTATTTAGGGAGACCCCATCCAATGACTAAGAAAATTAGAATTATTCTCCCCTTGTTTATTGTTTTTCTGGGGTTTATGGGAGCTGTTCTCATGATCATGCTGCGGCCGAAAATCGAGCGAAAAGAAGTCTCATTCCTCCCCCCTTTGGTCCGTTCTCAAATGATCGGGCTTCAGGATTATCAACTCACGGTCACATCACAGGGAACTGTGAGTCCCCGCACTGAAAGCGATTTGGTGTCACAGGTCAAAGGCGAAGTCATTTCAGCTTCACCGCAGTTTGCCTCGGGAGGTTTTTTTAGGAAAGGCGACGTGCTGCTCGAAATAGATCCCCGGGATTATGAATTCGCGATTGCTCTGCTGAATGATGAAGTGGCGCAGGCCAAGTTGCGTTTGACTCAAGAGGAAGGCGAAGCACGTATTGCTCAGGAGGAGTGGGAAAAGCTCGGAGGAGGCGAAGAGGCGAATCCTCTTGTGTTGCGGGAACCTCAACTCGCCCAGGCTAAAGCGGCGGTGGTAGCCGCTGAAGCCGCTTTCAGTCAAGCTAAGCTGAATCGGGAGAGGACCAAAATCAGAGCTCCCTTTGATGGCCGTATTCGATCGAAAAACGTCGACTTGGGGGAATACGTAAGCCCGGGAGTCCCCCTGGCCACGATTTACGCCGTGGACTTTGCTGAAGTGCGTCTGCCAATTCCGGATGAGGAAATGGCTTACCTCGATTGCTGCATCGATTTTCGCTCTGAGAAGCCAGCGCTGCCCAACCTCGATGTCGAGTTGACTGTGAACTACGGCGGCCAGAATTACAGCTGGGCAGGAAAAATTATCAGGGTGGAAGGTGAAATTGATCCCATGAGCCGGATGGTTACACTCGTCGCGCGCGTTAAAGACCCCTACGGAAGGAGAGAGAGGAGTAATCGTCCACCTTTTGCTGTCGGACTTTTTGTCGAGGCCAAAATCAAGGGACGGAAAGTCGAGAATGTTGTACTCATTCCGCGATCAGCCTTGCGCGGGGAAGATCGTGTTTTGGTCATTGACAGCAACAGCCGAATACACTTTCGGACAGTTGAAATCCTGAAGAAGGATTCAAAGATTGTTATTATCAGCTCAGGCCTGGAGACCGGAGAAAAAATCTGTCTCTCGCGCCTGGAAATGGTCGTCGACGGCATGACCGTCAGGGAAATGGAAGAGGGGAATCCGGATAGCGGCGCCGAAGAGGAGATAAGCTGATGAGCGGTATTCTCGGCTGGTTCGCAAAAAATTCTGTTGCCGCCAATCTCATCCTCGTGTTCATCATCGTGAGCGGTCTTATAACGCTGTCAGGGATCAAGCAGGAGGTTTTTCCTGAATTATCCACTGATGTCATCACGGTCAGCGTTCCCTATCTTGGTGCAGCTCCGGAAGAAGTCGAAGAAGCCGTCTGTGTGCGGATAGAAGAAGAGATTCAGAGTCTCGAAGGGATCAAACGGATCCGGTCGCGGGCATCGGAGGGACTGGGCACGGTGAGCATCGAACTCTTGCCTGGAACGGATGTCCGCAAACTCCTGGATGATGTCAAGACGCGTGTGGATGCGATTGACACATTTCCCGAAGAGACTGAAAAGCCTGTCATTCAAGAATTGTTGAATCGCAGGCAAGTGATCAATATCGCTGTGGCCGGAAACACGGATGAAAAAACGCTCAAGACACTCACTGAACAGCTCAGGGAGGATATTCTTTTACTGCCGGGAATCACCCAGGCAGAAGTGGCCAACGTACGTCCATATGAAGTTTCCTTAGAAGTCTCCGAAAATGCGTTGCGGCGCTTCGATCTCACCTTTGATGAAGTCGCCGGGGCAATCCGCCGCTCTTCTCTGGATCTCCCGGGAGGATCCATAAAAACCGAAGGGGGCGAGATACTTCTCCGCACCAAAGGTCAGGCCTATATCGGACGTGAGTTTGAGAACATCATACTGAGAACGCGACCCGACGGAACGAGAGTTAAGGTGGGCGATGTGGCAGCAGTGATAGACGGATTCGCGGAAACGGATCAGGCAGCTCGGTTCGACGGGGAACCGGCAGCCCTCATCCAGGTCTTTCGGGTGGGTGATGAAGATGCGATCGAAGTGGCCACAAACGTGAAAAAGTTTGTCGCTGAGGCCCAACAGAGAGTGCCTGAAGGCATAAAGCTGACGATATGGAGTGATGACTCCGAAGTTCTCAAAGGCCGTCTGGATTTGCTATTCAGCAACGGGCGAGCTGGATTGATACTCGTCTTCCTGCTCCTGGCGCTTTTTTTACGTCTGAGGCTGGCATTCTGGGTGGCTTTGGGTATTCCCGTATCCTTTCTCGGCGCCATATGGATGATGCCCAATTTTGATGTTTCGATCAATATGATTTCACTCTTTGCCTTTATTGTCGTGATCGGAATTGTTGTCGACGATGCCATAGTTGTGGGCGAGAGCATTTACTCAGAGTATGAGAGGGGAAAGACGGGTGTAGACGCCGCCATCAGGGGTGTTAAGCGCGTTGCACTGCCGGTCATCTTTGCTGTCCTGACAAGCGTAGCCGCCTTCTGGCCGCTGCTCGTTGTCGAGGGAATTATCGGTAAGATCATGCGGTTTATCCCTATCATCGTTATATTGACTTTGCTCTTCTCACTTTTTGAGTCGCTTTTCATACTGCCTTCCCATCTCTCCCATTTGAAACCACCCACCAAAGACGTGCCTCTGGGTTGGAGAGGAGCATATACGCGATTTCAAAAAAAATTCAACATTCTGTTTCGTCGATTCGTCGATAAAATCTACAGGCCCAGCCTGGAATTTGGACTCCAAAACCGCTACATCGCTCTCTCAGGATTCATCGCTATATTATTTCTCACATTGGGACTTGTCGCAGGAGGATGGATTAAGTTTGTTTTCCTGCCTCGAATCGATGCGGACAATATCACCGCTCGCGTCACCATGCCTCTCGGCACTCCTGTTGAAAAGACAATTGAGGCCGTGAAAAGACTCGAGGAAACCGCTCTGATTCTTGAGAATGAATTCGAAACAGAAAAGCCCATTGTCCGCCATGTACTGGCCTCGATCGGAGAGCAGCCGAGTCTCAACCAGGCTTCAGGTCCTGCGCCGTCAACCGGAGGGTTTGTGGGATCCCACCTGGGAGAGGTAGACATCGAATTGACCCCAGCTGAAAAAAGGAATTTGAGCAGCACGGCCATCACCAACCGCTGGCGGAAACTGACAGGAGTCATACCAGATGCCGTAGAGTTAAGCTTCACGAGCGCTCTCTTCACGGCAGGGGCTCCTATTTTCATCCAGCTGGCCAGCTCGGAATACACGGCGCTTCGAGAGGCTGCCCAAAAACTCAAGGACAAACTGAGAGACTATCCTGGTGTGTATGACGTGGCCGATTCTTTTCGGGAAGGAAAACAAGAGATCAAACTGGAAATCACACCCGTCGCGGAATCGCTGGGCCTGAGCCTTTCGGATTTGGGGCGACAAGTGAGGCAAGCCTTTTACGGGGAAGAGGTTCAGCGGATACAGAGGGGTCGAGATGACATAAAAGTCATGGTTCGCTACCCGGTCCAGGAGAGACGCTCTCCGGCCAACCTGGAAAACAAGAGGATAAGAACCGCCGGCGGCATCGCTGTTCCCTTCTCGGCCGCAGCCAAAGCATCTCTTGGGCGAGGCTATTCTACGATCGACCGGACTGACCGACGCCGCACTTTGAACATCACGGCCGAAGTGGATGAAACAGTGGCCAATGCCAACGAATTGCTGACGGATATTACGAAAAATGTCTTGCCTCCGTTGCTGGCAGATTATCCCACTGTCACCTATTCCCTCGAAGGCGAGCAAAGGGAGCAGAGCGAGGCGCTGACGAGTTTGCGGAACGGTTTCATCATTGCCCTGGTAGTCATCTTCGCTCTTCTGGCCATTCCCTTCAAATCCTATCTACAGCCGCTCATCGTCATGGGTGTCATTCCCTTCGGCATCGTAGGTGCGATATGGGGACATGTTCTCATGGGTTTCAACCTCTCCCTTCTGTCCTTTTTTGGCATCGTGGCTCTGACAGGAGTCGTCGTCAACGATAGTCTGGTCATGGTTGACTTCATAAACCGATTCAGAGTTGAAGGCAAGCCGATTGAGAATGCCATCAGAGAGGCCGGGGCTGAGCGCTTCAGACCGATTATTCTAACGTCTATCACGACCTTTGCCGGACTAACACCGCTTCTTCTGGAAAAAAGCCTTCAGGCACGTTTTCTCATACCGATGGCCATATCTCTTGCTTTTGGCGTCGTATTTGCCACCTTCATCACACTCGTTCTTGTGCCGATTAGTTACCTCATACTCGAGGATATCAAACAATGGTTCTCACGGACTATTGGAATCATCAAACAGCCGCTATAATAGAGAGGCAATGAACGAATGGAAAAGAATTCCCCTGGGCGTTATCGTAATCGCTGTCATCCTGATTTTTGTGGCCTTGGCGACAGGCATTTTTTGGCTGGCAAAAATTGTGGGAAAGCCCTTTCCTGAGACAATGCCGGTCAGCCCAATCGTTTATAATGCCTTCGCTGCTCCAGACATCATCATGTCTCTTTTGTTGTGTGTTGGAGCCGTAGGGCTGCTCAGGCTTCGCAAATGGGGCCTCGTAATTGGACTTGTGGCTTTGGGGATGTGGCTGTTTGATTCTCTGCTGATCTTTGGAATCACCAGGCTTTCCCAAATCAACATCCTTGGCCCGAGTATCTTTTTTGCCTTTTTTGCGGTGGGGTATCTCTTGATTAAAAGAGACCTCTTCGACTGAGCGACACCTTTTAACATATACACTTCAAAATCTTCCGATTAAATCCATACGAAATGGTGCCAGGCACTTTTTTTCCCCATATAAAAAAAAGGTGCCAGGCACCTTTTTTAAAAAGCACTTGACACGGGTGGGTTTACCATGTATACTGTGTATATCTTATAGTCACACTGGATTAAAACATGACAATGTTCATCGTGATTTCGCCGCTGAATCCGGACCCGATGTACAAGCAAATCACAGACCAGATCAAGGACTCTATCGCGACCGGCGCATTGAAACCAGAGACAAAACTTCCCTCAATAAGAGAGATGGCCAAAGAGCTGAAAATAAGCATGATCACCATCAAAAGGGCCTATGCCGACCTGGAAAACGAGGGTTACATCCTCACCCGCTCCGGTATGGGTTCGTACATCGCAAACATCAACAAAGATAAATTGCGTGAAGAAAAACTGAAGGAAATTCGAGGCGAGCTGAACAAAATCCGTAATACAGCGGCCAAATTCGATATTTCCACAGAGGATATTATCCGGATCATCAAAGAATCAGGAGAATAAAAATGAAAAAAAGCAAAGGATTCGTTCGATTGAAGCTCTTGATCATATTGACCATTATCTTGATATTTGTTCTGTTTTTAGTGGGATAAGCTCTCAAAGGGCAACGATTAATACGCGAGGAGGTCAGCTATGGACAATATCATCGAAATCAAGGATTTGAAAAAAGAATACGAGGAATTTGTTTTGGATAACATTTCCTGGAATGTGCCCAGGGGATACATCATGGGCCTTATCGGCCCCAATGGGGCCGGAAAGACGACAACCATCAAACTCATCATGAATCTTATTAGTCCCGATGGTGGAGATATCCGCGTGTTCGGACTCAACCACAGCCAGAATGAAAAGAAAATCAAGAATCGCATCGGATATGTGGGCGAAGAGCAGTATTTCTATGATTACAGGAGCGCTAACTGGACGGGAAAATTCGTCAGCCATTTCTATAAGCACTGGGACATGGAGAAATATCACGGTCTGCTCGAGCAGTTCGAGCTTCCGAAGAAAAAAATGATTCGCAAGTTTTCGAAAGGAATGAAGGTCAAGCTCTCGCTGGCCATCGCCCTATCCCACAACCCGGAACTCATCATCCTCGATGAACCGACTGCAGGATTGGACCCTGTCATAAGAAGGGATGTTCTCGATCTACTTCAGGAGATCACGCAGGATGGGAGCAAAACCGTGCTCATCTCCTCCCACATCACCGATGATATCGCCCGCATCGCTGATTATATCACCTACATGATCAACGGCCGGATTGTCCGGACAGCAGCTAAAGATGACCTTCTGGCCAACTGGAAGAAAATCCATTTCACTAAAGGATCGCTGGATCAACAGACCATCGCCATGCTTGATAAAGTAGAAGATCACATGTTCGGCAGCTCCGGGATTGCAAAAAACTATCTGGCCATCAGGGATAAGCTCGAAGAAGGCCTGGCCACGGGGGATATAAAAATCGAGAGCGTCGGCCTTGACGACATTCTCATCTCATTGGTGAAGGACAAGTAGAATGATGCGTTTGATCCAAAAGAATTCCTTCATTTTCTTTATGTATCTTGCCGGTTATATGTTCTTGATCTTTCCGTTGATGAATTACGCTCGCTACACATCGAATGAGCCCTTCGACCCGATCTATGTCTTCTACCAAACTCCCTTCATTTTCTGGATTGTCCTGGGAGCCATCTGGACGCAGGAAAACCTGGAGAGCAAGATCAAAGGGTATTCCTTTTTGAGTATTCTTCCCATCACATTCAGTGAGCTTGTGATATCCAAATTCGGCGTCGTGCTGATGGCCCTTCTTGCCTATGAAGGGTTCCAGTGGTCAACCCTCTCCCTCTTTTCGACGCCGCCGGAATATGTTCCCATGATCCGATCATACCTTATCTTGTTTGGAGGAATCTGCCTCATCATCTCCGGTCTGTTCTACCTAGCCATATTCAAGCTTGGGTTTCTTCGCATGAGCAAATTCGTCTTCATCCTATGGATTTTGCTGTTTATTTCACCTCTTCCCATCAGAGAATTCTTCGCTCCAAAATTCAACCTCGAAATCATGGACATCATCCGATCAGCCGCAAGCCTGAACTGGATCCTGGTCACCGTCGTCAGCCTCATCATCTACGGTGGACTCATGCAGGCAACCATAAAACTCAGTTCATCGCCAAGATTTTAAAGGAGCCGAACATGTGGCATTTGATAAAACAGTTTTCGTTCTTCTTTGTGGTTTTTTTCATCATAATGATCGGGCTTGTTTTCCCCGCCTTCAACCACGACCGGCTCACCAGCCCGGATCCCCTCAATCTCACATTCGTTCTTTATCTCACGTCCTACTTGATGATGGTTGTTATTGGACCTATTTGGATTCATGAGCAGATGGAAAGCAAAGCCAAAGGGTATGAATTTTTATTTTCGCTCCCCATCGATGCCAAAGATATCGTTATGGCAAAATTTGCAGTCGTGTTTTTCTCATTATTCTTCTACATCATTTTTCAGTGTGCCGCCTTCTATTTTATTTCAAGCGATCCTGAATACCTGAATCCCGCATGTTCTATCATCATCATAAGCGGCAATTTCTGTCTCGTCATTTCCGCACTACTCTACCTGGGCATTTTTCGATATGGTTATGCCAAATTCGGAAAGTTCGTTATTTTTACCTGGGTAATCGTTGTCGTCTCACCCATACTGATATTTCAATTCCTTTTACCCCGTCTGGGGATCAGCCGGCTCGACATCATCGATCGGATGGTGCGCCTGAGCTGGCCCCTGGTGACCGTCATCAGCCTCGGCCTTTATCTTGGGCTGATGCAGTTGGCCATCAAAACCTTAAAAAGAGCAAAAGGATACGGAGGATAGAATGAAAAATTGGATTAAGCGTTTAAGCGTTCTGATTCTAGTCTCAGCAGCACTGTTAGGACCGACGCGAGGCGCAATGGCCTGTGATACCTGGGTGGCTCTGCCCAACGCCACAACCATTGCCTTCACAATTCTGGCCAAAAACAGCGATCGGCCGCTCTTTGACTGTCAGCCGCTGGTCTTTTATCCCCGGAAAAAATGGCCATCGGGAACCACATTGAACTTGGGCAGGATTTCCATTCCGCAAGTGGAAGAGACCTACGCCACCTTAGGCTCCAGCCCCTACTGGTGCTGGGGTTACGAGGAAGGCATCAACGAGTACGGGGTGGCCATCGGTAATGAGGGCATCTTTACCAAAACTCTGGACGAAGCGATCAAAGCTTATAAAGAGGGTAAGGGCCCTGGTTTCGGACCGACGGGAATGGATCTGTTACGTCTGGGATTGGAGCGCGGGAGGACTGCCCGCGAAGCCTTGCATGTGATCACAGGCCTCGTCGAAAAACATGGTCAGTTCGGCTCAGGAATTCCCGGCCAAGGCATCGATGGGGCCTACGACAACTCCTTCATCATCGCCGATGCCAAAGAAGCATGGATCCTCGAAACTGCCGGCAAGCGCTGGATTGCGAGAAGGTTCACGCAAGGCGTCACATCTATCTCTAACAAATTGAGCATTGGGACCGAATGGGATCTGGCTTCACCCGATCTGGTTAGCCACGCCCTCTCCAAGGAGTGGTGGGCAAAAGGCCAAAGAGACAGCTTCAACTTTGAGACAGCTTATGGTCTGGACTCGGGTATGTTCAAAATGCAAAACACGCGTGCCCAGGCCCGCCGGGCTTGCTCACAACGACTCCTCGAAGAAAAGGAAGGGAAGGTCACGCCGCGATGGATGATGCAGATAGCTAGAGACCGCTCCTCAAACCCGAGCATCGACCTGGACCAAACGGCCAGTTCCTGTGTGGCCATTCTTCCCAACACTCCGGACGAGCTTCCTGTGTTCTGGTGGTGCGCGGCCACACCCAGCAGCAGTTGTTACATTCCCTTCTTTGTCCATGGCAGCAGTCTTCCCGAGATCGTCTCCGCAGCGGGACCCATAGGGAAGGTGGTTATTCCTCCCAGTGAAGTTGAGCCTGACTCCTTTTCCGATCGGTCCTACTGGTGGCTGTTCCGCGACCTCTGCGACAACGTCAACCTGGACTGGAAGGAAAGAAACACTGTCGTCAGAGCCGAATTCGATAGTCTGGAAAAAGAATTTGCTTCCGGGATTCCGGCCATCATGGTCAAAGCCGTCGATCTCCGCAGGGCGGGAAAGAAAATCGATGCGGCAAAGGCGCTGGACGAATACACTGCGAAGTGTATAAAACAAGCTGTATCCAAGGTCAACGAGCTCCGAGAAAGGTTCGGAGCGATTGAAATTCCGCAAGTCTACAAGCCTTATGTGGGCACATATATCGCCAATTTCGGCCCCTATAAAAATGCCAAATTTGGCGTTCTGGTCAGGAACAACCGCTTGGCAGTTGACATTCCTGGCCAAACGGTCGTAGAACTCAAGGAACCGGATGAGGAGGGATTACGGTTTTTCACGGTATCCCCCACAGTCGCCGTATCCTTCATAGAGAATGCGGAAGGCGATATCGAAGCCTTGAAATTCCACCAGGCCATTGTCTTGCCCAGACAGAAAGCTGAAAATGATCTGCCTCCTGAAAATGTCCCCAAAGAGTTCAGAACCTATGTCGGGAAATACAAATCCCCGATGAGCGGTAATGAAATCACTGTTCTCTATCAAAAAGGACATCTCTCCGTCGATATTCCCAATCAGATTCTCGCAGAACTTGTTCCTCCGGATAAGAACGGCCGGTGGGCTTTCAAGATCGATGCCAGCACGGCCGTATCCTTTGTCATCAATAAATCAGGCCAAGTCTCGGCCATGCGCCTTCATCAGACATTCGAGCTTCCTAAGGAAAAAGAAAAATTAGCCGTGCCCACAGGCGCAGCGGAAGTGAACGTCAAAAAGATCCCTCCCACAATCAACCAACGTTTAGAACGACTGGTCCAGCAGCTCGAGGAGAAGCGGAAGGAACACCATATTCCGGGCATGGCCATCGCTGTGGTCAAAGACGACAAGGTCATCCTGGCCAAGGGGTTTGGCCTGGCTGACATCGCCAAGGAAAAGCCCGTGTTACCGGAGACTCTCTTCAGTATAGGATCGACAACGAAAGCCTTCACAGGTGCCCTCATCGGCATGCTCGTGGATGACGGGATGATGAGCTGGGATGATCCGGTGACGAAGTATCTTCCCTATTTCTCCATGAACATCAAGACCAAGTTGAAAGACGCTGTCGTCACTATTCGCGATTTGCTCTGTCACCGAACAGGTTTTACCCGAATGGGCATTCTGTACGCCAACGGAGCAGTCCCCCGCGAAGAAATCCTGCACACGGCGGCCGAGGCCGAGCCATGGGATAGCTACCGCGCTAAATGGCACTACAGCAACATCATGTTTATGGCTGCTGGGGTTGCAGCCGGAAAAGCCGCCGGCAGCGACTGGGATAACCTGATTAAAGAGCGCATATTCGCACCTTTAAGAATGAAAAACTCAACAACCTCCATCAATGATATCCAAACAAGAAACGCTCTTTCTCTGGGCTATCTTTGGGAGGAGGAGCTGGGGACCTACAGAGAGCTCCCCAGACGCTTGGCGGATAATGTCGGACCGGCCGGTTCCATAGTCTCCAACGTGCTCGACATGGCCCGATGGGTCAGATTCCAGCTGGGGCGCGGTGAGTTTGCGGGTAAACGCCTCCTGAGTGAAGTCCAACACAAGGAAACCTGGAAGAGACAGATGAAAATTGACGGTGGCACTGGTTACGGATTCGGATGGATGCTGAGCCGCTGGGAGAAGCAGCGTGTCATTACCCATGGCGGCAACACGGATGGCTTTGCCGCTCAGGTCGCCCTATTGCCGGAATCGAACATCGGTTTTGTCTTTCTCGCCAATGTCTCAGTAACACCCCTCCAGCAGCTCTCTTTGAACATGGTCTGGGAAAGTCTGTTGGGTGAGTGGGCGGATGAGGACGCCGAGATGGCCAGTAGCGAGCTTGAACCATATTTAGGGAAGTACAACGCTAACTTCGGCCCGCATATAGATGTCGAATTCACAGTCTTTGTCAAGAAGGGAGAGCTGGCTATCAACGTTCCCGGACAGACGGTCTATGAGCTCAGATCGTCGGCCGAAGAGGGAAAGTGGCATTTTGCGGCCAGCAGTCAAATCGGCGTGACGTTCGATCGTGACAGGGAGGAGAGGGTCATAGCCATGAAAATTCATCAACCTGGAATCACGCTCAACCTGCCCCGGATCGGCATCGAGAGGGCACCGGAAATTCCACTTGATCAGCTCGAAAAATACCTCGGCAGCTACTACGGCGAAAAGATGGATGAGACGGTTATGTTCGTGATCAAAAACAACAGTCTGGCCTTGAAAATACCCGGCCAAAAGACGTACGAACTTCGAGCGCCTAATGACGAAGGAAAATGGCTGTTTCTGGTCACCGACAGCACTGGAATTTCATTTAAGGAAAATGAGACCGGAGAAGTGGAATCCATGACTTACTATGAAGGAGGGCAAACTCTGGAGTATGTCCGGATTAAAGATGATTCCCAAATGCACCTTCCCACCATTGAGGAGATACAAAATCTGAGAGAACAGCAAAGCCGCAAGAAGGCCTTTGAAAAGCTGAGCGGTATCCGTCTCTCCGGAACGGTGCACCGCCCGCATTCTGGCCTGAGTGGAAAGATCGTCTGGCACATCGACGGACGCGACTACTTCCGGGAAGACCAGGAATACGGCAAGTATGGAAGCTTCCACGAAACAATCAACCTGGATATGGCTATGGTCAAATATGCGCATGGGCGGATCGATGAGCTACGCGGCAAGTTCTTCGAGCAAGAAAAGCACAGGCATCCGGCGGTCATCTTTGGTGACTGGAACGACTTTTTCCAATCCGCGGAGGTCCTCGGTCAAAAGGATGTCGAGGGACGCAAGAGCTTTCTCTTAGAACTCAAAGGAAGGGAGGCTCCATCCTACAGGGTCACGTTGGATGGGGAAACGGGCGACATTATCAAAGCCCAGACGACAGTCATGATACGCGGCACTGGCCAGCAGCTGCCCATTTCCTTCCGGTATAAAGACTACCGTGACGTTCACGGCCTGCGGATTCCTTTTCGTGTCATAAGCGAAAGCGAACAACAGGGCAATATAATTTTTGAGTTCGAAAAGTTCGAGACCGGACTCGATATCCAGGACAGTTTCTTCGATCTCAAATCCGGGGCTGGAAAGTAAGGAGGCGAGACATGCTGCGTTTGATAAAGAAAAATGCGGTTGGTTATCTTAGCGTAGGTCTTTCACTCATGGTTCTTGTCATGTTTTATCTACTCATTCGCCGTGGCCCATTCGATCCGGCCATCATTCTTTTCCAGGGGCAGATGATGATTTACGGCATCGGTGCGGGCTTGCTCAACTCGGAACAGCTAGAAGAGAAATCCCAGGGGTATAAATTCTTGCGGATTCTTCCCCTCAGCGACAGGGAGATCATTGCCTCTAAGTTTGCTGTTTTGTTGATCACCACAGTCATTCTGGTTTGTTTCAACTGCATGTCCTATTTTTTGATCAAGTGGAGCGCAGACCTGTTCATAGTCGGCCGCGTCTTTATTCTGTTCTGCGGAAACCTGAGCCTCATCATAGGCGCTTTCCTTTATATATTCATCTTCCGGTTCGGAGCGGCCAAATTCATCAAGATAGGTTGGATCATTATGGTCTCGGTCATGATTGTGCCCATTCTCTTTATCGAAATTGTCCTCCCCGAGATCAACATCGATTTTCAAGGCATGCTCCAGGCCATGTCCGATCTTCACTGGATGCTCTGGGTTTTGATATCTCTGTCGGTTATCACGATTTACTATAGACTTATGGTTTTGGCCGTCAAAGCCAAACAGGCGGAAAAATACTGACGATGAGGATTTTGTATTCAAGTGGAGGCACGATTTGCTCATAGTCGTATCGCCTCTGAATCCGGACCCGATGTACAAACAGGTAACTGACCAGATCAAGAACGCCATTGCCAGCGGGTTGCTCAAGGCCGAGGAAAAACTTCCATCCATCCGGGAAATGTCCAAGGAACTGAAGATCAGCATGATCACCATAAAACGATCCTACGCGGACCTGGAAAACGAGGGATTCATTATCACCCGGTCGGGATTGGGATCTTATGTGGCGAATATCAATAAACAGAGATTGCGCCAGGAAAAATTAGCTGAAATAAAAAAAGATATTGCGAAGATTATTCGGTCAGGTCATAAATTCGGCATATCAACCGAAGAGATCATCGCCTTACTCAAAGAAAAGAAGGAGACCAGAAATGACTAACGCTGTTGAAATATCTCAACTGAGAAAAGAATACAAAAGCTTCACGCTGGAGAACATCTCCCTCAACGTGCCTGAGGGCATAATTATGGGTTTTATCGGACCCAACGGGGCGGGAAAGACAACGACCATAAAAATTATGATGGACATGATTAAGCCAAAAGCGGGAACGGTTAAGATCTTCGGGCTCGAACATCGAAAGCACAGCAAAGAAATCAAGAAACGCATCGGCTATGTGGGCGAGGACCAATTTTTCTACGGCGATAAAACCGTGGCCTGGACCGGGAAATTTGTCTCCGAGTTTTACGACAATTGGGATACAAACACATTCCAGAGGCTTTTAACCGAGTTTGCCATAAGCCGGACGAAAAAAACCCGCGAGCTGTCCAAAGGAATGAAAGTGAGACTATCGATGGCCCTTGCCCTTGCCCATGATCCTGAACTCATGGTCCTCGACGAGCCCACGGCAGGGCTCGATCCCGTGATCCGGCGGGATATTCTGGAACGCTTCCGGGCCTTTGCCGAGGATGGGAGAAAGTCAGTTCTCATCTCATCCCACATCACAGATGACATCACTCGAATCGCGGACTGTGTTACCTTCCTGGTTGAAGGACAAATCGTCCTTTCTGAAGCGAAGGACGAACTGCTCTCCAAATGGAAAAGGATTCATTACAAAGAGGGAGCTCTCGATGAAAAAATCGTGAAAACCTTGACCAGCCGCAAAGCACACATGTTCGCCCATTCCGGAGTCACGAATGACTATCCTTCCCTGAAGGGCATACTTGCAGAGGGCATAGCCAAGGATGCCATCAAAATAGAAAACGTAAACCTGGATGATGTGCTCATCTCCCTGGTGAAAGGAGTATAGACATGTGGAACATAATTAAAAGGAATATAAATTCATTCGCTATCTACTTGACCGTTGTCTTCATATTTACAGGTTTCATCGCCATAAGCCTGAACAATGAACTCAAAGTGGGCTACGTGATTATCAGCGGATTTCTCGTGATTCTTCAGGTTGTAGGCGGGACTTTCATTAACGAACAGTATGAGGAGAAGCACAAGGGATACGTTTTTTTAAGCATTCTTCCGGTGACAGAGCGAGAAATCGTCGCAGCAAAATTTCTTCTCGCGCTGATAACGAATGTCATTTTTGTCGGATTTCTCGTTCTTTTGTTCTCCCTCTCCCCCAGTCCTCCTGAAGAAATTGCCCTGGCTCAATCTTTTGTTCTTTTTATGGGGATTGTCAGTCTGGCACTGGCTGGCTTAAGCTACACCGGCATCTTCAGCATCGGTTACACAAAATTCGCGGTCATCATTTTGAGTTTTCTCGTCGCTCTGGGTTTGATCCCTATGCTCATCATGAAATCTTACCAGGGCAGGATGGATGTTCTCGCCGATCAGATTCTGGAATTCTATGCCGGACTCAACTGGTGGATAATCATTCCGGTCACTCTGATTGCTTACTTCGGATTGATGGCCTTATCGGTCAGGATCAAAAGTTATCGAAACTTAGTATAGATTAAAAAAACGGAGGAGATGTATGAGGTGTTTGACCGTTATTTTTTTGTCTCCATGCTCTGCACCACACCCTTGTCGAAAGCTCAGGAAATGGAATTATTTTCTCTTTCGACAGTAAAATCATGTGCCAATTCTAGACCCTCACGGACCTCAAGGGGAAAGGAGATAACTCGCGATGAGAGTCAAGCTTAACAAAACCTTTTTCGCACTCACGGGATTTTTTCTGGTCACCGGGCTGTTCCTCAGTGCCCAGGAAAAAGCTAGAGAACAGAGCAAAACATCTCCAACTATCAATCCCGAAGACGTCGAAGTCGTGGTTCAATGGCTCAGTGGGAATTCATTGCCACTCGAAAGCGTCGAAGCAGAACACGGTTTTAATGACTTACAGCCACTCAAGAAAATATTTAAAAATGTTCGGGTGGTCGGTTTGGGTGAGTCCACGCATGGATCTCGTGAATTTTTTCAGTTCAAACACCGTATGCTCGAATTTCTTGTGGAAGAGATGGGATTCCAGATTTTTGCCATCGAAGCCAGCTATGCGGGCTGCAACAATATCAACGATTATGTCCTTTATGGAAAGGGAGATCCTGCCAAAGCTCTGGCCAGTCAGAAATTCTGGACCTGGGACACGCAAGAAGTCCGGGACATGATCCATTGGATGCGAGAGTACAACAAAAAAGCCTCCGAGGACAAGAAGGTGAAATTCCTCGGATACGACCTGCAGCATCTGGAACAGGCTATGGATTTTGTCGAAGCTGTTGTCAAGAAGCACATCCCAGAATATGCCGAGACAATATCCTCGGCGATTTCCCCACTCCGGATTGACCCCTTCGCCATCGCTGATCTTCCCAAAGCCGAGCCGGAAGAAAAAGCCCGAATCCTATCCAAACTGCACGAAATGATGGGAATACTGGCTTTTCATGAGGTCCCCCTTAAAAGAACATCTTCAGCCGAAGAGTATACGTTTGCTCTGCATAATGCCCGATTGGTTACTCAATTCTATGCAGCCTACAGCCAACCCATGATGGGCTCAGATCCGGCCAAATCGGCCGCCGCCCTCAGAGATTTGTACATGGCGGAAAACATTGAACACATACTGAACACAGAGAGGCCTGATACACGTATAGTAGTCTGGGCGCACAACGGCCATATCTCGAACGCATCCTGGGGGATGAGCTTTCCTGCCATGGGATCACATTTAAAAACAATATTAGGGGATGCCTACTATGCTCTGGGTTTCGCCTTCAACCAGGGTTCCTTCCAGGCCCGCCTCATGGATCCTAAGAGCGATCAAAATGGAGCCCTGATAGAGTTCAGCGTAGGTCCTGCTCCAGAGGAATCCGTCGAGTGGTACCTGGCCAAGCCCGGAATTGACAATTTCATCATCGATTTGCGAAGCGCACCAGAAGATGGAATTGTCCGAAAGTGGCTGGCATCTGCTCATCCCATGCGTTTTATAGGCGCGGGTTTCTCCCCCAAATTCGGGGACAAACAGTATATGGTCCCCATCGTTCTCAATGATCATTTTGACGGTATCGTGTTTTTCGAACGGACATCCCGAGCCCGTCCCAACCCAACCGGAGAAAGAGGGCCCTACAAAAAACGAGAGAAAAAGAAATGAATTATTTTCTTCCGAATAATTTCTTGATATCGAAGTAATCGAAATAGTAGATGAGTTTTATGGAAAAGCTGTTTATCTGCGGTGATTGGAGCGTGTTTTTCAGGTTAGGCCAGAATGGGTTGCCCATCTGGTCGTCTGTGGTGTAAATGGCGTTTTTCCAGTTTATAACGATCTCGCTTCCCGGTGCAAAATTCCATCGGTAGGTTAGGTCGATGTTAAAGGCATTGTAATTGACATCATGGTTACAGTCACAGCGAAGGGGTGATAGACGGCCATTCTCACAAAGGTCAAAATAACTATCGTAGTCCACTGTGGACCAGTAGTGACGGAGCTTGAGGTCAAGAGTTGATTTGCTGTTAAAGGCATAAAACACTGTCAACATATTAACGATGGCCTGCCGGTTCCTCTGTCCAAAAAGTATAAGGTCCGTATCCGCAATCCATTCGACAAACCCTGGTTCGCCGAGATATTTCTCAATGGAGGACTCGAAGGTTATGCTGAGTCTATCCTTTAACCATAAGGTCGGTGACAGGGCTAAATACCATGAACTGAAGTCAAAATCATAGTCATATGAATTCGTGTAGCTCCCTTGAAACCTAAAGGCCATGGATTGTCTAGAATCTGTGGCAAGGGTTACAAGGCCCTGGTAGTATTTATGCCTGATAAAGTATCTGTTTGGAGCCCGGGGTTCGTAGTAGTCATGACCTTCAAAAGGGACAAGCGCTAATTGGATTTCACAGGAATAGTGATTTTTAAAACTAGATGAAAATGTGTACCGGACTGCAAATTCAGCGAAATCGCTCGGGCTATAAAGCCGGCCATAGAGGATATCAAATCCATTCCGGATGCTGAGGAATATTCCCCTCGGTTGAAGAATATTATAGTTCAAAGAGAACCGGTTAGTTATCTCATTGCTGCGTCTGAGATATCCCAGGTCATTCTGGTCGTAGGTATCATTTATAACAGAAAGATAGTAGAGATACTGAAACGCACCGCCAGTTTTTCCTGTCTCCAGAACGAGCTTGTACCCAGTAGTAGCAGCACCATCTTTACTGAGATGGCTCAGAGCACCGGTACTCTTGAGCTTGTAGAAGTTGTTTGCATCGGCCAGCTGAAATTCTGCTGCCGTCACATTTGCCATATAGCCTTCTCTCAAAACGTTGGAGTTGATGAAACTCAGGTAGGAGTTCGCAAAAAGGCTCTGATCGAGAACAAAAAGATTGAGATTGGTGAAGGATTGGGTGAGAATATCCCATTTCTCTCCTGTCTGCACGTTCTGTACAGTAGCAAAGGTATGATCTGTCATGGCGTTTAAAAGGCCAATTCCAAGTCCACTGTTTGTCCGTCCCGAAATTTTAGTGATGTTGAGAAGCCGGGTTTCTACTGGATTATGGAGAACTCTCTCTGTCTCCCCGATTTGGGCAGAAATGTTGTCATGGCCGACCGGCTGCGCTCCGATGCGTCTTGAATAGAAAATCTCTCCTTTCTGAAAAAGCTCCATCCCCTCTGTAAAAAACTGGCGCTTTTCATTGTATTTTATTTCATAGGGTGTCAAATTGAGCACGACTTCATCAGATTCGACCTGGCCGAAGTCCGGGATAAGGGACGCATCGAGCGTGAAGCTGTTCGTTAAGCCGTATTTGAGGTCCAGTCCCCCGTTAAAAAAATTTCCCCATTGCTTATCTGTGCCGTTTACGGCATAGGCAGAAAAGAAGGGCATGAAAGACAGACGAACCGGAGGAGAGACGTTGCTTATTCCATGAAGAAGACCTGTATCTTTCCACCAGCAGTCGAGTTCGTTGCTCACATAACTCCAGCATGACCATTCCCTATCTCGGGCGATCCATCTCCAAATGTTAAAACCCCAATCCTGAATCGCCCTATTGGAAAATCGGAGAGCAGAAAACGGGATTCTAATCTCGACTGTCCAACCTCTATCGGTTTTTTCCACTTCACTTTCCCAAATAGCATCCCAACTGGTTACTGCCTGCTCCCCGTAGAATTTGACATCCCGCTGGACTCCGGCCAAAGAGACATGGAAGAAATAGGAGTTTACCCCATCGTTGAAAGGGCTGATGTGGACAGCAAATGACTCTGCGTTTAAAGCAAAGGAGTCGCGGACACCGATCTCGGCTCTCATATTCTTTGGGAAATCATCGTAGCACATACCACAGATATAGACAGCTCCATCATCGTAACCCACACGAACGGAAGTCTGTTGAGAAGGAGGATTTCCGTTGTAAGGTCCCCATTGGATGAAATCCTCAAATTTCGGGAGTTTCTTCCAGCAGTCATCGTCGATTTTCCCATCGATCTTTGGAGGATCTAATATTCTTTGGGCAGGCGAAGTGCGTCGACTTGCTTGAGGGATTACGAGGGCAGGATAGTAAAGAAAAAGCAGGATAACGACCTTAATGCTTGCGGTTGTAACCAGATTTTTTTTCACTCGCTTGACTGAGGAAATCTTAAGCAAGAATTATGCCAGAAAAATCCTCCCGGAAAAACTCTTTTACTGTAAGCTTATGTGTAAATAAATTTTAAACAGCCCACCCAGCACACAGCTTTGCTGGCAGAATCGAAGAAAGGTGCATTTTTGTGTCCGCAATGACGGAGAACCAAATCTCCAGTTTCACCCTTTTGAATACGCAAAAATCACCTTTGAATTCATCCCTAAAGGCGATTGTGCTCTTAGACCGGATAGATGAAAATTATGTAGGCTGGTTTTAGTGTGTCGAAAACTTGATCAGAAATTTTCCTGTTCAGAGTCTTTGAAACGGAAGTAATATTATGAACAAGGAGTTGAGTCAAACAGAATTAGAGAGCCTCCTCTATACAGACGAGCTAACCCGCATTCGCAACCTGCGTTATTTAAGGGAACAGATCCCTGAATACCTTGATCAGGCCAAAAAACAAGGAGACTCGGTTGCATTCCTTTTGTTCGACATAGACGATTTCAAGGACATCAATGATAACTACGGACATTTGGTGGGAGATAACGCTCTGACGCATTTTATTCACATAGTGGGAGAGAAAGTCAATGACAAGGGAATTCCCATCCGTTATGCCGGAGACGAGTTTATCATCCTTATGCCCAAAATGGACAAACGGATGGCCGAACAATTTGCCATGGAAATCCAGACAAGCATGGCCAAGACACCTCTGGAAGTGGATCACAGAGAAATCACGATCGGTTGTAGCATAGGCATTTCGCTTTATCCCCAGGACGGGGAGAGCTGGAAGATCCTCTTTGAAAAAGCCGACGAAGCCCTTTATGCAGCCAAAGAACAGGGAAAAAGCAAAATCGTCATCAATCCTGATTCAGGAAAACTTCTCACGCCATCTAAACTCAATTCCATCCTCGATGCTCCTTATATCGTCGGTAGAGATCGATTGATCAAGTTTCTCAAGGGCCATCTTTCCAGGGAGGGTGATCCCGAATCATTTCCCGTTCTCTTAGGTGCCGAGGGGACCGGAAAAACACGACTCCTGAAGCTGGCCAGAGAAATGGCCGAAGAAAAATTGGCCTTTACTCTCTATACAAAGGGCTATCCCTATTGGCAGAGTGATCTTTATGGGGGTGTTTTTGGAGCATTGAGCAACCTTTTTGAACATAAGCGCCAAATATCTGACCAAGTGTTTTCTAAGCTCGACGACAAGTACAAGTTCCTTCTCACACCCCATATTACTCCCTGGTATGTCAACGATCCGATTATGACAGCTCAGGCCGGCGATTCCGACAGCGTGGCTCTCTTTGAAGCCCTGACTCAAGCATTCTTCATTCTTCGCGGTTTGGGAGACGGCGCTGTTCTGCTTGATGACGTGGACCAAATTGACGGGCCATCCCTGCAGTTTTTTGGTTCCCAATTCGGACATAGCGAAAAAAGAGGAAATTTGCACTTTGTCTCCTCAATTTGCAGTCCGGAACTGACTTCAGGCGAAGAAAAACTGCTTTCTCTCCTCGACTCCATGCCTGAACTGACATCCGAAGGAAATGTCCAGAGATTTGAGCTTGAGCCGCTAAAAGATAAGGATGTCCAACAATTGGTTGCCAAATTGTTTAATGGCAATGAATTACCTGCTGAAACAACAGCAGCCCTCATGAACAGTTCCGGAGGAAATCCCCTGTTTATCGTGGAAGCATTATCACTTCTTCTTCTGGAAGGCAAGGTTTTGGTAAAGGAGGGTGAATGGGATCTGTCCTCGACCAAGCCCAAGGATATTCCCAGGATCCTACCCAATATGATCAAAAACCGTCTGCGAAGGATGGATGAGGAAGCCATTCACGTTCTCAAGATGGCTTCTATCCTCGGAGAGAGAATCAATCCACTACAGCTTGCAGAAATTTCAAAACTCAAACTCCAGCAGGTTCTAAACGCGCTCAGCAATGCACAAAGAGCGCTTCTTATTGAAGAATGCATAAATCCAGGTGAGTATGTTTTCGTCCATCGAATAATCCGTTCCATCTTGTATTCTCTCATGAGCGAAGGGGAACGCCGCCAATATCATGGTCAGGCAATAAAAATAGAAAAAAAATATGCAGCCCGATCCCCCGAACAAATCGTCGGAAAGTTGGCCTACCATTTCTATAACGCCGGACAGTTGGAGAAGGCATCTGAGATGTTTTCTGCTCTAAAAAATCAAATGGATTCTGTCCATATCTCGAGAGGCTCGAGAAATATATTGAAGAAGAGGATTCATTCGGTTTCTATGGCCAAAGAGTCCCCTCTTGAAACAGAAGGCCTTTCAGAAGCCCTTATGATCGGAAGAACTTTTCGATCTTGCATACAAAATCTCCGGCTCTATCCAAAAGAAAACGAGAATGTTAAAAATTCTTTACAACAACTCATGAATCATCTCAGCCCGTTTCTCGAGGAGAAGACAGAGGCCCTATCCCTTTCTGTCACACTGGAAGCAATTCTTTTCAACGGCACTCCATTACCTCCCTATCTTGAAGACAAAAGGTTAACCCAAGATCTATATGTGACACTAAACAGCTACGGACTTCAAGGAGTTCTGTTCATGCGCGGGATCAACCAAGAAGAAGTTGTGCGGTTTCTAGAAATTTTCAAGAGACTTCCCGAAGAGGTGATCGACCAGTGGGATCTGCTGCTGGAACAGCTGGGCATATCAAACATACTTCCCGACCGAAAGATCTTTGTGGCTGTGAGCGAACGCAAAGTTATTCGTGAAAAATTAGGACTTCTAGCGGAGCCCGTTGATGAGGAGGATAAGCATAGAAAGGTCTCTTCCGATTCAGAGGGAAAACAGTTGTCCGATGAGCAGATTGAGCAATTGAAGAACATAATGAACCAGTTTTCAAAACAAAAACAAGAGTTGATCGCTGCTCTTAAAACGAGTGAGATTCGCGAACAGGATCTTCAGCAGCTTGTACATATGCTGAATCAATCGAATATTGCACAATTGGCCAAATCTGTTCAAACCTCATACGAAACCGAAGGCTCGTATGGTGAAATTCATCCTCAGAAGGATAAATATGCTCATATGGAGCACGATATGGAACTTTTGAGAGACACGGAAGAAGACATCTCTTCAGCCCTTGAGGATCTCAGTTCTGAGGATTCGAAATTACGGGCTCAGGCAACAGCTCTTTTGCTTAAGCAAGAACCGGCAAAACTTGCCGAGGCAGGACTGAGAGAGATCACATCTGATATCCCGTTAAAAGTACGACGGATCGTCGCAAGGGTCATAAAAAAAGCGGGAAAAGATGCCGTGGATGCATTTTTGAGATCAATACATATAGGGATGCATAACGTTTCTCTTGTCAAAGTGATCAGAATATGTGACATCTTCTCCGACCACCCTGGTATAGTCCGGGTGTTGCGCGAGATAGCTCTTAACGGACCGGTCGATACAATATCTCCAACTGTGAATGTTTTAAAACAAATTCCAGGAAAGGAGGTTGACATGCTTCTCCTTGAGATATTTGAACGAGCTTCTGAAAAGATGAAAAAGGATATCATTCCTTTATTCGCAGAACGAAAGACACTTGAAGCCGTTCCCTCACTTCTTAAACACATAAAACCCGTGAAGATATGGGAGACCGAACAGAGTATTTCGTTACAACAAGATGTGTGTCGGACATTAGGAGTATTGCGGTCGCTCGATGCGAAGGAGGCACTCCTAACAACAGCCCAGGCTTACAAATTTTCAACGATGTATAAAACCAAACCCGATTCTATTCGAGCGGCTGCAACATGGGCTCTGACTCAGTTGCCAAGCAATAAAGAAATTGGGGAGACCTTGGCCAAGCTAAAAAATGACAGATCTCACCTGGTCAGAAAAGCTGTTGAATTAGCCGAGATATTGCACAAATAACCTGCTCATAATCTTGTCATTTCTACCTTCTGACCGCATCCAAGTATTCTTGTCCTTCCGCGAACGGATTTAAAGGAGCCGCTATTTCGATTGTTTGTCTCTCCGCTTCCATGTCAATGAATCTTTTTTTCTCGGGTGGGAAAATAACCTCGACTTTTGGACGGAAAATATCACCTTCGTTCACTTCTCTGACCACGGCAATGCTTTTATCTGTTAAAGAAACGATAGCCCCTACCGGCCAAACGCCTGTAACTTCGAAAAACTTATCCAGAATTTCAGGATGAAAAAGCTTACCTCGGTCTTTGATCATAATTTCATAAATCTCATTCGGAGGCGTATCGTTTTTATATGTCCTTTTCTGCGCAAGGGCATCATAGACATCACAAATAGACACAATATAGGAGGCTATAGAGGGCTTTTTCAGATAAGTCACCTTTGGATACCCAGTCAGATCATGTCTCAGATGGTGCTCGAAAGCGACGACAGCCGGAAGAATTCCCATTGTATCCGAATATTCATTCAGAATTCTCGCTCCAAGAACGGTATGATCTTTGATTGTCGAATACTCACGCTCTGTGAGTTTTGATTTTTTTTTGAGTATTTTAGATGAGATATACATTTTTCCAACATCATGAAAGAGAGCGGCTACCCCGACATCAAGCACGTTGTCTTTGGAATACCCCAATTTTGCGGTTAAGTGCATGGCAAGAATGGCGACGTTCATAAGATGAACGTAAGTCAGGAGATCCTTATTCTTTATTGCAATCAGGCTCATGATTTCTTGATGTCTACCGACAAAACTTTCCATGACATTGAGCAGATTGAACCGTAGATCGATATAATCCAAGTCCTCCAGGTTTAAAACACTTTCCATAGACCGGACATAAGCGTCAACAGAAGTTTCGTAGCGATTTTGCAAAATTTGCCAATCTTCCGTTCCTTCGACCAGAAATGGAGAATCGTCTTTGATTTTTCCTGTTTTAATATTTCGGATACCATGAAGAGCCAGAACCTTTTGAGAATCTTTGGAGAGTTCGCTTTTGGACGATGACAAAAGTGTGGCAAATTCCCTTAATTCATCCTTATTCACCGCTTTGTGAATATAGATCTTCTCGATGTTTCTCTCCGACAGATAAAGAATGGAAGACTTTAATTTTCGACTCAAGTCAAAGTAGATATCTTCTTCGCAGGCAAGCTCTCCATCGACCATGCCGACAACGATTTCAGTTTTATTGGTCAAAGCATCTTTCAGGCTTAAATAAGTCTTCTCAATGGTATCGTTGAACAGAGGATGGTCCCCTGAATAAAGCTTGGCTGTCTTAATTGCTGAGAAGAGATGAATGATGGCCTTTTTACGTGCTTTCAGCATTCCAGATCTCCAAAATTCTTTTGGTGCGTGCTCTTAGCTTTCTGTTCCAGAAATTTTTTCTCTTATTCAAGGAAAGCAAGTAGGGTTTTGCTTCTTTCACTTCTTTCGTTTCAACAATTTTCACATTCTCCAAGAGACGTTTATTTTTGATCCCAAAGGGTGATGGAATAGAAAGCATTTTATTCAGAATATTCTCCTGATTATCCTTTTCTTTAATCAAAATGACGAAAGCTTCGGCCTTCAAACGCAGGTCTTTTTCTTTAAGTATAGGAAGAAGAAATTTTGTGTCGTATTCAATGAGATTTTGCATAGCTTGGAGCACACCGATCTTTACCCGTCTATCTCCGAGGGGATAAATATTTTTCAGTATCACGAGGGAAATTGGAGAATTTATCAACCGCAAGCTGTCGATCATCTTCTTGATAAGTTGGCCATCTGAAGAATATTGCTCTAAATTCATGTTGAAATAGAATAAATAATCCTTAAAAAACTTGAAAAAAGCACCTAACGTGTAAGGAGTGATATTGCCGTCCGTGAAGATTTTTTCCAGGTATACATTCACATCCAGAGTGCTTCTTTGGAACGTATTGATAAAATAATCAAAATAGAAGGAAAGCTCGCCTTGAAGTACCTCGCTTTCGATGAATCCGATTATATTATTCTTGAATTCTTTATATATAGGTTCAGAGGACAGCACTTCCTTCTCTTCGATCAATTCGTAGATCGCTTTTAAACATTCGTAATCTTTCATTTCAGCGATGTTGTTCCATTCCCCTTGAAACTTTTGCAGAAGCCTAACTAGTTCGTCTTTATCCGTTTCTCTCTCAATGAGATTGATAAGCATAAAGCGGTAGTTCGCAGATAAGGTGGCGGTATGGAGGGTTAACTCCTCCTTGAAGGTAATTTCCTTAAGGAGGGTAGCAAGGGTATTGCGATAGATTTCCGAAATCATGGGGCTTGAGCTTTCCACTAACAATTCTTCCATCTTTGCGATGACTTTCGAATTGGATTGTAGCGTTTCATTTTTTCTAAATATATTTGTCATAAAATGGGAGACGCCCTCATGCTTGTCTTTTTCCACAAGTTTAGTAAAAATTTCGAAGTTGAGAGAGTCAAAGCCATCGTCTGTGAGTATTTCTTCCCAGCAAGTGGCAGCGAGGTCTTTCTCCCTAAACTTCCCGGCAATTTTTTGTAAGTTCTGAATTCCTTTATCCGAGAATGTTTTTCTGTTTCTCATCATCGTCTGAACGAAGTCTTTTGCGCATTCCCGATATTTTTTTGAGTCCACGTTCTCCAGTTGGCCCAAAAATTCTGATAGGATTTCGATAAACTCGCCGTTCTCGACGATATCTTCTGTCTCAAAGGCCTTTATGACTTTCTCGAAAGAGTCAGCCAATTCTTTTATTTTCTCCTTATTTTGTGTCTCTAACGCTTCGTGCAACAATATCACCCAGATGTCCTTTATCTCTTCTCCTGTGCCTTTCAGAAGATCAGAGTAATCGAGTTCCTCGAAGACAATATGGGCAAGTATCTCTTTATCGAGTAGATTGTTCGGTCCGCCATTTTTTATGATATCCTTAGGCGATGCTGAAAGTGTGGCAACAAAATGCACAAGTTCATCAATAGTCACTCCCTCCATGATTTCAATTTTTTTTAGTTTTCGAAAGTGGAAGATTTTTGCTATTTCCTGATAAAGTTGTCGCTTTTCCCAGTATCTGCCATCAATATACAGAGATTTTGAGGTGAAGCCGAGGGAGATGGGGATTAGAAACTCAAAAAGTTTGGAAGACTTTTCTTTGAGTTTATTTGTCGATTCTGAAAATGCTGGATGCTCGACACCGTAAATCGAAGCGTTCTTGAAAGAAATCTTCAAGGTGTTGAGAAAATCCTTTATTGATTCCTCTTTACTCATTCAGCGAATTCCGATGCTGAGCCAGGCATCCCCTCTAAATAGAGAAATTATTAAGAATAGCTGACATATTTGGCTGAAAAATTATCCCTTCTAACTACAAGAATTGTATAATAAAAAGCCATGAAGAACAAGTCTGCAGGGGGAACTCTATTCTAGTTATTTTCCCTCGGACTGAACCTTTTTGGGCTTCTGGAAATGCTCGGCCGTCAGCGGCCTGCAGTAGCCAGAATACTGGATGACCGGGACTCTGAGTTCGGGGATGGGAACCCACTTCTCTCCCTCGTAATTGAGAAAGCGGATATTCCAGGTCATACCCTCGAGGACAGACACGACTTCTCTCGCATTGGTAGCCTGTCACTCTCGAACTTGGTTAGAGTGAAATTTTATCCGGCCTTATCCTGGCTGGTCTTCGTCGCCTGCCACTCTTCGTATTTCCTCCCTGTTCCTTGCCGTACTAGAAGGATATCCCTCTGTTGGTATAATGAAGGCTGTTTTCTTAAAAGTTTCTCTCCGGCCACTTTTTCCTGGGAAAATCCAAAAAACATGCAACCGAAGAGACTCAAGCTGAGACCAGACCGATTTTTTTAGTCATTCCTCTTATCCTCCTTTTTTTGCACGGCATCATCCTATCCTCCGAATGGTTATCATCATTGGTGTGATTGATTCCCCGGGCCTCTTATTATCATACCTGCCAGTATCCCGGTGTTTTCCCCGTTCTCGATAACCAGCTTTCCGTTCACGAGAACATAGGGTATGCCCCCGGGGTACTGATGAGGGTTGGCATACGTCGCTCGGTCCGAGACATTCTTCGGATCGAAAATGACGACATCCGCTCTCATTCCTTTGCGCAGAAGCCCCCGATCCCTGAGGCCCAGTTTCGTGGCGGGAAACGAGGAACTCTTTCGGACCGCATCTTCCAGTGTCAGGATTGAAGCCCCGGGCTCTCTCGGCTCCTCCTCTCTGGTCTCTCCCCTCACGTATTTTCTGAAAACAAGGGGAAATGTGCCGTAGCAGCGGGGATGAGGGGTTCCTTCGCTCAAAGGTCCGTATGTGGCCAGGGCATGACCGTCCGTCTCGATCATCGAAAGCGGGTGACGGACCAGCATCTGCATGTCCTTCTCGTAGTGATGCTCCATGACGATGCTCATCTCGGCGCCTTCTTCGGCAATGACATCCAGCACAGCATCCAAGGGGTCTTTGCCTCTCATTTCTCCAATCTCGGCAAAGTTTTTGCCCGAGCACTCGGGATTCTTTCGACTTCGGACAATCCAAATATTTTGCGGAAAGCCGTCGGCCATCAACGTCGATGTGGGCATGACATGTTCTGCCTTCTTGGTCATGATCCATTGTTTGATCTTTTCCCGCTCCTCCGGGTCATTCAGCCTCTCTGTGATTTTTGATGTGCCCCCGTCAAGCGCCCAAGGAGGAAGTAGAGTCGAGATATTCGTCTGCCCGCAGAGATAGGGTGGAATATCCGTCGTCACGTCCAGCCCGTTATCCCTGGCTTCTTCGAGGAGACGGAGGATTTTGGCCTCATCGCCCCAATTGGGGTAATGGCTTTCGAGGTGGGAGATCTGCAGTGAAACGCCTGATTTTTCGGCTGTCTCAAGAGCCTCTCGCACAGATTCCTCCCAGGTGTATCCATCCGAGCGAATGTGGGTGGCATAGAGCCCTCCGTACATAGCGATAACCTTGCAAAGCTCCACCATCTCTCGGGTATCCGCGAACATGCCAGGAGCATAGGCTAAAGCAGAGGACATGCCGACAGCCCCCTCTTCCATGGCTCGAGCAATGGCCAACTTCATCCGCTCCAGCTCATCAGGAGAGGCCAGCCGCCCTTCTTCACCCATATAACCATCGTTCTAACTTGCCCGTGTGGCACAAGCGCAGCCACATTGCACCCCACGCCCGTCTCCTCCAACCGGGCAAGGTAATCCCCGAAGCTCGGCCATTGTTCGCTCGGCGCGGCGCCTTCTCCGCAGTTCCCTATGACAATAGTCGCGACTCCTTGTCTGACCATGCTCTCCGCTCTGGGATCGATGGTCAGATCGATGTCTGAATGATTGTGTATATCGATGAATCCCGGCGCAACAATCAGTCCCTTAGCATCGATTGTTTTTAGGCCTTCTTCGACAGAAATTGTTCCCACCTTGACTATCCTGCCATCCTTTATGCCCACATCAGCCAGATACCAGGGATTGCCTGTTCCGTCGACAACCTGACCGTTGAGAATGACAATATCGAGCAGGTCTTGCTGAGTCGTTGCTTTTGCGCATGCAAACAGGGTAAAAATCACCGTGCAAAAAACGATGAGACTGATCATGAAAGGCCTGAGTTTTTTCATCGGTCCTCCCCTAAACGCGCATTGAAATGGGCTTTTATAATTGAAAATGCTTTTTGAGAAAGCTGAAGTCCGCCTTTAAAACACGTGTTTTTCCTCCGGCTTATCCCTATTCGGTCAGTTCACGTGCCTGGCTTATATCATACTCAAAGCGAGGGAATCAATCCAGTCAATAAAGGGAGTTGCCACAAGGCAATCGTGGTATTTTCTAACCCGGGGAAATCTGCCGGAGATTGAGCACAATATTTCTACAGCTGCAATCAAACACGAAAAAAGGATTATCGGGGATTAGAGGACAGCCGTCTATTGCGGCCTCGTTTAGTCTTTCTCTTTTTTGCCCACGATTTCGATGGGGACTAGAATATCTATGGGATCACCACCACTGACATCAGCATAGACTTCAACCTCAAATCTATCTCCAGGCACGGCATCGGGAAACAGGCCGATGGCATCCTTTTTAGAAAATTTGGCCGAAAAGAGACTGCCCCCGAACGAGGTGCGAAAATCCTCGATCATATGCCCGTCATAACTGATAAGAACAGAAGCCGGATCTATCAGGTCAAATCCTGTTCCCCTGATTTGCAGAGTTACCTGCCCTTCGCTTGTCTCTCTCCAAGATGTGTTCCACTTTTTGGGGCTAATTTTCACATCGAAGGGTACTGCTTCTCCATCATCGGTTTTCTGGCCGACAATGGATATTGAACCCGGCAGGGGATCCTCAACCGGGGTGCCGTTCACACTGAACGCCACTCTGAAATGATAGACTTCCCCTCGCACCGCATCCGGCGTTAATCCGATAGCATCATTCTGTGTTATGAAGACCTTGAAATACACACCCCCCAGCTCCCATTCATAATCAGGCCAGGCGATCGACAGGGTTGACTCGTCGCAGGTAATGACCACAGATTCGGGATCGATGTCGGCAACACCGTCACCGTAGATTCTGAAACATGCCGTCTCTTCCTCGGGACTGTTTTCCCAGTCTATGTTCCATTTCTGGGGTCGGATTTCAAGCTGGAGTTCTGATTCGGCCTTCCTGTTTCTCTCCATGTGACACCACTGGGCCGTGTATTCATCGTTGATTGCGATTTGAGCTTTTATCTCTTCCCTAGACTGGACATTGTCAAGTGACAGGTTAGATAACGTGTTTTGCACATTGACCTCGACCGTCAAGTTTCCCGAAGGAAGTTGGGTGAGGCGGAAATTGCCTTGCTGATCGGGCTGGGTTTGTAGATTCGTCCCCTGAACACCAATCATGACTTGACTGAAATCAAGGGAGTTCGCACCCGAGGCCGTGACGCTGCCGGCCAGCGTGGCATCACCCGCCTGGGACGCTGCCGGCATGCCCGGAGATGTCGGCCCAGAACTCTGGCCGCACTGCATGGCAAAGACACATAGTCCGGCTATAAAGAACAATACAAAAAGCTTGTGTCGCATTAAAGCCTCCTTAGCCTTTAATACTATTGTCGCTCCAGAGCTCTAAATAGAGAACTCTTATTCAATAAATTATTAAATTATTCAGAACTTGTCAAATTTTCTCTTTCTGCACTTTTTGTCTGTTACGGAAAAAATTCAACGAAAATTTTATTTATCCGAGAGTGTCGTCATGAACAGAACAATCAAATCTTCTTCCTCCGGAGTTAAGCCCAGGTCTCCCATCTCATCGACGTTGACGTTGGCAGCGATTTCCGGAGGCGGCCAGTTCGCTCCCTCAATGTCACGGGTGTTGTAAAAATTAACGACCTCTTTGAGGGTTTTGAAATATCCGTTGTGGGTGAAGGCCTTGACAAAGCCGTCATATGGCCGGAGATCGACGTTGCGGAGCGTGGGGACTTTCTGCTTTCCCATATTTTCTGGGGCAAACTGTTTGTATTTCTCGGTCGTTTCCAGGAAACCACCGAGACCCTTGTCCACCCACTTCTCCTCATCCGGATTCCACTTTTTATCCATTTTGTAGAATGGATTGTCGGGATTCCTGGGAACACCCAGGTTGTCATAGGTAAAGTCGGTGAAGAGGGGTGGATTATCGTCTACCGAATCCAGCACATGGCACTGGGAGCACAACCCCGTCGTGTTGAAAAGGGCAAAACCTCTGAGTTCGTCTTCACTCAGCCCCAGGTTTAGGAACCTGTCTATGTTGCCCTCATCAATGGAAGCCACTTCCAGACCCGCCCTGGTGGCATTGCGCCAGAAATCATCAAATTTCGAGGTAAACTTCGTCATGTCTGTCGAGCGCTCGTAGGCGGCGATGGAACGGGCAATCTTTTCGTATGTGGCTTCCGGATCTTCAATATCCAAAGAATCCTCTCCCCAGACTTCCCGGAAAAGGTCGGCATAATCGGAATCAATAACTTTCCGGATGATGGCTGTACTGTCCGGCATATTCTGCTCCAGAGGGTTGAGGAAGGGCCCCATCGCCTGCTCGGCCAGAGGATCTCCCAGAGTCCAACCAGTGGCCCGGCCATCCCAGAACATTCCGCCGACGAAAATTCCCTCTTCGTCGCGGTGAAGCTCCGGATTGAATCCGGCATAGGCCGATGCGGGAGGCTTTCTGTTTCCGAAACGGGGCTCCAAGGCCCCCGGATAAACAGAACCCGCTTTGTTCAAGGCCTCATCCGGGCCAGTCCAGCCAACTGTCGGTCCGTGACAAACAGCACAGGCTTGCCCCTCGGGCTCGGACAACCGGGTATCAAAGAACAGCCTGCTCCCCAATTCTTCTTTCGGAGTTAATTCTTGAGCACTCAAAACTTCGACCTCCTCGGCCGCAGCGCTCTCCTCAGCCCCGGGTTCTTCTTTCTTTGCACACCCGATGATGAGGGCCAAAGATAGAATAGTCAAGATAACCAGTGTTTTCTTCATAATATCCATCCCTTCTTCTCCTTAAAATTTAATCTTACAGAGTAAGCTGAAATTTATCGGTAGCAAGTAATATACTACTGCTTTAATCAAAATGGCAAGATTATTCCCTTTGCATGCCGACTCTTGTGCTCTCACGAAAAGATAGAAAACGCAAGGTCTCCTCATCCGAACTTCATCCTGTTGGGAGGAACGAACCAGAGCGAATCCACAGCTGCCAGAGGGGCAAGAGATGGCCAGTTTTTCTCCGATTGCAGATAATGGCACCCTCAAACATCGCTTCAGCTCTCAACGAACATTGTCCCACCTGGAAATGCATTCATTTATATCGAAATCGGGTTTCCGATATTCAGATGAAGATCAAGAGGATTTCAGCTTGCAGTCATGCTTTCGACCTGTTTCTGACCAGAACGAATATCAACAGCATGACTCCACCGGCTTTCAGCCAGATTGATCCGGGCCAAAAAAGGGCCGCAGCGATGCCCAAGAGCACCACCCTGTGCAGGATGGAGAGCGGCCGGAAGAAATACCCGACAAAGGACAGAGCAAAGGCAAAAAGACCGAGCAGGGCAAAGACAAACACAGTCAGACGCCCGAGCCAATCTCCGCTGATCAAGTTGGTGTAGGCAAAGAGCAACGGCATAATGTACAAAGCCTTGGCCAGCTTCCAGGATGTGAGCCCGGTGGCCATGGGACGGGAGCCTGCGATCGAAGATGCGGCAAAAGCCGCAAGACAGACTGGCGGAGTGACGTTAGAATCCTGTGAAAGCCAGAAGATGATCATGTGTGCGGCCAAAAGAGACACGCCCATCTCGGATAGAGCCGGCACGGTCAGGATGGCAATCATGATGTACGCGGCGGTCACCGGCAGTCCCATGCCGAGGAGGAGAGAAGCTCCTGTAACCAGTAGAAGGGCCAAAATGAGAGAAGTTCCGGACCATTCCACGATCAAATGCGAAAAGGTGATGGACACGCCGGTCATGTTGATGGCACCCACTATGATTCCTGCCGTGACGAGCAAGATTCCCGTGGGAATCATGTTTTTCGCTCCTGTTGCGAGCGCATCGACGATAGAATAGAGACCCATCCTGTTTTTCTCACTCAACCAGGAGGAGACAACGACGGCCAGGATAGCGAACCCGGCTGAATAGGTGGGCGTGAATCCGGAAGCCAGCATGACAACGAGCAGAACAATCGGAACAAGGAAGGGAATTCCTTCCAAAAGAATTTTTCCAACGGCTTCTGAATCGGTTTCCGGGCTCTTCCCCAGCCCTGCCCGTTTTGCTTCGAGAAAAACGTAGAAGGCCACTGATGAGAAATAGAGCACAGCCGGCAACAGGGCGGCAGCGATGATCGAAGCATAAGGAATTTGTGTCCACTGAGCCATGATGAAGGCTCCGGCTCCCATTATGGGCGGCATCAACTGCCCTCCCGTCGAAGAGGCCGTTTCGACGGCGGCGGCAAACTTCGGTGAAAACCCCGTCTTTTTCATCATCGGAATGGTGATGGCCCCGGTGGAGACGGTGTTGGCTACTGCGCTTCCGGATATGGTGCCCATCAGGCCTGAAGCCAGGACTGCGACCAAGCCCGGCCCTCCGGCTATTCTTCGGGTCAGGCTTTGTGACAGCCGGATGATGAAATCACCGCCTCCTGATTTCAAAAGAAAGGCAGCGAAGAGAATGAACATGAACACATATGTGGAAGAAATTGTGGCGATCATTCCGAACAGACCCTCATCGGTAAAAAACATCCTGTAGAGCACGCGGGAGAGATTCATTCCCCTGAAGTTGAAAAGGCCCTCGACAATCCTCCCCCACCACAACACATAGGTCAGAAGAAAGATGGCCAGAGCAGGAATGATGTAGCCCGAAGTTCGCCTCGCCAGCTCGATGGCCAAAACGACAGCAATCCCGGCAAACACCAGGTCAAAGACGTTGGGAACTTCGTTTCGGCTGTGGAGAGCCTCCTCAAAAAGAATCAAGTAGGCGCTGGTGGAAAGAATAACTGCTCCGAGCACCAGGCTTATTGTCTTTCCGGCCTTTCCCATCTCCTTTTTTCTAAACCAAGGAAAAAGAATGAAACCGAGGAGGCCTAGAAGGCTGAGATGAAGAGAGTTCCGCCAAAGATCGCTCAAGTTGCCGAAGGTATTGGCCCAGATGTGGAAGACGGCCACAGCAGCGGCGATCCAAGTGATCCCCCTTCTTTCGGGAGGCTTTGCCGAAACGGACTGGGAATCAACAGACTTCTGTTCAGGATCGCTAGCGGACGTGATCATGTGCCTAAAGGATAGGCAAAAACGGGAATCATTTCAACAGGAGATGACCGGGAATCTGAAGCCCCTTTTCCCTATAGTACTGAACCGCTCCAGGGTGTAAAGGAACTGACAGACCTGAAAGAGCCCTGTCAAGAGACATCTCTTCTGTTGACCTGTGGACCCGCCGTAAAAATGTCAGGTTTTCGTAGAGGTTTTTCGTGATCTTATAGACGACATCCGGGGCCAAGTCCTGATGGACCACCAAAAGATTGGCTTGAGAGATCGTTCGAATGTCCCCCTCCTGACCGGGGTATGTGCCCGATTTTATGACTGCCCTTTTCCAGACATCATAACTGGAATTGACCTGTTCGATGTGGCCATCGGTAAATTCGAGAATCCGAATCCCCTGAGACCCGATGGTGGCATAAGCCTGGGTAACCGCACTGGCCGGAGGCCCTGCGGGGATATTCATACCTACGATACGGGCGTTCTGAAGAGCACCCGCGGACGGATTATAGCCCAGGTATTTCAATTTAAAGTCCCGGCCGGGATTATATCCCAGGGCCTCCAGGATAACCCTTCCAGAGGTCTCCGTTCCAGAGCCTCTTTTTCCGATGGAAAAGTTTTTTTTGCGAATATTTGCAAAATCCGACATATCACCCGCTTGAGTATACTTGGCTAAGATGACAAAATGTTCGACATTTTCCCAGAGCACGGTGATGGATCGAATGTAGCGCTGTTCCTTTCCCTCGTATCGGCCTCTCCCCTGCCAGGCCATAGCACCATACAGACTCTGGATGATGGCCAGGTCTGCTTCCCTGTTCTTCAAAAGCTGGATGTTCTCGCCTGAACCGGCCGAAGTGATGGCGGTCATGGATATGCGTTCAGAGGAATCCAGGTTATTCGTGGTGATAGTGGCTATGGCCACCCCTACCGGATAATACGTCCCACCTGTCGTGGCAGTGGCTAGGATGAGGCTGACCTTCTCCGCTGCAAAAAAAACGCCGGCCACTGCCAGAAGCCCAGCGATAATCCCTAAAATGCAGCTCTGACAAAAACATCTCTTCCGGTTGAATCGAATCGATTTGAAAGGCATCATCCGAATTTTTCTCTTGAGGATCGAGACATCAAGAATCAGCCCTCGCGAATTCGAGTGATTTCAAAGACCAGAGGATTGAAGGCGTCGGGGCAGGCATGGGTTTTCACGTCAGGATCTGCGAGCCAAGGGAATTGAGCCTCGAAAAGCATGGCGAAAACGGCGGGCAGCATGCTGTAGAGGGCGTGAATGCAAATTTTTCCTTCGACTCCGGATTCGGTGAATCTGACCACATCACCGACCTTATGCCCCAGGGCACAGGTTCCCTTTTGACTGATGACTTTGGCTTCAATGGCCTTGATGGGTTTGGCCATGGATGACTCCTTTATTCCGGACATACCCTTCTCTGCTGAGACCTCGCTTTGGAATCTACACTGATATCCTACATGTAACGGTGGCAAAAAGAATCCCAGAGCAATCCAGGATGCTGTTGTACAGAACTGTCTCCGATTGAGTTCACAGGACAGTTTTATTGGTGTGTTCGGACGTTTCTTTTGATCACTCAATGTTTTATCTGAATCAAGTTTATACTATTTTTTTCTGAGATCATAGTCCTTTCCGAAGAATCTCTTTCAGAGGCAGGCGACTCGTCCAACGATCCAGAACAATTGCCCAAATGACAGCGCCATGGGAAACAACCCGCAGGCAGTCTTTACTTTCATTGACTCATGTTATTCCCATTTTCTTATTCCCAAAAAAACGGAATAAAAATCGGCGAATCGATGTCTAATCATTTGGGTATCAATGGAAAGAGTGCTGACGTATGATAAATTATGGTTTGCACAGGAGACCAAACTGAAAGAGCAGGAATTGATCGCAAATGTGCTGAATGGTGATAACGATGCATTCAAGGAGATTGTCAAGAAATACGCGTCGCGCGTTGCAGCCACGGTGATCGGCATGTTAGGACATTGCCCAGAAGCAGAAGACATCGGACAGGAAGCTTTTGTCAGGCTCTACCAGTCTTTACACAAATTCAGAGGAGAGTCAAGTTTGGCAACCTATCTAACCCGGATAGCTATCAATCTCTCTCTGAATGAGATCAGACGGCGCGGCCGTCAGAGAAAACTCTACCTGACGAATTCAGAAGAGAAGATAGATACATTTGCTGACACCACAAACCACAATGAACAGAAAGAAACGAGCGAATTGGTCCAGAGAGGTCTCCAAAAGCTACCGGTAAAATTCAGATCTGTGATCGTGCTCAGGCTGATCGACGGCTACTCCACCGAGGAAACAGCGAAGATCCTCAACCTGCCGGTCGGAACAGTGCTTTCGCGCCTGTCAAGGGCCCAGATGAAATTGAAGAATATTTTGACTCCGCTGTATAAAGGGGAGACATGATTGATAAAGGGAAGGCCATGAATAAGAAAATTTTAAAACTGCTTTACCGGTCCCTCGATACGGATCTCAGCGAAAAGGACCAAAAAAGACTGGACGACGCTCTCAAAAAGTCTGGTGAACTCCGAATGGAAAAAGAACAAGCTTTAGCCCAGCGCCGGGCTATATCAAAGAGTGGTACTCAATCCTTCAAGCCGTTCTTTGTCGAGCGGGTGATGAGGCAGATCCAGTCCTTAGGCCCGACAAAGAAAAACGGTTTCGAGATTTTTTACGAAACGTTTAAAGCCATGTTTTTGCGGCTGGCCATCGCCAGCGCTGTTGTTCTGCTTGTTCTGGTTTCCTACAACTTGATCAAAAGCGATATCATTCCCCAGGATGAGATCATCTTCGCCTCCGATACAACCATGGAAGAAATACTCGATCTTCCCTTATTTTGAGAATGGAGCCGAGACAATGAATGTAAAAGTCAAGACCGCTTTGATAATCCTAATCACTTTGATCATCGGAATCTTTCTGGGAGCCATGCTCAACAGGGCTTTGCTCCGTTATAAGATCCGGAAAACATTCTCCATGCACCAGCCCGACCGGCTCGCCTTTTTCATCGAAGAGATGATCCAGCCGGCGCCTGACCAGAGAGCTCAGATCTGCGTCATTGTGGAGAAACATGCCGGCCGGATGGAGGAGATGCGCCAAAAATTTTTCACAGAGATGCAGGTTGAAAGGGAATCATTCCTGAAGGAATTGAATCCCCTGCTCACTCCTGAACAAAAGGAGCGCCTCAGGAAAGGACCTCGCGGTTTTTTCCCGAGACGCCGACCCTTCCCGGACCGCAAACCTCCCTGGCTGGACCACGACCGCCCTTGGCCAAAGCACAAGCGTCCGCCAGAAGAAAGGTACCCGGATAGTCCGGTTCCAAAGGAAAAGGAATAAAAGAGCCTTTTTCATACTCCTCCTTCCCCCCTCCCTTTAAAAAACCAGGGTCTAACCCAGAGTCCTGGATGATATCGTGCTCCAATCCCTCTGTAAGGTATTTGCCAGTATAGTGCTTTATCATCAACCGTTGGAAATAATGGATCAATTGTGATATCCATTCTTTGACTCATTTCGTAATGGCACCACGGTAGCCGTAATGACAGGATAGAAAACCAGCGAGGCAGTCAACATCGAATGGGTGCCTATTTGAAGGTTATCAATCTCCCTATCTGTCATTTTGTTCAGAATCATGACGGAAAACATGGTCACGAATTCTCCGACCGCATAATCCAAGTTCATTGCCTTCGCTCTCGCTTCGGTAAGCCCGCTTGCGCCAAAGACAACGCCGCCAATTTTCATTGGAAAAGAATCCCAAGATACCGATGAACTTGCGCATCACTTTGATCTCAAATAGATTGGCACCAACCAACCGCCCTTCGGCCATAGCTGTGGATGCAAGCATGACATCGGTAAATTCACCCGTGAAGAAATTGTATTTCGCCGCGCAATCCCCAATGGCAAAAGCGTCTTTATCTTCCGTGCGAAGGTATTCATTAACCCAAATTCCATGTCTGGGATGGGCAGTTAATCCGAACTTTCCTGCCAATTTCAAGTTTGGCCTTGCGCCTGCGGAAACAATGACCATGTCGGCTTTCAATTTTTCTCCATTATCCAGCTTCACACTTTTGCCTATTCGATTTCCGAAATTCCCTCTACTCTATGGCCGACGAAGATCTCTCCCCCACGGGCTTCAAGTATCTCTCTGGATTTATTACCGAACTCAGGATCCACAGTATTTGGAAAACGCCGATCCAGCATCTCGACGATGGCCGCATTTCTCCGTTTACTCAATAACTCATCGGCCATTTCCACACCGACATAGCCGTCACCTATGATGACAACATCGTATTTTTTCATTTCACTCTTCTGATAAATAAGTATTTATACTCCTCAAGCTCTGATCTTGGGATAGCTGCCGCTCATAAATCACCAAAGATAGTGCCTTTTCGATTGTTTTTGTCGTAAAGGGCTTTTCTATAAAATCTTGAATCCCTATGCTCAGTGCTTCTGATATCAATTTCTTATCCTTATACGCGGTTATGAGTATTTTTATGGTCTGAGGATGAGTTACCTGGATGCGCTTCAAAAACTCAAGCCCGCTGATTCCAGGAAGCCTGAAGTCAACTATGATAATATCGTAAGAAATTTTTTGGAGTTCCTCCAGGCCTTCCTCTGCTGTCTCCAAGGCCTTCAATTCGATTCCTTCTCCCTCAAAGAACAGAATCAAAGAATTCCTTATCCATTCATCATCATCGATAAGCAGCATCTTCATTTCTCTTAACTGATTGAACAAATTCATTGTCCGCTTACCAGTTTAAACCATGGTCCTTTCTCAATGTTATTATTCAAGCAAAGTAATAAAGCAAATTGTGTGCCAGGTGGAGGATAGAATACAAACTATTCAATATCAATAGTTTAACAAGGGTAGATTGATTGAAAAAAACTTATGAACGGAAGAATTTCTAAAATTTTCTATATGAACTTAGAAAAATTTCAAGTTGGCAAAACACATTGCCACGTGTTGAAAAGGACAATGATCAGGCCCGCCGGTTCAATTGTTGTTCGCGTCTTGGATCTATTGCTCTTGTTTCAGGGCTGGTTCTCATTCCGTTCTCAGAAGACATTACAGGAATAATTTCAGAAGTGTGCGTGCACCTAAAATTAATGCGATGGTGCCAACAATCTACCTGATACGTAAGGCCGGAATAATCTTCACCATATAAGCAACAAAGGGAACGGACAAAATGGCGCTGAAACAGATCGAATTCTATGCCCAGGACCAAATTGCCCGCCTCGGTGAGAAGGGATGTGTTTTTTAGGCCGGAATATTTTCCTGATTAGCCGAATTGCCTCAGGGATCAAAGAAAGTTTTTGCCAACTCAGTCTCTACCCTAAAGATCAAATACTCGCCGTCTCTTGCGGAAGAGGAAAGGATGATTCCAAGGGCTGGCATCCCTCTAATTCAGTTCGAATTTTTCATTAAAAAAAACGGCCAATGCTGCAGAATGGAAACCTTTTCAGGAAGATAGATTTTCAGTATTAACGTTTATTATGGCGGCCGGATTATCGCCACCCTCTCGCAAACAAATAAGGAATCAGATAAAGACCAAAGGATCCTCATCATCATTGACCCAAAGGATAACAAGGCAGAATACACAGTGTTAAATGGCCACATCGGAACAGCAAAAGACTCTTAAGCTACGGGCCTGAGGATTATCACCTGCGGGAGCGAGTCCACCCAAAAACATTCGCTCAAGATATGGGGAACAGGATTTAAGTGAAGATGGAGTTGAGCAGACTTGTACTTCAGACCTGAAGATGATCTTTGCGAGAAGACGCGTGGAGCAGCCCCTGGCTTTGATGACTCTCCGGCTTTATCGCTGAATTCAGGATTTATTGTATTCGGGTGTTATCGTTCCGGACCCTTGGCAGTCGTCCCATCTTTCTTTTATTCCATTTACTCACCCGCTACCTCTGCACCAATCTGGCCTCCGTCAACAATCACGATATTCTCAGATTCATCCCCTGGGCCTTGACAACGTCTAAATGATAAAACTTGGAGGAAACCCAGGCGAACGGGTATGAGTCATTCTGCATTAAGTACAGCAGCAAATCCAATCCCCTTCATAAAGACCTGGGCTTCCTCACAAGCTTGATGGAGGGTGATTCAGTTTTCTGACATAAAACTTGCGTTTTTTGTATTCGACCTCAATTAATTTTTCTCTTTCAATTAAATCCTTCACTACACTCCAACCAACCTTCGCTTTTTCCAAGAGTTTATGAACCGCATCTTGTCTCATCGGATGTACAGATGTGATACTCAGTAGATCCTCTTCAATATTTCCTGTGAAAGCAAAGGCATTTCCTTCGTAGCCTATCAAATATTCCGTTGGAATCATTCTCTCGTTAAAAATTTGATAGGCTCTGTTTACAATGTTCTCAGGAGGCACTTCAACATATTTCTCAGCCGGGGGTCTTGTGGGAATTGCAATATAGCTTTTGTATGGCATAAACTTGCCGATAAATTCAGAGATAAGTTCAATCTCATCAGGATCGTCATTGAAATTCTGAATGAGCATTGTTTCCGTCGAGAGCTCCCCTTTGTAGGAAGACGCAAATTCTAAAATTCCGTTTAATATTCTGTCGAGATTCAAGCTTCCATGGGGCCTGTTGACTTTATGCCAGGCACCCTGACTAACAGCATCAATCTTTACAGATACCCAGTCTGCTTTTTTTAGATCATCCCGGACATCTTTTCTCCCTATCAAGGAGGAGTTAGTTATGACGGCTACACTGATTCCGGTTGATTTCAATCTTTCGATATCTACGCCGAGGTTCTGATCGAGAGTGGGTTCCCCATCTGGAACAAAAGTCAAGTAATCTATGGGTTCGTTTTTTCCTCTTGATTCCCTAATTTTTTCCTTTACAGCTTGAAATACGTCTTCTGGCTTGTAGAATGCCATTCGTTCGGACTGCATATTCAATGTCCGGCCTACCTGACAGTAGACACAGGAATATGTGCAGATTTTTGGTGGAATGTTGTTTATTCCCAGACTCTGTCCCAATCGCCTTGACGGCACGGGGCCAAAGGCCAAGTTTTTGATCGGATTGTCCATAGCAGTACTATCTGAATCCATTAGTTAAGCAGGCAATTTCTGCTGTAAAAATATTTCACGCGTCTTTCGACCTCATGCCGGAATCTCTGCCAATTCTGTCTAAACTGATTCTGCAAATCCAAAAGAGAAGATCCTTCGTTTTTAGGAATTTCATACAATACAACTGTCGTCGGCCCGGGATGAAAATCAACATCACCCGTGACAATATTGAAGCCTATATACCCATCATTTCTATAGGCCTTTTCCACCCATTCCGATTCATTCAATTCTCTTACTCTTCGAATAGATTCCCTTTGGCTGAGACATGTCATTATTCCATTCCCTTGAATCATGATTTTCGATCTCTGCATTATCTCCACGTTTTAGGTCGCATAAAGTGTGGAACAATCACGCAGGTGTTGATTGCTTCAAGGTTTCGGGGGATTGCTGGACCTGGGCCACAGCAAAAGAGTAAGCCAGTTTATGGTCCCTCATCTCGCCCTTTCTCTCAGCATCCACACCCCTGAAATGTTCTTCCCGTACGGCCGCTTGATCTCAAATTGCATAAAAGCGGTTGCTAATTTCGCCAATTCCTCTTTAGCTCTTTCCATAACTCTTCTTCTCCAAAATGTTATTCAGCAAGAAGCATGCCAACAAAATGGTCCCGAATAACTGTATTCATTTCAATAGGTTAGTTATAACCCCACTCAGGAAATAATGTGATCGGCGGATGAATTTAGAAAAATTGCGAATTTAATTAGAACATTTTCAAATTACGACCATTAAAAGGCTTGCTAGATGAGAAATGACAACACTCAGATGAATATGATTGACAATAGGTCTGCATTGCGTTCAAAATTTACTCTCATCGAATTCAGACCTTATGAGGTCTTGGGAAGAAGGAAAATAACCATAATGGAGAGAACAGAAAAGGCTTCATTCTTATCAAGCTTAACAAACCTGCTGCTTTTAGGATTCAAATTTGTTGTGGCTGCCTTGTCTGGAAGCATCGCTTTAAAAGCCGATGCTGTTCACAGTTTGACCGATTCCATATCTTCGTTGGCAGTGTTTGCAGGTTTAAAAATCTCAAAAAGAAAATTAAAAAAATACCCTTATGGACTCCATAAAGTCGAAAACCTGATTTCTCTTTTCATAGCATTTTTCATATTCTGGGTCGGCTACGAAATTATAAAGGAAGTCATCTTCGCTTCCCCAAAAGAAATAAAAAAATTACCCCTTGCCCTTCTTGTGGCAGGTGTTTCTTTTTGTGTTTCTTTTCTATTGTCTATTTATAAAATAAGGGTAGGCTCAAAATCCAATTCTCCCAGTCTTCGTGCTGACGGATACCACTCCCGGATGGATGCTTTTTCATCGTTAATCGTTCTTGCCGGCTTGAGCGGATACCTTATCGGCCTCAAAATAGAAAAAGTGGCGGCAGCGATTGTGGTCCTTTTCATCCTAAAATCAGGTTATGGAATCCTGATTGAATCCCTTAAAGTTCTGCTTGATGCCTCATTAGACTATAAGACCCTTGACCAAATCAGAAGGACCATAGAAGAAGAAAAAAGAGTCGCGCAAATAAAGACTCTGATCGGAAGAAATTCAGGTCGCTACAGATTTGTCGAGGCTGATTTGACGCTCAAAGTAAAAGAACTGGATAAAGCTTCTCACATCGTCGATGCGTTGGAGAAAAAAATTAAAAAGGAAACTCCTTTTATCGATAGCATACGCATTCATTACGAACCTATGAGGAAAACGACCTTTAAATACGCTGCGCCTCTAGAAACTCCAGAAGGCCGACTGTCAGAACATTTCGGCAAAGCTCCCTATTTTGCTCTCATCGAAGTCGATGTCAACACGAATAAACTCGTAAAAAAGGAAATAGTGTCCAATCCCTTTCATGCTCAGGAAACGGGAAAAGGCATCGCCGTTGCTGAAGATCTAACAAAGAAGGAAATCGACTTTTTGGTGCTCAAGAAAAAATTTGAAGGAAAAGGCCCTCAATACGTTCTTGCTGATTCTTCCATCGAAATAATGATCGTGGAGAAAAATACATTTCAGGAAATCCTGAACGAGCTAGAAATAGAATAGGAGATGGGTGCCCCAGAGGCGCTGGAGTCCGTGACATGCCAGATTTTTACGGCGGCCATTCGAGGTCACGTATTGGCCGCATTGACAGTCCTAACAGGAGGGAGGTGCGATTTGCTTTTAAACTTGCCCGAGTCCATGTATCATAGTTTCTGGAGGGCATCATGGTAGATAGAAGTGTAAATTGTAATTCAATGGAATGGCAGGACGCTGGAGATTCTTATCAGCGAGGCACTAAAATCAAAGTGCTGCGAGACGACGAAGGAGGCAAAACGATCATCCTTCAACTGCCAAAGGGTTTTAAGATGGAAGACCATTCCCATATACGAACGGAACAGCATTTTATTTTAAAAGGCCAATATGAGATAGCGGGGAAGGCTTACAGTCAGGGAACATACCGCCTTATTCAGTCCAAAATGACGCATGGCCCCTTCACTTCTGAAACTGGCGCTGAAATTCTTGTGTTCTGGCATCAATAAAAGAGCGCTCACCTGCCGGCACATTTCAAACAAGATAGAGGAAAATTCTTTCTTGAAAAATGTATCAAAAACAGCCCCGGTCAAACGATGGCTGTTGAATGTGGAGCCAGCAAATTTCGAGTATGAAAAATTGATCCCAACCAGCACGTGGAAACTTCGGGCTTCTCGAGACAAATTCTAAGGAGAGCAGGTTCGAAATAGAATATCATCTTGGAACATCGGGTTGGAGCTATCCTGATTGGAGAGGCCGGTTCTACCCTGACGAGGTCATGCAAAAGGACTGGCTTTCGTTTTATGCCTTGCACTTCATGACAGTTGAGATCAACATGACCTTTTACTGGTTTCCGATACCTCAAATTCTGCGAAGATGGGGGGCAAAACGCTTCCTGACTTCAGATTCGCTCTGAAGGCCACCCGCCAAATCACCCACAGAATGGAATCCTCCCTTTTCGTTCAGGGAAAATGCATCTCCTCGATGAGCTTTACAATAATAGCATCTTGAACACCACAACCAGTGCAAGAAGTATAACAAATAGTGAAAGCCCCAATTCCAGCCACACAGGTTTGGTTTTTAGAGAGACTAAACTCCCTATTCTTGCTCCAATCATTGAGCCTATAATCACCATTAATGCTGGCAGCAAAATTATATCCCCTCGATACCAATAGATAGTCACCGCAGCAATTGCTGTAAAAATTGTCGCAAACAAGGATGTCGCAATGGCTTTATGCACATCCATTTTCATAGTCCTTAAAAAAGGAGGAAATAAAGATCCTCCACTGCCTCCACGCATACCAGTAAGCAAATTGAGAAAAAATGTTCCGCCGATAATAGTCTTGGAGTTTGGGTTTATTTTTTGGGCAAGCCTTGGGCTGACTCTTTCCAAATAGATTCCCATTATCGTGATAATGGATACAATAACAAATATGATCCCCAGTACTAAGGCCGGTATGAGGCCTGCCAAAAATGCGCCTACTACCGAACCGACCGTGCCTCCAATCACGACATATGGAGCAAATTTCCAATCTATATTCTTTCTCTGACTTATAGCCCCCACAAGAGAAGAAAATGGTATGACTAGTAAATTGATTCCAAAAGCACTTAACAGAGGCAATCCAGCCACATAAAGCAATGGCGTTCTCACTGCGCCACCACCTATTCCTAGCATCCCGCTCATAAATCCAGCAAAAAGACCAATGAGCAAGTAAATCAATAACGCGATTATGTTCATTTTGCCTTACTTTTTTATATTTTTATAAAAACAGATCCCGCGTTTCTTTTTCTTTCCCCCTCCATTATGTCCAAGACGGCATTATTTCCCTTAAGCCTCTTCTGACCACCGGCCGAGATGAAATGAGACTCTCCCATTTGGCTTAAGGACACGATTCAGTTCACGCAAAACAGGTTGAAGCCCCCCAGTCACATGGGGCACTCCAATAAAGAAAGCGAGGTCGATAGGATTTTGAGGAAGATTCGCCTCCACAGCGTTTGCATGATGAACTTCAACGTTATCAACACTTTTTTGCCTGATCTTTTTGGAAACATGCTTGACGGCGAATGGATTCACATCCAGGGCATAAACGCAGCCTTCAGGCCCAACTATTTGGGCGGCAGGGAATGTGAAAAAGCCCGGACTACAGCCGACTTCCAAGTCTTTCTGTCCTCTTTCTAAAGCCAGTGATTGGAGTATAAGAAAAGGATTTCGGAACCACTTGAGAAGAAAATTGGCGTGCATGAATTTTATCATCGCAAATGATAACTTTGCAGTCCAATTGTCTGTGTACGTTTTATTTTTTGCCATCACAATCTCCAAATTTATTATCTGAAAATCGATCCCTGGGGTAGAGGGCCCAGATACGGGCCAGCTCATCCTCTTCGCAGTGGATCTCTTTGTGGTGGACAGAGCTTCCATCTTGGAAAATGCGCACTCCACTCCCCTCGGTGACTCTGCCCACAAACGCAAATTTCACTCTGCGTTCAGTCAAGGCCTGACTCACATTGTTCACTCTCTCGGACAAAACAGTGGCGGCCAGGGTTCCAGAGGAAATCATCTTCATTGGATCGAACTGGAATGCCCGGGCAAACCGAGCAACGACTGGGGGTATCGGGATCTGAGAGCCATCGATCTCTAGACCGACGCCTGATAGACTGGAAATCTCCAAAAGCGTTTCCAAAAGTCCTCCCCGTGTCACATCATGCATGGCCGTTACTCCTTGATCTGCGATCACCATAGCCTCTGGGATAACTGATACATCCCTCATCAATGATCTGGTCTCTTTCAGGTCCTCTTTGCTTAATCCCAAACTCAATGCCACATCATCGAAATCCTGTGCCAGAATACCCGTCCCTTCCAATCCGATTCCCTTGGTCACCAACACGTGATCGCCGATGTTAGCCCCACTCGTCTTAATGATTGCTCGACCTGATGCCGTTCCCAACGCCGTCACGGCAACAAGAGGCCGGGAGAGATTTATGGAATATCCTGTATGCCCACCGATGATAGAAACGCCAATTTCGCGGGCTGCACGGTTCGCATCACGCATGATCGTCTCCAGGAGTTCCTCATCCTCCATCCGAGGGACCAGGACAAGCAGCAATATCCAGCGGGGAGGGACCCCTGTTGTCGCAATATCGTTGCACGCCACATGAACGGCCAGCCAACCGATATTGCCTATGGCGCCTACGATTGGATCCACATGCGAAACCAGGATGTCATGCCCGACCCGGGTCAGAGCCACATCTTCCCCAAAAACAGCTCCCAATATCACATCGGGATCTTCAGTCTTGGCGTGGGGAAAGACACGTTTCTTCAGAACATCAAGGGAAAACTTCGACATCGTGACCTCCTTCCGGTTTCCCAGACGTTTTTTTCTCTAACTCCATTCCATTTCCGGTGATATGTTGTATACCATATTGAATTTTCGTGGTTCTTTTCAGGTTCTGATTGCCTCATAGCTTTCAGACGACACTGCAGCCAATCACTGTTTCGTCTGTACTTCAGTTTAATAGGGTTTCAAAAACAAATGAGCAAGAAATATGCCAGTGAACAGCAGCAATGATATCTTTATTTATTTCAAAAGGATAGCCTAAATTTTTGCCTTATATTTTATTCTGATACAGGCAGAAGTCAGTAAATTTAGAATTTTTTCTAACTCCAGAATTGAAAAATTTCCAAAATTCAGAAGCAAAAGCAAAGACGGCACATAGTTTTTAAGGATAACCTCATGAATTCAATCATTCTAAAAAATTATTTGGTCTAGAAAAACGCAGATGTCAAGTCCAAAAAAACTGCCAAAATTTTGTGATGGTTGTCTGAAGCAAGAAGGCTTATCCAAAAGAGCAGGGAGATTTAATCCCCCAAAAGTTTATTTTTTCGATAACGAAAAGTGTGGTGATTCATATGGAGGAGGCGTGCGGCTTTTGATTCATTGCCATCCGCAATTTTCAAGGCTGCTTTGATGTAAAACCGTTCCATGGTTTCTTGAGCAAATGTTAAATCGATTCCTTCTGAAGAGAGCGACGGAAAGGACAGCTTCGGCCCTCCCCGCATAATAAACCTCTCAGTTTCTGATTTTTGGATTAGGCCAAGGTCATGGAGCAAGAGTTCCGGACCATCCCCCACCAGGACGCCTCGCTCAATAATATTCTTCAATTCCCGAACATTGCCTACCCAATCGGACTCTTTCAGCCTCCTTTCTGCCTCGGCAGAAATGCCTGTGAATTTTTTCCCGAACTTCCGGCTGAATTCAAAAAGAAAGTGTTTGGCTAAAGGAATGATATCTCCAGGTCGTTCGTTCAAAGCAGGAACCTGAACTTTGATGACTCCCAACCGGAAAAAGAGGTCGTTTCTGAATTGTCCATTTCTGATCATGGCGTCAATATCTTTATTGGTAGCTGAAACCACTCGGGTTTGGACAAACAGCTTCTTCGTTCCTCCTATGCGATAAAACTCTCCAACTTCCAGAAAACGAAGAAGTTTCGCTTGGGATTCCAAACTCAGGTCTCCCACTTCATCCAGAAACAGTGTTCCGCCGGCTGCTTCTTCAATCAACCCCCTTTTTCCCGATGCCCTCGCGCCTGTGAAGGATCCTTTTTCATATCCAAAAAGTTCACTTTCGATAAGGTCCCTGGGAATTGCAGCACAATTTACGGTGATAAAGGGGCCTTTGAAATTGGGGCTGTGAAAATGGATCGCCCTGGCAATCAGTTCTTTTCCTGTTCCTGTTTCACCTATGATGAGTATGGGCGTGTCTGGACTTTTGGCAACTTTTCTCATAAACTCCATGACATCTTGAATGGCATTGCTCTCTGCAATGAAGCAGGGTGTGTTTTCTTTCAAGAATCTTTCTTGGAGGAGTTGAACCTCCTTCCTCAAGCGAACAGTCTCAAGCACATTCTTGATGGTTTTCTCGAGTGCGTCCATATGCAGTGGTTTTATAATGTAATCATGCGCACCCAGTTTCATAGTCGAAATAACCGTGTCAATATCTTCAAAGGCTGTAATCATAATGACCGGAATTTCCGGATCAATTTTTTTGATTTCTTGGAGAGCATCTGTCCCACTCATTCCAGGCAGTCCGATATCGAGCAAGACAAGGTCCGGGGATTTCTTTGGTATGGCTTTGAGCGCCTCTTCAGCTGTGGGATAGGTGTCCACATGATAGACGGCTTCAAGAGCAGTGGATATTCCCTCTCTGATGTGCTCATCATCGTCAACTAGGCAGACATTAAATTCAATCATTTTTTTGTCCATTCTTGGGAATTGGCAAGGCAATCGTGAATTCCGCACCACCCAGATCGCTCACATCGATATCAATAGATCCCCCATGATCAGATATGATTCTATGAGATAAACTGAGGCCAATACCAGAGCTGTCGCTCTTTGTCGTAAAAAACGGATCGAATACCTTATCTCGAATATGCTGGGGTATGCCTGGGCCGGAATCAGCAACTTGGATAAGGACGTTGTTTTGATCCTTCGATGAGACAACCCGTATTTTTTTGCTCTCTGTTGTGTCTCTCATCGCATCGGCCGCATTTGTAATCAAATTCAAAACAACCTCTTCGATAAGCGGAGGATCTATATAACAAAGGGGGAGGCGATGATCTAACGCGTTTTCAATGTGTATCCCGCTCTTACGCAAAGTTACCGATGACAGATCGACAGCTTCCTTAATGGGCTCATTGATATCTTTTAAGATCAACTCGAGTTCGCCCGGTTTGGAAAAATCCATAACCCGTCGAATAACAGATTCTATTTTGAGCGAAGCGGATTGGGCCCTTTGAATGATTTCTATTTCTTTGGCCGTGTTAGCCTTCTTACGGAATATCCTCTCGAGTGTGTTCAGGTAAATATTAATCCCGGAAAGTGGATTTCTAATTTCGTGAGCAATCCCAGCCGCCATATGTCCTAAGGAAATCATTTTATCTTGAATCAACAGAAGGTGTTCGAGCTCTTTGGCTTGAGTGATATCCAGGAGATTGACCAGAACCGCTGGCTTGCCTTTGTATTCTATCAAACTCGCTCGACAGTAGACCCATTTCATTTCGGCCTTGCTGTGCATTTTTCCTGGCGGGTAAAACCTGTAATCTGTTTCCAAAGTCTTAGCCTGGCCTGATACCAAATTTTGGTACAAGTTCTTGACTTTTTCAGCATCATCCGGATGTATGTTTTCAAAATTAAAGGGACTTATTTTCAATGATGATGAATTTAAAAGTCTCTGTTGCTCAGGATTTCGGTAAATGACTTTATCATCTTGAATTATGCAGATGCCGACAAGCGAATTTTCGATAAGATCGCGAGTTCCTTTTTCGCTGTCCCGCAATGCTTTTTCTGCCTCTTTACGTTGAGTGATATCCATCCACGAGGCAACACTTCTCCTTGTTCCAGCTATCATTCCGATTTTACAGAACATATCCTTTCTATTGCCCTTGCAGTCGACAAATTTGAATTCGTAATCTGTCGGTGCGCTTTTTTCGTCCTGTCTTCTCTGTGCATGGTAACTCCCCATTCTAGTCAGGTCCTCGGGGATAACAAAATCTGTCCATTTCATTTTCTTCTCTACCTGTTCCTTTGAAAAACCACTTAATTTCTCAAATTGCGTGTTAACCATGGAGATTTTCTTATCGTCTTCAATAATAATCGTGGCTGTTCCCGTGTTCTCAAAAACGCTTCTGTATCTTTTCTCAGATTCCCGGAGAGCCTTTTCTGTTTTGAGTTTTTCTGTCTCAATTTCGATTCTATTGAGCGCGTAGGCAATATCACCGGCTATTTCACTAAAAAGTTGCTGTTCTTCATTGTCATGGGCAAAATGTTTCGGGCTGGAGACAGTCAATATTCCATAAATCCTACCGTTAAACGCGAGACGGACAGTCATGGCAGCTCTTCCGACATAATTTTCCGACAGGGGACAATCTGTGCATTCCGATGAGGGATCTTCCGTAACAAGGACCGTTTTTTGAGCTAATGCTCTCCGAGCACAATTTGTCAATTGTCCTTTTTCGAAAAGCTTTTCCAGGGGGGTAAATTTCTCCTCTAAGCCGTGTTGCGTATGCTTCACAAAATTCATATCTCTATTGAATACGGCAATCCAGGCATTATGATAGCCCCGGTTTTGGGTTAAATTCTGACATATCCCCTCGAGAAGTCTATCGATATCTCTCTCTTTGACGAGAAGCCTGTTAACGTTCCGGACAGTACGCAGAATAAGATTAAGCCGTGCGATTCTCTCCTCTTTTTTATTCATCTTTGCCCTTCTCTAATTAGATTAACACGAAATACGAATAGAGAAAACAGCAACTCACCGCTTCCCCAGAACAAGAAAAGCACAAATGATATTAAAAAAGGAATGCAGAAATTTCTGGAATAAAATGGAATAATCAGAAAAAACATACGCGCTTCAAATTGATGTCAAAATTTGAAGCGCTTTGTCATTTTGGCAGAGATTCAATCACTTGATGGACTTCCCATGCAGCTGAGGTATACGCAAGCTTGTAACCTTCCATTTTGCCTTTCCTTATGGCATCGACACCTCTAACATGTTCTTCTTTGGCCGAAGTTTGATCCCTAAGTTTTTTGAACTCCTTTTCAAGTTGCCCAAGTTATTTAATTGTCTGTTTCACAATTTTTCTCCCCGTATTAATAAATTCCAGCACACCCCTATTCAATTTGTAGCTGATCTCTCGATTTTTTCCCCTTTTTCTATCGACATCGCCTTTAATCATTTTCGCTGTCTCCTGATGCTGTTTCCAGACTGTGTCGATTTTGATAAATCTATCATCCAGGATAATCCTGAGAATAGCCAGTTATTCAGCCTCTCATGTATCTATACTATCGATGCGCAAAAAGTATGCCATCAAAGGCCTTATTTTATAATTTTCGTAATTTCTATCATTTTGTGATCCAAAAGCAAAATCAAATAGCAGAAATCATTTTTTGAAAATTTGCAAAATAAAATTTAGAGATTTCTCTAATTTACAGCCTTAAAAAATCTCTCACCCAGAGGTTATTTTTTTTAAGTTATTGAAATTAAAACAGTAGTAGAAAATTTTGATTATGGCATGCAATTTGCTCTACAGAATTACAAAAGGTGTATTTTACAAAAAGGGTTTCATCTTCCCAAGTATGTGTTTGAGGAGGAAAGAATGAAAAAAATGCTTCCTTTAAAAAACCCATTCATCTTTGCCCCCATCAAAACAGGTTACAGCGACGGAAGCGGCACAGTCAATGACAGGCATATTGCCTTTTATAAAAGACGATCCCAATATCTAGGAGGGATTATTCCTGAACCTTTTTATCTGGGCCCTGAACTTCGGGAAATCCCGACACAGATGGGTATTGATGATGACAACAAAATTGAAGGATTGAAAAGATTGACAGATTCAATTCATAAATCAGCAACAAAAGCTATTGCGCATCTCAATCATCCGGGAAGAATGGCCAATCCGAAAATACCCGGCAATTATTTCATTTCCTCAACACATAGACCCTGTGAAAAAGGTGGAGCAACACCGCAAAAAATGGACAGACAACAAATGACAAACGTTATTGATCAATTTGTAAAAGGGGCAAAGAGAGCCGAACAAGCAGGCTTCGATATCATTGAGATGCAGTTTGGGCATGGCTATCTCCTGGCCCAGTTTATATCTTCATTCGTTAATGATAGAGCCGATGAGTTTGGCGGAAGCTTTGGAAACAGGATAAAATTTCCATTGGAAATTTTGCAGGCCGTTATGGATTCTGTGCATTTACCAATCATTGTCAGAATAAGCAGTAATGAAATGATTCCGGATGGCATAAAACTACCAGAGATGGTTGAGCTTTCCAACATTCTCGATAGCCATGGCGTAAGGGCCATTCATGTCTCAGCAGGCACAGTGTGTTCCTCCCCACCCTGGTTTTTCCAACATATGTTTGTTCCAAAGGGAAAGACTTGGGAGATGGCCGAAAGGATCACAAAGGAGATAAATATTCCAGCGATCTTTGTGGGTCAGATAAACAGCCCTGACGATATTGAGGCGCTAAAACGTGAATATTCAGCAGATTATATAGCCGTTGGGAGAGCCTTAGTTGCTGATCCGGACTTTATTGGAAAATATCTCGGTGAGGTCAAAGGGCCAATAAGGCCATGCTTAGCTTGTGTCGAGGGATGTTTGGGAGGAGTCAAATCAGGACAGGGCCTTCAATGTCTAGTCAATCCAACGGTAGGGCAGGAAACACAAACCGTCAAACCGGCACAACGACAAAAAGACTACGCTGTGGTGGGAGGGGGTTTAGCAGGAATGCAGGCGGCCATAACGTTAAAAAAGAGAGGACACAACGTTGATCTCTATGAAAAAGATGGTCTGGGCGGACAGTTCAAATACGCACCCCTAACGCCCCATAAGAAATCCATGTCAAAGCTCATACCCTATTTTCAGGATGAATTAAACGAAAGTAAGGTGAATATCGTTTTCAAGGAGGCAACACAATCAGATCTCCTTACCAAATATGATGCGGCTATCCTGGCCACTGGTTCCAAGCCGGCTGTGCCATCGATTCCCGGACTCGCTAAATTTTACTGGGCTGAAATCTTGTTAGAGGAGAATTTGCCTGAGAACAAAAAAATATTAATTATCGGGGGAGGACTTATTGGCGTAGATATCGCTACGGCGTTGATTCCCAAAAACAATAAGGTGATTATTGTCAAAAGGACAACCGATTTTGGCGAAGACATGGAGGCCATTGCCAAAACACTCTCCCTCAAGATGATGAAAGATAAGGGAACTGTATTCAGCGATCACACATACATCAAAAAGATTGAAGGACGCACTGTCTATGCGAAAAAAAATGGAAAAAACATCCGTTTTGATGATATCGATGTTATTGTCATTTCCACAAGCATGACCAGTTTTAATCCCTTGGAGAAGGAATTATCGGGGGCATTGCCTGTCTACGTCATCGGGGACGCAAAAAGAATAGGGAATGCCCAGGATGCAATCAAGGACAGTTATGAAACAACAAGAACAATCTAGTCAATCCACTAAGAAGGAATAAAAAATATCCTGAGGTAATTCTTTAAAAATATTATTTGGGAGGCACCTATGAAAGAGACGGGAAGCATCATGGATAGAATCGCCGAGGCAAACAAGTCTGTAACCACTGGAATCGACGAAAAAGATATTGAGCATTGGGTCAAGATCCATGTCATGGGGAAGGCCTACAAAGTTCCAGCCGGACTGACAATTATGCAGGCGATGGAGTTTGCAGGATACAGGTTCGTCAGATCTGCGGGCTGCAGGGCGGGATTCTGTGGAGCCTGCGCAACAATCTACAGAAAAGCGGGGGACTATAAGCTTCATGCTGTAATGGCATGTCAAACAAGAGTTGAAGACAGCATGTTCCTGGTTCAAATTCCGTTTGCCCCGGCAGATAAAGCTATCTATGACATAAGCAAAGAAGAATATCGTGTCAATGTGTTGTACAAGCACTATCCAACACTCGCCCGCTGCGTAGCCTGCAACACCTGCACAAAATCATGTCCCCAAGGCCTTGAGGTTATGGATTACATTCAAAATGCCATCAGGGGTGATTTTAAAGCCGTGGCCGACGAATCCTTCGACTGCATCCAGTGCGGACTCTGTGCGGTGAGATGTCCTGCGGAGCTTGTCCAGTATCACATTGCCCAGCTAGCCCGAAGAATGTACGGCCGGTATGAATGCCCCGAACCTCTGCACCTTAAAACCCGGCTAAAAGAAATAGACAAGGGCAAATATGAAGACGATTGGAATAACCTGCTCAAAGGTTCGACCAAAGAACTTGAACAATTGTATGCCCAAAGAGAAAGGGAACAAGATTAAGAAAGGAGGATGAAAATGTCTGAAATGAAATATATCCGAGGCTATCCGGAATACATGCGCGATCTCATAGATGTCGTGAACGAGACAAGGATGAAGAGGAAAGATTACACTCCCGCTGCCATGAATAAAGAAGGCAGAGAAGACGTGCTCAAGCTTCATCCAGATTTTGCACCTGGCGGCAAAAGAAAAATATCCATAGGCCAAAATAAGGGCGATATAGGACCCAACGAGGTGGTTGACCTCCTTGAAGCTTATCCTGTCATTGAAGATGATGACATTGATCTTTCAAAAGCCGATTATAATCCAGATATTCTGATAATTGGCGGTGGCCTGGCTGGGACCTCAGCGGCCATCTGGGCAAATAATCAAGGCGTCCCGGCTGAAAAAATTCTAATCACAAATAAACTCAGGCATGGTGATGCAAACTCGATAATGGCAGAGGGAGGGACGCAGGCCGCTGACCGTCCAAACGATTCGCCTCTTATCCATTATTTGGATGCTCTGGGAGGAGGTCATTTCGCCAATAAACCAGATGTTCTCAAAGCATTAGTGGAGGATGCGCCCTACATCATGCATTGGCTCTTGGAACTAGGAGCGATAATTGATAGAGAGGACAACGGCGAATTCACAGAGAAATGGGGAGGAGGCACATGTCGAAGGAGAATGCACGCATGCCATGATTATACGGGGCTTGAGGAATTTCGAGTCATAAGAGACGAATTCCGAAACAGAAAGATTCCGAGCTTGGAATATTATCCCGCCATCGAACTGCTCACCACCGGCGAAGGAACAGTCACAGGAGCAGTTCTCTGTAATCTTGAGACAAGCGAATATGAAATTGTGAGAGCCAAAGCCACAATTCTGGCCACCGGAGGATTCGGAAGGTTGCATATTCGAGGTTTTCCCACCACAAATCATTATGGCGCCACCTGCGATGGTGTTGTCCTTGCCTATCGGGCTGGGGCCAAATTGAGGGATACAGATACGGTTCAATATCACCCTACTGGAGCTGCATTCCCGCCTCAGATAATTGGCCTCCTACTCACTGAAAAACTCAGAAGTATGGGAGCTCAGCCTGTGAACAAGGATGGAGAAGCATTTGTCTTTCCACTGGAACCAAGAGATGTGGAAGCTGCATCGTTTATTCGAGAGTGTTATGTCAGAGACAAGGGCGTTCTGACCCCCACAGGTATGAGAGGCATATGGCTCGACACTCCGCTTATTGAATTAAAAAACGGAAAAGGAACTATCGAGAAGTCTTTCCCGGGAATGAAAAGAATGTTCGAAAGATTTGATATAGATATGCGAAAAGACCCGGTTTTGGTTTTTCCCACGCTTCATTATCAGAATGGAGGAGTGGAAACAGATCCTGAAGGAAAAACAAGTATCGAAGGACTCTTTTGCGCGGGAGAAATCTCGGGTGGAGTTCACGGAAAAAACAGACTCATGGGTAATTCGACCCTCGATTGTATGGTATTTGGGCGGAGAGCTGGAATCTATGCCGCCGAATATGTGAAAAAGACGAAAGGAAACGGAAGCCTCACGCTGGACCATGTCAAAAAATATGTGGACATGCTCAAAAAGGAAGGCATAAAGCCTGAAAGAAAAGCGCCTATTCTCTTGCCGGATTACAGAGGAAAAGCAGTCCTGGCAAGAATGATCGATGTCTTTAATTGATAACTGCAGGGAGAGCTTCAACGCAAAGAAATTCTATGAAAAAAGATGCAGAAATGTGGATAAAGGAAGATGGCAGAGAATTTTTGCAGACTATTGGTATTCAAAAAGGAGATGTTGTATTGGACTTTGGCTGTGGAGAAGGTCGTTATGCCCTTCCCGCTGCTAAAGCTGTTGGAAAAAGGGGCAGAATATATGCTGCAGATAAAGATAAGCAGGCTTTGAATCAACTGATGCAGTTTATAAAAAAGAACATTATAAAGAACATAGAAGTTATAAATGTGGAATCAAAGACTTTCTTGAAGAGCAATTCTGTTGATTTCGTCCTTTGTTTCGACGTTATCCATTATATAAAAAACAGAAAGAGAATTTATCAAGAATTCTATAGAGTGTTGAAACCTAAAGGAATTTTTTCTCTTTATCCTAAGCATCACAAAAATGACTATCCTTTAATGGAACTAGCTCATATTAAATTGGAAGATATTATAAAAGAGGTGGAAAAAGCGGGGTTTTCATTGCAGGATAAATTTTTTAAAAGGCTTCTTCACGATGATTATTATAACGATGGGTACATACTGAATTTTGGCAAGGCCTAAACATGGAAATTTCAAAGCTAAAAAAACTAAACTCAAACGAAAACAAACACAGAATATAATGTCACTGCTAAACTCACAACGAGTTAAAGGATAACTGAGGTCCGAAGAAATAATAGATAAGGAGGCTAAAAATGCGGTACCGAGACGTAGCCGTGATTGGCGCAGGTCCAGCAGGCCTTGCAGTGGGTATTTACCTGGCTCAATATGGCTTCAATGCAAGAATTTTTGAAGAAAAGATTGCCGGAGGATACGCGGCTGAGATTCCATTTCTTGAGAACTATCCTGGTTGTAACGAGGGAATTAGCGGGAAAGATCTCGTTGATAAAATGATCCAGCAATGTAAAGAAACAGGGGCAGACATCCATCAATTTGAGAAAGTTATCGGATTAAGCTTTAACGGCAAGAATCATAACATAAAGACAGAAAAATCTGACTACTCAGCTGAGGCTGTCATTATTGCATCAGGAAGACATCCTGGAGAGCCTGGGGTGGCAGGCGAGAAACAATTTCACGGTAAAGGTGTCAGTCATTGTGCAGTATGCGATGGATTCTTTTTCAAAGACAAGAAAGTTGTTGTTGTCGGAGAGGATAGGAGGGCAGCAGAAATTGCCATATTTCTATCTAAATTAGCTTCTCATGTGAAACTGGTTTGTGGGAAAGTGGAATTATGCGCAGAGAAGATTCTCCTGGGAGAACTTGAAGAACAGAAAGTCGAAATTTTTAGCAGTATGGAGCTCAAAGAGATCAAAGGAGATATAAAAGTCAAAAATGCTATTTTAGCTGACAAGGTAACCGGAGACATAAGAGAAATCGATACAGACGGAATATTCTTTCAGTTAGAAGGAATTCCTAACAGTCAGATAGCGAGAGAATCTGGTATTGAAGTTGACAAGGATGGCTACATTCTCGTCGATGATAAAGGGAGGACAAACATAAATCGCGTATATGCTATTGGAGATATAACCGTTTCGCCTACAAAGCTGGTAGTAACAGCAGTGGCGCAAGCTGCTACCGCAGCTTTCGATGTCTTAAATTGTTTTTAACGACGTATTTTATATTGAATGCAACTCACTTTTTGACTTAAGAAATTACCAAGATAAAAATGGACGAAAAGAGAGAAAAAAGGATTGGTGTTTTTATCTGTCATTGTGGAAAGAATATTGCAGGAGGCTTGAATATCGAAGCATTGTTTGGACATACAAAACAAATATCGGAAGTTTCCTTTATTGTCGAGAATAAATTTTGTTGCTCTGAAGATGGTCAGACGGACATCCAAAAGGCTATCCAAGATCAACAATTAGACAGAGTGGTTATTGCGGCATGCGATCCCTCTCTGCATCTCATGACCTTTCAGCACTGCGGAGAAAAGGCGGGAATCAAATCCCAATTTGTGGATTTAATCGATATCAGAAAATGGACTATGCACGGAAGCCCCCAAAAACTGGATCCTATCGAGGCCTTAGAAAAATCAAAAAAACTCCTTGAGCTGGCCGTAAAAAGGATAAAGTTAAAGCGGTTAATTCCTTTAATCGAGGTCAAAACAGAACCATCGGTTTTGGTGATTGGAGGAGGTGTTGCTGGTCTGGAATCAGGATTAGATTTGGCCGAAAAAGGTTATGAAGTTCATGTTGTGGAGCGTCTCCCCACAGTGGGGGGGAAAATGGCATTGCTTTACAAGGTCTTTCCGACAAATGATTGTGCGCCCTGTATATTGGCTCCTAAAACAGCGTACGCCAACATACATCCTCATATAAACTTGATCACCAATGCAGAAGTTGAGAATGTAGAGGGTTATATAGGGAACTTCAATGTCAAAGTTGTTCAAAAACCCAGATATGTTGATACAACAACGTGCACCGGATGTGGAGAGTGTGTTGAAAAGTGTCCAAGCAAAGTTATGGATGATGTCTATTCAGCTGGCATGGGAGACAGAAAGGCCATATATATTCCTTTTGATCAGGCCATCCCCAAGAAGGCTGTTATAGATGCGCAAAACTGCCTTTATTTCCAAAAAGGAGTTTGCCGCCTATGCGAAAGGGAATGCCCTACCGGTGCGATAGATTTCGAGATGCAGGCCACGACAATGAACTTGAAGGTCGGGGCTATTATTGTCGCGACTGGATTTGATGAATATAATCCTGAAGAAAAGGCTGAGTATGGATACGGGCGATATGTAAACGTTGTTACCCAATTTCAATTGGCCAGACTTCTGGACATAGACGGTCCAACAAAAGGTCAACTTGTGAGGCCGACGGATGGCAAAGAACCAAAAAAAATTGCAATGATTCAATGTGTGGGTTCGAGGGACAAAAGCACAAACGCTTATTGTTCCAACATCTGCTGTATGTATGCATTGAAACACTGCCAAATAATCAGAGAGATGGTTCTGCCTGATTCGGAAATCTATATTTGTTATATAGATATGCGCACGACAGGAAAAGGTTTTGAAGAATATTACAGAAGAACCAGGGAACTGGGGATTAATTTTATCCGCGGAAAACCCAGTTCGATTATCGAAGACACAGATACAAAGAACCTCATTTTGAAAGTTGAGGATCCTGATATCGGTCATCTCCTGAAAATTGAAGCAGACTTGGTGGTCCTTTCCTGTGCGACCATCCCCTCTTCTGGCACCCGAAAGCTCTCACAGATTCTTGGGATCGAGTTGGATGAGAACGGCTTTTTCAAGGAGGTGCATCCGAAGCTTCGTCCTGTTGAAACAAATGTCCGCGGGATTTATATCTGCGGCGCCGCCCAAGGCCCCAAAGACATTCCCGATTCGATAATCCAGGCCAGGGCAGCCGCCTCACATGTGGATAGTGAACTCAGGAAGGCGAAAATAAAGCTTCCTGAATTTATGCTCAAAGCAAGATTGGGCAATCAAGGAGAGTCGTAAATCATGGACGAGGTCTACATCGAAGAATTCATGTCCCCAGGCTGTGTGGGATGTCCGGCAGTCAAAGCAATGCTTGAAGAATTATCCACTGAATTCGAAGGAAACCTCATCATTGAGGAAGTCGATATTACCCTGGACACGACACGCGCAGTGCAATACGGAATAATGTCCGTGCCTGCCATAGCTATCAACGGAATTCTTAAATTTGTTGATGTTCCCGGTAAGGAGGAATTAAAAAAAGCGATTAGGGAGGAGATCAACCGCGAATAAAATGAGTCAAAATAACAAATCTAAGGAGCCGATCCACATATCCAACCTTGATGTAAAATTCAGGCTGGAAGTCACAAGCCACCAAGAAGCAAGCGCTTTGAATGCCTGTTTTTCTTGTGGAACGTGTACGGCGGGATGTCCTATCAGTGAATTTTTCCCTGAGTACAGTCCCAAAAAACTGGCTAAAATGGTGAAACTGGGAATGAGACAAAGCGTGTTGAGAAATCCCTTTATTTGGTATTGCACGACATGCCGCAGTTGTGACCAACACTGCCCCCAGAATGTCAAATTTTTTAACATCCTGAATGTGCTGAAAAATATGGCAGTCAAGGAAGGTTATGCCCCTTCCCCATGGGTTGAACAGACTCGGCAAATTATGAAAACAGGCCTCGTTGTCCCTCAAGATGAACATTTGGCTGAGAAAAGGGCCGACTTTTCTCTTCCAGCGCTCAAAAATGATGGGATACAAGCCAAAAAATTGCTCGAATTGACGGGCATTGATAAGATTATTAAAGCTGGAAATGAGCGGTAGAATAACACCTTACGCCTTATTTTTAGGCTGTACCACCCCAACCCAAGTGATTCAATACGAGCTCTCCTCTCGATGGGTTTGTGAACAACTTGGTATTGAACTGGTTGATATCAACGATTTTGTTTGCTGTGGAATCAACCAGATCAATTTGAGCCGAGAGGCAGGATTGTTGTTAGCCGCCATGAATTTGGCTCAAGCCGAGAGAAAAGGACTCGATATTCTAACCCTCTGTGCGGCATGCACAGGAGCTTTGGCAGAGGCTATAGAACAATTGAAGGACCAGGCAACAAGAACCAGAGTCAACAGGAAACTGCAGGCAATTGGCCTCGAATACACTGGGGGGATTCGAGTAAAACACATTTCAAGGGTTTTATACGAAGATGTGGGCTTGGATAGTATTGAACAAAAAGTCCAGAGAGACTTATCAAAGCTGCAAGTCGCTCCCCATTATGGCTGTCACTATCTAATGCCCGAATCGGCATTCGATGGATTTGATGATCCTGATAATCCCAAGACCCTTCATCAACTCATCTCTGCGACAGGTGCCTGTCCTGTTCAATACGAGACACTGAATTTATGCTGCGGAGGGAAGAGTTTCCCCATTTCCAGAGAGTTGGCATTTTCTTTAATACAGACAAAGCTTGATAACCTGACACACAAAAAAATAGACACCTTGGTGGTGCAGTGCCAGACCTGCTATCTTATGTATGAGGATCAGCAAAAAGTCATAAATAGACATTATAGAAAGGACTATAGTGTGCCTGTTCTTCTTTTTCCACAACTTCTTGGATTGGCCCTGGGTGGAGATCCGAAAAAGGACTTGGGATTGCATTTGAACGGCATCGCTTTACATAACCTGCTTTTCAAAGCGGGACTGCATGCGCGGCTTTAAAGATATGAGTATACATAAATGGACCATGAAAGGAGAAAATGGAAAATGTTAATCAATTCCCAATCCAGAGAACTCTTGGAAAAAAAGTATGGGCAGGAATTGAAAGAGGATGTGGGAGTCCAAGTTTTCACTCGAGAAGTCATTATCAAAGGTGAAAATCCTGAGTATGCTCAATTCAGCAAAGAATTTACCAAAGAGCTCTCTCAAATAAGCAAAAAAATTAAGGCCAAATATTTAAGCTTTGGCGATGACGCAGCAAAAAAACTGGATTTGTCTTTCTCTCCGACCATCGTCATCGGTGAAAACAGCGGCTATTCCATTCAATATTGGGGAGCGCCCGCAGGTTATATTGCCAGCTCACTCATTGAAACTCTGTCTCTCGTTTCTCAAAGACATAGCGGCGTCAATCAATCTCTGAAAGAAAAATTGAAACACATCGATAAAAATGTTCTGATAGAAATTTTTTTTAGTTTGGACTCTCCGACATCCAGTCAGGCGATTCTCTTGAGCAACCGAATAGCCATTGAAGTGCCGGAAAAAGTTATGAGCCGTTCTATAGATGCAGAAGAAGCCACAGAAAGGGCAAGATTATTGAACATAACAACTCTGCCATCTGTCGTCATAAACGAAAACCACGATTCATTAATATCCGGCTTCATTTCAGAAGAAAAGCTCATCTATCAACTTATCCTTCACGGCGCTTCAGATAAAGATGCTCTTCTAGCTCAAATGGAAAATGAGGAGAAGAGAAAGAAAATGCTCGTGGATAATCCCGATTATCCCCTGATTTTAACCACGGCCAACTTTGATGAAGCAGTCAAGAAATACCCCTTTCTGGTGATAGATTGTTGGGCAGAGTGGTGCTCTCCCTGTCTTATGGTGCATCCGATAATTGAAAATCTTGCCAAAAAATACAAGGGAACCATTGCATTTACAAAATTAAACATAGACCAGAACAAAGAAATTGCCGATCGTTTTGGCATTATGTCTATTCCGACGCTGCTCATATTCAAAAAAGGAGAGAAAGTTGACTCTATCATAGGGGCTATGCCTCAAAATGTACTAGAAGAAAAAATCCGAAATTATTTGCAGTGAAAACAATCTCATTTAACTGTAACTGTATAATAGGAGTGTAGGATTAATTACTTATACATTGGGGATTCTGTTCCTTAAAGAAAAGGGCTTATAGTCTTTCTGAATTACAGGGTAAGAACATTTCAGGCTAAAATGTTTGGTGTATTTCAATTAAATCACAACTGAGTCATGCATATCAAAGATTTGGCTGACAATTTGGATAGACCATTAGTCATCCCGTTGATGGGATACCCGGGAATTCAGTTGACCAAATCCACCATCAAGCAGAACGAGTTCAACTGGGGTTTACATTCCTGGACCATCCATGAAATGGCCAAGCGGTTCGAGCCCGATGCGATATTTTCCATGATGGATCTTGCCGTTTTGGCTAGTGCTCTGGGTTTGCCAGTCCGTTTTCCTCTGGAAGAGTCTCCTACCGTAGAATATCCGTTGGTAAAACAACTTCCAGACCTGTACCGTTTTCTGCCCTTGGATCCTTTAAAGGACGGACTTGTCATGGCCTTTATTGAAACCATGAAGTTCATGAACAGGACTATCGACATTACCAAGGGAGCATATGTAATTGGGCCCTTCACTTTAACGGGCCTCCTCATAGGAGCCACTGATGTGGCCGTGGCCACAATAAGGGATCCGGGCTTGGTTATCGGCGTGCTGGAATTTTGTACAGGCATGATCAGTCGCTATGTCCAGGCATTGGTAAAAGCAGGTGCTGACATCATTGCCATTTTGGAGCCGACGGCCGTGATGCTTTCTCCACGTGCCTTTTGGGAATTTTCTGGCCAATTTGTGAAACGTATCATAGAAAAGATTCCTATCATACCCATGCTTCACATTTGCGGTAACACCACTCATTTGGTTCCTTCAATGGTTCGAACAAACGCAAAGGTGTTAAGCCTGGATTCCTTAGTGGATCTTCCATCTGTAGCCCGAAGTGTCCCTGAAAGCGTGTTCATAAGCGGAAATATCGATCCTGTTAGTGTGATGCTCAAGGGAACCCCGACACAAGTTCGACAAGAAACGTCCCGATTGTTGGAACAAATGGCCCCATTCCCCAATTTCATACTTAGCACCGGCTGTGATTTGCCGCCGGAAACACCCTTGAAAAACATTGAAGCTTTTATGGATGCAGGAAAGAGCTGGAAAAGAAAATGACAGAGAAAATTGTAGACCTCTATGATTCGAGTTACAGGACATATGATAAATGGTACGATGACAACAAATTCGCCTATATATCCGAGGTCGAGGCTTTAAAAAGAGTTATTCCCAAAAAAGGAGAAGGTTTAGAGATCGGGGTTGGTACGGGGAGGTTTGCGGCACCGTTGGGTATCAGGTATGGCATAGATCCTTCGAGGAAGATGATCCAGCTGGCAAAGAAAAGAGGCGTTAAAACGCAGCTGGGGTTCGGTGAATGCCTTCCCTTCGCTGATGCGTGCTTCGACTACGTGGCGATTATCAACACATTGTGTTTTGTCGAAAATCCTCGAAAAACAATTGCGGAAGCGCACAGGGTCATAAAGACCAACGGCAAGCTTATTGTCGGTTTCATCGACAGAGATAGTTTTTTAGGCAGGACTTACAGGACAGCTCAAAGCCGTTTTTATGAACATGCGAATTTCTTGACGGTCGAGGAAATGAAACAATTGATTGAGGGCGTTCAGTTCAGCCTATTAAGTTTTTATCAGACCATTTTCCAATTGCCAAAAAAAATTCTCTCTGTAGACATGCCAAAAAAGGGCTACGGAACAGGTGGGTTTATCGTTATCGCCGCTGAAAAATAAGAGATGACCCGGAAAATGATACCGACGATGATCCGCGCGCAGGAAAGATTACCGTAAACCTATCTTAGACAAATCCAGACACTTTCAGAAGTCCTTGACCTCTTCACAGCTCCTGGCTTATTCTTTTATCTTATGATCGAAAGGAATTTGAGAGTCAAGATAATTATTCAGCCGTTGGAGGTTTTGCTATGAACAATACAAGAATCGTGTCTGTTTTTCTCGTTATGTTTATCCTTGGAGGACTTTTCATCTTCGGCACACTGGACGAAAAACCAAATAAGATTGCCATTGCAGCCGACGGTGAGACAATCGACTCACAAGTTGCTGAGAAGGCGGCCCGCTGCCATTGGCTGCTCTTCTTCGACGAGGAAGGGGAGCTTACAGAGGCACTCGAAAATCCTTACCGAGAGGAAAGAGGGGGTGCGGGGACCAGTTGCGCACAGCTCCTCGCAGACAACAGGGCCACTATTTTCGTTGCTGGATTTGTGGGAAACAAAATGGCTGCAGCCTTGGAGGACAGTCAAATCACTTTCATCTCCTTCACAGGAACCGTGAAGGATGCCATCGCTCATGTCCTCGAAGACATGACCGGAAAATCCTAATAAGATCTCGTGCATTCATCTCATGGCATGCGTGGCTACATTATCTTAAGTATTATTCTGATCGTCGCTGTTGGCATCTTGGCCATTCTGATCAAATATCCTCCCTATGAACAACAACAACCCGTAACCATCAAAGAAAACATGACGCTCCGCCACATTGCTGAGCGCAATGATGTGCCCCTTCATGCCCTGGTCTCTCTCTTGGATTCCGAAGACCGCAAGGATTTCATCACCACATTCAAAAATATTCACACGCCTCTACACAACCAGAATATCGATAAGGATAAAATCCGCTCGGCCATACTCGAAGAAAGGGCCGGCGGAATCCCGCCCAAGGACCTCATCCGGTTCCTTCTGTGGAGCATAGCCCTTGCTTTGGCCGGCCTGTTGCTCATTCGTAAAAAAGGAATCCCCGGTATTCGACGCCTATGGATGATGGCCACATTCACCCTCTTCGGCATCATACTTGGAGCTTCTCCTAATCCCATGGAAGCAACCGTGCGACTTCACAAACTCATCAAAGGAATACCCGGAAATCCTTTGATACTGGTCTCCTTGACTTTTGCTACAGTCACCTTACTGTCTCTTCTGGGAGCAAGAATGCTGTGCAGTTGGGGATGCCCTCTGGGAGCCATTCAGGAGAGTCTTCACAACATCCCTGTTTTGCGGCAATTCAAGAAGCGGCACAAGTTTTCCTTTGCGGCCTCTATCGCCGTCCGTATCACTTTTTACCTGTTGTTTGTCTTGCTGCTTTTCCGCATCTTGAATATAAACCAAGGAGGCCCTGGTTCTATCCTCTATCATCATGTCAACCTGTTCAAGATCTTTGATCCCTATGAGTTGGCCCGGTTCACTATAATCCTTATCCCGATTTTCCTTATCGCAAGCCTTCTTGTTTTCAGGCCTTTCTGCCACACCATCTGTCCCTTCGGCCTCTGGGCTTGGGTTTTCGAGAAAGCCTCGCTCTACAAAGTGAGGAAAGTCAATCCGGATGCCTGTGTGGATTGCAGACAGTGTGAAGAGGCCTGTCCGACTGAGGCCATGAAGGCGGTAAATGCAAACAAACGGGGATTTTGGAAGCCCGACTGCTGGTCTTGCGGAAACTGTCTAGCTGCCTGCCCACATGGAGCTCTGGAATTCGCCAGGACTTCAAGAAATGTGACAGTTAAAGAGAGAAAAATCCTTTCCAAATCAGAAAAAATACCTAGCACGTAACTCCAGACGGAAGCTGTTGGGCTTCTCTCCGAACTCTTCTCCTCTTTTGCCTATCAAAACAAAGGCCTTCAGTCTCAGTTCGAAATTGGTGAAACCCTTGTAAGTCACTTCAGGCGCTAAAGAAGCACTCCCGTCACAGAGATTGGTAATGACTGTTACAGCAGGAAAAAAATAGAGGATTCCAAAGGCATCCTTTTGGATGACCCTCAAAAAGAGGTAATCTGTCATCGGTGAGAATCCAGCGTAAGACCCGAGCTTAGCTGCCTCCTTCAGATGAGAATCATCCCCTGACAGTAAATATCTCTCATAGGCTCGATCCACGAAGGAGTAGAAGTCCGTCATTTGTAGCGAGTCAAAGCCGGTGCCGTTGTGATAGTACTCCAGGATGTAGGTGATCTCGGCTCCGGAAAGATAACGCAAACCCAGGAGAGACTGTGTTGCATCAGCCGTGTCTTTATGGATTTGGCCCTCACCATCCATCCTGCTTCTCTCCAGATCGTTGAGAAGAGCAATCTCCCCGTGAATCTCCCAGTTGGAACGGAGGTTCCGGGAGAAATCCAGCCCGAACCGGACAGACTGACTTTTCCCCGCCAGGAGCACCAGATCTATATCGGTATCCAGGAACAGGAGGTAAAGTTTCCCGGCAAAATTCAACCCGTCTTTGCTGCTGAAATTGGGATTGACCGACTGCGACACCGGGATGATCACCGGTGTGAACGATAATGTTTTGAGGGCACCTGTGAAGCTTTTTGTATAGTCGGCTGTGATCATCCAGTATCCTTCACGGGCTAAATCCGGCTCATTGGGATTTTTCGGCCGCTCTACCAACGCAGTCGGACTCCAGGCATAGCCCTTTCCCCAACGCATTGTCCTTTTACCGGCATAAAGGGAGAAGGAAACCGACGGTTTCAGCAAAACATAACCCTGAAAGAGGTTGGCTCTGGCCTCCTTCTCGTAAGGGGATATCCCATAGTCCAGATAGGGTTCGAGGAGTGCTTCGAAAATGCTTTTGCGGTATGAGAGGTCCGCCAGCAAGGCGAAGTATCCCTGCCCCAGGATCTCCCGCCTGTCCTGGTCATAGTACCTAAGTTTGTACAAGGACGAATTCTGGCGTAGCCAGGCGAGGGACGGTCGGAATTCGAGATACCCATCCAGGGAATAGGCCTTCCTGGTGAACGCATCGGCATCGAATGTGAATTCTTCCTCCTGACCTGATGCCGCGGCACCGATGAGAAACAGGCTCAGAAGAAACAATACTGGAAGGTGAGCGTTGCGGCGTTTTGTTCGTTTCATCCCATCTCGGCAGACAAATCCGCGGGACATTTTTCCAAAAACTACGACCTACCTGCGCAAAGAGTCGAGCTGCGGAAGAAAGGTCAGGGTAAAGACCTCATCCTTGAACTCCCGGGCCCTGATATTGGCAAAGACCATCACGGATTTGTATCCCTTGTACAGAGGGCTTACGGTCTCGATGACAGAAGGACGCGCGATGCCTCCACCGAAATTCTTGACGTCTTTAAAGAAAAGGGTCTTGATGAGCATCTCGGCCGCTGTCATGCAATCGATCTGGACAGGCAAGAGCGTTGTCTTCTCCACCCGGATTATCAGACGGTCATAGGCGACTGTCCTTGTCCTGGCTTTGCAGGTCAGAACGTATTCTCCATCCCTATCCTCTGTTTTCTCGACAGTATATTCCACAGCGTAATCCAGGCGGAGGATGTCGGCGTTGTTGAACACGCCGCCGACTATGGACTGGAGGCTGGTGATGCGAATGGGCTTGGCCACATTGGGGATGTAAAGCCACATGTTGTCCTCAAGTCTGAGAGTACTTCTCCCTTTCTCGCTGGCCGGAGACAGGAACAACGCGGCGACTTTGTCAATTCCCTTCTTGACTGTGTAAAGCACGAACTCCTTTGTCCTCCCGTTGGGTTCGATGTTGATCAATTTACGGTAGGCTTCGAAGGACTCGGGATTCAGGTTCCGGTCCATCTTGGCCAGCAGGGCGTTTCCGTCGACATCTTGGCCCGGCAGAAGGACAACCGAGGCAAAAAAGACAAATTGAATCGATGCCCCCAGAGCTATCATGAACGCTGCCGACTTTCGCCTTCTCATGACTTCATCTTTCTCGGCTTCATCCTTTTCAGCACATTTCCTCTTTCAGATGTGCCGTAAGGCCTCGATCGGTTCGAGCCGTGAGGCCTGGAAGGCCGGCCTGAAACCGGCCAGGACGGCTACGGCTACGACGATCAGGCCGATTGTCAAAATATCGACAGGATTGAGACTCGCATTGAGGATCAATCCCTCTGCCCGACCAAAGTTAAACCTGATTTTGAAGGCATTCATGATGACAATGGCCAAACTCCCCAGCACCGTCCCGGATACCGCACCGAGAAGACCCAAGCTTAAACCCTCGATAACGAACATGGAGAGAATTCGGCCGGGCAGGGTGCCGATGGCGGCGATTGTTCCTATTTCCCGGGTTCTCTCGTAGACGGCCATAATCATCACATTCATGACGCTGATGAGGACAATGGCAATCAACATGAGCTTGATGAAAAAGGTCATGATATCAATCATCCGGACGACGTTGAAGAATGGAGTCAGTTTCTTCCAGGTATGAATTTCGAAGGCAGGCTTGCCCTTTGGATTTTTCTCTCTCCCCAGGGTTTCTTGCAAGCGGCCTTCGACGCTTTCAAGGGCATCCAATTTTTTTAGACGGATGGCCACCTCAGAGATTTCCGGCTCTTCCAGGCGCAGGATCTGACGTCCGTCCTCGATATGGATGTAGCCATCCCGACCACCGGGACCGGTGACGCTGCGCACAATGCCGCCTACGGTGAACTGGTAACCGTTCACTGATCCGTCTTCGTTGGTAGCCACAACGACGGCGACATCGCCGACTTCGACATTCATACCTTTAGCCAGGAGCTCGGGAACAAGAATCTCGCCCTGCCTGATCGTATTGTTCGCACTTCTGAACCGCGAAGCGAGGAGAGGCACAGTAGCCAGCTCTTTTTCCGGGTCGACGGCATTGAGTCGAATATTGGTCGACTCGATGAAATTACTAAAAACACCGCCAAATTTGATGCGCGGGGAGTAGGCTTCCACTTCCGGCATATCGGTCAAAACCTGTTCCACCTTGTGCCATGATCGAGGATTGAGGTTAAGGTTGAGAGGGAGGTTGTCAATCGAAGCGACATATCCCTTCCTGTGAATCTGGATATGACCCAGCATGGAATCAGTGATCTCCCCGACCATCATCGCCTTGAAGGAGGCCGTGACGCTGACAAACACCAGGACAAAAGCCACGCCAATCGTGATCAGCGACATGGTCAGGAGTGTTCGCCGCTTGTACCGGAAAAGGTTGCGAAGGGAGATCTTAACCAGCTTCAGCATTTTGCTCTCCCTTCTTTTTAGCGTTCGTCTTTACAGTACTGGTAAGCTTTCCGTCCTGGAGCGTGTGAATAACCTCAGCCGTATCCACGATACGCATATCATGAGTGGAGAAGATGAAGGTCGTCCCCAGGTTGTCCCGCATCTTCTTCATTAGGCCGATGATCATGGCGGCCGTGCGGCTGTCCAGGTTGGCGGTCGGTTCATCAGCGAGAACAAGCCCAGGTGAAGTGACCAAGGCCCTGGCAACAGCCACTCGCTGCTTCTGGCCTCCGGAAAGCTGATCCGGATATTTGTTCCGTTCGGCCCCGATTCCCACTTCCTCGATCAGCTTCGTGACTTTATCCCTTCGATCCTTGATATCCACTCCTCGAACCATGACCAGAGGATACTCGACATTCTCGTAGACGGTCAGAACAGGGATGAGGTTGAAATCCTGGAAAATAAACCCAATGTTTTGCCCCCTGAAAAGTGCACCGCGCCGCCTGTCGAGACGCGCAACATCCGTTCCCGCTACGCTAAGAGTTCCCCGTGTCGGGCGGTCCAGACAGCCTATCAGATTGAGGAGTGTCGTTTTCCCGCTCCCCGATGGGCCGACAAAGGAAACGAATGAACCAGCCGCAATGCGAAAGCTCACCCCCTCCAGAGCCCGGACGGTAACCTTGCCTGCGGCATAGTCCTTGCCAACATTCTCAGCAGCCACCACATCCATTGCCTATTCCTCTCTTCTTTTAGCCTTCTATCATAGCACAGCCAATCCTTACTTTGTCAAAGAAACTTAGGCCTGATGCAGGTATTGTTTGTCGAGCCATAGCCGCTCGTGGGATGCTTCTCGACTGTCAGCGGTTGCCATCCTTTTTTCGCCAGTTCGAAGGCGATGGCCGCCTCTAAGATCCCTGCCTCGATTATGATTGCATCTGCCTGTTTATCCACTCTTTGTTTCCCCCTGCCTGCAGATTTCCAATTATTCGCCCTCCAATTCCTCGATGAGAGCGCTGACCTCCGTGTTCTTTGGGTCTAACTTCAAAGTTTTTTTGTAGCTTTTGATGGCTTGCTTGTTATCACCTCGTTGAGAATACAGATCTCCCAGCATCTTGTGCGCGGACGGAAGCTTCGCGTATTCCTTGGTACATAATTTGCAGATTTGGAGAGCATCATCAATCTGTCCTCTTATCCTCAGCAAAAAGGCCAGCTTTCCGAGCTGCCCCGGAATTTCGGAATATTCATCTTTGGATTTGCGGAATTCTCTAACGGCGGACTTGATTCCATTTTCCTCGATGGCCTTTAGAAGGACGGTGGACAGCTGTTTGTCCAGGCTCTCCTCAAAACGGATTTGCGCATTTGTCTTTCTGGAAAAAAGTTCGGTCATCGTGTACGTTCGCTCGCCTTTTTTGAGCTCTTCTTCCAGGTTGAACTTCACTTCATCTTCGAAGTTATGGAAGTTGTAGATGTAGATGTCTCCGTTTGTCAAATCGCAGATGTTGGAATACACGGTAGGAGAGGAACCCTCACTGTGCACAGCCGATAAAATGCCGCGGAAGTACGCGACAGTAAGATTGTCCATGCTTTCGAGCATTTCGGTAGCGATGTTGTATCGCGGACAGGGATAGCTATAACCGCCGAACTCGGGATTGGCCGGACTGAAGTTTGTCGACACTTGATATATCCCTTTTTTTCTGACGACAAACAAATCTCCGTTTTTATCGGCCCCGATAACAGCCGCAGCCCCCGTTTTGTCAGCAAAGTGGCCTTGACCATTACTGAAACCCTCCAGATTGTATCTGGACATCAGTCCGACCACATCGTCCACCGTTGCGCATTCTTCCATAATCATCATAACCAGATCCCTGTCTTTGGGGAGGGGCAACTTATCCGGCTGAGGTTTCATCCTGGCGTACTTGAGTGCGTTCCCATCAAAAAACAAACCCTGGTCGTTCATGGCGCCCTGCTTTCCGTAGTTTTCAAAGCCCACGTACACAACGCCGTATTTCCCATTTTTTCCGGGAATGAACCAGACTTTGGTGTCGGTCGAAAACATGTCCTCATTGTTGCCTGCCAAAACCTTGCCATTTTTGGCTGCGTTAAAGATTGTGCACGGGAACACCCGGATGACGGCAAAACAAAGAAGGACAATAACAGGGAACATCAAGAATTTTTTCATGAGCTTCATGAAGACCTCCTTTTCAAACACAGATCGGATGGACCATCTCAACCTTGTCTTATACACTATACGGAAATTTTGTGAAAGACTTGAATAGGATTATCAACAGAAGAAAAGGAAGGCGGGAGGGACCATTCAACGGTTATGCCAACTAACAGTTGACTCTGGAATGAGCCCTTTGTTAGAATCGGGGAGAGCAAGGGTTGAATTGCCCGGCTGCCGAGTAATTCAGGGCGCTCAATGGCTTTCTCCCGCTTGCGTGGTAAACGCCCGTATGACTCAACGAAGCACTCAGAAACAACAGCAACCCCCATTATCCCCTTCAGTGACCGCTGAACAACACAACAGGTCAGCACTATCTGACGGACTGACGGCCGCAAGTCCAGCAGCCAATCTGGGCATCTCAGGTCATCCGGAACGACATCCATTTCTGCAGGAAGGTTGGGTAATCGCCAATCACATCCTCGTTTCCTTCCATGTCGCTTTCATATCATCCGTCTTAGCACTGCCCTCATCCGAGATCTTCAAAGGGGAAGTCCTCAAGTTTATCTTCGTCAGCCCGGAGACAATCATCTCTGCGCTCTTCATGTATATCAGCTTCCACTCGGGAATCGCACTCCACGAAATGGGTCATTTGCTGACAGCAGCAAAACTCACTGCCCTTAACGACAGTTCGCAGGAAGCGGCAGACAGACTCTTTAAGGGCCCTGCATTCCAGCGAGTCCTGGGGCTGATCCGTGTTTTCCTCCGTGCGCCTTTCGGAAAGGCGATCGGAATAAAGCGCGAGGGACTCAACTACTATCCTGATGCACCTTACAATTTAGCCGTTGCAGCTTCAGGCCCGCGCGTGAGCCGCAATGTGGCAATCGTCTTTTTGCCTCCAGCCTTGATTTTTCTGGCCGCAGGTTTGTATTTCAATGAAATTCTGGCCGTCTATATCGGACGGCTTTGCCTCGGGATCGCGGTCGTCTCCCTACTTGACTTCTTTTTCGCCGATTCCGGTAAATACAAAGAGTTTCGTGAGCGGGAGCACCGAGCCCAGGATAAAGCGGCATCAGTGACAAGCGGCGGGGCCTGGTGGGAGAGCGCATCCGCAGCCAAACGCCGCATGCTCTCTGGCCGGATCCAGGAGATCACGCATCCCAAATTGGGACCGGTTGCCGCACCATGGCAGTTTCGCAATTGCGGCATGGGCGGGCGTCACACCGAGAAAGAATATCCCGAATCCAACATCAGTATGCAAGAAGCGATGTTCCTTATACTGGGTGCAGGTGATTACCAGGAAGCTCAAGAGATGACAGTCCGGCTCCAGAACCGACTCAAGGAAATCATCGAAAATGCCGAAGGCTGCCGCGTCATGGGCATAGGGCTCGAGGGCGGTTTGGCACCCTATATCGAGCGCGGGAAATACCCGCTTCCCGAGATCCGGTTGTGGGCTATGATGAAACAGACTATAGAGGAATGTGGCTACCAGCCCGGCATCGATGTGGCCATTGCCTTGGACCCGGCCATGTCCGAGCTGGAGATTGCCTACCGCAAGCAGTTTAAAGTGCCCGACAGTGTGGGGATGTACCTGTTCTGGCGAGATAAGGCACAGACTGTGATGGATCGGGACGGCATCCTCGATCTCTATGTTAAAGCCATCAAGGAATACGACATACCGATCCTCTCCATTGAGGATGGATTTTCAGAGGATGACTTCGAAGGGTGGAAAAAACTTCTGTCCTCACTCGGAGAGCGAGTGTTTGTGATCGGTGATGATCTGGTGACCACGAATGATGCCACGATCGAGCTAGCCGCATCCAAAGGGCTCATCAACACGGTCTTGATCAAGGCCAACCAGATCGGTTCGCTGTACGAGACCATACTCGCCATGCTGGTCGCGCTTGGCAAGGGAATGGAACTGGTGGTTTCTCACCGATCTAAAAGCCCCAATGATGACATGGAAGCACAGATAGCGATGGCTGTCAACTCACTCGGTCTCAAGGCAGGCGGCGGTGCCAACACTGAGCGCCTGATCAAATACCACGCCGTAACCGAACTCATGCAGCGTGGCTTGGTCGGAGACGAGAAGAAGGGATTGAAGGCCGGTCAGAATCCCGTAGTAAGCACCATATATGCTTACGAAGAGCCCACAAATGCCGGCATCCCTACGGTTGGTGCGGCTGTCGAGCTCTCTGTGCCGGATGCGGGGATATCCTTGAAATTCAGAGGGGCCACCCCTCTCGGAACTTCGGCCGGGACGGGTGAAGCCATACACCTTGTCGATGCCGTCTTTGAGCAGGCCGAGTACCGGGAAGTCATCGACAGGCATCCCTCCCTGTTTGCCGAACAGGAGCCGGGTGTGTACGCTTTTGAGGCGAGTGTGGGCCCACAGCATGTCCGGGAAATGAATGATGACGAACTTACAGCTCTTTTCACCCGGACACAAAGATACGACGGAAAAGGCTGTCTTAACGCTGTGGAAAACGTCGGTACTGTCATTGCCCCTGCCTTTGCAGGCAAAAGCATCTCGGGACTCACGCTGAAGCATATCGACCGCAGACTCCTCTCTCTTGAACTCCGGGTGGCTCAGAGACGCGGCAAAATCAGCGATTCCACTTCGCCAAACGAACAGATCCAAGTCATGCAACGCAAACAGAATCTGGGCATGAACGCTATGTTGTCCGTCTCGCTGGCCATGGCGCGAGGTCTAGCCCACCTCAAAGGCGAGGACCTCTACGAGATGCTGCGTGAAGAAATGCTCGAGATTATCGAAGAGCTCTCCAGCAAGAACAAGATCAAAGTTGGAGGGAGCCGATTTGCCGACTACGTGAGCGCCCTCCAAAAAGTGAACCAACTCCTCGAAGAGCAAGGAAAGGGACTCCATCAGGTTCTGCGAGAGATGACCGGCATCTACAGTGAGGCGGGCATGGAAGAGGCTTGGGAATCACGACAACCGGACGTGCATCCTCAAGAGACGGCGAGAGCGGCAGAGCCTGAGCCGCCGCCAGCCTTGACACCCACAGAGGAATCGAAAGTGCTGTCTGCAGAGGAGATGGCACAAATTTCTGAAGTGAACAACAGTCTGTTCTCAGCCTACCGCGAGGAGGCCGACAAGCTGATTCGGAACGAGGCTCTCCATAAATACAAGAAAGTCAAACAGGCTATAGCCTTGCGCACTGGAAGCTTCGGTATCGTCAACAACCGGGTTCTGGTATCACCGGATCAAATGACTATACCTTACCTCGTCGGTGACACCCTAGTGGTGCATAAGGTCCGCGACGAAATGACAGATACGGTGCTTACACGTCCAGTCCCTCAGGGAAAAATCCTAACCGATGGTCTGCTGAAGGAATGGGCGGGAATCGAAGGAGATCCGATCGATCTGGAGACCGAGCTATTCGACTTCGATGCTCATCACGCTTATCCGGTCCATGTGGGAAGAATCCGGGATTTCGTCGAGCACCTCAAAAACATCAACGAGAGCGCCAACCGCAGCGAAGCGGTCTACGTCCTGCGTATTCTGGTCGGGCGTTTGAGCCTATTCTCCTTCAAAAAGCAGCTTAACGCGAAAAACCTCCAGTCAGAGGTCCACAACCTGTTCAAGGAACTCGTGCGCTTCCTCAACACACCGTTATCCAACCGTTTTCCCTTCCTGGTCCGGATCCTCGTCCGCGACATCGCGGCTGTAGCCACGCGGCCGAAGCTCATCGACCGCCTGTGGAACGACACCATCGATCTCGCTGAGATACACGTCCGAGGTAGCACAATCGTCAATGAACTCCGCCGGAGTACACATCACGCCATGGGAAGACACACGCTGAAGCTCGCTCAAGCCTACCAGAGTTTTTTGGATACGGGTGAGATGGAGAGATTAGCAGAAATGGGGTACGATGAACCCGCTTCGGCCGATACGGAAGCCCGCCAACACGATCGCCCAAAACAAATCATCGCGCGCATTATCGATGACCTTCAGAAGCTTCTGGGCAGCTCAGAGACTATTGCCCGCATTCGCGAGTGGCAGGCCGATTACGACTCGACACTGGTCCGATGTGAGTTCGGCAAAAACCTGGTCGATGAGATGAACGCGGCGGCCGAAGGCATCCAAGACGGAAACAGATGGATTTTCTACCATCATCTCCGGATCATCCAGAGCCGCATCACGGAATTTGTCCAGGGCATGCCCGGAGCTGGAGATATCGTGAGGCGTCTGGATGCTCTTCTCGAGCTCAAGCCTGACGAGGCACTGTTTGACGCGGAACGGACTGAAGAGGAACTGGGGAGTTGCGTCAACCAGTTTATCCAGGATGTCCGTTTCACTTACCAGACCGGTTTGTTCAACGAACTTGAGGTCTTTCTAAAGGCCTATGATCGCAGCGAGTTCTACACGACATTCAGACTGATTTGTCAAAAACGCAAGAACCTGCGGGAGGATCTGGACAATCGGGCCTTTCCCGAGCAACGGCTGCTGCTGTTTCAATTAGACTGTCTGCTCGAGGAAATGGGCTACCTGACGCTGCGCCAAATCGCCAGCGAGTATGACGAAAAGGGCGTCGATTTCGCCCAGTGCCTGGAGATCATCCATGCCTGCGTTCAAAATTTGACCCATGATGGGCTGCATTCGCGCCAGCTTCATGACCTGGCTGCTATGCTCAGGGATACAAACAAGACATACGCCGAGATTCGGAATGTGATCGAGCAGATCCGCCGCAACTACCATCATCTCATCCAGCGCGTGACTTCGCCTTTCGAAAAAATTCGCGAGAAGATCGGACTCAGCGCAGAGGAACTCCTGGCAGCCCTGGCGAACATGCAACGGTACATGCACGACCTGAACAGTGTCGCCTATTTCACGGATATTGCTCATACGTACATAGAGGACAAGGAAGATGGTCAGACTCACTTTGAGGATGCCGGATCGATTCCCGCGCATGAGCCTTTCGATGTGATTCATCTCTCACATACCGCTGAGATAAAGAGAAGAGTCGAGAGTGATGATCCGGCGCTCAACCTTCGTAATTTATACGGCGGAAAGGGATCCGGCCTCATCTATATCAGCTATCTAAACCTTCCCACCCGGGATGGGTTCATTCTTCCCACTACATTACCTCGAAGCGGGGCGCACAAAAATAATGATGGGAGCATGGAGAAAACAGTCATCGAACACCTCCGCACCCTTGAGGCCGACATCTCAAAAAGAGATAGTGTTACCAAGGCGTTCGGCAATCCCGAGTGTCCTCTTTTGCTTGCTGTCCGGGCCGGGTCGGTTTTTTCCATGCCGGGAATATTATCCACGATCCTGTTCGTGGGCATGAACGATGAGGTTGTTAGGGGCATGGCCGAGGAAGATCCTTGGTGTGCCTACGATGCCTACCGCAGGTTTTTGGCTCTCTACGGACAAGCGGTGTGGGGCGTCGACATGGAATCATACTACGTCGTCGAAGACACCAAGCGCCGTTATAAGGTGAAATACAAATACGATTTGCCGTGGGAAGGGATGAGAGAGATCGCCGAGAAGACAAAAACCATCCTCCGGGAAGAAGGCCACGGCGAGGCCCTGGAGGAGATACTTCAGGATCCCATCAAGCAGCTTCTGACGGCCATACGCGCCGTATTTCATTCATGGGATAGCGAGGCGGCTCGCCGCTATCGTGAAATCAAAGGTATTTGGGATTCATGGCAAACCGTGGCCATTGTCCAGGAGATGGCCCTGGGCAATCGGAAGAACGAGGAGATCCGAACCGGAATGGACGAAACAAAGGCCTCGCTTACCGGAGTGATTCCGAGGACGCGAGTAACAGATCTGGGTTTGCGCGCCCACACCGGAGACTTCAAGTTTTCGGCTGCAGGAGATGACCTCGTTGGCGGATTGACGAAGTCCATCTCATTCCGGCCTATCGAAGAACTCGAGTCATTCATGCCGATGCTGAACCGGCGCCTGCGCCATAATATCGCCAAACTAAGACGATTCATGGGGACAGACCAGGAGGTTGAGTTTACCGTTGAAAGCGGGGTTCTGAGCATACTGCAATCCAGAGCAGCAGAAATTGGGAGGAACAAGAAGGAGATGGCCTTCGAAGATCCGGGAGAAGAAGCGACTCATGGTATCGGTATTCGTGGCAGTGCTTTTCGCGGGCTCGTGGCCTTCGATAAGGAGGACCTTGAGGACCTTCGACAGGAGGATCTGTCAAACCGAGATGATGTGGATGGAGTGATCATAGTCCTGGAGAGCCCGGCGCCAGAGTACATTCCTCTTATACTGTCGGCAGACGCTCTGCTTGCGACGAAAGGAGGATCGACGTCACATGCGGCCATTGCGATCAACGGAATCGAATTTCGCGACTACAGCGGTGTGATGAGCGCAACGGGCCTGCACGCCAACGCACGCAAGAAGGAAGCTATGATTATAGACAAGAATGGCAATATTCGGTATACGATCCACAAAGGAGATACAATATCCATTCACGGCACAACGGGAAGTGTCTATGTGGGCACACGCCCAACGATATGAAATTCTCTGCTCTACGGCCCATAGACTTCCTTTAAAGTAGACCCTGCCGAGTAGGGGGCTATTCCTGATATTCTCCACAAGTCGTTGATGCCCTACAACTTGATTAGCTAGAGATTGTGAAAAGACAGTCAGCTACGGAGTATGTGGTTTTGGGCGCCCGTGGACAATAATAGTGTTTACAATAGTTCTCGGGGCACTTAATATATCTTAGTACACTTCACCAAAGGAAAGTCATTGAGGAATAAATCGAAGCTGGCAATTCTGGCTCCCGTTATGGCCTTATTTCTAGCAGGCAGCCTAACCCAATCCTGCAAATCCACACAAGAGGAAATTCCACCTTATACGATTGGGAGAAAAAACTATTATCAAGACCTCATTCTAAACATCGCCTCTCAGGGAAAGATACGTATAGCTCACGCTGAAAAATATCCGGAGACAATGGCCCGCCGGAGAAAAAGACCGTTTGTTTACTCACAGGATATCAGACCTGCCGACATGGATGGGGCCGAAAATTTCGAAGCAAATAATTATGACATCCTTATGCGAAAATCTGGGACACTTGTCAAAGAGCTAAGTCTTCCGGGAGGAAAAAACAGGATTATTGTCCAGGCCCGCGGCGAAATCGCCGGTGAGGAAAAGGCAAGAATGCGAGTCATGGTGGATGAGACAGAACTCGGAACCGTGGATGTTCTTCCCCAGCTGGATAGCTATCTCTTCCTGACAAAAGTGAAAAAAGGGCTGCATCGGCTTCATGTCTCATTCCTCAACGGAAACAAAAATCGAAAGCTAATCGTTTCGAACATTCACGTAAGACGGGTTATCATGGATTACCCAGAATTTATTCAGAAATTTATCGCAACTCGCCTTCAAGATGACAATCTGAATGAAATCGAGGGAGTGCCCTTCATCATCAAGGGAAAGATAGGCAGTGTCACCAGACGCTCGCTGTTTATGCCGGCGCCGTCCCAGGCCGAAATCACGCTGACCGTACCGGAAGAAGCGACATTGCAGTTCGCAGCCGGAATCGATGAGTATGTCAGGCGAAGCAATGCCTCCGGCTGTGTATGCCGAGTCGTCTTCAAGGCTGACGACGCCCAACACACAGTGTATGAGGAGACATTCCAACCGTATAAAAAGAACAAACCGGAATGGCGTGAAATCAATATTGACCTTTCAAAATTCCAAAATAAAAAAGGAACCTTACGGTTTGAAACAGAACCATTATCTTCCCAGGAAGCAGAGGACACTATCAGCCTGGGATATTTTCTTCTTGCCAATCCCAGAATACTGTCGCCGAACAGCCCAAAGGAACCGAATATAATCCTCATCTCCATCGATACCCTGAGAAGGGACCATCTGGGACTCTATGGATACGCAAAGGAAGTGAGTCCTTTTCTCGATACGATGAGCAGTGAAGCAGCCGTCTTCGACAGAGCCATAGCCCAGGCCCCCTACACTGTCACCTCCCATATGACTATGATGACATCGTTGTGGCCGAGAGTTCATCAAATTCTCACAGCTGATTATCAGGACAGACTCTCCACAAAATGGTTGACGCTGCCGCAGATCTTCAAAGCAAGAGGGTACATGACAGCAGGCTTCACAGGTGGAGGTCAGGTCAGCGCTGTATTCGGGTTTGACAGAGGCATGGATGTTTATGATTACAGAGGAGGCAAATCGGAGATAACCTTTCAAAAGGCCATAAGGTGGATGAGGAAGACCCAGGGAAATCCTTTTTTTCTATTCCTGCACACCTACGGACCTCACATGCCGTACAGCCCCCCGCCTCCTTATGATACGATATTCGATGCGGATTATGCAGGAAGTATTGCCGAATGGACCGAGGAAAATGTCGTCATCACTGATCCAGAGCTTTTCAAACGTATCGTGGATCTCTACGACGGCGAGATCCGATATGTCGATTCACAAATCCAAAGGTTGATTCAATACCTGAAAGATGAGGAGCTGTATGCGAACACCATGATTATCGTCACTTCGGATCATGGCGAAGAGTTCATGGAGCACGGAGCTATGGCGTATCACTCCCATACTCTCTATAACGAGCTGCTCCTTGTTCCTTTGATCATCAAATTTCCGGAAGGGCAATGGCGAGGCCGAAGGATTCCGGATCCGGTGGCGCTGACTGATCTGATGCCGACGGTGCTGAATTATCTGGAACTTCCATTGCCGGCCTATTGTCAGGGAGAGTCCCTGGTGGCGTACCTGAACGGGAAATCCGCTCCGAACAAAAAGAGGCGGATCTTCAGCGAACGGATAGCCATCAGAGATAACCCGCGTGTGGATGTTTCCGTTCAGACGTTATCCGAAAAATACTATCAAAAAGTTCTTTTTACCGACGAGTATTTTGACCTTGTCAACGATCCAGAGGAAATGGACTCCTTATTGGACAGGCAAAAGAAAAAAGCGTCTCACCTGCTCAAGAGGATACGGGAGTACTTTTCAGTGAACACAGATTTGGCAAAATGGGGGTTCGAAAGCGAGAGAGGACGAAGACAAGTCATGGATGAAGAGACAGTCGAGAAACTCAAAGCGCTCGGCTATATTAAATAAATAGATACCTTTGATTTCAAGTGTCGGCAGTTTTAATGAATGATTCGGCTAGTTGGGATTTGAGGCTAGCTGAAGCCTGGCCCAGATCTTCAGGCCGCCGGGCATCTGGAACTGGCGGCCGCCGGGCATCCTCATACCGCCGCCCATCCCACCGGGCCGCCCCCCGCCAGGAGGCATTCCACCCGGTTTTCCGCCGCCAGGAGGGGCATACCTCCTTCGTCCCTTCATCTTATCCCGAATCTCATCCATATCCGGCTTGGGGACTTCCAGGCCTACTCCGATAAGAGAACCTGCCCTTGTACCGATAGCGTAAGAATTTTCACCTAAAGACTGGAGCGGGATTCGGAGTTCGTAGATGAGAAGGCCTGTTTCACCCCCCTAAATGGCCTGAAACAACGGATTAAAACCATATTTGTCTTCTTTAGAATGGCATATCACACAGATGGCACCTCAAATGTGTGTAGGCCAGCCTAAGCTCTCCTCATGAGAGGGCTTGTCTATCCAGGATAATTTCATAAAAACAGAAAGAGGGGCCAGCCGCCCTCGCCTGGTTGGCGTTAAGCGCTGGCCCCAACCATCAGTCGAATGCCCTACCGCTCTTAAAATTTTTCATGAAACCTGGGATGCCGGTCAAATTCCCTTCTGTCGCGAAAGTCTCTCCTGTCTTTGAATCTTTCTTCCCTCATGGATTTCAGCGCGCCCTGTTGTTCGGGTGTTAGAACTTTGGTCACTTCGTCACGGAGCTTTAATCGGGAAATAAACATATCCGCCCTGTGTTCGGCCGCTTTGACAAAAGCTGTCTTGATCTGAGCGAAGTCAATATTCTCTCTGTCCGACATCAGCTTCCGCAGGGCCAGACGGTTTGAGCTGGCCTGACTCTGCATGGCAATCTGCTGCTCTTCAAAGGAAAATACAATATCTTCAACTTGTTTGAGTTGTTCATCGGAGACCTTGAGTTCTTCCTTATGAGCTTTGATGATAAAAAGGATCCGCGAGGGAGACCTCTGCATGTGGGCTCGGTCTTGTCTCATGCCTGGAACGGGCTGGGCAGAGCTGTCTGCGGCGAACAAGAGCAATGCTGATAGAATGACAAAAACTGTCCATGTTTTTTTCATCTTTTTCTCCTTTGCTGTGAGATTTGTTTTCAGTTTCATTTCCATTTCCTGATTCAACTGTTTAGACACGATCGACAAGCACTTTATTCCAAAAAAGTATCCAAAAGGGGTGGCCGGCACTTCTCATAGGAAGTAAAAATAATGGTGCCTGGCACCTTTTTCGATTGATGTCGAGTGAAGAAAAAAAAATTTAAAAGTCTCTGGCGAACATGGTCCAAAATTGGTCGCCCAGTTCGATGTATTTGTGCATGGCCGCACGGGCAAAGTCATTGGTGTATTTCGTGAGATACTCCCGGAGTTTTTTGGCATCTGGATTTGAGCCTTCGGCTTTGTATATTTCGAGTGCCTTCTTTTCCAGGTCGGGGAGGTCGGTAAAGGCTCTTTCCTCAAATTCGTTCACGGCGCCATCGATGTGCCGCTTGGTCCGACCCCATTTGACAGTCGCCAGACGGTTGGCACGCCGGAAGGCCCAGCAGGCCGAATCCATCCGAAATCTGTGCTGACCGCACCTCTCGAAGCTGGGGGGCAGTTCGGTGACACCGGCAAAAATCGGAATTCTCGGACTCTGCCCGGGATTGTCGAAGGCAAACCAAGCGATGCCTCCGATCGGATCGGGCAGCCAATCCCGCAGCTGGAGGACTTCGGAGTACGCACAGGCAGCGATGGCAATGGTTCTTTTCCTATCGACCACGCCGGGTTTCAAGGTTTCAAGCAGCCTGACCATATCGCCGGACATCCATGGGCTGGCCACAGGGCTCTTGGTGAGCTCAGCGCTTCGCTGACTCTTCTTCACCAACAAGTCCTTTGTCATGTCAAAGTCTGTCCCCTCGTAGGTCTGCCGGTAATAAGCCAGAACATCTCTAATCGATACTTTTTTGTCCGGCTTCACAGAAAAGGGGAGTTCTTTGGCTTCTTCAGTGAGGTTGAGAGAAGGAGCCATGGCGCTCAGCACAAAATATTCACGCGTGGAAAAAGGTTTCCTCCCGCTGTAGGCTTTCCAGAATTTGAAGGGCTCTCCGCTTGTGGGATCCCACCACCCCATCTCTTCAGCTACGCTGAACACATTCTCAGAGGCCATATAAAAATCGGGGTTATCGAGATCCAACTCGCCAATCCTCGGGATGTTGGCCGATACACCCACATGGTCGTCCGGGATCCGGACGGCAGCCCACACGGCACCGATCTCTAAAGGGCCTGCTCCAAAGATCTCGAAGTGCCAGACTTCCTTGGGGTCGGCGAAGGTGAGGCATTCGCCACGGTCGCAGTAGCCGTACTCCTTGACAAGTTTTCCGATGAGTTGAATGGCTTCTCGGGCTGTAGTGCAGCGCTCCAAAGCGAGCCTTTCTAGATTTTCAATCAGGAACAATCCCTCGCTGTTGAAGAGTTCTTGTCTTCCTCCGATAGTGGTTTCACCGATGGCCAGTTGTTTTTCATTCAAGCAGGGGTAGGCGGTGTTGAGGTAAGCGTAAGTCTCTTCAACCTGAGGAATTTCACCGGCCTCGTTGACTCCTCTCATGTCCCAGGGGGTTTCATTGTGGAGAAAACCGTGATAGATTTTAGTTGTTGAACCCTTGGAATGTTTCTTGCCGGGGACGATGTTCACCCAGGTCCGGTAGTTGCCATCACAGGAATGGGCAGTCATCACAGAACCATCTGTGGACGCCAGGCGTCCCACCATGATGCTCGTACAGGACTCCAGAAATTCCCAATCCAGAGCTTTATATTCAGGACGCTGAGCAGATATCTGGATCATGCCTGCGATCAAAATGAGGACGGGGATCAGACATGCTTTTCTCAGAGAAAAATGGCTTTGCAGGAATTTCATAATACCACTCCTTTCATAAAAGACTATTCATTATTAATGAAGCACGAGTCGATGTCAATGCACCAGGCATTGCAGGCCTTTACCAACACATTTCTATTGCTAAATGCCCAACCGATCCCTACAATTTCTGTTGGAATGGATTTGAAGACATATCTATCCCTCCGGGACAAACAAAAACATCCCGAGACCTTCCGCGAAGTTTGCCTTCGTTGCTTTCGCCCTCGAAAAAGCTGTCTGTGCAGCGACATCAATGCCTTTGACACGGTAACGCATATCGTCATCCTCATGCATCCCAAAGAAGCGAAAAAGGTCAAGATGGGAACCGGCCGGCTGACACATCTGTGCTTGAGCAACTCAGAGCTGCGTCTGGGGACGGACTTCACACGGGACGAAAGAGTGAATTCCCTGATCAATGATAACCGATACTTTCCTGTCATCCTTTACCCTGGAGAAAACTCTGTCCAAATTTCAAAGGATGCGACTCTAATCCAGAACATCGGAGCCAAAACCCTACTTGTCTTCGTGATCGATGCCTCCTGGCCGCTAGCTAAAAAGATTCTCAGGCAGAGTCACAATCTCAAGGCCCTTCCCCAAATTCATTTCCGCCCCAAGGTGCCGTCGCGCTATGTTCTCAAGCAGCAGCCTCACCCCTACTGTCTGTGCACCATAGAGTCGGTCAGTCTTTTGCTGGATGAGCTTGATAGCATAGGATTGGAAAAGTGCGGGGGGAAACATTACGTTTTAAGAGAAGTCCTCGAAAAGATGTGCCGGCTTCAGTCGGAGTTTTCTGGCCCTATCACTGCTTCAGGATATCGCAAAGACGCCTCTCTGCCTTCCAAGCAAAAATGGTCTCCCGGCAAACGACAAAAACGGAGTGTTTGTTTTGACGAAGGGGATGAGAGAGAGAATAATGGAATATGTTATCAATAAGCATTCCCTCTAAAACATCAAAAGGAGAATAATTATAAACATAAAAGGAAAATCTCAACATGCGATAGCTTCCCTTATTTTATTCATGTTTGTCTTCCCTCAATTCATAAAGGCACAGCCTGCCGATTTATTAAAGACACGAAGGCAAAAGCTCTCGGCCATGGTTGAAAAGGGCATCGTCATCATCCAGAGCACAGCAAGAAATCAGAACAATCTGTATGAATTTTTCATACCCAACAGTGATAACCACGATTTCATCTATTTCACAGGATTGGAGACGTCGAAGGCGACTCTTGTCCTCTGTCCCGGGTCGGAGACATACCCGGAAATTCTGTACATCGATGGGGATATTGAACACATTAAGGAGCAGACTGGAATAAAACATGTCTATCCCGCCAAAAATCTGTATCCGGATCTGTCGAATGCCTATTCGGATTTCTCACAATTGCGGTACACACAGAGACGCTTCAAACCACTTCCCTCGGAAATTTCTCGGATACTCTACAACAGCGGCGAAAAAAAGGTCGTCTATTTCAATTTTCCGCGTTTTGTCAATCTGGATGAGCCGCCCCCGGAAAGACTGGAATTCATCCGTCGCTTCAAAACCTTCTCGCCGAAGTATGACATTCGTGACGCCTGTGACCTGATCGATCTATTGAGAATGTACAAGGACGCGTATGAAATCGAACAGATGAAAAGAGCCGTGCGCATCAGCGGGGAAGCGATGATCGAGTGCATGAAGTCGGCGAGGCCGGGGATGACAGAAGAACAACTGCGCTCAGTCTTTGATTTCACCTGCCTTTTCAAAGGAGTCAAAAGTTTCGGCTTTCCGACATCCGTTCGTTCAGGTCCGATGAATTTGGACGAGCACTTTCCTCGTCGCTCAAAAGCCCTGAAAGACGGCCAGTTGATAACCATCGACGCAGGAGCAGAGATCAATCACTATACGGCTGACATTCAAAGAACCTTTCCCGTTTCAGGAAAATTCACCTCGGAGCAGAAGAGGATTTATAGCATTCTCAAAAAGACTCAAGAGGCCTGCATCCAGATGGTAAAACCGGGCATCACGATGAAGGATCTTCAAGACAAGGCTGTTGAAATCCTGGATGCGGAAGGCGGATACGGGAAGAACTTTTTTTGGGGCACAAGCCATTTCCTGGGGATGGAAGTTCACGATCACGGAAATAACCTCATCCCCTTCAAACCCGGAATCATTATCACCGTTGAGCCAGGGATCATTCTGGACACGTTTTTTGTCGTCCTCGAAGACGATGTCCTGTGCACCGATGACGGACACGACTGGTTAACTGAGTTCATAACCCGCGATGTTGAAGATATCGAACGATTGATGACAGAGAAGGGAATCGCAGAGGCCTTTTAACAGAAGTAAGTATAAAGGTGCCTGGCACCTTTTTAGTACCGCCATGAGGTCAGGTCAGCGCCGGGAGGGGGGTTTTTCAAAAGGCGTTCGACATATTTGGTGATGAACATCTGGTTGTACCGTAGCCTGGAGGTGGCATTGGGCCTGGTGTGGTCACCGTTCCAGCAGTGCTCGGCCCTGTCTCCGTAATCGACTTCCCCCGCATAGTAAGGATCCGTAGTGCCTTCCAGAAATTCCTCTACCAGATAGACGGCATTGTTCAGGTAGTAGTTATCCATATCGCCGCAATAGATGTGGATTTTCCCCTTGAGCTTCGGGCCGATTGCCTTCCAGTCCCTCTGGAGGATATAGCTCAAGTCGAAGTTTTCACGCCAGTATGCGGCCACTTCAGAATCAATCTTTCCGGTCAGCTTGTCCCAAATTGGCTTGGGATAGCCATCCTCACCGACAGGGCTGTAGACGGCCTGCCAGATATCCCACTGAGAACCTGACCGGGATTTTGTCCCCAGTGCCAACTCTCTGTGGTTCATGTCCTCGAGAGTGCTGCTGACGTGACCGAGATAGTCGCGATGGCCGGGTCGTGGGGTTTTTTTAAACTGACTTTTCAGATAATAGGCATTATCATCCTCGTAAATATTGACGACTGTGTAGGCCCTGAAATCGATGGGATCTGGACAGGCAGCATAACACCCATTGTACTCGTCAGGATAGAAGACTTGGACGGCCAGGGCTTCCCAGCCACCGGTCGATCCTCCATAGACAAACCTGGCCCACCCCTCGCCGACTCCCCTGAATTTCTCCTCTATGTAAGGAATCAACTCATAGGTGATGGCATCCCCGTAGGGCCCGACATTGGCCGAATTGACCGCATAGGAATCATCGTAGAAGGGATTGGCATGCTGGATCAGAATGACCAGAACGCGGGGCGTATCCGGGGCTATCCACCACTTGTAAAATTCATAGGCATGCTCCTGAACGGTCTTGTTGTAAGCGGGCCAGTCAAATCTGTCGCTGTACTCAGGCTTCAAATCCGGATCATGGGGGGTCTCCCGAAATCCATCGAAAGTGTACGGAAAGTGCCCGTGAAAGACAGCCAGCGGATACCTGGCCTCCGGATGTTCCTCGAATCCCTCAGGCAGCAGTATATGTGCGCCCAAATGCATGGGGCGTCCCCAGAATTCTGTGAGTATTTTGCTCTCGATCTTGATGTGCTTGATGTACTTGGTCTCGGGAGGATCGGGGATCGGTGGAATCTTCTTATCCAGCGTTACTGAAATCACCTGATCCTCTGCAGGATTAATCATCATTTTCTGGGGAGTGCTGTAGAGATTCCCGGGCGCTCTGTTCCACTGCTGACCTTCCCCTCTGTCCATGGGAAGCTTGACCACGTGTCCGTCAGAGCGATTGAAGGTCTCGTAGATGTGCAGCAGTCCCTGCACCCAGTACTCCCCTGCTGGAATTTCTGCGATGCTTTTCAGAGGATAGCCGAACACACTGTCATCGATGATAACCTTCTCTCCAGGAGAGAGCCCGTCGACGTTGATACCGAACACAAGCTGCGTGTCAGGGCCATCGCTTATCTGAAACCGCGGTTCCTGGCTATCGTCCGTGGATAACAACAACAGCATCCGCCCATCCAGGGTTTTTTCACTCAGACTCTCCGCAAAGGAAAGGCCAATGCGAAGCCTGGACATCCCTGATTCCTGATTTTGTCGGCAAACGACCACGAAGACCGAACAAAAAAGGATTGAAACACAAGCAGCGAAAAACTTACCTGATAATTTCATAGTCATTGCGATTCTCCTTCCTTCTCTTATTATTTAAAATGCGCAATAAAAATCAACATCCAGGCCGAGCTTTAAAAATTTCGTTGTGGTTCATGAGAAAGCTTGGCGCACTCAAGTCTGTGTCAGTGTTTGTTTGAGGGGCCTAGTGTGGGTGACGAGGTCTTCACCGAAAACAGATGTTGACTCGCCTATCCCTTAAAATTCCTTTGCATAGAAATGGCTGTACAGCCGCGCTTAGAAGACGTAGGCGAACTTGAGAAATAGGGTATGTCCCTGTTTTCCCCTCTCCCCGAACTCCGCCGTCCCCTTCTGATAGGCCAGTTGAACCAATCCAAAGGGAGGCTGGAAGCGGTAGACAAATATCACCTGGATATTCTGTTTGTCGATGGCGGAGTTAGTCTGGAAAAAGAGTTTCACATAGAGGTCCTTCGTGAAGAATTGATGAAGACGAAGGACATGAATCCAGGTGCTCTCATTCTCGGGATCTGGATCGAGAGCGAGCTTGGTCAGATTGTACTCCAAGGAAAGGCTTTCTGTTATCTTTTGCTGGACACGACCTGAAATCAGAGAAAAATTGAAGTTAAAATTTTTTCCCAGTTCGTACCCGACTGCCGCAGACTGCCACTCACGGGTGTTGTAACCTATCTCGGCCTTAGTCCGATGATTGCGGAAATCCTTTTCATACAGTTTGTATTCCTGGTTGTGATGAACGAAAAGACTGAATTTGTTCTGGAAATCGAAAGTCAGGGATTGAAGGACATCCCAGCTCCTCAGAATCTTATCCACTCCCCAGTAGGCATTGTAGTTGGAAAAGTAAGCAATCCTGTCCAGAAATCCTTTCTTTAACCAAAAAGTCTTGGAAATGTCCGAATCGAATTCGTGACGGTCGTCATCGGGAATGAATCCGACACGATTGGCATTATCCCCAAAATAGATCCCTAAGTATGTATAGCGAATGTGGATGTGAAAGGTGGATGAATCGTAGCTGGGCCTTATGAAAAAGGCGAGATCGTTTTTATTTTCATCGCCATAGCTCATGGCCAGCTGTCCGGTAACACGAAAGGTCCTGGTGAAGTAGAGAGCTGTATCAAGGCCCAAGGTCCCCCAGTTTTTTCCATTGATCAATTTATTAGCCGCTAATATTCCGACAGTGGAGGAGGTCATCACATCCCGTTTCAAACGAAAAACTGTAAAGTTGGCCGAGTCTCCCTCCAGATCGCTTTCATCAGTTTGGGTGGTCAGGGCTGAGATTTCATTTCCTCCCGCCTTGCCGTACACTTTGACACCACCATAGATGTCCGCAATACGTCGGGAATAAAACAACTGGATCCGCTGTTGATAGATATCGTTTCCCTCCAGAAAGAAATTTCGCTTTTCGTGAAGATTGAGTTCGAAGCGGGTCAGGTTGATCTGCTCTTGGTCTGCTTCAACCGTGGCAAAATCTGGATTCACGGTCAAATGGCCGGAAAGGGAAGGCCTGAAGTCATAGCGGGCGTCTAACCCTGCCTCAAACACGGTTTTTTCCTCCTCTTGAAGTCGTGTCAGAACATGGGGGATAATTTGGAGTTTCTTCTCTGCCATATCGAGGTCGAGTCCGGTCAGGATCCCCATCTCGGACATTTTCCTGTAATCCGCTACAGGACCGAACCAGAAGCTTTTCTCCAAATTGCGGGGAAAATAACGACTGGTCTGAAAACCCCAGATTTGATCCTTTCCTCTGTTAAATTTGATCGTCGTGAAGGGAATAGCCATCTCGGCACTCCAGCCATACTCAGTTCTGGTTCCTGCTGACTTCCAGATGCCATCCCAGTTGACGTCAGCGACCCGGCCGTTGTCAGAAACACGCCCATCATGCTGCACTCCACGAATATTGGTGCGAAAATAATACCCCGTCCTTTTGTCATGATATGTATCCAGCGTCACGGTTACGCTGTCTGTTCCCATGAGCAATCCGTCTCTTTGGCTTGTCCCCAACACAATTTTGTCCGGATCTGGATCATAACAGACAAATCCAACATACAAATGTGTGTCATCGTAAAGAATTCGGGCCTCAGTCTTTACGGAAGAAGGATCTCCCCTGTTCGGCTCAAACTGAATGTAACCGGAGACGGCCGGCGCCTTCTCCCAAATCTGTTCATTCAACGCGCCATCTATGATTAAAGGCTCATCTGTCTTCAAAGCTCTAACCCGAAATTCTCTATCCTGTCCGACGATCAAACCTGCCGATAGGATACACCCCAGCAAGAAGATCGAGGTTCTTTTCAGCATGACGCCCCAAGATAACAAATGAAATTGGACAACGCAATATTGGATTCATAGACATGCCACAAAAACAAGGAGGGGATACGACAAATGGAGGGGGGACCTCTTAAAAAAAATGGCCGGGTCTTTTTTGGCGACTGAAGGAATAAGATAGAACCCCTTCGGGACAGACGTCGATACACGTGCCGCACAGGATGCATTCCGTGTTTTCCATCTCCTCGCTCTGGACCATGGCATCGACATCCAGGCTCATGGGGCAGTTCGTCGAGCAAGTTTTACAGTTGATGCATTCCGACCTGTCGGATATCAAACGGAGAGACGGCCACCCCATCGAGTTCCTGACCCCTCTCCCGATGACCATGAAGGGGGCTATCCAGCAGACATAATGACAGAAAGCCCTGCGCCCGGCGGTCAATGAAAGGAGCACTATCAGACCGACTGTGGAACAGAGGACCATGCAGCCTGATGAATCGACCACGGATAGGCCGTGATTTGTCTGATACAAGGGATCGACGGTGCGCAGTCCTCCGGCCTTAACCGCCGCCAGGACAATGCCGAAGGCCCAAGGCATCCAGATGATATACTTCAGGCCATCCAGCCTGCCCCCTTTGATTTTTCTATCCCGGATCATGAAGCAAGCCTCTTGGAGACCAGCAGCGGGACAGGCCCACCCGCAGAATGCCCTGCCGAGAACGAGAGACAGGACAAACAGGAGTCCAAACATGAGAAAACTCCCGACAATGATTCCTTGTGAGGCTCCCTCTATGATCAAATAAGGTGAGAAATAATAGACCGTAACAGGGAAAAGCAAAAAAGAAAAAAACAGAAGAGCCTTCCGCGCTCTCTGTCTTTTTTTTATGGGGACGATCCTTCTGAGATCAGGCACAAATCTGTGGAATGGAGCTGTCAGTCCAGCGGCCAGAATTGGTTGTCATACCAAATCTGTTCCTTAATGTCATTGTCCAGCCTGGCCAGCATCATCATATGGGTTTGCTCCCATTTTGTGAGCCATTGGAAAAGTTTTTTTTCACCATCTGATTTGGCTCTGTCCGCATTCTCCGAGTAGTATTTGACGGCGTTCTTCTCAAACTCGAGTGCTGCAGATATGACTGCCGCCTCGTATCCGGCGCCAAAGATTTCTTTCACGATGGCATCCGAGATAATGGTCGCCGTGACTGTGCCGTTTGATTTCTCGATTTCAGAGGCATCGATATCCTCGCCCTTGATGAGGTTCGAATACTGCTTGGTCAATATCTGAATGTGATTCTTCTCTTCTCGGACGAGCATGTTGAAGAGCTCCCGGACACCTTCCACTGTGGCTGTCTTCGTCACAGACTCATACAGCGCCTTGCCCTTGTGCTCAAGGAGGATCGCTTCCTTGAGGATGTCGACTCTTTTGTCTTGCACCATATCGCTCTCCAGTCTTCGAATTCGAATAGATCATTATACCATATCGAAGAGGGATCGCGACGCCTTTCATTTATTCGTACTTTCCGAGGTCTGTTTTTTCTTCGATTGCCCTCAGCATCATCTGGAAAAGCTTGAGCCGCCAGTCTGGAGATTTCGACACGGGATTTTCCCAGAACAGTGGGTAGCGCTGGCGCATCCTGTCGGAAGAAGTCAGATCGACCGTGGCCATGATCACCTCTTCCTTGTCTGCGCTGGCAGGACCACTGTGAAACAGGACTTCATGTTCCTTTTCGGACGGGCCGACCACTAAACTTCCTCCTTGATACTCGGTCTGTAAATCTTTCCCGACCAGATTCGCACTGGCCACAACCATCATGTTCTCGATGGCACGTGCTTTCAGCTGGTTCATGTAGTACGGTTTCCATCCATAGAAGGGTCCAATGGCCGTGACATTCAGATAGATGCGAGAACCGAGAGCCGCATAGTATCTGGCCAATTCCGGAAACATGTAGGAATCATAGCAGATAGACACACCCACTAACCCCCAGGGGGTGTTGAAGGCAAAGGGCTCTGTTCCCTTCTTGCACCAGCTCATCTCGTCACCGAAGGGCATGAGTTTTCTGTAAGCGCCTATAACGCCTTCAGGTCCGATCACAGCGGCTGAGTTGTAGAGGACATCGGGCTTATCCTGTGGTTTTTCCACCATACCAAAAACCACATAGACATTGTACCTGCGAGTGAGATCAGCGATGGCCTCGGTCGATGGCCCGGGAATTATCTCGGCGTTATCCTTGTGCATAGGACTATCCCCAATAGCATAACCAGTCAGGGCAAGCTCTGGAAAGAGAATGATATCAGCCCCGCGCTTGGCCGCATCTGCGACAAAATCCATGATTTTCTCGAGGTTTCTCCGCTTATCTCCCCATATTGTGCGGTAATTCACGCAGGCAATCGCAACGGGCTCTGTCTCTGTATCCGTTGAGAGGGTCTCAGGCCAAGTGAATAGGGACACGCCCAGAAGAAGCATGAAGAGAAGAGTTACGAGGGCAATTCTCTTTACGCACTTGCCTATGATATTCATCCCTGACCTCCATCCCTGAGCGAAATCAATGTACGATATAACGCTCAAAAAATTCGATGATACGATTCAGTCGATCCATACGGCGCTTGGGATTTCCCGTCCGGGAGAGATCATGGCCCTCATGAGGATAACGCACATACTCGACGGGTTTGTTCAAAGCCTTAAGGCTCTTATAGAGGTACTCTGATTGGATGATTCCTGTCCGGTAATCCTGATCGGAGTGGATAATGAGAAGCGGTGTCCGGATACTCTTGACAAAGGTTTGGGGCGAATTGGCATCGATATATTTTCGGGCTTCCGCATCCCAGGGATACCCGCCGTAGTGGTTGGGAATGAGACGCCACGCCCGGCCCTCTCCAAAAAACACCGAGAGTTCGTACACGCCGCGCTGAGCCACGGCGGCCTTGAACCGATGATCCTGAGTCACAATCCAAGCTGTCATGTAGCCGGCGTAGCTTCCGCCAGTAACTACCTGTTGCTGCGGATCAACCCAATCCAGCTTAGCTGCCTCGCTGGCTGCTGCCAGTATATCCGATGCCGGACCTTGGCCCCAGTTGCGGTAGTTGGCCTTTTTGAACTTAAAGCCGTACCCGCCACTCCCGCGGGGATTGCAATAGACAACTCCATAACCCCAGCTCGTCAGGAGTTGGAATTCATGCCACATCGTGAATTCACCCGGTCCCCACATGGCTGACGGCCCCCCGTGCATTTCCAGCACCAACGGATATTTTTTCCCCGGTTGGCGATCGACCGGTTCCATCACCCAGTACTGGATTTTGAACCCGTCAGGACGCACAAGCCATTTTTCCTGTGGTACGACGATCTTTTTGGCTTTGACCCAGTCGGCATTGAAAGACGTCAACCGTTGGGCCCCTTTACCCTCTTTGTCAGCCAGGAAGAGCTCGAAAGGATTTTCGACTTCTGTCAGCGCATAGACCAGCCGATTACCGCCGATATCAAAATCGGTCACTCCGACAGATCCCTCGATCAGTGTCTCAATTTTTCCACCCGCGGCCGGAATACGAAAAAGAGGAAAAGCTCCACGGTCGGGCGCCACAAAGTAGACGTGTTTGCCGTCCGAAGACCAGCGATAGCCGTACGTGCTCCGGTCGAAATCAAAAGTCAACGGCTTCGGTTCTCCTCCGGCAGAATTGATTGAAGCCAGCTGCATCACCGCATACCCTTGCTCTCGTCTGTCTTGAGCAATGAATAGGACTTTTTGACCATCGGGAGAATATCGAGGAGCCATAATTCTGTAGTTCTTCCAGTCGAGAAACAGTCGGGCCTCGCTTCCGTCGGCATTCATGACCCAGAGGTCGCTATCCTCAAGCCGGTCAGGATGCTCGTCGCAGGCAAGCGAAGCACAGATTATCTGATTCCCATCAGGGGACCAGTGGGGCGTAGCGAAACTCTGAAATCCGTGGGTGATTTGGACAGCTTCAGCTTCAGGTTGGGCATCGACAACAAACAGGTGGGAGTAGGAAAGTTGCGTTTGAAGCTGCAATTCACCCTGTAGATTCATCCGGTTGAATACTCTTGGATCGTTCTTGCTGGCGTTTTTAGCTAACCAGGCCCTTATTTCGGCGAGAGTACCATCCGGTTTTGCTGTGATCGCTGAATTCTCCTGCTCCCCTCCGTCGATGTCCTTCTTCTTTTTTTTCTCTTCGATCATCTTCCAATTGGGGACATCACTCCGCTTTCGCCCTGGGCGCTCGTAACCCCAACCAGGTTTTCCCTGAACAGCCCACTCGGGAATCCCGGATGAATACAGGATTTTCCGACCATCCGGAGACCACTGCGGTTGCACGGCCCCGAATTCAGCGGATGTCACTCGAAAGGCCTCTCCCCCATGCAGAGACAGTATCCAGATTTGAGGCATTTTGTCGGCCGCCCTGACGAAGGCGATTCGTGTACCGTCCGGAGACCACACAGGCGTGTGGTCACTCCGCTCACCAAAGGTCAACTGAGCGAGCTCTGAGGACTCACCCAGCTTTGCCAACCACAGGTGCTGAAAATACTGATATCCCCCCTTGCCGTCCTCTCCCATGGACACCAGGACAAAAACAGCCTTGCGTCCGTCTGGAGAGACATCGACCTGACCCATGGTCTTGAGCTTCAATAAATCTGTTGTCACTATGAGTTCGGTGCCATTTTGGGCAAAGGCTGTGGTCGAAAGCCAGAACATAAAAAAAAGGCCTATCCCCTTCATTCGCCGCATTCTAGACATCACTAGCTCCTTCCATAAAAGTGGGCTCATTATAAAAACAAAAGAACCTAAAAGAAAACAAAAAAATAAAAGGGGACAGGTGCCCTTAAAAACATGAACGGACAACATTTTTAAATAAAAGATGCCTGTCTTTATTTTCTCAGGCGGCAAAAAGATGCGAAAGCAGGGCATTCAAACCGGTCGTCGGGAGATCCACGAACTCCAGACCCACAGCAAAGTTCTCGTCTTCAAAAATCGTTTTGATCCATCGGACTTGTCCAATGACAGTTATCACTTCAGGGTTCTTCTCCAAACTCAACTCTAAAGTCAACATTGACCCAACAGGAATGAACACATCCGATTGCATCATAATTCCGCTGAGAGAGATATTTTTGGTCAAAGAGTGGGCCATTCTTCTGTAATGAGCAAACTCCCCCCCCGACATGACACTGAAAGCCACTTTGGTTTCTTGCTCTATCCTCTGGACGTGTCGTCTCTCCAGAAGTTCCATGACTCCCTTCCCGCTATCAAGTCCTCTCTTTGAAAGGAAGACCTTTTTCCTACACCCTTTCCGGGGCTGTTCTCCTCTTTTCCTTGATCAGAATACTAATTTTACCGATAAAAATCAAGCGAGTATTGAGGAGTGTCAAGGCCAAGGATTGGCCACGGTTTGGAATTGACATGGGCGGGTACTTTATATAGTCTAAGGGCACGAAATCATTGATGTGGAGGCTGAGCATGATTCTGGACAAAGCTTTGTCTTTCGGAATTATTTTCCTCTTAACATCATCTATTTCCATGGGGATGACCATGGATAACGACAAGGCCATGACCAAGGAATCGAAATCTCTCAAACTGGGAATTGTCCTCCAGCCCTATTCCGGGAGCCGGAGTGGACCCGAGTTAGCGCCCGGTCCGCAGGTCCTCTTCGAGGGGTTGAAAGAGACGCTTGACAAATTGGGTGTCACGCCAGCCGTAAAGGATGTGATCAAGCTGACTCCCGAGGAAGATAAGGACTACGGCGTATGGCATCGCGTCGGGATGGCCAACAGACATCTGAACAGAACTGTGGCCAAACAAGTCAGAGAGGGAATTTTTCCCCTTGGTTTACTGGCTAACTGCAACAGTTTGCTGGGAATGCTGGCCGGACTGCAGCATTCCGGCCCTTCACGCCGGCCGCTCACAGTGGGGCTGATCTGGCTGGATGCCCACGGCGATTTCAACACGCCGGAGACGACTTTGAGCGGAATGCTCGGCGGCATGCCGGTGGCCGTTGCGGCCGGCAACTGCCTCTTTCGGCTCCGGCTGAAAGCCGGCTTGGATCCTGCCATCCCCACCAAGAACATCATCATGATGTGTGTCAGAGACCTCGATCCTCTCGAAGAACAAAGGGTCATGGACTCCAAGATCACGATGGTATCCACGGAGGAGATGGTTAAGCTGCGTCCTCGGATGAAGGATGAATTCGAGAAATTGGCCGATCGTGTGGACGTGGTCTACATCCACATCGACCTGGATGTGCTGGATGGCCCGGATATCCCGGGACACACCTTCACGGTGCCCGGTGGCCCCACCCCGTCTGAGCTGGCCAGGGCTTTAGACCACATGATGCACCATCCCAAAGTCGGTGCCCTGGGCATTGCCTCTTTCCCAACTCCGGAAGAGACACGAGCCAAAAGTATGGCCTCGACCCTCGAAGTGATCAAAGGCGGCCTGGCTGGACTCCGAGACCGATAGAATCATTCAGACCGTTTTTGGGAGAATCCGATATTATCGAGGATGATGACTCCCTTAGGACTCTGATCAAAGACGAAACTAATGGCCTTCAACTGGGACGAGTCAAATCCAGGAAACTCAGAAGTGAACACATCCAAGGGAAGCTCGAAGACCTGGAGCGTCGGTTCATAGTCATTCCCAAATAAGGATTTTTCGTTTCTCAGCTTGGAAAACCGCGAGCGAAGCATCGGCGGGACAGGTCTGAATCGATCCAGAGGGAGCTTTGCGGAAAACCCATCAGAGGTAACCAGTTCTATACTGAATTCAACAGGTTTATGCTCTTTCTTTTCTCCCTTGGTTTTTTTATCTCTCTCAGCCCTCTCCTGCTTTTCTCCATCTTCAGCCCTGTCATCTTCCTCTTCCTCAGGTTCAGGGGGCTGCTCATCGGCCTCCGCCATATGAAAGACCAGAAGAGAATCTCTGCTGATCCCTATTTCGGAGGGTAATCCTTCAGGAAGTTCGATTGTGTAAGAGGCGATATCGTCTGCCAATTCTTCCTGGCCGGGACGCCCCCAGCCTACGAAAACGGAGTTGTTTTCTTTGGTCCCCCACTTGGTCCGGAAGTGGAGGTCAGCCTCCCGCCACACTGTCAGATTCTCACTCCGAATCTGCCCTCCTTCGACAGAGGTCGTGAGTACATCCACATCTTCCTCAAAGCCAGATACCAATCGGAAGGTAGAATCCTCGAACCTGTTGATGAAAAAGTCTTCCGGAAGCCAGTCTCTGGCCAGCCGAAAATCGCGGAAAAGGGGCAGGTAGACGGTTTTGCCTTTTAAGGCATATTCCATAAAAGCGGAGATCATGACTTTGCTGATCTTGCGCTGTTCTTCCCCGTCAAGCAGAGCTTTGCGGTTGAGGAGGAGGTTAAGAGGCCGGGGATGATCACTATTTCCCCAGACCGTGTTGAACTGGCCGTGGTTGGAGCGGTAGGAGAGAAGGCTGGCTTTAATCCAGTATTGGTCATCCGTGAATTCAACCCGGTTGTACTGGCGCAGTCCCATGAAAAAAGAGACATCCATATCGTGCGCACCCTGGAACACAAAGTAATTCACGTTTTCCAAGGGCGTAGGTTTGCCCGCAGGTTTGTACTGCTGATCACTGGGAGCGATAGCAATAATAGCTTTGATGTTGAAACCGAAATCAAACTCCACGGTCGCATCGTCGGGATAGTGGGACAGCCGGTTAAAAGCCCCGGCAATGGCCGCCGACTCCCCTCCGCGGGAATGCCCGATAAGCCCGATATTTTCCATGTCCACTTTACCAAAGAAGGGGTTGGATTTATCCTCATTCCAATCGCGCCAAACGCTGAGGTGCTGCAAGAGCATCCAGCCCCGTCCGTCATTCTCTTTGCTTAAGCCGCCAAACGCTGAGCCGTTGAAAAAATTTTCATCGACGGAGACCAGAATAAACCCACGGCTGGCTAGAAGCTCTCCAAGATAGCCATAACCGGGATCGGAAAAATCCTGCATTTTGTGATTCCCATGTACGATCAAGACAAGCGGATAAGGGCCATCGCCCTCGGGATACCAGACTCTCCCGTTCACTGGAAACTCCTTGGAATCGAAGCTCCAGTACCAATTTCTCAGCTTGATCCCGAGACCGCTGTTTCCTTTGACAAACGGAGTGGCATCGACCGGTTCTGTCTTGATCGCTGCCTCAGAACCAAACTCAGGCCGACGTTTATTCACACCACTTCCGTAGGTCAGCGTCCGGACCTTATGTATTCCGGGCAAACCGGGGTTAGTCGCGTGCAAGGACTCCACCAATTGAGGCCTTTCTTCGAACGGAACAAGATGATCATCACTACCTCTGTTGAACAGCCACAAAATCAGCAGAGTGTTGATTGCGAGAGGGATAACGATGGCGATAAAGACAAAGGCCTTTTTGGGCCAAGTTGCGAATTTGAATTCCTCATCAAAAAGGGAAGCAATGCCACCCCCCAGAAAAGCCTGGACAAGTCCCAAGCCCATTCCCAAAAGAAGCGCGATAGGAAAGGGAAATTGAAAAATTAGAAACACAAAGGCAAGCACAAAAAGGGCGATGAGTCCGATCCAGTTCACAAACTTTGGCAGGGCTGTGATGAATTTAATGATCAAAAATGCTAAGAGTCCCAACAGCACTGCTCCCAGCAAAACACCAACAAAGCCAACAAGACTGTCGAGAATTCCAGGAACTGGAAGACCGGGCGTCAAGAGCAGACCAAAACTGCCCGCAACAAGAACAACCATCACTACAATCCCGATCGCTGCGCCCTTCCGCACTCGAGGATTGGGATGTGCCCGATGCCAAGTCCTGCTTACCCAACTCTTACATCTCTGCCATATTCTTTTGATCTTTTTCATAAAGAGTCCTCCCCGGGGATGATCAATTGTGTTATCCTTTTATACGTAGAAAATCACTCACTAGATCCCATCAGATCTGAAAAAAGTAAAAATACTATTTACTTTTTTTGCCTGATCATACTCTGGAAGTACCTATCTAATTTTGTTCTGGAAATTGCTGTGCTGCCAAAAGCGAACCACGTTTCCTGTCTCATCCCTTTCAAAGATCACTTCAGCGCCGAGCTCTTCATCCCTGCGCAGATGGCGAAAGGTGTCGCCTTCGATGTGTTTCAACAGGGTCATACCTTGAGCTGGATTTTGAGCCGGGAGCCCAAACATAGCCAATTTCCCCTCCCAAGGACAAATGGCCGTCTCACCCCACCACGGCTGCGCACTGTAGAGACCGACATAATCTTCGAGGTCAACCGCTGGTTTTTCTTTTTTGCTGCTGTCTGCAGCTTTTTTCAGGATTTCTCTCATGCCATCAGCGTATTTGCCAGGGGAAGCTCCACAGGCATTGATCATGACGATGAAAGCCTGTTTTTTTTGAGGATCGATATTCAAAATGCTCGAGTAGCCCGGGCATCCTCCCGAGTGGCCGACCATAGTCCGGCCGTCCACTTCTCTTACAAAAAAGCCCAGCCCCCAGGTGGTTTTCCAATCGGGGTCCACCCAATGTACGCGGTGCATTTCCCGGAGGGTGCTCGCCTTGAGAATTTCTTTTCCACCTTTTTCCAGAAGACGAAATTGCCAGGAAGCGAAACTGGCCAGGTCTTCGACAGTCGATGAAAAGCCAGCTGCTGGGGCGATTCCTCTCGCCTGGAAGAACGAGAGCATGTCGCGCGTACCGTCACGCTTCAGAGAGGAGTATCCTGTGGACAACTTCCCTCTCCACAGGGATTCCGGAAGTTCCGGTCGCGTCGAAGCCAGTTGCAGAGGCTTCAGTATATTCTCCAGAACATACTGTTGGTAGGAAACTCCTGAGACTTCGGCGACAATCTCCCCCAGCAGAGTCAGTCCGAGATTGCTGTACTGAAAATAAGTGGATGGAGGGTAAAGGGTTTTCTGATCACCAAGCTTGGCCTTGACCTGCTCCTGGGTTGGAAAGGGGAAGTCGGGTCCTGACCAATAGGGATAGTCTGACTCCCTGGGAAGACCGGCCGAATGAGTGAGGAGGGATCTAATGGTTATGGGTCCTGTGTCCGGATACTGCTGCTTGAGGTTGAACCAGGGGAGGTGATCAGAAACAAGGTCCTCGAGCCGAAGCTTCCCAGCGTCACGAAGCTGCATGATTGCCACAGAAGTGAACAATTTGGAGATGGAACAAATGCTGTAGATGGTATCGGGGGATGAAGGAACTTTTTTCTCCAAATCGGCCATACCGTAGCTTTTACTCCAGAGAATATCCTGATCCGTGACTATGGCAGCCGAAATACTGGGCAGATGGTCATAATCGCGCTGAGCCTCGAGCCAGGTGTCGATCACTCTGATAGCTTCGGAAAAATCTGGCTTTTTTTGCTCCTCTCCCAATGAAGGGGAAATGAAAACAATACCCATAAGAAGAATAAAAACGGAAGCAGAGACGCGTATTCTTTTCATAGTGACCTCCTGTTGAAATGTTCTGTTGAAAATTTGACACCCGGACCTGTTCATTTTTTTGGGGTAGCCATCAACCGCAGTGTATATGCGAAGTTCAATTTTTTATGATTGGAAGGAAGATTTTTGATCCTATCTATCCCGTAATCACCCATCTTTTCTTTAAATATACATAAATAAGCTACCTATATCCATATCTTTGCTGCGATCGTTTCCATCGACATCTCCAAATTTAGGGGAAATTCGTTTTAGCTATGATTCGGATATTTCATCATCTCATCTAATTTTCATCCACTGACATCATGAAATGAGGCAATCCCGCTAAAAACACAGAATCACTTCGGGCAAAAAAGCGCAACAAAACAACTCGGTTTCTTCGACCTCTTTCAGTCTCGGCCCCTTCGCATCTGTGGCGAAATCAGAGGAGGGCGGATATTTGTCCTACTGTGACACAGATTCTACTCGTCCTCCCAGATGCCTGCCCAGGAATCTCTCCATGGCGCGGTAAAAGTCAAAGCGATTTTCTTCGTTACGAAAGCCGTGTCCTTCGTTGTCCTTGACCAGATATTCGACTTCGATGCCCTTCTTCTTCAAGGCCTCTACAATTTGGTCCGACTCCCCTTTGTTCACGCGAGGATCGTTAGCGCCTTGAGCGACCAGCATCGGAACTTTGATATTGTCGGCATGAAAGATCGGAGAAATCCTCTCCCACAGCTCTTTGTCCCTCTCCGGATGGCCCATCATCTCATAGAACATCTCTCTCATCGGCTCCCAGTAAGGGGGAACCGATTTGATCAGGGTGAAGAGATTGGAAACCCCGACATAATCGACGCCGCAGGCGTAAAGATCCGGTGTGAACGTCACACCTGCTAGGGTGGCATACCCGCCGAACGACCCGCCATAAATACCTATGCGCTTGGGATCTGCGATTCCCTGCTCAATCAGCCATTTGACTCCGTCCGTGATGTCGTCCTGAATGGCTAGGCCCCACTGTTTGAACCCGGCTTCCCAAAACCTGCGACCGTAACCTGTCGAGGTCCGAAAGTTCATCTGCAGCACCCCGTACCCGCGGTTCGCTAGGAATTGAACTTCAGGATTGAATCCCCAAACATCGCGAGCCCAGGGACCGCCATGGGGATTGACGACGATCGGGAGTTTTTCCGGCTTGGCCCCATTCGGAAGGGTCAAGTAGCCGTGGATGGTCAATCCGTCTCGGGAGGTGTATTGGATGGGTTTCATCACAGCCAGGTCAGTTTCATTCAGCCAGGGGCTGACATCGGCCAGCTTCATGAATTCGTCGGTGTCGCGATCGAAAAAATAGTAAGCGCCTAGCGATCTGTCGCTGTAGGTGCGCACCAGGAGCTTGGTTTCATCTCGGCTTGAATCGGCCCCCACGACTTCGTAGCCGGGCAGCCGGGCTTCGAGATTTGCCTGAAGCATTTTCCGGTCCTCATCCAAAAAGTGGAAGTGCCTCTTCTCGGTAACATAAACCACCCCTGTTATGATTTTGCGCTTATCCGATCTCATAAGACCGGAGACATCGACTTCGGGATGTTCGTAGATGAGCCGGGTGGTTTCTTTGGCTTTGATATCGTATTCGAAGATGGCGCTCTTGTCCCGGCCAATGTTGGAGGCCACATACAGGTTCTGGTTGTCAAAAGTGAAAAACAGAGGTGTCAGGGTCTCCTTGAAATTGGTGGTTGCGAGGACCTGGAAATCGTCCTTCTCCGAATCCCTGTATAAAATGCCGGTGTTGACGCCGTCAGTAGTGGTGACGATACGCAATCGGCCTTCATGATCGGTTTGCCAGCCGGTATATGTTCCCGGATTCTGGGCAATCATCTCCATTTCCCCTGTGTTGATATTGATCCTGTAGGCATCAAATAGCCGTTTGTCTCTGTTGTTGACGGCAATCAACATATGATCATCGTCATTTTCCAGCTCGTCGATCAATTGAACTCTCACTTTTTCAAAGGGTGTCAGGGTTTTTTCTTCTGTTCCATCGATGTTGACGGCATAGAGTTTGAAATTTTCGTCTCCGCCCTTGTCCTGAACGTAAGCGATTCGGTTATTGTTGGCCCAGAAATACCCGGCGATATCCCTCTCGGTGGCGCTGGTGATACGAATGATTTCGTCTTCCCCAATTTTCTGCACATGCACATTCAGCCTTTTTTCCCAGGGCTGCATGAAAGCCAGATGTTCACCGTCAGGCGAAAGGGAAAATCCGGTCTTGTCCGGATTGCGGAAAAAATCCTCCATGGGAATGATCCGAGGCATTTTTTCCCTGGGGGCGCAACTGAAAATGATGCCGATAAGACAAAAAATTAAAACATGTTTCCGAACACGCATTCATCCCTCCTTTACTATTTTGATTCCTGTTTAATGCAGATAATGTGTTTCCTTCACTTCATTATACGCAAAATATTCTCCGGAGTTCAGGCTTTCGTGTCAATCCCGAGGAGGCCTTCTTCAATCCAATCCGATATATCCGCTCTCGTTTGCCTGAACACCTGCTGTTTCAGGTAAAGGAAATTCCATTTGATCTCTGATCCGAAATCTCTCGTCGTGTCCCCTGTTTTCATCCGCCCATACTCTGAAATGCGTGCTTTCTCGCTGCCCCAGTGAGGTCTGAAATTGCCGATTGCTTCGGGTTACGATTCGGTGTGAAAGAAGGGTTCCGCGGTGCCATCGATGCCCACTTTCCAAGGACTCCATGCGAGGGAGAGAGGAGAAATGAAGATATCACTTTTCCTGGGTCGGATGAGGACTTCTGTCAACTCCAGCTCTTCGGGAATGTAGCTCTCCTTCACTTTGGCCATTTCCTCCTCGAATTCCGTCTCGAGCTGATGGAGCCTTTCCTGGACAAGCTTGACCTCCCGCATGGCTCTGTCGATGTCCTCTTTTTCTCTCATTGATCTTCCGACACCTCTCATCGTCGTCGTAGCCCGCCCGACATTTCCTGTGCTCCCCAGTTTTCTACCAAACAGTCCCCCGAGGATTGTTGCTCCGAGAGAAATAGCTGTCTGCATTTTTTGCTGGGAATACTGAGATGTCTCTTTTGTTACCCTGACTTGAGCTCTACGCAGCCGGTCCTGAAGTCTGGCCAATTTCGGCGTATAGCGGGTGCGCAACTTGGCAACATCCAAGTCTCGTTTTTCACGAGCAAGATGCGCAAGGCGCGCCCTGAACTCACCCTCGCTCTCTCCCTGCGTCGAGATCTGCTTAAGCTCAGGAGACTTCCACAGTTTCATCACTCGATCCTGGTAGAGGTGGTTGACTAGTGCTGTTTTCCAGCTTGTGTATGAGGATGCCTTCATAGCCGCGGCCGGAAGCTCTCCGAACTGAGCCTGGGGTATGCTCTGTCGCCCGAACTCAATTTCTGCTGATGCGATGGGTATTGCCTCCTCCCAGGAAACGGTGCCCGACTCCGGAGAAAGAGGAGCCAGCAGCGATAGGGGTTCCCAGTGATCCACTTTATCCGTTCGGCTGACGTAATGGAGCTTGGTGCTACCCAGGATCAGGGGACGATAGAGAAGCCTTTCACTGGTTTGAAGATCCCCTTTCACAGGGAGAAATTGCTCTTGTATATCGGGAGGAAGAAGAGGCCGTTGCACTTCTGTCGTTTTCGGAATGTCCGAACTGAGGGAAGACGGAAAGGACTGGGCGGGCATTACCCGGGTTACCTTTGGGACAGGCTCTTTCTTACGCCCGGCCATCAGGATTTGAATCTGAGCCCGTGTCAAGGGACCTCTCAGATAAGAGAGGATCCAGCGTGTCTGGAAGAGGACCGGTTCATCCTCATGGACGTTGTGCATCAAGAAAACTCTGTGTCCCAGGGCGGAGAGCGTGGTGTTTATTCTTTCCCTGTTAAATTCGACACCGGCACTCACCGAGGCTCCCTCAAGCCCTTCGAGAACCCGCTCTTTATCCCGCGCCGTCTGCAGGCGTCCGATGAACCACGTGCCCGCGTTGGCTAACCCTTTATAATCCAGATCGACAGGATTCTGGGTGGCCAAAACCACTCCTAGGCCATAAGCTCTGGCTTGTTTCAACAGAGTCAGCATAGGAGTTTTCGATGGAGGATTGGCCGTGGGCGGGAAAAAGCCGAAAATCTCATCCATGTAGAGAAGACAACGGAGGGATGATGTACCGGGTTGAGATCTCATCCAGGCCAGGATTTCATTGAGAAGGGTGGTCACAAAGAACATCCGTTCCCGCTCGGACAGATGGGCGATGGACATGACGGACAACCTGGGCTTCCCCGTCGGTGTGTAGAGAAGACGTCCTATGTCCAGAGGTTCTCCCTCCATCCAGGCTGCAAAACCCGGAGAGGCCAGTAAATTGTTCAGTTGCATTGCCAGTTCAAATCTTTCTTTGGAAGAGTAGAAAGACTCCAAGTCGAACACGCCAACTTTGGTGAACGGTGGCGATTGAATGGCCTGGATCATGCTGGCGATGGTAAGGCTTTGTCCTTTACTCCAAGCGTGGTTCAGAATGTTGGACAGCAAAATGTGCTCTCTGCTGCGGATGGGATCAGCCGTTATTCCCATCAAAGTCAAGAGGCCGGATACCAAGGTGAGGATCCGGTCGCGGAAGGCATCCCCGTCTCCAATCAGTGCCTGGGGTGGAGACTCAAAGGATTGGAGAACCGATAGGGGAATCCCTGCATTGCTCCCCGGTGTATAGATGGTCATATCAACGGAACTCATATACCTGGCAATCCGGGATCTGTCTTGGCCCCACTGCTCAAGGCCTTTACGCCAAGTCTCAGCCACTTTTTGGGCATACGCTTCAACAGTAAGGGCATTTCGAGCGGCTGCATCCGTATCAATCCAGGGCATGAAATCAGACGGTTTGAGCTCGGGGAAAGTGAGCATCAGGTTCCCCAGATCGCCCTTGGGATCGATCACAAGCGAAGGGATACCGTCGATCGCCGCCTCCTCGAGAAGCCCGGCACATAAGCCGGTTTTCCCGCTGCCGGTCATGCCCACACACACCGCGTGTGTCGTGAGATCTTTGGAATCGTAGAGAAGCAAATCATCCTGGACGCGCTGATTTTGGAGGTCATAGACACGCCCGAGATAAAAAGCGCCGAGTCTTTCATAATCTAACATCATTCATGGCCTCCCTTTTCTGTTCTCACTCCGAATAAACTTATGCTACTACAGATATATCCGTAAACAAAGCACATTTTTACAGCGAATCGATGTTGGTCACCACGGATGAATTTGAATGGATGCCTAGTCCTGGACTGTGGGGTGATCTGCATAACATAATTCTTACGGAAACGAAAATTTTCGAGGCTGGGTCCTAATCTTCACTTGTGAGTCCTGCAGTCCAATAGACTCATCTTCCTGCATTTTCGGGACAACAAGGACCCCTCAGTGCCAGAAATCGCTGCACATACCAATGGGAGCGCCGGGCGGCGGTGCCTGGGGCTCGACAAACCGGAACTTCCGGGGATCTTCCTGAAAACGAGCGATTTCCGAAAGGGCATAGACAAAATGAGATCTCTGATCGTCGTCCCGAGTCACATCGATCTGCTTGGCCAGCCAGTCCTTCAACTTATCGAGCTGGGAAAAAGCTATGGCCCGAACCTGAACCGGAGCCTGTTCATGAACGGCCAGCTGCATGGTATGAAAGAGAAGAACGGCGTTCACGACACGCTGTATTTCCGCCTGGATACCTTCTTTGGCGGGGGATTTCCATGTGGCGTCGATCATGTTGGTCATAACTTCCGACAATCCCGGACACTCCTTTTGCCTGGAGTGATAATCCACGAGACGGGCCGCCCTCTCCGGGTGGAGGATCAATCCGAGGACGTAGTGAGCCAAAGCTTCGGCCGCACCGAGAGGATCGAAGGTCATACCCGTGTATCTTTTGAAAAGCTCCCGTGTCGGTCTGTATCCTGGCGGCCTGGGAGGTATGAGCTTCAGGATGCTCTCTTCTAGAGCCAGGTTGTTCGGCTGCAGGGTCCTCAACAGCACCTCGAGCGCCCGGCGCTGCTCAGTCCCATCAACTATTTTCGGATCAGCCTGGACATCTCCGCGCAGCGTGTGGTTGTAATACAGGCCGCCGATGACACTGGCGGCTGCCTCTATCTGGTATCGGTGGAAGAAATAGACGGGAACAAGCACATCCTCGAGCGTGGCCATGGGAGTTCCCACAGGGATTCTCTTCTCTGAGAATGAGCCAAGAGCGGTCGCGCGAATGGTCATCATCCGCTCCAGTTCGTCCACAGGATATTTGCCATTATCCCAGGTGTTGGCCAGCGGGTGAGCGCTGGCGGGACCTGCATCCTGTCCGGCCAGAAAATACAGCCCCCTGGCGAAGGCCCTATCCAGGATAGCTTTGAGCTCCTGTTCTTCATCCGCATCATCCGGAAAGTGCTGATATCCAAAGGCAACAGAGACCTTATCCCATTCGCCGATGCCCACATCATAAGCATCGGAAAGGTCGATCGACCCATCTTCTCCGATCGTAACCAAAGGGTGGGGATAATCCATAACGGAGGCTCTGTCGTTGACGCTCGCGGCATAATTGTGCCCCATGCCCAATGTATGCCCTACTTCATGGCAGGAAAGCTGCCGGATTCGGGCCAGTGCCATCTCTGTCAGCTCAACGCTGTTGTCTTTTCCCTCACCATAATCTCCGGCAAGGCCCTGGGCAATCAAAAAATCCTGACGCAGTCTCTGGGATCCCAGGGCCACATGACCCTTGAGAATCTCGCCAGTGCGAGGGTCGGTAACAGTCGCTCCGTAGGACCACCCTCGAGTTGAGCGGTGAACCCAGTTGATCACATTATAGCGGATGTCCATAGGGTCGGCCCCTTCAGGAAGAACTTTAACCATGAAGGCATCTCTGTATCCAATCGCTTCGAAGGCCTCGTTCCACCAGCGTGCCCCCTCGACAAGAGCAGACTTGACCGGCTCGGGAACTCCGCGGTCGACGTAGTAGACAATCGGCCTGACAGGCTCGCTGATTTCGGCTTTCGGGTCCTTTTTGGCCAGCCGGTGACGGGCGATAAACCTCTTTACGATCGGTTCGCTGATGGCCGTGGCAAAGTCCATGTATTCCATCCCGAAAAAGTTGGACCGAGGATCGTAAAGGCGCGGCTTGTATCCTTGATCGGGAAGCCGAATAAAGGAATGATGCTGTCTGAGAGAGATGGCGTGCGGATCTGGAGCCACTTGTCGAACAAATTTTCCGGGATCATCGGCTGTAAAAGTCAGCAGGGCTTCTATCTCCGTGTTAAAAGGAAAATTCTTAGTGTTGGCCAGATGTATGGCCGACCGTGTCAAATCCTGTTTGAAGTTGCCCTGATTCATCCTCTGGAGTGTTCCTGTGGCATTGTGGGCATCCCGCAAAAAGAAATCCGTGGCATCAACCAGGACTCGTCCCTTCTCCTCCGCCTCGACGTGAAAGCCCCAAAGGATCGATTCTGCAAAGGCATCTTTGACAGCTGCCCGTTCATCCGGATTATCACTGAACGCGCGGAATGCATAATTGGGCTGGATCAGAAGGATTTTCGGCCCGATTCTATGGAACTTTACTATTCGTGTTTCCCCCAACTGATTGCGATCCAAACCCACATCATTGGAACCCAGGCCTGCAGTAAGGGAATAGACGTAAAGGAATTCCTGATCGAGCTTATCAATTGCCAGCCATATCTTTCCCTCCTGGACGTCCCAATAGAAGGGGAAATATCCCGGAAACTCCTGCAGATCCTTCGTCCTTTCACTGATAGGAGTCTGCGCTCCAAAGGATAGGACGACAAGCACCCCGATGAGGAAGACCAGATTCAGACTTTTCTTCATCTTGACCTCCTTTATGGTATGGTTATCTATGTTGAGCCTGAAAAGCTCAACTCACATAACAGATTAAGTGAGAAATGATCTATCGCACACCCCTGCCTATGGCGGGAGTGTGGCCTTAATTGATTAAGAGAAACTTCACTTGGTGGCCGTCGATGAATTCACAGCCATCCTCTGTATAAACACCCGTCTCTTCGAATCCTATATTGATATCCTGGCCGTCCCATTCGGGGATGCTGGTTGTGCAGCTGTACTCAATGGCATAGCATGTGTTGGGATACAGCGGGTATTCCCCGCAAAGCTCCAAACCTTCAGGCAAAACACCCAGAGGCCTGGCATCCATGGGGGTGCCGGCCCCGTGACCATGGATTCCTATGGGATGGGAATAGATAAGCGGCCGTAATCCCCGAGCCTTTCCCTTTTCCATAGCAGATTGGACAATATCGTTTCCCGATCGACCGGTCTTGAATTCGCCACGAAAAATGTCGCCCAGCTCGTTCGTCCGCCTCAGTGCTTCCTTTAACCCTTCAGGCGCATCCCGCTCACCGATGGGGCACACATAGGCCTGCCACTGCATATCCGTGCACAGCCCGAGATAGACAATACCCATATCGCAGTGGAGCAGGTCACCGCGGCGGATCACCCCGGGGCTGTCTTTGTATTGTTCAGCCAGTTTATTGGATCTCTGGATGGAAATCGACGGCTGAAACCAGGTTTCAAGTCCGAGATCCACGATTTTCTGCCTGATCCACCAAACCACATCATCGGTTGAGGTTATGCCCGGCGTTATGACTCTGTTGGAATAGAATTCGGCAATGATGTCATGGGCGATTCCGCAGATGTGACGGTAAACGCTGAGTTCCTGGGGAGATCGTGTTTCGAGCCAGCCGACACACAAGTTTTCCGCTGAGACTAATTTTGACGACCACTCCGGACCGAGAGCCTCCGTCAGCTTGGTCTTCAAGCCCACCGTCAGGCCGTCCCCGAAAGCCCACTTGTCGGAGACATTGATACCTATTTTTTGTGGCTTGCGTGCCCTAATGAATTCCGCCAGGCTCACAAACTGCTTTTTTGTTTTGTCGATCCAGACCGGTTTATAGAAGTCGCCAATTCCATAATACCCTCCGGAGAGCCGCTCCACGCCTTCTTTTTCACCTCGATCATGAAAAATGAGGATGGAAGTTCGGCGGGCAGCCATATGGGGCTCGGGAACCATGCTCATATACACGGGATCTTCGTTATACTCCCGATTTATGACGAGCCACATGTCAATTCCTTCTCTCCGCATCAAATCAGGAACGATGTTATCCAACCTCCATCTCAACCATTCATTCATCACCCGCGCTCTTTCCTTCAGAGGCAGGATATTGTGGCTGTCGTGGACCCCTGCCACTTCATTTTGCCCAGCTGCCGCTATGCCAGAAGCACATAATAAAATCCCCAGGATCAGGCTAATAAGATGCCGCTTGTTCGTCATTGCACGCACCTCCTTTTTTGCAGGTTAGATATATACAGTTGTTGTTTAGATCACATTTTCATTCTTAACAGGCCGTTATGGGAAACTGCGCCTTTATTCCGGGAAATAAGGGAGGCATGCTGTTTCCGGTGCCGTACATTATTTGTATTTCCAGGTAGAAGTATTTTCTCCCTCAGGCGCATTCTTGGTGATGTGTTCAGCCATCATGCGAATCATATCAGGAATAGAAGGACCCCAGCAGTGCGGCATTCTGTCACCGTACTCGATTACGCCGTCATAGTGAGGGTCTTTAGTTTTCTCGAGAAATCTCTCCAGCAAACGGACCGCGCTGTCTAGATAAAAGGTATCCATACTACCTGTGTAGATATGGAGCTTTCCGACAAGCTTGGGGCCGAGTGTGGCCCAATCTCTCTCAAGGATGTGGCGCAGGTCATAATGTTCCTTCCAGTGTTGAGCGATCCCGGCATCGATCACCCCTGTTTTCTTGTTAAAAAGGGGCTGCGGATACCCGTCGGGCCCCACAGGTCCGAATACAGCCTGGAAGATGTCAATCTGCTCTCCCGAGCGATTCCTGGTGCCCATGACCAGCTCCATTTGATTCCGCTGCCGGGAGGTCAGCCTCATGATTCCGTCTACCTGCCTGTCGCTGGGAGTGGGCACCTTGACCCAGCCGAATTTTTTTTGGAACGCGTTCTCGTCAGCGTAGATATTGATGCACTGGAAATAACGGAAATCGACGGGATCAGGACACAGAGACCAGGTTCCGCCAAAAAAGTCCGGATGAAAAACCTGGAGGGCCAGAGACTCCCAGCCTCCTGTGGACCCTCCTGATAGTACGCGGGCATAGGGTTTTCGGATGATCCGGAAGTGCTCCTCCACATAGGGGATAAGCTCCTTCATGATGGCATCCCCGTAAGGTCCGCAGTTTGCCGAATTGACGGCGTACGAATCATCATAATAAGGGCAAGGATGCTGGAAAGTGACGAAGATCATGCGCGGACAATTTGCCGACACCCAGAGCTGTGGAAAATTTAGGGTAGACTCGGATTCGCTCTTCTTGCTGCTAGTCCTTGGCGGGGTGAATCCATAGGGAGGGGCCAGTCCAAAATGCCCCTGGACATAATTCACCGGATAGTAAACGTCAGGGTGCTTGTCATAATCCTTGGGCAGCAAAATCGTAGCCCCTAAATACATGGGTTGACCCCAAAAATCGGTGAGAATTTGGCTCTGAAACTTGATCCTCTTAACCCAAGTGCTATCCGGAGGCACTTTAACGGGAGGGATAACGTTTGTGCAGCTCAGTTTTATGGTTTGTGCCCGGTCAGGATCCAGACTGACCATCTGAACATCACTGAAAAGGTTACCGGGGGATATATTCCATCTCTGCCCTTCCCACTGGTCGTTGTGAAGCCAGATGGTATGACCGTCCGCACGTTTAAACTTTGTGTAAATGTTCACAAAACCCTGAACCGAGTATTCTCCGGCCGGTATGTCGGCCAGACTCTCCAGAGGATAGCCTAACACGGCCTCATCAAGAACGACAGGCTGGCCAGGTTCAAGAGATTCCACATCCTGGCCAAAAAAGGGGATTCCGTGTGTCCCGATAAAGAGTCTCGGCTGGCCGCTTTTTCGATCGGAGACCATGACATAGACACGACCTGTAACGGCTTCAGCATGAGTCGATTCTGGAAAAGATATTTCAAACCTAAGGCCTGATGATTCGTCTGTCCGGCTGGTTGTGTTCACGAAAGGAACGCAAACTGCGAATAAAAGAAAAACACAAAGAAAATAGGATTCTTTGTTCAAGCGCATGGTTACCTCCCACAATCCATTTTTCCCATGGTCAAGCGAAGCGGATAGTATAACAGCCAGCCGAAAATTTCAACAGAACTCACAAGTAAAACGCCGTTCCTGATGCGCGTTGATGCTCGTCGACAGGTGCAGCAAATTTTGGACAGATCATTACCCGTTTTCGATGAAAACAACTCCTCCAGACTGCATCTATCTGTACCGAAGACGCCACTCCTCACCATTGTGCACCTTAAAAAGAGAGTGACCCGCCTCGGTGGCTCCAGGCCGTGTGCTGAACGAAACACCCATGCACCTCAAACGAGCGCCGTGATTTAGTTCTTCCCCTGTTTATGAGACTGTATCACACGGATTCGGAAAGGCTACCCGGGTTGATTAAGGCTACTTGATGGAAATGGTAGAGGGTGGACTTTCCCGGCCGGCGCTGTTCACTGCGGTGAGGGTATAGACATATTCCCTGTCTTTGTCCACGCCGCGAATCCAGTGCTCAAAGACATCACTGGAAAATTCGATCAGCAGAGAGGACCGCCCGTTGACCTCTTCATAGAGGCGATAGTTGACAATGCTGGCATTATCCGGGTTAGCAGCCCATTGAAGGACGTTGATGTATTCGGACAAAACCAATGACCGGTTCATTACCTTCCGGCCCGAAAAATTCAGAGGAGCGCTCAAGGCTCTCTGGCCACTATAATTCTGGCCGAGCAAATCAGAGTTGACTCCAGGGTAATTTCGACGGGATGGCGTAAAAAGAAAGCCAGCTTTTTCAGGCTTGACTGTCCCCTTCCAGCCAAGATAGACATGCCCAATATAATGTCCGGAATTATCTGTTCTCGGATTTCCGGGCAAACCGTTCAACAGGACATTTCCTATCCCTTTTTTGCTCTCACTATCGGTCACCGTTCCCGAGATGGCGAAATTTTCTGTCGTGCGCTCATGAATATTCATCTGATTTTCATTCGTTGTCACCTGGTTCACTTGGAGAATCCCGTGGGGGTCGGTCAAGCCGCCCCTTACATTGATCCGGTTTTCGGCATCTCTCAGCCAGATGTCAATGCCGGAAAAGTCGGGATGATGGCGGTAATTGGAGTCGATGGGATAGAGAATATATTTGGCGGCCCAATAATCTAAGGCTACCGGATCCTGGCTGGCCAGGATCTGATTTGCCCGGTAGGTGGTTTCTTCAGGGTATCCCTTTAAGGATGAATGAGAAACCCAGATGGCATCCAAAATGTTCAGCTCTGGCGTCCGCACGGAAACGAACATCTTGCCGCAGGTGTTCCCGAGCCCGGCATAATGGCGATACCGGCTCTGGCCGTCTTTCATCGAAAGCACCCCGTAGACATGCTTGAGCGCGGCCGTGATTTCCGAGCCCCCCACATCATGGTGTTTGAGCACAGGGACATTGATCAGCTTGAGGTTTTGGCCATATCCGTTCCCTGTCCAGATTCCCTCACGCAATTCAATCCGGTTGCCGCCGGCTGATGTGAAGCAGGGATAGGAGACATTCTCATACATTCTATACCCTTCCGTGATGTGATCGTTGTCACCGATGAATGTAGATCGAATGGGATCCAGAAGATAGGAAGTGACACGAGGCTCACTGAAAATTTCGTTCACCAGATACAGAAAGCTGTGCCTCTCATCGTTGGCATTGGCATGGACTTTTCCATCAGGATAGGGATAACTGCTCCCACCCGTGGTGTCGCAGTTAAGGCTGCCCCGTCCCTGTCCGTTTTCAAAGATTACGATCTCACCCGTAAAAACATCCGGATGATCGAGTATCCGTTGAACCAGACCCCGCACCAGGTCGCTGTTGGTGCATCCTCTATATTTCCACTGTGCGTTGACTTTGATCAGGACCACATCATCCGGTGCGATGATGCCTGAAGGTCCGCTGAGGGCGCTCACCTGGTCGGAATGATAGAACTTCAGACCTTGATTCCCCATAAGGGACAGCAGGGAGTCCACACCGGCATGGTAATTCGGCTGATCCGAGCTGTAAAAGGGCTCATCGGAAATATTTTTGATCCAGTACAGATCATTTAACGGAGAATTTGTCTCACTTCCGTGAAGGGGGAATCCACTGATGAAAGAAGCGCCAATTCCTCCCGCCGTTCTTTTGATGAAATCCCGACGGGTAACTTTATTCCTTTTCCAAACCGTCATCTCTCACTCCGCTTTTCTTTCTATTCTATATTATTCCAATATTTACTCTAAGTCAAATAGGTGTGTGCACACTTCTCCTGAAGGTTCAAGTGAGAATTCCCCGGTTGTCAAAATACACAGCAGGTCACTGATCGGTCAATATCTTCCGTTCGATACTTTTAAAAATTCAGATCATAGAACTCCACCTCGTACTCCTCCCGGACAGGCGGTGCTGTGAAATAGTTCATGAGTTTGATGAGTTGTTCCTGATAATAGTGGTTATCATCGCTAGCCTTGCAGTGATGTTCACTTTCCCAGAGTGTGATGATTGTGCCCTCCCCTGTTTTATCGTTCATGAAGAGTAAAAATCCGCGATAACCTTTTTGGGCTTTTGCAGCGGGAAGAATGCTCTCCTTGATTATTTTTAGGGACAGTTCCACTCTCTCAATTCTTACTTGCGATCGCGTGATTCGCGCGTACATTTTACCCTCCTGTCATTCACATACCCTTCCCCTATAAGTTGTAAAGCTAATTTATTTTCTTTTCAAAATCCCCAGAGTCATTAAACTATACAGGCCAGTTTCGGGGATGTCAATAAAAATCAGCCCCAAAAGCAATCTGTATCATATCGCCCATTTCTGCATCATATTAAAGGATTTCTAACGGATTGAAGCTATTGATTCTGGAGGGCTAAGAGTTGTTTGCGCGCATCGGTAAATATATCTCCGGCGTAAAACCTTCCGGTGGTGAGAGAGAGAATTCTTTCGTATTCTCTTCGAGCCCCTTCGTTATCCGCGGATTTACTGTAAACCTCCGCCATTGGATAAAGGAATAAAATCTGCTCATGATCCACGTTGCATTCGGCGGGAAGCAGGGCTATGGCTTTATCGAATTCGACCTTCGCGCCGTCGATATTATTGCTATTCAGTTCGATCATCCCCACAAGGTGATGGTAGTACCGCATGGCGCTTTTGGACAATCCTGTCTCTACCAAGACCTTGAGTTGATCGGCAATTTTTCGGGCCTCGGCCGTTTCCTTTTTTTCCAGATGAATCAAGCCCTTCATATGGAGCGCACGCCGGTGAAGATTAGACTCTCCCCCATTCAACGCGGCACTCAGAGACTCATCACAGTTTCTCAGTGCTTCTGCCAGGCTATCAGTCCGCAGGTTTAGGTAAGCAGAGTAGAGATGGAACCAGGCTTTCCAGCCCGTCTCGCCGAGCATATCGCCAAGGTCGATTCCCTGCTCAATCTGCTCAAATGCATCCTCATAACGTCCCTGCAGGACGTAGAGGGCACTCAATTTTCTCAAGCCTTCGTTGTGCGCGGCCGGCTCTTTGGTTTCCAGCAATTTCTGATACTCGCCTTCGGCCTTGGTCAAATCCCCCTGATACAAAGCAAGGTCTCCTCTGAGCGAAAAGTTCCGGAAATGACTCGGGTCCAGAGAAAGCACTTTGTCCGCTTCGACTAGAGCTAAATCGTATTTCCCCTGACACAGATAGACATCGGTCAGAGCCCTGTAAATAGAGGAATTCTCCGAGATATGAACAAGATAAAACTCCAGGGCATCTACGGCTTTGTCGTACTGCCCTTTGGCCATAAGGGCATAGGCAAGAGCCAGATAGGGTTGTATAGCCTCTGTTCTCCTCTTAAGTGTTCCTTCGAGATAGTCCAGAGCTCGATCCCAGTCCTCCAAATCCAGGTACAGCCATCCTAAATTCGTGTTCGCGAAATCGTCTTCAGGATAGAGCTCTAAGAGCTCGGTGTAGGCTTCAATCGCTTTATCGTAAGTCTTTTCTGACTGACCGAAGTATATCCCCTGGATGGCGTACCTTTCCCTATCAGAGACGCGATCCGTCAGGTCGAAGGCTTTCTTCAGGCGGTCCTTTCCTTCTTCCCCATAACCGAGGTCCGTGTAGGCAACAGCCATGGTCCGGTAGGCCGTAGCGAACTCAGAATCGATTCCCACGGCCATTTCCATCATCGTGATGCAGTCGGTGTAGTCCCCCTTGAGAAAGAATTTCATGCCCTCCCTGTAGTATTTATAAGCCTCCGGAGAAGAGGTCGTGATGGTCCCGGCATCTCTGTCAATATCAGCGGCAATCTCTTCCGTCGTCAGCTTGAATTGGGCCTTGATCCGGGGAGTCAAATCATCGACCATGGCAAAAAAGCTTTCCTCTCCCTGACCCTCTACCCTTTCGGTCCCGATGGTTTGACCTGACTCCGGATCCTGGAGTTGGGTGTTAATCCGAATGGTTTCTCCGGCTTTTGTCATTTTTCCAACAAGGACGTACTTCACGCCGGCCCGGGAGGCAACATCCTTGAGTGCCTTGGATGAGTAACTCTTCACATCCAGAAGGCTCTTTTCTTCGAGAATGTTGTAAAGCTCCTCAGCGCTGAGGACAGAAATGTACTTCGACTGGCTGAGGTCGGCTATCAAGAGGTCGGACATGGCTTTGCGCCAGTGGTCCAAAGCCGTATCACCGGTATTGTTTTCAAAGTGCATCACGGCAAGAGACGGCTTCCCCTCGGCAAAAGAGACCGGCTTGCGCTTCCAGAGATACTGCCAGCCGAAAACAACGATAATAATAGCAGCTAAAGCAATCAGGATAGGAGCAAGAGCCTTTTTCATGCTGAATTTGACCGTTATTTCTCTTGAGGTCAACGGCCGCCTTTCCGCGATTATTCTCTCTGTTGTCGGCATAGCCTTTTCAACTTTGTTCAATTCAGACAGCATGGCCTCCGCGCCTTCGTATCTCTTATCCCGGCTTTTATTCAGACATTTGAGGATGATATGGCTCAAATCATCGGTTATCTGGGGATTGATTTTCTGGGGATCCTGAGGAATCTCTGTCTTCTGTTTCAAGGCTACGTTAAGGGGGGTGTCTCCTTCGAAAGGAACTCGTCCTGTGAGCATCTCGAAAAGAATAATACCCAGAGAATAGATATCGGTTCTTTGATCAACATCCTTCCCTTCGAGGCTCTCCGGCGACATGTATTCCGGAGTGCCGAAAATCTCTCCTGTATCCGTTATTCCCTGAGTTCTCATCGAGCGGGCGATGCCGAAATCCATAATTCTGACGTTGCCGTCTCTGTCGATCATGATGTTCTGAGGTTTCAGATCACGATGGACAACACCGAGGCGGTGCGCCTCTGCCAAGCCTTCACAAATCTGCTTGGCAAGGAATACAGCCCGGCTAACGGTGAATTGACCGATTCGTCTGATGAGGCTTTTCAAATCCTCCCCTGAGACATACTCCATGGTTATGTACGGAATACCCTCAGCCTCACCCAGGTCATACATACGGCAGACATGCCGATGAGAGATCTTTCGCGCCAGTTTCAGTTCGTTTCGGAAGCGCTCCAAAGTCTTATCTCCGGGGGAGACCTCGAAGTTCAGAAGCTTGAGAGCGACTCTCTCCTCAATCTTTTGATCCAGAACCTTGTAAACCTTGCCCATCCCTCCCTTGCCGAGTTCCTCAATGACCTGATACCTGCCGGCAAACGTGCTCCCGATCATCAGGTCTCGCAGAGAAGTTACGAGTGTTTTGGTCGGCATGGACTGGATTTGTTCTAACGGAATGAGCGGTGATCCACACTTGCCGCAAAAATTAGTCTCAGGCGGGTTTTCCGATTGACACTTGGGGCACTTCATTCGCCTATTTAGAATAATTGCTTATTCTACAAAAAGCAATAAGACCCTTTTTAATTCGCTTTTTAATCTTTTTTAACGACATATCGCTTACAGTATAAAAGTAAATTTGGCTGGCCGAAATAATATAAGTCGTGTCTAAACATGCGTGAGACTCATGGTGTGAGTGTACTGAGTTCAGCGAGTATTAACCCGAATGATCCATATGGGGAGAGTGGGTGTATCTTTGACGACAATGGAGTGGTACTCGCTTTTTTCGTCCCGGGAAATGTGTGATCAGTCTGGTGCGGATTTAAAGCAGTTCTGTGTCTGTAGGCATATGCGAACCAGCATCAGCATGACCGGCACTTCGATGAGCATCCCATGACAGTGGCCAGAGCAGTGCCCGAGGAGAGGCCGGAAAGCAAAACAGCCGTGGCGATGGCCACTTCAAAGTGGTTCGAGGCGCCGATCATCGCTGAGGGAGCGGCATCGCGATAAGTCAATTTCAACATCCCAGCCAGACCATAAGCGAGCCAAAAAATGAGATTAGTCTGGATGTCATTTTTTAAGTCGCTAGCCGGATCTCTTTTTAAGCTGCTGCGGCAAAGAGGACGATATCGTTCTCTGTTCTCCGAGTTGCTTTTCCTTCCCTTTCGAGATAGACCAAATGGGAAAGAGCCTCACCGGTGGCAAACCACTTCTGGACCAACGGAAATTGGTCCCAGGATTCGGCTTTGATGTCCCAGGTCATCCGGGATGCAACCTGAAAAGCATCCTGGGGGCTCATTTCGAGTATGGTGAGGACTTCGTCCAATCGCCGGCAGTGATGCTCCTTCAACTCTTCAATCCGAGCGCGATGGTCTTCAATCAGGCGGCGGTGTCCCGGCAAAACCAGATCGATGTCCAATTCAGAAACTTTATCCAGGCTTGCCAGATATAGTTTCAACGGGTTTTCCGCGTCCGACCAGCATTGGATGTGGGGCGTTATGTCGATCAAGATATGGTCTCCGGCTATGAAGAGTTTTCTGTCAGGCTCATAGAGGCAGATGTGACCCATGGTGTGGCCGGGCGTAGCCACACACTGGAAGTGATAGCCCCCGATGTCGATGCTATCGCCGTCATCTAGAGCCCTTAAGCCTGGAATCCATTCTGAACCGTATTTGGCTCCAGGGTGGGCGTCAAGTAGAGCGCGCAATTCATGTTCCGGGAAACCGTTTTTCGCAGCAAAGGCAATCATGGTTTCAAACCCCTCCCAGGATTCAAGGAGCTCTTTAGCCGGACGGCTGAAGATGACTTGGCTGGAATCCGAGGCCAACTTCTGTATGAGCCCGAAGTGATCGGCGTGTAGATGCGTGATGAAAAAATCGGTTTTATCCAGATTGATGCCAAGCTTGTCTAATCCGCTCCGCATGGTCTCCAGACATTCTTGGCGATTGAAACCCGTATCGATGATGAGGTTTCTTTCTGGCGATCTGACAATATAGGAGTTGAGATATTTAAGCGGACTCTCAGGTAGTGGGACTCTTATTCGAAAGAGATCGGGCGTTAATTCTTCGCACATAACCCTACACACTCTATCACAATATAGAAAAGCTATATCTTAACATTCTCATTGCATTCAGTTGGTCGATCCCGCGGAGAGCGGATCTTCACCTCTGTTTTTAAGTAATTTCAAAGTTAAAAGGAAGCAGATGGCTCCCCACACATATCCAAAAAGAGGATCAACAGCGTGATGGTAGCGAAGATAGAAGGTGGAGATCGACACGCCGACAGTCAGCGGAAGCAGAAAATAGCCGAGCTTTCTCACGTACCGGAGGGCGACCAGGGATAGGACAAACACTTCAGCGATGTGAGAGGACGGAAAGGCCCCTCCCGCAATTCCTGCACTGGACTGTATGGTCCTGATAAGCCAGGCGAAAAAATAGCCGGAGTGCGTTTTGGTGTGGAGTTCCATCACTCCCTCGGCCATGGACGGTGAAAGACAGGGCAAGAGATAAAAAAGCACATAATTGGAAAGAAGCGTCACAGAAAGGAAGGAGAAGGCGGCCAAAGCTTCGGCCCGTTTGCCTTTGATGTAAAGAACAAGGGCGACACTGGGCAGAAACATATAGTAGCTGGCGTAGAAGAAATACATGAGCTCATCCAGCCAGGGATTGTAGAACTGCTGCAGCCAAACGGTCGGGTGGACGCCGAACAGGAACTTGTCCATCTGGATCGCAGGTTCCGTGAACCAGAATGTTCCGAAGAACATCCGGACGATGGCATTGACAGTGCTCCATCCGATGAGAAATACGGCAATGGGATAAAAGGTTCGCAGGAACCACACAATCTGATTCTGCGGACGCTTCTCGGCGAACCGGACAAACTCCACGATGATGATAGCCAGAACGATATGAACGACCACATAGCGCGGCCAGTCGTCAACAGTCCTGTGAAAAAAGATGAGGCAAGTTCCGATTAAGACAAGATACCCGGCACAGGCAATATCCATCACTCGAAAACGAATTCCGCCATAACGGGAGTTCCACAGACTCTTTAAAAAACTCATCAGCTAGTCTTTCCTGTCAAAGGCACCCATTGTATAAATTTTCTCTTCTAAAAACAATCTCCGTTGGGGTTGAACGTTGACGAGTTGAAAATCTCGAGTATTGTTGGGCCCGACGCTAGGAATCCTTAAGTGTGGATTATCCTCCTTGCCCGGAACATTACCTTGGCCGTGTTTATCCACCCTGCAATTTCCTTGACTTTAAGTGTGGCACACCCAGCAAAGTCTGACTCCAGCGGATTTTGACTTAAGGAGGAGGGCGTGATAAGATTCACGCGATTTTTTGGATCGATTGGACCTTAGAACATAGTAACTGATGATTGATAAGATATTAGACATCGCTACATCCATCGATAACGTGCTCTGGGGACCCTGGACCCTTATTTTCATCGCCTCTGTTGCGGTCTATCTTTCGGTCAGATCGGGCTTCTTTCAGGTGAGGAAATTCCCGCTGATCTGGAGACACACGTTCGGGAAAATCCTCCAACGCCCTGATGCCGAGAGCGCAAAAAAAATGACGCCTTTCCAGGCTACAACCACAGCCCTGGCCAGCACGGTGGGGATGGGCAATATGGCCGGTGTGGCCACAGCTCTCTCTGTCGGCGGCCCCGGCGCTATATTCTGGATGTGGCTCTTAGCTGTCCTGGGCATGATGACCAAGACAGTGGAAATCACCCTGGCTGTCCACTACCGGGATATTGACCCCGAAGGTAATCCGCACGGCGGCCCGATGTACTACATCACCAAGGGATTGGGTTGGCCTTTTCTGGCCAAACTTTTCAGCATAGGTATCCTCATCAATTCCCTGCTCGCTTCTACTTTGATTCAATCGCACACGGTGGGCCGGGCCTTTCTCGTCAGCTACAGCATCAATCCCTACCTGGTCACGGGAGGAATGGCCGTCATCACCGGGATCGTGATCATCGGAGGGATCAAACGCATCGGTCAGGTCTGTGAAACGCTTGTCCCGCTCATGTCGGTTATCTACATTGTCAGCGGGCTTTTCCTTTTCTTCATGAATTTCGAAAACATTCCGCAGGTCTTTGGCACCATTTTTGGCCATGCCTTCTCCCCCGCACCAGCCGCAGGCGGTTTTGCGGGAGCCACAGTCGCCGCAGCCATAAAGAATGGAATGGCCAGAGGCATGCTGTCCAATGAGGCAGGAGAAGGCACTGCGCCGATGGCCCATGCCACAGCCAACACCAAGCACCCCTTCCAGCAGGGCCTCTGGGGGTCATTTGAAGTCTTTGTCGATACGATTGTCATCTGCACCATCACCTCCTTCGCTATCCTGTCAACGGGTGTTCTCTCCAACGGTGAATCTGGAATCGAGTTGGTGCTCAGCGCCTTCGCCTCGGTGTTCCCACCCCAATTGGCGAACGCCCTTATTTCTTTTGTCATTCTCACTTTTTGTCTCTCAACCCAAATCGGGTTTTTCATCTATTATGAGACCTCGGCCATTAACGTGCTAGGGAAAAAATCGATGACATACCTGAGATGGCTCTACTTGATCCCCGGTGTCGTTTTTGCCGGATTCAGTAACGTAGACAAACTCTGGACCTTTGCCAACATCTCTGTCGGAGTTTGTGCCATACCTAACTTGATCGCCGTTCTGGCACTGAGCGGGGTCTTTTTCGTCCTGATGAGAGACTCCATGCAGGGTCGAAACATGTATGCCACAGCGATTACGGATAAGGAAAGAAATTATGTTAAAAAAAGTGGACAGGATATCCTTTGAACTGGGTATGATCAACTGTTTTGTTGAAATGGTTGCCTGCGGTGTCAAAAAGATGGCCATCAGTCCTCCCCTCGCTCCTGATGACTATCGGCTCGTCGAGCCGCTTTCGGAAAAAATGGTCCAGGCCTTCGGCATCAAATCACATATGGAGAAATCCCTCCTCATCACCGACCTTCAAACAGAGGATTTCACAAGAGGGAAATGGGCCATACTGTATTATGCCGACGACAGCGTCCTGAAAACTTATTTCAACCTGAAAAAAAGACAGCAGAAGCTCAAGAACACTGGTCGATACGACGAGGGTAATCGAAAGGCCATTTCCCGGGAATTCATGCGCCTGCTGAGCTATCCGGAGGACATCATCGCCAATAAACTGGCTCAGGATTCTCCGGAGAGTCCTTTCATCCTCATCGACGAATAACTCGGATTCGAGTTGATGGGCACAATGAGAAGTTCCTGACTTGACCAGAACCTGACGTTTCTTCACAGCCACCGGCAGTATCAAGGAAACTCCGGATGGAACTGGTTTTGTGCAGCAGGGAAAATCCAGCGTGCCTGAGAAGGCGGAAGGCCTCTGTCTTTGTAATAAAGCCGACCTTCTGGCAGAATAGTCGGCGAGGAGTACACACATGAACATATTGATCATTAATCCCAACAGCGATTCGGACTTGACCCGGATGATCCAGGAAACGGCCAATCGCTTTGCCGGGGCCGATTTTGAAGTTGCCTGCAAGTCGACACCAGGAGCACCCGAGTTCATAGAAACCTACGAGGACGGAGTCAAGGCGGCACCCGGGATGATCGAGTTGATCAAGGAGAACGAGACAGAGTTTGAGGGCTTTATCATAGCCTGCCATGCGGACATCAATCTGGATGTGATGAAAGAAATTACGGGCAAGCCTGTCGTGGGTATAGGAGAGGCCTCCATGAAAATGGCGTCCATGCTGGGTCATCGTTTCTCTGTCCTAGCGGACAACGATCACTCCGTTCCCAACAAAGAGGCGTTGGTGCGCAAATACCACCTGCAGGATGTGCTGGCCTCGGTCAGAGCTCCCAGCAAAAACTGGATGGATTTAGAGGACCGGGATAAATACTTTAAAGTCGGCGAAGCTGCCATCAAGGAAGATAGGGCAGAGGTCCTCGTGCTGGGATGCGCGGCCATGACCGGCCTGGACAAGCCTCTCCAGAAAAAGCTGGGCGTGCCTGTGCTTGACGGAATCGTGTGCGCTCTGATTATCGCTTCAGGACTTGTTAAGTACGGAGTGGCCACGAGCAAAGCCTGCCGATACAACCCATACTGTCCATAGCCGATGCAAAATCATTGACGTTCCATATCATAACGATATAGAATTTGGGCATCTGGATTATTCAATAATCGATGCCGCAATACACGCTGATTTCTGCCATGTGTGGACCGTTTTTGAACAGTCTGTCGCCTTGCCCTGGTGGCCAGGCGTAACGGACGTTTCTATGAATACATCACGCGTATTCTGCACTTTGGAGGTTGGATGATGCCTAAGAAAATAATCGGATTATTTTTGATTCTTACTCTGTGTCTTTTGTCCTGTCAAAAAAAAGAAAAAGAGGAGGAAATCCGGGTAGTCCAGAAGTATTCCATTGAACAATTCATGGACACCGAATCGATCATGGGGAGTTCCTTCTCAGCCGACGAAAGCAAAATTCTCTTCACAAGCAATCGCAGCGGGATCTACAATGTTTACACAATGCCTGTGACGGGTGGTGATCCGGTCCAGCTCACCCATTCCACCGATAATGCCGTTTTCGGCATATCCTATTTTCCCAATGACGATCGGATACTGTACATGAGCGATAAGGGCGGCAACGAGATCACGCATATCTATCTTCGTGATGAGGAGGGTAATATCACCGATCTTACTCCCGGCGAGAAGGCCAGGGCCGGATTTGCCGGCTGGAGCTTCGATGAAAAGAGCTTCTTTTTCTTCTACACCAAGCGAAATCCGCAGTTCATGGACCTCTACGAGATGAATGTCGCCACCTTCACGCCAAAGATGATCTTCAAGAATGACGAGGCGTTCAACGTCGGAGCCATTTCCAGGGAAAAACGTTATCTCGCGCTCGGAAAGACCGTAACCAACCACAACAGCGACATGTACCTCTATGACCGGGAGAAAAAGGAGTTGAAGCATCTCTCTCCCCATGAGGGGGACGTGACCTTTTCTCCTCTGGCATTCAGCGCTGATGCGAAAAGTCTGTATTTTCTCACCAATGAAGGCAGCGAGTTTACTTACCTCAAACGTTACGATATAAGCTCTGGAAATTCAGAAACCGTGGAAAAAGCTGATTGGGACATTTCCTATTCCTACCTGTCGCGGAACGAAAAATACCGCGTGTCGGGAATTAACCAAGATGGAAGAACCGTGATCAAAGTCCAGGACCTGGTCAACAACAAGCCGGTCGATCTCCCCAAGCTTCCAGGGGGGAATATCACCTCGGTCAACATCTCAAAGAGCGAGACAAAGATGGCCTTCTATTTCAATGGGTCGCGCATGCCGAACAACCTCTACGTCTATGACTTCTCAACCCAGGAATACACCCGGCTATCGGACACGCTGAATCCCGAGATCAATCCTGAAGATTTGGTGGAAGCCGAAGTTGTCCGCTACCAGTCTTTTGACGGTCTGGAAATTCCGGCCATATATTACAAACCCCACAACATCCAGCCCGGCGATAAGTTGCCGGCCGTGGTCATGGTGCACGGAGGCCCGGGCGGGCAGGCACGCATCGGCTACAAAGCCTCAGCCCAGTACCTTGTCAATCACGGCTACGTTCTGATCGATGTCAACAACCGAGGAAGCTCCGGTTACGGGAAGACATTCTTCAAAATGGACGACAAAAAACACGGGGACGTTGACCTGGACGACTGCGTATGGGCCAAGAAATACCTGATTGCCACCGGTTACGTTGATCCGGACAATATCGCCATTGTGGGCGGAAGCTATGGCGGCTACATGGTTTTAGCGGCTTTGGCATTCAGGCCTGAGGAGTTTGCGGCCGGAGTCGACATCTTCGGAATTTCCAACTGGATTCGCACTCTGGAGAGTATCCCCCCCTGGTGGGAATCTTTTAAAGAAGCACTCTACGAAGAAATGGGCAATCCTGAAACAGACAGAGACATGCTTCACAAAAAATCGCCGCTGTTCCATGCCGATCAAATCCGGCCCTTGATGGTTCTCCAGGGAGCCAATGATCCGCGAGTCCTTAAAGTGGAATCGGACGACATTGTGGAGGCCGTAAGGAACAGAGGTATTCCGGTTGAGTATATCGTTTTCGAAGACGAAGGACACGGATTCAGAAACAAGGCTAACGAAATCGAAGCTTTCACCTCAATCCTGAAGTTCTTGGATACTCACTTGAAAAGCTCGTTATAGAGAGACCGTTACGCGTCAAAAGGAAACAGAATCGCCCCTCAACAGGCGCAGGAGTGAGATCGGGGCTCTCTCTGTTGGAACCGTCTATCTCTCTACATTTTCGAAGACAAAACTTAGTCCTTGACATCCACATTCGGAATACCTACAATACTCCTATAAGAGTGTTATAGGAGTGTTATCCGGATAAGGACACTTGATGATGAAAACCTGTTGGCTAAAAAAATGCATCCTTTGGGCATCACTTTTCATTTCCTTCGGCCTCGGACTTGTTCGGGCGGAGGAGCAGGGATGGCTGAACAACTCGCTCACCTATCAAATAAATCCCAAGTTCAGCCTCAAGCTAACCCAGGAAATCCGTTGCCACAACTTGACTTATATGGAAGCCTACCTGTTCAACCTCCAGGGCGGACTTATTTATCATCTCCCCCAAAATTTTTATGTGGCCTTTCTCTATAAACGCGAAAATGTGGAAATTCCTGAATTCATCGAGCTGCCCGATGACATCGTCATTACAGCCGGTGACATCCTGTATGAGAATCGTTTTACGCTGGAAGCAGGATGGAAAACAAAGTTGAGCCCGTCTTTGGACTTGGATTTTCGGCTTAAAACCGAAATCAGGAGGTTCGAGCCGGGACTCGATGTCAACCACATGCGTTTTAGACTCCGGTTGAGACTCAAAACGAGCATCACGCTAGGAAATCTACGGCTTAAACCATTTGTTGCCATAGAGCCTTTTGGCGACAGTAAAAAGTATAATATCACGCGGAGCCGATTCTATCTGGGGACAGGAATTGTGCTCGGAAAGAACGCGGTTCTAATCCTGAACTACATCAACCAAGCGACGCAGTCGCGGAAATCGATTCATATCCTCAATACCGGGGTGGAATTGACGTTTTAATCGAATTTTTCCGCTTCGCGAACCGCATCTTCGAAGATTTCAAGGCCCTTCAGAGCGAGCTCTTCCGTGAGGACAAGTGGCGGAAGGAACCTGGCTACGTTGTTATAGTGACCACCGATCTCAATCAGAAGTCCGCGGCGGTGACAGAGGGCTCTGACTTTGGAGGCCAGATCTGAGGAGGGCTCTTTGGAAGCTTTGTCCCTCACAAACTCTACCCCCAGCATAAGCCCTTTTCCTCTAGCCTCGCCGATGATGGTCGAATCCCGTTCGATCTCCTTCAGCCAGGAGAGCATCGTCTCGCCGAGCTGGAGCGAATGTTCAGCCAGTTTGTGCTCCACCATGAATTTCAAAGCCGCACTCCCGGCGGCATAGGCGACCACATTTCCCCGGAAAGTGCCGATGTGCTTGCCTGGGGGCCAGGTGTCCAGCCGGCTCTTGTAGGCCACACAGGAGATGGGAAACCCAAGACCGCCGAGAGCTTTGCTCATGGTCATGATATCCGGCACGGTCCCTGTATGATCAAAAGAGAACATGCGTCCCGTGCGGCACAACCCGGCCTGGATTTCATCCAGAATCAAGAGGATCTCATACCTATCACAGATTTCTCTAATTTTAGGCATAAATCCCTCAGGGGGTACGATGGACCCCCCCTCCCCCTGGATAGCTTCGACAATGACAGCCGCAGGTCTCCCCACGCCTGAGTGGGGATCTTCGAGAATATGATCCAGGTATTTGGCACATTCGAAGTCACAGGTCTCGGGCTTCTTATCAAAGACACATCGGTAACAATAGGCATAGGGAACAAAATGGACTTCGGGGAGAAGAGGCAGAAAATCCTCTTTGAAGTGAAGCCCGCTGCACAGGGTTAGAGCCCCCGCTCCCATCCCGTGGTAACTTCCTTCGAAGGCGATCATGGGTACCCGTTTGGTGTTGTATTTTGCCAGTTTCATGGCTGCTTCGACGGCGTCGGTGCCGGTAGGGCCGCCGAAAAAAACTTTGTCCAGGGCATCCGGCAGTAGAGAAAACAGCATTTGGACCAAGGCTTTGCGGGCTGGTGTCGGGACATCCAGAGAGTGTGTAATCCTCGCAATTTGATATTCGGTGGCCTTCAACACATCGGGATTGGCATGCCCTACCCCCATCACGCCCGCACCGCCAAAAAAATCTATGTAGACATTGCCATCCACATCCATCACTGTAGCTCCTTTGGCCTTGTGGAGAGCCATAGGTAACCCCCGGGGATAGGAAACAGCAGATCCCTCCTTAGAGGATTGGAAATCCAAAAATTCCTTGGACTTTGGGCCGGGCGGTGGAGTTTTGATTAAAGGTGCATCTGAGTAGGACAGGCTCCCGAAATCCATTATTCTTCTCCTTTTCTCACTCACAAATCTTAAAAAAAGCTCAGTCATTCGTACTATAAACCATTTGGGTTTAAATATCTATCCAGGTGGATGCAATATCCTTGGGTGCGATGAGATTATTGACTCTGGTCAGATATGTATCTATACGCCAGCACATTCAACGGGATGATAGCTTGACGCGCAGGGTTCGCAACCGGTTGATGGCAGCGGCCAGTTCGTGGCCTCTGAATTCAGCAAAGTCCCCCACAGGCATCGGATTCAGCATGTCCAAACCGCTCTGCCTCAAATCGCTGAGCACGGCCTCCACCACCTCACGCAGGGCTCTCGTTCCATCCATATAACGTGTCGCATAATGCACAGCATCTCCGATAGCTCTTGTCTGACTCGTATCGACAAGCTGCTCGATAGCCGTGAGATCGATGGGATGGATACCGAACAGGATGGATTTCAAACCTTTGGCGGAAATCTTCACTCTCTTTTTCCCCTTGCTCGGATCGAAACTGTGGGTTTGGGGAATTCGTTCGGTAATCCGGCCAAAGCCTTGGCCTCCTTCGGGTGTGCGCTCTGTCCTGTATTTCTCCGCAATCTCTTGCGCCTCCCTTGTCATGTCGTAGGGTTTGTAATCGACCAGGCAGATTACACTATCAGCCACGTCAAAATATTCGCCGGATCCTCCGATCACCAGAATCGTCGATACCCCCAGATCCTGAGCGAGCTGCCTTATTTTATCAATGAAGGGTGTTATGGGCTCTCTGTTTTTGGGCACCAATTCCTGCATCCGGTGGTCCCTGATCATGAAATTGGTCGCCGACGTATCCTCATCGACGAGCAAGACCTCAGCACCCATCTCGAGGGCTTCGATCGTGTTGGCGGCTTGAGATGTGCTTCCGCTGGCATCCTCTGTCGAAAAATCTTTGGTGCCCCGGCCAAAGGGAAGATTGGCGATGAAAGGGGAAATGTCCACTTTTTCTACCCGCCGTCCATCCTCCGCCCTGATCTTGACCGCATTCCGGTTGGCAACGACAAATTCACGCCCATCCCCCGGAATATGATTGTACACGCCCATCTCCAGGCCATTCAGGAGAGTGGACTTTCCGTGATAACCACCACCCACAATGAGTGTCACACCTTTGGGGATACCCATCCCGGAAAGGAGACCCCGGTTGGGGAGATCGACCTCCACCCGAAGGGAATCGGGCGATCGGAAAGCCACAACCTGCCCCTGGGCCAGAGGCCTGGGATCAACGCCGCTAGCGCGGGGGAGTACGGCCCCGTCGGCCACAAAAGCTATTAGTCCCAGTTCCTCAATCTTGTTTCTCAGGAAATCAGCGTCTTCGGCTGTCTCCACATGCAAGTTCAGCTTCTCCCTGTCCAGGCTTTCATAATAAAGAGATGCTTTGACTATCCGAGGTATCTCGGTGAAGAACATGGACTCAGCCTGCCTTCCGGCAATCCTTCTCCCGAAAGCCGGCAACCCGACTGTGAATCTTGCCTCGACAGCAGGGCCGGTCACAAAAACAGACGTGCGCTCCAGGATTTCCTGCCCCGGCCCGTCGATGGCGATTGCCCCGCTATTGCCCGTGCCCCTGAGACCTCGCCCGTATCTCACACAGGCACTCTGGAATGCTCTGGTTATATAATCTCGCAAGGCGATTTCCCGGCTCTTGTTCCTGTAGGTATCAAAGGGGAATCGGGCAACCTCCTGGCGCAACTGAATGCGCACCTGACTCGGTGAGGCAAAGGGATCTCCCTGGGCTCTATCGAGGTGAAGATGGTACTCGCCGAAATCATATTCTCCTTCAATATCTTTGTAAGCTTTGTAGCCGCGTCCGTCGATTCTCAACAGAGCTCTTCTCAGATCCTCTCGGTTACGCATCCTATTTTCCTTTGTGCGCACAGAATTTCGCCGATCAGCCTTTGTGCCCAAGGCCCTCGGGGCATATTATACACCAACTAGAGTCAACTGAGCCGGTTAATTCCCCCTGTTCTTTGACACCCGACCTTACCTTAATTATCATAGGGCATAAATCCATTTCGGGAATTGCACTCGAATAAATATCGTTCGAAAGGAGATGACAATGAACGCGACAAAACTGTTCCTCTGCGTACTACTGGGTGCGGTCATGTTCATGGCCGGAGCGGTAAACGCCAGGCCTGCTATTTTTGAGGAAAATGTATCCCCGGATTCATCAAGGCTTTTTGTCCTCTGGACATCCGGTGACAGAGAAGTCGCCCTGAAGATGGTGTTCATGTACACCTATAACGCAAAAAAATTCGGATGGTGGGACACGGTCCGTTTTATCGTCTGGGGCCCATCCTCCAAACTCCTCTCCGAAGACACCGAACTCCAGGAAGGAATCCAGAAAATGAAAGAGGAAGGCGTGCAGCTCTATGCCTGCAAAGCCTGCTCAGATCTCTACGGCGTCTCGGATAAGCTGGCTGAACTCGGTATCACAGTCAAATATATCGGAAAGGACCTGACCGACCTGCTCAAGGCTGGCTGGACTCACCTGACTTTCTAAGCTGATCTCATCACTCAATGTACCCTAAGGCCTTGAGCTCTTCGATCTCTTTTTGAGTAAGTGTTTTCTCGATATCTTCTTTGCCGAGCGCAAACAGCTTTTCCTGAGCCAGCGCCCACCCCTTCAGCCTTTTCTTCAAGTATTGGGCCGCCACAGCATTATGACCGTACAGGTTCGTCTTTTCATCAGGATCATCCCTGAGATTGAAGAGTTCGTACTCATGAAGATCCTCTGTCCATTCTTTTCCAGTGTGGATCAATTTCCAGTGACCATCAATAATGGCTTTCTTCCTGAGTTCATCGCCGGATTCCACGAATATCTCTCTGTGAAAGGGTGATTTCACAGTCTCCGGATCCAGAAGAATCTGTCTCAAGCTCTTTCCCGCGCAGTAGGAGGGCACGGGTAAGCCCACCAGATCCAGGATGGTGGGGAAGATATCGATCTCTTGGACATTTTCTTCTATGACGGCCCCGGCATTTTTCTGTTGCGGCAACTTGACGATAAAGAGTTGCTTGATACTTTCCTGGTAGAGTTCATTCCCGTGAGCAAACCCTTCGTGTTCGTAAAACTCCTCGCCATGATCGGACATCAGAATGATCAGAGTGCTGTCATACAAGTCCAATCTCTTCATCTCTGCCATCAAATCGCCGAAGGCCTTGTCATTCTGAGTGATGGAGGCGTCGTACTGAGACAGCACCTGGTTCAAATTCACGGTGTATCTCGGACTATCGGGATCTCCCACAGGCACTCTGCGGCCCTCCTTCACTGGAGGGGGCATGAATTCCTCTTTCAGGAGATAAGGACGGTGCGTCTCCATGGTGTGGCAATAGAGAAAAAAGGGCACTCGGTTGAGCTGCATTTGCTCGAAAACATAAGTATTCAGCACATCGGCCTGCCCGCCGTCCAGGTTGGAGTGGTATTTAAAATACGTGAAGCCCTGGTGGAAGTTAAAAAAAGGCTTGATCCCTGCATTGGAAGAAATGCCTGCTGTGTAAAAGTCGCTGTCCGTCAAAATTTCGGCCAGGGTTTTCAACTCCGCTGCCAGACCGCTCTTCAGGGTTATGGCCTGATGCTGGAAGGGATAAAGGCCGGTAAAAAGAGCCCCCACAGAAGGTCTTGTCCACGCTGCCTGCGCATAGGCGTTTTTAAAGAGGACACAATCCCTGGAGAACTCTGTCATCTCGGGCGCTGTGTTTTTATCGTAACCAAAAAATGGAAGGTGATCGGGCCGGAGAGCGTCAACCAGATAGATAAGAATGTTGAACGGCTTTGGAATATCAGACTCTTTGTTCACTGCTTGGGGCAGTTCCTCTGTTGCCGCATAAATACGAGGCTCCCATAGGACCAGTCGCTCATTCGGGTCCTCATTGGACCCCTCTTTCTGAAAGACAAAACTGATTTGAACCACCTCATCCCGAATGGAGGAGAGATCTATGGGAAGCATTTTTCCCTTGATTTTCGGGCTTTTATCCAAGCCCTGTCCCAGGAGCTTTCGGCAGTCTTTCTCGGGAGTTTTGGCATAGACAAAGAATCGGCAGCCCGCAGTCGAGCTTGGCGGCGATTCCCACCCCAGGTCAAAATCAAGCAGAGCTGGCTGTGTCAATTTGCAGACGTAACTTATGGCCGAATTGGGTGAAAGGGCAACACCTTTCTTCCTAGCAAAAAGGCTCTTTTTGAACACTGTCCCGGCAGGATTTTCTTCAGCAACATGGGCAGGCTCGGCTTGATCGCCGAAGACTATCTTCCTGAGCGCAAGCCAGTGTTTGGATGCCATTCCCGGAGGAAGGGACGACCGTTTGAATTCAAGAAGGTTCTCGCCGATACGGAAATATTCTTTCCGGGCCACGAAAGAAATGCGCCGGTAAGCTGTCCAATCCAAAGAGGAAGCAAAAACCCTGTTCCCATTGAGATAAATTTCGAGAAGAGGAGGCTCTGTCAGTCTCTTTTTCAACAGGGATCTGAGTTGGATGGAAATTCTCTCGTTTTTCTTCTGGAGGCACCCGAAGCGATATACGGCCCGTTCTCTATGCAAAGGAACCAATACAGCATTCTTTTCCTGCTCTCTATTTTTTGTCCATCCGTAAGGCCGGTCACTGGCATTCCAGGCACGAAAGAGATTGACTGTCTGGTAGGGAGTAACCGTTGTGGCCTGGGAAAAATCCTCCACAAGATCCACGAAAATTTCCTCTTTCCCCTGGGAACAGAAACAGAGGGCCAAAATTAATGGAATTGCCAAAACAGCTTTATGTTTCATAGCTCTTTCTGAGGCACCGTCAATTGAATGATGACCACTCTTGCTTATAGCAGAAGAAATTCCTGAAGTCAAAACGGATTTCACGGAGGTCAGCGTCCCCAAAACCCTGAGGAAGATTGCATATAGATTCAGCAGACTTTTGTGCGAGATATTCTCTCTGTTCGGAGAAGACCCGCCCACCCTCCTCTGCTCCTCACACAGATAATGTCTCGCCTAAGCCAGGTCCACCATCTAATGCGCTTACCATAGATAACGACTCGCTTGCAAGCGTGCCATCAATGGATTACATCACGAATTCGGAGGTGCATCCTTCAGGGAGTGCCGGACGTGCTTGGAGGCAAAATATGATTGTGATATAATGGGCGGTCCAGATTTCTCCCCGGAGGTCAAACCATGTCCGAAGCCAGTCACATCGAAATCGTGCAGGATAAGGAGCCCATTCGTCTGTTCAAATCGAACTTCCTCGAATTCTTCTCCCACATCCACCCGGCTGTGATCGCTATTATCTGGATTCCGGTCATGCTGTATTTCCTGTACATCTCCGTTAAAAATCATCTGGCCGGGCTAGCCGGCAGCGGGTTCCCTTCACACATTCCTGTGGGTTTACTGATCGGGATTTTTTTCTGGACACTGACGGAGTACATGATGCACCGCTTCGTCTTTCACTTCCCGCCTAAAACCCCCAGGATGGAACGGATAACCTTTCTCTTTCACGGTGTCCACCATTCCCAACCGATGTGTAAAACACGACTGGTTATGCCGCCTGCGGTCAGCATTCCGCTGGCAGCCCTTTTCTACGGACTCTATTACCTGGTCATCGTCAAGCTCCTGGGTGCGCCTCAGTGGCTGCCGCCCATATTCGCAGGATTCATCGGCGGATATCTGTGGTATGACTTGACCCACTACGGAACTCATCACTTCAAGGTGCGCGGAAGATACTACAAATGGGTCAAATTCAACCATATGCAACACCACTTCAAGTGTCCTGATAAACGCTTCGGTGTCAGCAACACTCTGTGGGATTTCGTCTTCAAGACAAGACCCGCCGAATAACAATATTCTATGCGCACAAAAGGCATAATCCGCACAGGTCTGGCAAACAGCCTCTTTCAAATCACGTTTCTTGCCATCATGTATGCCATTGGCCACACCACCTCATTGAACACGAACCAAGCTGCGCGTTTCCTAATTCTTGCGGCGCTGGTCTTCGTGCCCTGTATCATCTGGACTCTGTTCTTCTACCTCCAGGATCGCTACGAACCCGAACCCATCTCCCACATCATCTCTCCTTTTATCGGCGGGATGGCCGCTGCCGCACTCGGAGCCGTTCCTCTCAACCGGTTTCTTTTCCGTTCGCAGGAATGGATCTATGCCTCACTTCAACTGTTCACGATCGGATCCTTTTTTGTTAAGGCATCTGTGGCCAGCCTGCTTTTCTACATCGTTCTGCGCTATGGGTTTATGCCCCTGAAAGAATTCAATGAGCCGGTTGACGGCATGTTTTACGGGGCTGTCGTGGGCACAGGTTTTGCCTTTGTCTACAGCATGCATTACCTCCTCGCCCAGCCTACATTCACCCTGTACGTGATCGCCTTTACGGCGACCGTGAATGTCCTGATCTTCAGCTCGGTAGGGGCTTTGATGGGCTACATCCTTTCTCTGCCAAAATTCCGGAAAAAGAACATAACTGCCTACTCCATCCTGGCCATTACTCTCGGGGTAATCCTGTTGGGAATATTCTATCTAATCGGTGAGCTCTTCTTTGTCTCGGGAATTGAACACGCCTTCTGGTTTTGCTTTGTTTCGGTACTGATATATTCTCTCGTGATATTGAGCTTTTGCTACGTCAGGATGTATCGTTTGAGCACAAAGGGAATTTTTAAGGGGAAAACACCTCAATTTTCTTTTGACCTTGCCACAGCTCTCTTTATCGGGGTGCTCCTTTTAACGGCCGGAGTCATCTCAAACCAAGCTTTGCTCGGCAAAAAATTCACGAGTAAGGACCATGGCCTTTCGTTTCGCTACCCTCATTCTCTCTCAACGCACACGCTCTCCTCTTTTTCCGAGCCGGTAATGACGACAAAAAAGGTGCATAAAATCCTTTTTTCCGGCAAAAGCAGCTCCCCGCCTTTTATTTTCACTGTGAAGGCCGACGGTAAAGTGCCCCCCCTGAATGGGATAGATCCCCTCCGCTTTGTAGAGCCGGTCCGTAAGGAAAGCTTTCTTGTCGAGAGCATCGATAGAGGGGGGAAAAAGGGAAGACGCATCGCCTACAGCTACCTCGATAAAAAAGAAATCAAAGAATCGCGATTCCCAAGTCTGGTCCAAGTGTACACCGATGTCTTTGAACATAAAATTACTTATATCATTTTTTCCTACAAGGCCGAGTCCGCCCATTTTGCGGAGGGATTGCCTCAGTACGATAACATATTGCACAGTCTGAACTGGCAGGAATAGGGTGAGGATCCCATGAAACGGACGCAAGCACCAATGATTCGCATGGGCTTGATGTGCCTCAGTCTACTCTTGACACTCCATGCCGATGAAATACCCGTTGACGTCACACCCTATGTTCGGCTGGGACATTTGGTCAAGGTTTCTGTCTTTCGAAATCCTGTCGTTGACTTGAGCACACAGAGTATTCTGAACAGCGGCCAGTTGATCCGGGAGGACATCGTCCAGATGCCTGTGGGATCGGGCACGATCGTGAGCGCTGACGGTCTTATCCTGACCAACAATCATGTCTATCAGATGGAAGATAACATCCATTACGATGAAGACACAAAAACTCTGATTCTCGCCCAACCGGCCAGTCGGTCCATTCTCGTTTACGTTTTAGGCGACAACGACCCCTTAAAAGTCCCGGAGTTTTATTACATTGCCGATCTTATCAGCGTCGATGAGGAGCATGACACCGCCCTCCTGAGAATAATGGCAGACAAAGAGGGCAACATGCTCACGGATCAGGCTTTTTCTCACGTGGAGATCGGAAATCCTTTTTCGATCAAATTGAACGAGATGCTTACCATCTTCGGATACCCCTCTAAAGGCGGAGACACGATTACGATTACAGAGGGAAAGTTTTTAGGCTATTACCGCGATCAGCGCTTTCCCGGATTGGATGGGTTTATCAAAACAAACGCAGCCATGGCTCCGGGTAATAGCGGAGGGGCGGCCATGAACAAAAAATCATTGGTGGGCATCCCCACCGCCGTCACTCCCCCCACTTTGGCCGGCTCTGATTTAGGTTATATCTACCCTGTCACGTGGGCGGCCAAGGTGATGACAGTCGCCCGGCACAAGTATGGCCTGAAAGCACCCGCCATTCCTTTAGCCTGGCTCCAAAGCGACCACAATACGGACGAAACACGCAACCGTCTTTACGTTACGGGTACAGTCATCTCTGCCCAATCGCGAAAAGGTGTGGCTGCCAACGTAATCATAGCCCGCGAGGACAGGACGCTGGCTCAGATCCACAACCTCCACCTGGAACTGCAGGTCGTCAATACCCTGTTTATGATCCAGAGACTTCACACCGCAGGCCTCCCTCCAGAATACATCGCCCACCAGTTTCAGATACCGCTGGAGGAAGTCCACAACATCATAGCCACTAAGATTTCCAAAGAGGAACTATCTCCGGATACGCAGGCCAGCCTGGATGGAGAGTTCTTCTATCAATTCGACCTGAGTGACGACAACGGGTTCTTCATCCTCAGTGTCCCCCGGGGAAAAAGGGTGAAACTCCATGTGGCCCAGAGTGGATTCCACACCCTTGAAAAAGACCTATCCCTTAAATCCGGGATTTCTCAGAATCTCGGAAACATCACCCTCTTCCAACAAAGATAGGAGTCGCGTCTTAACATTAGACATTAGATCAAATGTCTAATGGCCCCAATCATACAGAGATCCGGATTGGGGTTGATACGGTGCTAATAAAAGAGAGTAAACTGAAAAGACACGGCTCTCGCAACTGGAATCTTAAATGTTAAGACGCGACCCCTTTCGTCTGTAGAGCCCGAGCTTAAGACACAGCTCCGTAGAGCCCCACAGGAAGAGGGTTGCCGTCAAAACAACCCGGATGAATGCCGTTAACGCAGTTTCGGAAGAAAACAACGCCGTGATCATCCCTTTGAGCAAAGAATCAGAGGCTAAAAAAACACAGAGGGCTATCAAAATTCTGGCTGACCTCCGGAAAATTGTTCCGGTATCCTCCGGAATACCGCGAATCCACAATAAAAGGAACCCCACATTGAGGCCTAAAAGGGTTGCGACTAGAGTGCGATTGACATCCGGCACGAGCAAAAGCAGGAAGGGAAGGACAACGAAATAGAACGAACAGAGAACTCCTTTCCAATCCCCACGCAGACAAATGGACTTCTTGAAGAGATATTGATCAATCCCCTTGTTCCTGTAAATTAAAAAATAAAAAATCAGCACAAATATCGTCCCGATGACATAGCCGCCCAGAATATCGGCCAGAAAATGACGACCCAGATACATCCGGGAGAGGGGGATAAAAATGATCATAGCCATCGCCAGGATCCTGACCCATGTTTTCCGAAAAACGAGAAAAAGCAATCCCCCCAGGGTTAGGGCATTGCTGGTATGACCGGAAGGAAACCCCCAGCTAGAGACAGGATTTTTTCGGATCGAGGAGACGGCATCCTGCGGCAGGCCGCCAAAAAAGGTTTTGGCCCCCCTGCTATCCAAAGGGGTGGTGTTCGGAATGTTCCCACCGATGAGCTTGACGTTCACATCGACGTCAGAGGGCCGGGGAATGGCCAAGATATCCTTTAGGAAGAGTGTGGCCATTCCGTTCCACAGCATAGCCTGCATCATTATAAATCCTGCCCTGAAGCTCACACCGAACAAAATAACGAGCATCAGGGGAGTCGTCCACCTGCTGTATCCGACCGCAGTCCAGAACAGGAAGAAGTGGTTCAAGATATTCGTTTCCAGGGATTGAAGGAAGAGAATCAACTCTGTCTGAAACACGCTAAAACCAAAAACCTGCCTTAAAGTAGACGGCAACCCTCTCCTCCGAAGAGGCAACGGTCAATGTGAACACAGTGGACAGATCCAGGATAGAAAAGAACAGACCTCCTCCGTACGCCGGATGCCATTTGTTAGAGAGATCCCCTTCAAAATAGACTCGTCCCACATCAGTCAGGCCGAAGATCCCATACTCTCCGGGCACGACAAAAACGGCCTTTCCCAGGGTGAGCCGGAGCTCAGCGCTCCCAAAAAGACTGGCGTCTCCGGCAAAGCGCTCCTTTTGCAGGCCCCGTATTGTCCCTTGACCTCCCAGAAATGCGGCCTCGTTGAAGGGATAGGTCCCGAACACCTTTTTTCCTCCTGCCCGAAGGGCGAGCACCAATCGCTTGGCAAGCTGGATAGAGGCGGAAACATCCCCTTCCGCGCCGCCGAAAGCGCTTTCCACATGCCAGACCTCAGGATAGAAAAACGTCTCTATGTTGAGTCTGAAACCGGACGAGTTTGCCCGCAGAGGATCTCTGGTATTCAAGCTGAAACCGAGTTTCAGTCCCAACTGGCCAAAATTTTCAGCACCGTATGGCCGAAGCTGCCCTATGAGCGTCTCCTCGCTCTCTCGATACAAGGAATACTTGAGCAGCGGCCCTCCGTAGATTTCAAACTGAGGGCTGTAAATATACCGAAGGGCGGGAAAGAAAGAGAACTGGCTCTGCCTGACTTTGTAAAATTCCCTCGGCTCCTCCGAGGCCGTTTCATTTCCGAAACCATAAAAATGAAGGACCTCTAGCCCGGAGGCAAAGACAGAGACAGTGGTGAAGAGGGAGGAGTTGATACGCCTGTAATCCCCTTCGTACTCAAACTTGCCCGTTCTTGCCTTTGTGGCGTACCCCGCCCTGATATTATGACTATCCGCAAAGGGAATCTTTCGGAATCCGTAGCTCTCGGTGAACACTCCTCCGCCGATGAATAGACCCAAGTCTGTGCTGTATCCGGGCCACAGGGTCGGTGCAGTGCGACGGCCGAAATCTCGGTGAACGAGCATCTCGTTATCCGCTTGGATGATCGGCTCTGCATAAGGACGGGTGTCAATCTTTGTCTTAGGCCCGGGTATGACTCGGGATTTCTCCAAAGACCCATAGACATACATTCCGCCCGCCTTTGAATCATCTATTGTTTTGAGGCCTCCGTTCCCGATCACCCTGACTTTAATGGGTGTGTCTGTCTGCCCTGACGATTCCATATAATCCGCGCCTCCATGAAGGTAGACGCGAATCTCTTTGGTCTCTTCAGGGAGGAACCGCCGTCGGAAATAGGCCTCGCTAAAGGAATTCCCCTCTCGGGAAAAATGGACATTCACCGCGATACTGCCATCATCATTCCTGCTGATACTAACCATCTCATCGCCGTTAGTGCAGTGAATATCCACTTCTCCTGCCAGATACGTGTAAAAATCCTCGGCAGCCTTCATGAATTTGTCAAGCCGGCGCTTGAGTCGACGAGAGAGTTCCAATCCATTCATCTCATAGTATTCTTCTGGCATTCGCCGAACAGCTTCGTCGATGATGTCATCCGTCAAACGGCTATGCACATCCTCAGCAATATCCATCCAGGTTTGACGATCAAGATCAGTCAGCACACGGCGGTCAACTTCTCTGCCATTCCAAGTCAGCCCCTCCATTCCAGGGAATTCGTCCTCGAATTTGATTAACTCTGGATGGCTGAAGCGAGCCCAGGAGAGAATGAGTCCCTCATAGCTGGAAAAGGCCTGATCTCTATCTTCTGGAATAGGCTGCCAGCCGGATTTTCCCGGTATATCTGCCCAGCGCCACTGGGCGGCATGTCTGTCCCAATCTCCAATGAAGATATCGAGAAGACGGTTTCTGAGATAGGCTTGAGAGTCAATCTTGACACCTTTCCCCATCATTCTTCGCTGCCACAGATCAGGGCTGTTCAGAATTTCGACAGCACCAAAGGTTCCCTTTCCTGCGTCAGGGAGAACGACAGGATACTCTGCAATCGTTCCCAGGGCTCCGGCAAAATCCTTCTGGAATTCCCCCAGTTTCGGAACATCGGGCATGACGACTAAGCGGGATTTTCTATTAAGCACGCCGACAGCATCAGCGAGAACATCCACGATAAGCGAGCTGACTGGATGGGCTGCCGCAGTCTGATCCTGCACAATGCGGGCAGCAAGGGTATCCGTAAAACTGGAGGGGAGAAGAGTTGTGGGATCCTTGTCTATGCCACGAAAGGTGTAGTTCAAACCGTCCTCTCCCTTGAGGGCCAACCCCAAGGTCTGTTTTCTTCCCACCCTCATCACCGGTCGGAGCCCCCCTGCAAAGGTCTCCAGATCCAAAACCTCCACTTCTATGGCGGTTGTCCAGAGGCCTCTGTAGTCTGCCCCTAAAAAAAATTTATGAATCCACGAGGCCTCATATCTCTCGCCTGCTTTGACCTTTCTGATTTCTTGTGCCTTTTCTTCGGTCCGGCCATCCAAGCCTGGCACGGCAACGGCCAAAGTGAGGAGGATAAAAGCTGGGAATGCAAAGAAATAAATTCCACTTCGGGGACAAAATTTCTTAAACATTTTCACTATGATGTTGCTAATTTGAAAATCAAAAGAGGTCTTCTTATTATTATTGGCATATCGATAAAATGTCAATCATCAGGAAACAGCAGTGAAATGTCCATGGATACAGAGCCATTTGCCCTTTTCTTTGACGAATATGCGCGTCGATTTTCCTCTGGAAGTGAACCGTTTTCCCTCTGACCATCCTTCGTCTGTCCAGTAATAAATGATCCAGGCAGTATCGCCATGGATTATGACTTTTGGCTGATGCATTTCCGTATGAACACCGGAGACACGCTTGAAATAACCCTCCATCGTGCGCAGTTCCAATTCCTTACCCTCAGCCAGATAGATTTCGTTTTCGCCAAACGCGGTGTAGGCGGGATGAACAAAACTGGCATAGCTTTCCAAATCCCCTTCCTCGACAGCTTTCCACATAGCCGTCAGCACGGCCTTGACCGCCTCTACGTCCGAATCTGGAGGACGCTGAGCTGCGATCCGGTTAGCTAAAGTGAGGATACCGAACACGAGAATTGTCATGGAAAAGGCAATTAAACTTCTTGATTTCATCTAATTCTCCTTTCTGTCAAAAAAAAGGCCGGAGGAATGCCGGGGAATATGATTACTGATAGTACCATGTCAGACAGGCAAAAAAAAAGGGAGGAACAGAGTTCCTCCCTATAAGATTAAATGACTTAGAGGCTATTTCTTTCTCAGGACAACGTCACCGCTGAATGTCGAGAGTTCGACGTCGGCACCTCCGCCGTTGACGCTCCCGCTGATTTTCTTTTTGCTCATCTTACCCGAAATCGTGATCTCGAACTCAGAGTCGATATCACCGCTAAAAGTCTTGGCCTCGAGATCGAAAGCGGAACTCCCGGGAATTGTCATGCGGATGTCTCCGCTGTGAGATTTGAAGCTGTATCTTCCATCCGGATTTATCGTTCCGACATAAATAACTTCACCACTCAGCGCTTTGGCCTTCACAACTCTGGCCTCTGAGACATCCGTTAACTTCATATCTCCACTCACAGTCTCAGCTTCGACCGAACCTTCGACTCGACTGGCCGTAACTTCCCCGGAGACAGAATGAAGATCGACATCACCGACAACATCAGAGGCTTCGACATCTCCGCTCACAGAGTGGCATTCGACACCTTTTTTTGCTCCCTTGATTTTCACATCACCGCTGACGGACTTCCCCAGGAAAATCCCGGCTATATCTTCGCAAGTGACCTCCCCACTTACGGTTTCCGCTTTGGCTGTGCCGCCGACATTGGCCACCCAAATGTCACCGCTCACGGAATGGACATCAGCAGCGGCCATAGACGGGATCAACAAATTGTAATCGACGGAAACGTTCAGGTTTTTGGTCGACATTTTTGGATACTTCGTCTCAATCCGAAGCACGCCGTCTTCCTCCTTAATTTCTATATTCACTTTGGCCGCATTTTCTTTGGCCTTGTCCATGGATGAGGCTTTGGACACTTTGAACGCATCGATTTTCACCTCAGCTTTATCCCATGTTTCCACTCTGATATCGCCGGATATATTGCTCAAGTAAACTTTGCCATCCTTGGCGACGGCCATGGTCTTTTCGATTTTCTCTTCATACTTTTCTTTAGCGACAGCCAAAGAAGGGGTTAATCCCAGCATGAGCCAGATAACACCTACGATAGAGAGAATTGTTAATGTTTTTCCTAATCGCATAATGCTCCTCCTTTTTCCAATTAAAGAGTTTCCTCCATCCCTCTTTGCTTGGACGGTTTATCCGATATGGCCATCATCTGGGTCAGCAGGTTTGTTTTTTCCCTGTAAACAGCCAAAAGATAGTTTCTCGATTCGATGTTGTCCGGATTATTCACGATAGCCTGCTGACAGGCGTCGATCGACGCATCGATGATAGCCAGATTCGTGCGAAAGACTTCGGCCACTTTCGGGTCGAGTTCCCCTTCCTGGGCAGCAACAGCCTCTGCCAGCGCCTTTATGGCCAATTTATAGTGGTGCTCGGCTTCTTTCAATTTATCGATCGTGTACTGCTCCGAATTGGCGGCAGCCAGGATGTCCCGCCCGTTTCTGTCGAAGGGCCTGATCACGAAGACACCGATCACGATCAACAACGCGAGCGCCGCGGTGACAGCAAAGCCGAGTCTTGGCTGGCTCAACCATCCGGGCCTGTGTGAAGCGGCCTTAATCACCTTCTGCTCCCTGACTGGCAGTTTTTCCTGAATCTTGAGCCAAGCCCTATCCGGAGGGGAGACCTCTTTCAACTGGGCAGCTCTTTGAGAAATCTTCTGGAAATCCTTCATAAGTTTCTGGCATTCGGGACAGGCTGCACAATGGTCCTCCAGCGCCGCCTCCCTCTTCCTATCCAATTCACCATCTATATGGTCGCTGATCCACCTTCGTGCTGTTGCGCATCTCATGGCTGTTCTCCTTAGAGCACTTTATTCTTTTCAAGATAATGCCTGATTTTCATTCTGGCCTTGAAAAGCTGAGATTTAGACGTTCCTACCGAACAATCCAAGATCTGGGCCACTTCCTGGTGTTTAAAACCCTGTATATCATGAAGCATGAACACACTTTTCAACTTGGGAGACAGAGTATGAATGGCCTCAGAAATGGACTTGTTCAACATATCCTCCGGTCGCCCCTGGACGCCGCTGTCCAAATTACCTTCAACATCTCCCAGAGGAACCTCCCTTCCGAACACTCTTTTGTGGCTTCTCAGAAAGCTCAAGCATGTGTTCACGGCTATGCGATAGAGCCACCCCACAAAAGCATCGTCATTGTCCAGGCCGGGAAGATTGGTGAAGACCTTGAGAAAAATATCCTGTATCAAATCCTCAGCCGCGGTGGCATTGTTGGTGTAGCGGTAGGCCAGCCCAAAGAGAGGTGACTTGTAATGCTCATAGATGGATCCCATGGCCTGGGTATCCCCTGCGCGGCTGCGCCGGATCAGGTTCTTCAGGAAAGGGGGCTGCCCGAAAGAGGATTTCGCCTCGCTTGTCTCATCACCCGTCATCGTTCTTCCGATTGTATTTGAGCCTATTGTAGCACAGACCGCTTCCTCAATGCTTCGCATGTTTTGTCTATGAACGGCTAAGGAAAGATTCATTTTTTCCATCCATAGATAAAGATGCTTTGCCCCTCCAAAAGGTTGCCTGGATTGTTCACAAAAACAGTTCAAAATATTTGACAGATATATTAATTTTATTAATTTATTGCAAGTTATTTATTAATTTTTTTAATATAATACTTGACATTATCAATTTATAGATGTATATTGTTTAAGAAAATTGATTATAAAGAAGGTCAACATGGCAAAAGATTGGCAGGAACTGACGAAAATCAGCCACGGAAGTCCTGTTGTTGTGGAGCGGGTGAGGCTAGTCGAGAGCGACATCGCCCTGGAGGGGCATTTTGAACTGCCCCCTCTAGCCCGCCTCACTATGGAAGACCAGATTTTCGTGACAGCGTTTGTCAGGAGCCATGGCTCCATAAAAGATATGGAAGAACTCTTCGGCATCAGTTACCCCACTGTAAAGAACCGGCTGAACAGAATTTCACAGCAGCTCGAATTTGTCGAAATCAATCCCCCTCTCCCCCGGAGCGAGATACTGGACAAATTGGACAGAGGAGAGCTGTCCGTCGATGAGACTCTCCAAAAATTGAGAGGTGAAGCATGATTCCCATGATGATGAAAATGCTGATCCAGGAAGAGGGGAAAAAAAGTGTCAAGCTTTTTATACCTCTGATTCTTGTCTGGATCGTTCTTTTTGCACTCCTGGTAATCCTGCTGCCGTTTCTCCTGCTGGCGGCGATCTTTGCCTGGCCCAGCGGCTACGGCAGGATTATCCTGGCCGTGATTCCCATGCTGTTTTCTATCATCTGGTCCATGTCAGGACTGAAGATACAGGTCTGCAGTAAAAACAAACAGGTTTACCTGAATGTGAGATAAAGGAGATTCATATGAAAGACGAACGACGACAAATTTTGGATATGCTGGCGGCGGGCAAAGTCACTGTGGATGAAGCAGAGAGATTGCTCTCTGCCATTTCCTCGGACGAGTCCAAGCCAACCGAGGATCGGGGTCTTAAAAAAGAAGCAAAGTATCTGCGAATCTTGGTCGAGCCCGGGCCGGGCAATGAAGAGGGAGATAAGGTCAATATCCGCGTTCCCATGAAGCTGATTCGAGCAGGTCTCAAGTGGGCGGCCTTCATTCCTAAAAATGTCCAGGGCAAAGTCGATGATGCCCTTCACGAGCAGGGGATAAACATGGATCTGTCCAACATCAAACCCGAAGATCTGGAGGAACTCGTCACGAACCTGAACGATTTGACGGTGGATGTGGAAGGGAAGGAAAAAGTTCGCATTTTCTGCGAATAAGCCCTCAGGGTAAGGGCTTGGCCTGTGGCCGGGCCCTTAATCTTCTTCAAGAAAAGACACCTCAGAAATCATTCCCAATGGATACACCTTTTAAATACAAAAGGTTATGAAAAAATGAACAAATGGCTATTTTATGCGGTTTTAATCTTTTTATTCTTGCTTTTTTTGTCCCCTTTAACCGGGTAAGAGGGAACTATGTGTTCGACTCATTGACGGCTGGAAGCCTTGTCAGCAAGACTAAATAGTTTCAGATAAGCGGTCTTTGATCAAGCGCAAGGACATGGCATCGACTTTGTCAAAAACGTTAAACAGAGGCAAGCTTGGAGGGGCTTTTTTCTTCAAGGCCTTATAAACGGGAGGGGAAACCATCAAGACGTTGACCGATTTGAGGATTTCCTCCACTTTTTCCCTGTTATCCAGGATGGAGCAGGAGAGGTTAATCTCCTCACCCAGCTCATCTTTAATCAGGTCTTCCCAGAACGGGATGGACACAGCATCCCTGCAGATAAACCCGAAATGGGATTTCCGATCATAGGTAAGCAGCTTATGCCGGGTCTCGCTCGACATGCTCGTGATGAGCACATGCGTATCAACCGGGATGTCCTCCAACATTTTTCGAATTTCATTGATGTGAAATCCTGTCGTGATGACTGCTAGAAGTCTTTCCGGACCTTTCATAATCTTTTCGACCTCATTCCTCAAGTTGACGACCAAAACCGGTTTGACATTGAGGTTGAGGTAACTCTTGAGCAATTTGGATATTTCCCTGACCTGGTAAAGGTTGCATTCGGCAAACACGAGTGTCTGCTGACTGCCTTCCCTCTCAATCTCATCCATGACAGTGGCGACCATATTCTTGATCTCTGAGGCATCCACTCCCCCTCTGAGGAGCCTCCGGATACCTATTTTCAGAGCATCCTGCGGATCAGCGTCGGGATGGACATCAGAGCTGACTTTGGGCATCTTTGCGTTGTGCAGAGTGACATAGGTCCCCCGGCCCCTCTCCATGGAAATCAGGCCTTCCTTCTCCAGCTCTTTGTAGGCTTTGCGGACCGTCTCAAAATTCACACCCAGCTCACTACCCAGTGTGTTCACACCGGGAAGTTGCTGATTGTCTTTGATTGCACCGGTGGAAATGTAGTACTTGATCAGGTCCTTCAGTTGAAGATACAGAGGAATCTTGTTGCTTTTATCGATTCGCCATTTAATCATTGTTCACATCCCTAGTCCCATAGGTGAGATGATAAATATTATATAAATGTAGAACTATGAGTCAAGAAATACTTACACTTAATGATTCCTAAAATGGGCTCCCCGATTATATCATTGGGGTCAGATTTCTATAATTTTTATAATTCGAGTGTACAAAATTGAACTTTATTTTAAGGGCCCGGTTAAAGCCAGGGATGGCAGTAGATAGCGAGATCTCGACTCCTTACAGGTTCCTCAAAAGCAATTCATAAAAGTTATAAAGGTTTGACTCCGTCGGAGTCGTCGACAGATCGGGGAAAAAATGGTATAGAGAGTACATCCCGTCAGAAAGGAGTCAGTGGAATGAGCGGCAAGCCCAAAAATCGATTGAGCCAGATCCTGATTGTCTGCCTGAGTTTCACCTTTCTCATTTCTTCAACCGTATCTCATAGCGCAGAAAGCAAGGTGCTGTCTGTGGAAGGAATCGAACTGCCCGTTGAGATAATCAAAGACTCCTGGGGAATCTCTCATATCTTTGCCCAAAGCCAGAGGGACCTTTTCTTCACCCAGGGTTTCAATGTTGCCGGCGACAGGCTCTTTCAGCTCGAAATATGGAGACGCCAAGCTACAGGGACTCTCTCGGAGATACTGGGCCCGAGAGCCCTCAAACGGGATATCGGTGCCCGGCTTCTCAAGGCCCGCGTGGAGATGATTAGGGAAATGAACCATTACCATCCCGACGGCTGGGAAATCATTACCTCCTTTGTCAAGGGCATCAATGCCTTCATCGACCATACGCTTCAAAGGCCGGGCTCGTTGCCCATCGAATTCAAGCTCCTGGGCATTACACCGGGACATTGGACGCCCGAAGTGGTGGTATCCCGGCACAACGGGCTCTTCAGGAACGCCGGTACCGAAGTCGCTTTTGCAAAAGCTCTGCATGTCTTGGGCGCCGATAAGCTCAGGGGTTTGATCAACCTCGAGCCGGAAAGTCCAGACTTGAAGTCCGAAGCCAGGGTGGGCCTGGATTTATCTCTAATTACCGATGACATTTTAGAGCTTTACACTCAATCACGGGCTCCTGTCGAATTCCTGCCTGAGGATATTGTCGATCCAGAATTCAGAGCTATGCCTACAGGGAATATCAGCGGAGAAATGTCTTTTAAGCTGCACAACACACCGCTGCGGTTCGAGAGCAACAACTGGGTCATCCGCGGCGAGCGCACCTTCTCCGGCCATCCCATCATGGCCAACGATCCTCACCGACGGCTGCAAATTCCCTCGTTGAGGTACTGGATTCACTTGAATGCCCCGGGATGGAATGTGATCGGCGGCGGAGAGCCCTGCCTGCCGGGTGTCTCTATCGGACACAACGAGCACGGCGCCTGGGGACTCACCATCTTTTCCGTGGATCAAGAGGACCTCTATGTTTATGAGACAAACCCGTCTAATCCCAGCCAATACCGGTATAACGGAAGCTGGGAGGACATGACGATCGTCAGGGAGAGGATTCCGGTCAAGGGCAAAGCTGCCGAGCGTGTGGACCTCAAGTACACACGCCACGGCCCTGTACTCTACGAGGATAACGAAAACCATAAAGCTTATGCGCTTCGCGCAGGGTGGCTCGAGATCGGAGGGTCGCCCTACCTTGCCAGCTTGCGCATGGATCAGGCCAGGTCCTGGGAAGAATTTCGGGAGGCCTGCCGCTTTGCCAATACGCCATCGGAGAATATGGTTTGGGCGGACACCGCTAACAACATCGGTTGGCAGGCGGTGGGGATTACGCCACTGCGTCGTGGCTGGAGTGGACTGCTTCCCGTACCCGGGGACGGAAGGTTCGAGTGGGAGGGTTATTTGCCGATAAAAGAACTTCCTCATGTGTACAATCCACCTGAGGGTTTTTTCGCTACAGCCAATCAGAACAACATCCCCAGAGGCTATCCCCATAAAATCGGCTTCCTCTGGTCGGATCCTTTCCGTTTTTCTCGAATTCAAGAAGTTCTCGGATCAGGTCGCAAATTCACCATGGCCGACATGATGGAACTCCAGTATGATTTCCTTTCCATCCCGGCTCGAACAATCATCCCCCTTCTCAAAGGTCTGGAGTCAAAGGATAAAAAGGTCGAAAAAGCCAGGCAATTGCTCCTGAACTGGGATTTTGTGATGAGGATTGACGGCCTGGAACCGACAATCTACCAGAGCTGGGCAAACCGACTCGAAGAGAATGTCTGGAATCTCTATCTCCCCGAAAAGGCCAGAGATTTTTTTCCTGCTCGATCAATCAGGAAGACAATCGAATTCCTGATAGCGCCCGATGGTCACTTCGGGGCAAATCCAGTTGACGACCGGGATGGGCTGCTTATCCAAAGCCTTGAGCAGGGAATCAAGGATATCACAGATCGACTCGGCAGCGGCATGGACAAATGGAATTACGGCCAAGCCCAGTTTCATCACACGGAAATCAAACACCTGCTTTCCTCTGCGGTCAATCAAAAAGAGAGGCAAAAACTTGATGTCGGCCCTATTCCTCAGGGTGGAAACAGCTATACCGTGAACAATACCTACGGCCGCTACAATCAGATCGCCGGCGCATCGTTCCGGATCATCACCGACCTGGAAGACTGGGATCATTCTCTCGGGACCAACACTCCGGGTCAATCGGGCAACCCCGATAGCCCCCACTATTCCGACCTCTTCCGAATGTGGGGCAAGAGGAAATACTTTCCGGCATTCTTTTCCAAGAATAAGATCCTATCCGTGGCCGAGCTGATCCTTGTTCTCGAGCCAAAAAGTGATTGAAGGAGATCATCATGCGAAAGACAGCAACGGTTTTGTGTCTATTGCTCCTGGTGGCGGTCTGGATATCAGGCCAGCCGTCAGGGCAGGAGGTTTTGGCCGAAAAATATGAAGCGGGCCTGCAAAAAATAATCACACTCCAGAAAAAAATCCAGGATCTTCATCCCTTTCTGAAGAAGCTGTATCCTGTTGCGGTGGTCGAAGGGGATGATTTCCTCATCTATGATATAGACCCAAAGGCAAAGCGGTATGTCTTCATCAAGGCCGCCCAACCGGCTATGATCGTGCCCGAGGGCATACGCGCTGCATTCCCCCTTGATTTTTACGACAACAAAATGGCTTGCGTGGTCACCGGAGAAGTTTTCGACGAACTGTCCGGATACGCCACCATCTTCCATGAATTCATCCACTGTGCCCAGATGGAATGCTGCGAGCAGAAACTCAAATCAACGTTGAAAGTGGCCCGGGAAGCCCGGGCCAAAAATGACTTTATGTGGGAGCTCAATCACCCATTTCCCTATGAGGACAGTGTATTTATCGAAGTCTACTCCATTTTTCTGGAGGCGACTTCCAAAAAGGACCTGGAAGGCATTTCCCGTTGCCGAACCTATTTGAAGGAGACGCTGAACGTGCCGGATTACGAATACATGGTCTGGCAGGAGTGGAAAGAGGGCTTTGCCCGTCTGATAGAAAATAAGATCAGGAAAAAATTCAACCTGAAAGAAAACCATGGAGGGGGCGACCAGCCATTCACCCGTGTCACCTTCTACGAGGGCGGCTCTCTGTATATTGAGGCGCTCTTCAACAGGGACAAAACTCTGAAGAATGATGTGGAGAAATTGTTCGAACGGATGTTCAGAGGTTCTCAGCCATGAATCCCGGGCATAATTCGCCCTTGAGTATCCTGAACGAGTAAGGTTTTATGAGGAAAAACCATGAATGAGTGGGAAAACTTGGTCAGGGACTTCAACACACACCATTGGGAACCTGTTAAAGACAAAACAGCCATACTGCTCGTCGATTGCCAGGAGTATTTCAGAGGGATGCTCTCTCCTATCCTTGATAACATCACCAAAATCATTCTGGCTTCAAGAGAAATGAACATACCTCTATTTTTCACACAGCACGGCCATCGTCCTGATGAAGACCCAAACCTGCTCGACTCTTGGTGGGCCGATATCATCAGGAAAGACAGCAACGAGGCGCGCTTGCTTCCCGAGCTTGGAATCCAAGAAGGCGACTCAATCATCCCCAAGAATACATACAGCGCTTTTCACAACACAGGTTTGGAACCGGAGCTCCAAGATAAGCGCATTCAAGATTTGGTTATCGGCGGAGTGATGACCAATCTCTGCTGCGAGACCTCGGCCAGAGATGCGTTTGTCCGCAATTTCAGGGTGTTTTTTCTTGTAGACGGAACAGCGACAGCCAGTACAGACTACCATCTCGCCACTCTCCGCAATCTTTCCTACGGATTTGCCACCTTACTGACTTGCGACCATTTAATCCAAGTCATAAAAATGTGAACTGGCATCTTTTTAAGAAATAAGAACAGGCAACATTTTTTAAAAGATTTGTCTGCTCTCATTCTCATATTTCCTCGTTGATCCAGGCTTTGATCTCGTCGGATGAGGGTAGACGGCCGGAAGATTTCACCTTGTTGTTGATGACAAGACCGGGAGTGATAAACACACCATACTCCGCTATCTTCTTGATGTCTTTGATTTTTTGAACGTCTGCTCCTATACCCAGCTCTGCAAGTGCATTGATCGTTCGTTTTTCCAATTCGTCGCAGCGGGGACATCCCGTTCCCAAAATCCGTATTTCCATCTCAAACCTCCTGTGTGCGCATTACAGAATTTTCAGACTAAAAAAATGTCCGTAGAGGAGTCCGGTAACAGTGGCCATGACTACGACAAGGCCAACATAAACAAGAGTTTTCTTGGTGCCGATGATACTCCGGATAACCAGCATGTTGGGAAGAGACAGCGCCGGACCGGCCAGAAGCAGAGCTAGAGCAGGGCCTTGTCCCATACCGGCCCCGAGCAATCCCTCCAGAATCGGCACCTCAGTCAGGGTAGCAAAATACATCAGAGAGCCAGCCACAGAGGCGAAGAGGGTTGCGCCCAAGGAATTTCCGCCCACCAACCGTTCCACCCAATGGCTGGGAATGAGGGCTTCATGACCGGGCCTCCCAAGCAGGAAACCAGCCACCAGCACACCCGCAAACAGCAAAGGCAAAATCTGCTTTGTAAATATCCACGTCGAATCCATCCACTCCTTCCGTTCTGCTTTTTTAAACCATCGCCAGCTCATGATAATAACACTCAAGAGGAAGGCTCCGGCCAAAAGCCATTTGACAGCATAAATGGCTGACCAAAATGCCGTCGCCGACTCACTCGGCTCTCCCCAGTTGATAAAGACAAGAAAACCGATCATTAAGCCCAGAAAAAGAGTGTTTTTCCATAATGGCCTTTCAAGGGAAGATCCTTCGAGAGACATAAAATCCGTTTCAGCTCTCTGCCTTTCCTCTTTGCGGAAGATGACGTGCATGCAAAGTCCGATGACCACGGCAAAGACGACAGCACCGACAGCCCGGGCCAAACCCAGTTTGGGGCCAAGGACTTTGGCGGTCAGGATGATGGCCAGGACATTGATGGCCGGGCCGGAGTAGAGAAAAGCCGATGCCGGACCGATCCCGGCTCCCCGGGTGTAAATCCCGGCAAAGAGCGGAAGAACCGTGCAGGAACAGACCGCCAGAACCGACCCGGAGACGGAGGCGATACTGTAGGCGATAAGCTTCTTCGCCCTGGCTCCAAAATACTTTAAAACCGACTCCTTGCCCACGAACACGGTTATAGCCCCGGCGATAAGGAGCGCGGGCACCAGGCAGAGGAGGACATGCTCACGAGCATACTCCTTGAGCAGGGCAAATCCTTCTACCAGGCTATTCTGGAAACGAAGACTTTCAACAGGAAGGACAAATATCGCCAAAAAAACGCCCAGGAAGAGGGCAAGAGTCTTCCACTCTTTCATGTCACAACTCTCCACTCCAGAATGTCATGAATCACTGGCAAATATCTGCTCGATCGACAGTTTTGGCCCTGGTTATATAAACCTCAATCTCCGTATCGTTGATGAAAGAGCGGCTGATCAAGCGCAAGATGTCCCGCACAAAGTGGGACGCCATGCTGGCCAGAGAGTAGTTAACCCATTTTCCTCGCTTGATATCCTGAATCAATCCCGCATCATTGAGAAGGCTGAGATGTTTGGAAACAGTGGACGGAGCAAGATTCAAGGCCGCCGTAATCTCACAGACACACATCGGTTTGACCTCCAGCATCTTGATGATCCGCAGTCTGTTCTTATCGCTCAGAGCCTTAAAAACTTTCAATTCATTTTTCATAGGCGACCTATATTATTACATTTCGCCAAATAACGAAATATTATAACATTAAATTTATGCATTTAAAAGCGCGATGAGAAATGTCTCTTTCTTGAACTCTCCACAGGTTATTATGGTTCCTCCCCAAAGGTGATAAATCGCAAAAAAAATCCCCCCCTCAATCCCCCTAAAAGGCGATGGTCTAATCTATTCTTTTGTAGTCAAATCCTCTTGAAGGAAAAAACTCCGCAGTCGAGTGCAAAGAACAATGGCAAAAAGCAGGCCTATGTACAGCCAATCTCCAATGGAAGAAAGCCGACCGGCCAAGCCAGCACCCCATCTTTCAGTGGAACGGCGACAGAGCCTCAAGACCCACCCAAAAAAGGTCCCCTCTAAGAGTCAGAATTCGTCTATTTCGATAACCGTACAGATCGAAAGATATCTAAAAAAAGCAGATAAACAGCACAATAATCTGTGGGAGACAACACAAAATGCTATCACCCAAATTTCAAAGATCGTCGGACTGTTGCAGAGTGTAAATCAAATCGCAGAGGAAAAGGCCACCTCCGAGTCTTCACTCAACAATGGAAAGAACAAAAAAACCGGGCCTGCGACTGCGGAAATCCTAGGAAATCAGGATCGTAAACAGCTGACGCGTGCGTTGAATCAGCGTCTGGAAAATCTGGCCATGATTCAAAAACTCCTCCAGTCGCCTTATCTCCTATCAGAAGAAAGCGATTCTCTTCTCGGTGAGACAAAGGACGCCATTGCCCAAAAAGTCCTGATTGTCGACGATGACCCTGTCTCAACCAGATTAACCAGCCATTTCCTCCGGAATGCCCAATACGCCGTCACTTGCGCCAGCGATGGGAAGGAGGGCCTCCGCAAAACTCTCGACAATCCACCAGACATAATTCTCATCGATATCATGATGCCGGGCCTGGATGGCTTCCAGCTTCTCACCCGATTGAAAAAAGAGACAACTACGCTAAGAATTCCTGTCATTGTTATCAGTTCGCTTTCCAACGATCAAGAGATCCTCAGGGGCCTAAAAGAGGGAGCCATTGATTTCATCACAAAACCATTTTCGCCCCAGGTACTTCTGGCAAAAATCGAAAGAGCTCTGGACATGGAAAAATGTATCTGTCCTTGATTGTCGGTGTTTACAGCCTGGTTTTTCTTCTGCTTTTCTGCCTTGCCCTTTTTTTCTTCATCCTTCTCCGGAGGATAATCGTTCAGCAGGTTGAAAAAAAATTCCAGAAAATATACCGGATGATTGAAGAGGAAGTCCTGATTACGTTAAATTCGGGTTCACCACAAAAAGCCATTTCCATTGCCGAGAACTTCGGTCAACATCCAAAGGTCCTGATTCAAACCCTCATCAACTACGCCGAGAACGTAAAAGGACAAGCCAGGGAGAATCTCGGAGTCATTTTCGAGGCGGCACTCAAGAAGAAATGCCTCAAAGACCTCCGCTCCTGGTGGATTTCCAAACGGCTTCGGGCCATACGGCTATTCGTCTTGTTTGCCAGACCTGAGGACAGTCCTCTGTTGATTGACCTCATGAAAGATAAGCCATTGATCAGGCTGGCCGTGATTCAAGCCCTGTCCCGATTGCCCAATTATAGGAATATTTCTTACATCTTCGATGCCTTTGTGAAGGATCCCATCCCTCAAGCCCATGCCTACATCAACATCATGTATGGACTCGGTTCCAGGATCGAGTCCTTCGTCGGTGAATACATGACCAAGACTCTATCCTATGAAAAACTGGCTCTGCTGATAGAACTTGCCGGTTCAGTGCCCCTCCGATCTCTGTACGATAAAGTCATAGGCTTTTCCTCTCATCCCGAGAAAGAAATCCGGATAGCTGCCGCCCGAGCTCTGGGCAATCTTCTCATCCATGAAGCTCAAAATGACCTGATCAGACTCACCGAAGATGAGGCCTGGGAGGTTCAAGCCCAGGCTTACAAAAGTCTGGGCAGGTTGAAGGTGAGCGATTCCCTGGACGTTCTGGAAAAAGGGCTCTATTCCTTTAACTGGCACGTCCGTTACAATGCCGGCTACAGCCTGGCCATGCTAGGCATTCCTGGAATAAAACGGCTCAAGGCCGTCGTCAAGGGAAAAAAAGACCGCTTTGCCTCGGATATGGCCACTATGGTTTTGGACAGCGTTCTCTACAGCGGGGAAGCGACATGACGGAAACACTGGCCGTTTTGTTCCAGCTCGTGACTGGCCTAATCCTCATTTATTTTTGCCTTATCAATTTCTTCTACTTTCTGTTCTTGATTCTCTCGTTTACGGGGATTTTTCACTACCGAAACAAGGTCAAATATCTCAGTTTTAAAGAGATCTTCCATTTGCCCCTTGTAAAGCCTATTTCCATCATCGCTCCCGCCTATAATGAAGAGCACAGCATCACGGAGAGTGTGAACTCGCTTCTCACCCTGGAATATCCGCTCTATGAAGTTATTGTCGTCAACGACGGCTCAACGGATAAGACTTTAGAAAAGCTTATCGAGGCTTTTGACCTGCAAAAAGCCAAATGGGTCTTTCGCAAATCCATCGCAACGAAACCGGTCAACGGTATTTACAAATCTCTATCCAATCCCAAATTGATCGTCATTGATAAAGTCAACGGGAAAAAAGCGGATGCCTTGAATGCCGGGCTGAACATATCCCATTATCCGCTGTTCTGTGCCATCGATGGAGATTCCGTCCTGGAAAAAGATGCTCTCCTGAAGATGGTGCGTCCTTTTCTCGAGAATCCCGAGGAGACCATCGCAGCCGGGGGAATACTCCGGCTGAGCAACGGATGTGTCTTTGAGGACGGTCAAATCAAAAAAATCGGAATGCCTAAAAATTTTCTCGCCAGACTGCAGGTGCTTGAATATCTGAGGGCATTTTTGGGCGGCAGGATGGGTCTCAACAAGCTCAAGAGCCTGCTGATCATATCCGGAGCCTTCGGATTGTTTCGCAAGGACGTCACGCTTGAGTGTGGCGGTTACCGTACCGAAACCATCGGCGAGGATATGGATCTGATCGTGCGGATAAAAAAATATCTCTATGAGAAAAAAACATCTTTCCGCATCTGCTTTATCCCCGATCCCATCTGTTGGACAGAGGCTCCCGAGTCATTCTCTTCACTGATTAATCAGCGGAACAGGTGGCACCGGGGACTCGCCGAAACGCTGGTCCACAACCGCAGGATGATCTTCAACCCAGCCTATGGCCTTACCGGGTTGTTCGCCATGCCCTTTTACCTTTTTTTTGAGCTGTTGGGTCCGGTCATAGAGCTGATCGGCTATATCATTTTCGTCACTCTCCTTCTCTCGGGACATATCAATCATCCTTTTGCCCTGATGTTTTTTTTAGTGGCCGTTTTTCTGGGATGTTTCATTTCCCTGATGGCTATTCTGCTGGAAGAATATTCCTTGCGGCGGTATCCGAAGCTTTCCGACATCCTCATAATTTCGCTTTTCAGCCTGCTCGAGAACTTCATCTACCGTCAGTACCTGGCCTTCATCAGATCAAAGGCATTCGTTGACCTTCTGCGTGGGAAAAAAGGATGGGGTGAAATGAAAAAAATTGGCTTCTCCAAGGAGGCAGAGCAGCCATGAGAAAGATGTGTTGGTTCTTGCTAGTCGTTCTTCTTTTCTATTCCGTTCAGGGGCTATCCGCTGATGAGACCAAAGAACAGGCTCTCCGGGCGATCCGATCACAAAACTACGAGCAGGCCATTACTATTTGTCTGGAACAGTTGAGCACCAATCCGAATGACAGTGACTACAATTTCATGCTTGCCCAAGCCTACGCCTATTCTGACCGGTGGCCGCAAGCACTGGGTATTCTCGAGAGAGTGATTGACGCTCATCCGGAAAATACGGATGTGCTCCTCCTCTGGTCCAGAGTGCAATCATGGAACAGAGAATATCAGACAGCAACCCTGGGCTACACAAAAGTCCTGCACATGGACCCGGATAACATCGAAGCCCTGATGGGCCTGGCGGAGACGACATCATGGGCAGGCGACTATGCGCGAGCCATCGAACTCTATGGAAACATGCTGCATCATGATCCTTCCAACCCCGAAATCTATTACCGGCTGGGCCGCGTCTACACATGGAGCGGCAATTACGCCAAGGCCAGGGAGAACTTCAAGATGGCCGCTAAACTGGATCCCGGGAACCAGGAATACCAGAAAGCGATGTCGGCATCCCATCCACAATTCAGGAATAGATTCGAAGTGCGATATCAGCACCGGATCGAAAGCTTGGACGATCAAAGGGATGATTACACAGATCAATCCTTCGTCTTTCTCTTCGCAACGCCAGGGGAAAAAGGGACATTTCTCATCAAAGCCAACCAGACTCGCCGATTGAAAGAGCGAGACAATCAATTCGGAATAGAATTTTATCCCCATCTTTGGAAGGGATCCTACGGTTTTTTTGACTTCAACTTATCATCAAAGGCACTTCTGTATCCGAAGACATCCTATGTGGCCGAAGTCTACCAGACTTTTTGGTCCTCGGCCGAACTCTCGTTGGGATACCGAAGAATGAACTTTGAACAAAACCCTGTCTCAATTTACCTCGGATCCTTGGGCTACTATTTTGGTCACTTTTACACCTATCTTCGCTTGTATTATTCCGACGAACAGAGCGGGAACTCATTCTCTTGGTCACTCAACGGACGCCGGTATTTCACCCAGGATAATTATGTGTTCGCAACAGTCGGACAGGGATCCAGGCCTTTTGATGTGACGACCATTGATGATTTTTTTATCACCCAGAGCCGTTTTTTCCAGGCCGGAGTCATCTGGTACTTTTTCCGGAGGATCAGACTGGAGTTCCGCATTCAGGTCACGAACGAAAGGGATGGCCCAGACCGAAGCGCCTTCCAATTGAGCTCCGGATATCGGTGGTGAATCAAGCTTAGGGCCGCCGAATTCATTGAAAAAAAAGGATAGGATTGAAACCGGTCCTTGCTCCTCTTCGGCACGGGAATGCCCCAACAGATCAACAACTCAAGCTAAGGCTTTTGGAAGAGCTGGATGCTCTCGTCTTTGACGAGAATGACAAAGGTGTAGACACTTAGAGCTGTCCCCAAAGGAAAGGCAATGAGGTTAAAAAAGCAGAGAATCAAGGCCAAGATCCTCGCCCACTCCTTCATCTTCAGCAACCCTATTCCGGCGATCACCTCGGGTACGGAAAAAATGCCAATGAACACGCTGACGAAAATGCCAGCACCCCGAAGAATATAAGCGGCTTCGTACCCAATATCAGGAATAAAAGCGATCCCAAACAGGATCCAGAAGAGAATAAAAGCCCACAGCAAGCCCATTCCTCCGTAGACAATCCAGAGGATGGATATGACGTTAATGTGCTTGCCCATCAGATTTTAGGGCTCTTCGTAGGCAACGGCTGTGCCGTTGGCACTCACCATGAGCATGCCGCCTGTCTGACCCACTTGAATGGTTTCGTAATCCAGATCAACACCGATAATGGCGTTGGCGTTGAGGGCCCGCGCCTGTTCTTTCATCTCCTCTATGGCAATCTCTTTGGCCTGTCGCAGTTCCTTTTCATAAGCCGCAGAGCGCCCCCCGACAATGTCCCGTATACCGGCAAAGAAATCCTTGAAAATGTTGGCACCCAGGATGGCCTCTCCGGTCACCAAGCCAAAATACCTGACAATCTTCTTGCCCTCGATCGATGGCGTTGTCGTAACGAGCATGGTAACTCCTTTCACTACTTATCTACGATTTTTTTGCTCAACCGTTTTATTCTAATATGGTTGTCCAAACTTTTCTAATCCAATTTGACGGTATTAAGTAACCACTCACTGTTCATCTTCCAAATCTTCGAAAGGGACTGTTTTCGTCTTCAATAGTTCACCTATCTTGAACTCCATGTCTTTGAAATGGGTCCCCCGCCAGAAGACACGCCCACATTGGGGACAGAGGGCGAAAACGTCAGCCGTCTCGTAGACAAAGGGCGTCACGAGATTTCTAGCTTTTTTTTTGCTTATCTCTTTTAGGGAGCAATTGCATTCTATACACCGGCTATTGGGATTCACATTTCCCCAGAGATCAAAATGATCCAAAACCTGCTTGACTTGCTCTTTCCAGTCCTCACTGTCGATGAAGAGGACGGATAATCCTCGAGCTCTCTCTATCATGCCTGTATCTCTCGTTAAAAGAATCCGTCCCTCTTTCAGAGCAATAGTCATCAGCTTGTCGTCTTCGATTCTGCTAAAGAATACCGCATCAAACCCAAGGATCTTAAGCCATTTGGCCAGCTTCCCGAGCATGCAGTCCACAGCGAATCTCACACCGATACCTCAAACGGATGATAGATTATTGGAACAGGCAATGCAACTGGATCGATACCGGATTAAGTCATAATCCCAAGAACTGGACGCTTAGTCCAGAAATGAAGATCATGGCCCCGGCCAGGGCATGAGTGTATTTCTCCAGCTTGCCCAGGCGGACGAATTTCACTCCGTAGGAGGCAATAGCGATGATGGTGAGCATGGTGAGGATCGTGACAATACCGAAGGCCAGAGATACAACGACCACCCCACCGATGTTTTCCTTGGCCGCCGGGTACATGATCAACGGGATAAGAGGCTCGCAGGGACCGAAAACGAAGATGGCGAACAGAATCCAGGGCGTAAGGCTCTGTTTTTTTCCCTCGTCATGAACATGGATGTGGCCGTTCTCGTGGGTGTGGGTGTGGACATGCTTTTCGCCGTCCTTATGGAGATGGATATGCTTATGAGGTTTTTTCCGAATGGCCCTGTGCAGACCCCAGATGAAGTAGGCAAACCCGAAGCCGATCAAGAGCCAGGCTGCCGCACTTCCCCGGAATGACTCGATAGCCTCCAGCTTGAACACGGCCGTTCCCAAGGCAATGCCGGCGAATCCCAGAACGATGGAGCTCAGCACATGGCCCAGGCCGCAGAGGAAAGAGATAAACAACGTTTTGGGAAGAGACCACTCCCGGGCCCTGCTGATGACGATGAAGGGCAGGTAGTGATCAGGCCCCAATAAGGTGTGGACAAATCCTATGGAAGCGGCTGTTCCGGCAATGACGAGTATCTGACTATTCAGCATGTTTCACCATCTTAAAAAAAATGGTGGACGGTAGGGGACTTGAACCCCCGACCTCAGCGTTGCGAACGCCGCGCTCTCCCAACTGAGCTAACCGCCCACACATCCGAGATTCTGTTCAAATTGAACCTAAAGAATGTACCATTTTTGGGGGATTTTTTCTAGCTCTGAAATTGAGAAAAGCTCTCTCACTGAGGCGTTATTCCGGCTCAGCCGTCTTTTCGTCAATCGGAAAGCTGGGGCAAGTTCAGAGGCTAGCAGTCTAATTACGAAGATGGCACATTGACGGGGGCCAGTTTAGCTAGAATGCTACACTAAAATAAGAAATAATTTCCTCATCCCTTTGCCAAGTAAATGGTGTTGCCTTCTTTGATCGTTTCCAGCACTTGAATATCTCTGATTTTAACCGGATCGATAGACAAAGGATCTTCTGAAAGGACGACCAAATCCGCCAGTTTTCCCGCTTCCAACGTACCCTTGCGGTCTTCCTCGAAGTTCTGCCAGGCGGCATCCGCAGTGATGGCGCGCAATGCCTCGAAGGTCGTGATGCGCTCTTCGGGACCTAATTCCTTGCCGCCGGTCGTTACCCTGTTTACGGCCGCCCAGGCAACTTGGAGCATCTCGATCCCAGCGATCGGGGCATCGTGGTGCAATGTGATTTTCAGGTTTCGGTCCAGGGCTGAGCGTGCCGGATTGATCCGTGCCGCCCGTTCCGGTCCGAGAAACAGGTCGCGATGGCGGTCGCCCCAGAAATTGACGTGAATCGGGAAGAACGAAGGGGTGAGGCCATGCTTGGCCGAAAAATCGAGCTGATCGTCACGCATCGTCTGGGCATGGATTATGGTCGTTCGCAAATCCGGTCGCGGCTTATCCGCCCGCACCTTTTTCACCGCATTGATCAGCATATCCGTGGCAGCGTCACCATTGGTATGCACCTGAACCTGGATTCCGGCGTCATCGCAACGCTTCAGCCAGTCATCTATCTGCTCCTGGCTCATGCTGGCGTAGCCACGATGTCCTTCAACGGATGGAGCCAGAGATCCTGTTGCGATCGACTCGTTTTCGGGACTGACGAAGATGCGCTCGGCCGGTTCGGTATTGCACTTAGTGGCGGTGGGCCCGACATTGTCCGGCTGGACATGGTACGGCTGGGACAGAAAAGCGGTGTAGCCCTGAATCGAGCCATCGACGACCAACTTGATGCCACCCAAGCGCAAGCGTCCGGGGGTATCGCGCCTGGCGACGATAGCATCGAAGGCGGTATCGTCAACACCCTTGTACATCGGCCAGGTGATCACATCGATCGGTAAGAGGCCCTTTTGCTCAACGGCCTCCAGGAGGTGCCATGTGCCTTTGAAGGTGGCGCAATCCTGAGCGGTGGTGATACCTGCCGCAACATAGAAACGCAGCCCGTCCGCTATCATCTCCATAGCTCGCTCCGGTGTCGGCATCGGCAGACTTTTTAATACCAGGTACATCGCGTTTTCTTCAAGAACGCCGTTTGGTTCTTCGCTTCCTGGTTTCCGCTGAATCACGCCGCCATCTGGATCCTTAGTTTCCGCATTGATGCCGGTTTCTTTTAGCATCCGGCTGTTGCCGGTCATGAGGTGGCTGGAGATATGCATCAGCAGTATCGGATGTTCTGTGGAAACCGCATCAAGATCATCCCGGTTGGGATGCCGTTTTTCTTCAATGCCGGTGTCATCGTAGCCCCAGCCGATGACCCACTTACCGGGTTCGATCTGTTTCTGTTCGATCCAGTCACGCAAGATACGCTGGATGTCGGCGATCGATCCAGCCTCACCAATGGGTTTGGGATCGAGATTGGCGGTGGAGAATTTAACGGACTGCATGACGAGATGGGAATGGGGGTCGATGAATCCGGGCATCAGGCACTTGCCCCTCAGGTCCACCACATTCGTTTCAGATCCCTTGAGCTTCATGACTTCTTTCAAGGTGCCGACGGCCTGGATGGCTCCGTCCTTGACTGCCAGTGCTTCGCTCCGGTCCCCGTCGGCGACCATCGTAAGAATGGGTCCGCCGTGGAAAATGGTATCGGCTTTTGTACCGCTGGAAGCGGTCTTGCAGCCGGTAAGTCCAGAAGAGGCCAGTCCTCCCACAGCTAGTATCCCGCTTACAGCTGTGACATCCTTAATAAACTGGCGCCTCGATAATTCCAACCCCGCATTCTCAATCATATCGGTGAATAGAGTTGGAGTACAACCACAGCCTGCCGAATGACTTCGATCTTTTTCGTTTTTATTTTTTTTTGACATCCGTGATCTCCTTTATGATTGAGCATGTTTTCATAATTTTTGACCTTTTATCTTATCCCTTCGGAAAGAGAAGCGTAACAACAAAACGAAAACCCCATTTCTTGGCTCCGGAAGCAGGACTTTTCGTCCAGTAACGTATCCCCCCGGCAAAGCTGATCATTTGATTGCCGATCCTAGTGACTTTGCTAACCACGCCGTTGATCGGAATCCCCCACTCCTTAGACTTCCAGTTGTAGGTGGATTCAGAATTCACCGTGAAGGTCCAAGCAGCTTTGTTCGTGAAAGATAGAAAAGGCTGCAGGAACGTATTGCTAAGGTCCTGTCTCTCGCTGTCCCCCCCGACTGACCAGATATGATTGGCCAGAGCTCCGTACGTCCAGGGCCCGGCCTGCTTTAACACAACAACAGTAGGTCCAACGCCCCACTTCTTTGCGCCGAGCAGATCATCACTAGCTGTGGGCAACAAAATCACCGGCCCTGCACCCCATATCAAGCCACCTGATGTCGGTTTTTTGGGTGAAAAAAACAAGCTCTGCACAATATCCCCGATCCCGAACTGGCTCCCGGCGTAAGGAAAGATATCCTGCTGGGAGACGACAGGAGTGATAGTCCGGGAGATCAAATTCCAGTCTTTGCTGATTGAGAACGGAATTACAGGCTGGACGTTAAGTGTAAAGCGCGAACCATCGTCCTGGGGACCAATGTTTTGATCATAGTTAAACTGGAATGGTACGCTGATCAGCGCAGCCACCGGGTTGCTAAGTTTCTTAGCGAGTTCCTCAGTGCTTGTTTGTGCAACCGTTGAAATAGGAACAATCAGACAAGCAGCGGGGATGAATAACCAAAGCACTCTCTTCATGATTTTCACTATGCTCTCCTTCGTTGAGCCATCCAATATTTTGCTCAATTATTGTCTATGGCTCCTAATAATAAACATTCCAACAATTGTCATCAATCAGACCTCATGATGTTTTGGAAAAGTAATAATATTTACGTTATTTTGCTGAATCATTCGATGTCTCTTCCAGGCTTGAGCATCTTTGAATTGTATTTTTTTCTCGAAATAATCTATTTATAATACATTAATTCAATATGAAAAGTAAAGATAAAGTGCGCGTGATGGAGGATGTTCACTCATAGCTTCGACCTCTCCCTGTGTATGTGGTGTGACAGAAAATACTGAAAATCGTTGAAAATAAGGTATCAGGATTGGAAGAAGGACAAGGGAGCTAACCGTTTGATGTATGATTACTTTCCCAGGGGCAGGTTAATCCGCTGCAGTAGGTCTTGGTACCGCGGGTCGTCATCCAAAAGATCGAAAATAAATCCATGTATATAAGGCATCATGGGATCTTTCATCTCATATCCTGTCTCAAGCCATTCCATCGTTTTCTCTTTATTCCCAGCATAAGCATACATCTGGGCAATATAATAGGGAGAAACATATGTCTGCTTCGCAAACGCGGCCATTATCTCAGCCGCGGACGTCATTGCCCCACTGTAGCCATCTTCCTCATAGCCCTGTGCCATGGCTTCTGCAATCTCAGGCTGGCCCAATCCTGTAAAGAATGCCTTGGCTGATTCCAGAGATTCCTCATACATTCCCTTCATATAGTAGCTTCCCCAGAGTCCATTATGCCCTACGGGATCATGGGGTGATGTTTGAAGAGCGTTTTGACACAGCTCTATGACGTCATCATAGCGTCTCAGGTACTCAAAGACAGATGCAGAAATAGTCATGATCACTGAATTGAGCGGGTCCAATTCCATGGCTTGCTCAGCCTTTGCCAGCGCTTCATCCATACGATCCATATAACACAACAAGTTCGAGTAGTACACCAGCGCTTCCGCATGGTTGGGTTTGAGTTCGAGGGCCCGTTTGAATGCTTGCTCTCCCCCTTCCCAATCCCAGTCGCTCCATGTTTTGATGCAGGCCCATGTGTAATGGACCTCTGCCAGAGTGTCATCCAATTCGAGGGCTCTTCGAGCCGCCGCCTTCGCTTTGGGCGTCGCCTCTCTGGGGATGACCAATCCCATTTGCTGGCGTCCGATCCAGACCCAGGAAATTCCTGAATAGGCCAGAACGTAATCGGGATCGGCCTCCAAAGCCTGTTCAAAGTAGTGCTCCGCAGCATCGAGTTCCGGTGGAGTAAACTTGTAAAGATGAGACATACCCTTGAGATAGGCCTCATAGGCCTGGGGATTGACCTGGCGTGTGCCAGCCAGGCGTGTTTCTTCCTGGCTTGTCAAGTTGATTTGGATGTTGTCTGCAATAGCGTAGGCCATTTCATTGTACATAACCAGCACGTTTGTCATAGGCCGTTCAAACGTCTTTGCCCAAAGGTTGTGCTCCTCAGGAAGGGCGTCGATCAACCGCACCTGGATGCGCACCGTATCTCCTGCTTGCTGCACAGATCCTTCAACGACAGCATCCACTCTCAACTCCTTGGCGATCTCCGACAGGGATTTATCTGTTTTTTTGTACTTCATCACAGACGTGCGCGATATCACTCTCCGCAGACCGCTGATTTGAGCGAGTTGGCCGATCAGCTCATCGGTCGCCCCGTCGACGAAATATTCCAGTTCGGCATCACCCGTTAGGTTTTCGAGCGGAAGGACCGCAATGGATTCGATTGCTTCCGCCTGCACTGTAAAAAGACTCAAGGCAACAACAACCAGTGCGACGATCACAACTGTCGCACTAGAATAAAGGATAGCCCTTTTTCTCTTGCGCAGCTTTTCCTTCCTCAGTCTCACCTTGATCTCTTCCGGCACTATTCCGGCTGAAATGGATTTCAGGTCATCCAGCAGATCATCCATTTGTTGATACCGTTTGTCCGGATCCTTCTCCAGAGCTTTGCTCACAACTTGCTCGATGGATACAGGAATGTCTGCTTTGAGATCCGTGATCGGCTCGGGCTTTTTATTCAGGATCGAATGCAAAACAGTCTGTTCATGATCCCCCTTAAAAGGCCGTTGCCCGCAGAGCGTCTCATAAAGCACCACGCCTAATGACCAGATATCCGTGCGTTGATCAACCTCTTCTCCTCGGGCCTGTTCAGGAGACATGTAGGCGATCGTCCCCATCGTCGTCCCTTCCCGTGTTATCAGAGTTCCGCCTGTCATCCTGGCCAGTCCAAAATCCATGATCTTCGCCTGGTTGTCCTCTGTGACCATGATGTTTGCGCTCTTGATGTCCCTGTGGATCACGCCTTTCTTATGGGCTGTCTGTAAGCCTTCGGCTACTTGAGCGGCAATCCTGAGGGCCTGATCCAGCTCGAGTGGGCCCGATTCAACCTTCTTCCTCAAGCTCTGGCCTTCAACAAAAGCCATGGAGATGAAGGCCTTCTTCTCGGCTTCGTCGAATTCATAGACTGTGCAAATGTTGGGATGATCCAGTGCCGCAGCAGCTTGAGCCTCCCGCATGAACCGCTCTTTGACATCAGAAATGTGGGTCAGCTCCGGCGGCAGAAACTTTAGGGCGACTGTCCTTCTGAGCTTCGTGTCTTCGGCTTTGTAGACCACCCCCATCCCCCCTCTACCCAGCTCTTCCTGTATCTGGTACCTGCCTGCAACGGTACTTCCCTTTTGCAGCACTTCCGCAGGTGTTATCAGGGTCTTGGTCATAGAGATGTCCTCAGCGGATTTTATGGGTGCTGCACATTTGCCGCAATAGAGAGTGTCATCCGGGTTCTCATGCTGACATTTTGGGCATATTATGGCCATATTCCCCTCCGGTTGGCGTAAGGTTAAAGCCTATCAATTTCCAATACCAGAGTCAATCAAGTAGGCTTCCCCAATGGTCTGGGATCATTAAATTTTCGTCATTTGAATTTATTCAACGATCCTGAAACAGCGACCTCGAGAGCTCCCGCCTCTAGCTTGAACAGGCCCTTATGCTGTGATATAAGATGCACAGTGGAAAAAACTCTAAAACTCATAAAAGAGCTCAAAGAAAAAAAGGCTTTCAAAGATTTTTCTATTGGGGGAGGGATTGCAGCTTTATACTATATCGAGCCCCTTCTGACATATGATTTAGATATTTTTTTTATCCCCATGCAGGATAGTATTGATGTCCTTGCCCCGATTTATAGATATTTGAAAGAAAAAGGCTTCAAGGCAAAAAAGGAGCATGTTCTGATCGAGGGAGTCCCCGTCCAATTCATCCCTGTTTACAATGAGCTTGTGAAGGAAGCTGTTCAGCATTCCGATGAAGTGAAATACGGGAGAATAAAAACAAAAGTCCTAGGGTTGGAGTATCTTATCGCCGTTATGCTTCAGACATACAGGCCCAAAGAAAGGGAAAGATTGGTCAAAGTCTTTGAAGAAGCGAAGATCGACCATACACTTTTAAAAAAAATTCTCAAGAAGTATGGACTTTATGATAAATATAATCAATTTAAGGAAATGTACTTTGATGCAAAATAAGGCAATAGAGAAGATTGTCAGGGGAAAAGAACAGAGAAGAAAAGATCTGTCCGAATTATCCTTTAAGGAAAAAATTCACATCCTTGTCGAGCTTCAAAAGATGGCTAAAGGTGTCGGAAAGCATGACAAAGCTGCGGCCCGGAATGTCTGGCAAATTTGAATTTACGGAATAAACACGGCGAGAAATTGCTAATTAACCGTAATATTTCCTGTTCTCTTCCTAACCCTTATTCCTTCTCATCCACCGGAAGGTTCATCTTGCGCAGCAGGGCCTGGAAGCGCGGGTAGGAGCGCAAGGGATCTTTACTAGGTAAACCGAGGTAAGGCAGGCCGGGGTCATGCTCTTCGTAGGCTTTTTCTAGCCAATCGATGGCCAAGTCGTAGTTTTCAGCATGGAAATAGTGCCCAGAGATGGTCGCAGCTCTTACTCTCTTGCCTGGCTTCCCGTATCGTTCTGCCCCGAGGTCCGCTACAGCACGATAAGCGCCCTTGTGGCTGGCTTTTTTAAAGCCATCCTCCAATGCCGCTGTAAGCTCGGCATCATCAGCGAACATCTTCCGATAAATGGCAAGTGCCTCGTCGTGTTTCCCATTTTCCCGAAGTGTCTCGGCCCAACCGTCGAGGTTACGATTTGGCTCAATTTCCAGGGAAGTGCGGATAGCTGCCATAGAGTCATCGTGGCGGCGATTGTAGTTCAGGACCATTCCATAAAAAATATAGCTGATCGGGTTTAGGGGGTCCAGCTCGAGTGCCAGCTCAATGTGCTGCAAGGCCTCTTCGGTGCGCCCCATGATACATAACAAATTGGAGTAGACCCGGTGGGCAAACGAGAGATTCGGATTAAGCCTCAAGGCTTGCTGAAACTCTTTCTCTGCGCCCTCCCAGTCCCATTCGGTAAAACATCTATAAGCGGCCAACATAGCATGAGCTTCTGCCAGTGTATTGTCTAACTCCAATGCTTTCTCTAGCGGTGTCGTTATCAGAGGTATAGCTTCCTGACGTAGTACCATTCCCACTTGATAGCGGTATATCCAGACATTCGCGACTCCCACATGGGCCAATGCGTTGTTCGGGTCTATCTCTAAGGCCAATTCGAAGTATTGCAGTGCAATCTTTAGCGCCTCTGGAGTGAGTTTATCCAGGTGAGGTAAGCCTTTGAGATAGGCATCGTAGCTTTCTGGATTGACCTGGCTGGCGTCAGCAAACCGTGTTTCTTCCTGTTGGGTTAGCCCGATCTTTAGCTCACGGGCAATGACTTGGGCCACTTCACTGTAGATCACGAGCACATCACGCATGGGCCGTTCATAAGTTTCTCCCCAAAGGTTCTGCTCTTCGGTGAGCGCGTCAGTGAGCTGAAACCGTACCCGGATACTGTCTCCCACCTTATACACCGTCCCCTCTACAATCGCGCCCACGTTCAATTCCCGGGCAATGTCCGACAAAGACTTTTCGGTCTCTTTATACCGCATTACCGACGTTCGGGAGATCACTCGTTTCAAACCGCTGATCTGTCCCAGCTTGCCAATGAGCTCATCCGTCACACTATCTACAACATATTGCTGTTCCTCATCCCCAGTGAGGTTCTCAAGCGGGAGTACCGCAATGGAATCGATCGC